>Ga0208743_1000015_pt1 | contig 105298 bp, 98 predicted proteins | sample CryBogCBH04Jul08_FD_184615 | JGI IMG/M metagenome (GOLD analysis project Ga0208743, IMG submission 184615) | Freshwater microbial communities from Crystal Bog, Wisconsin, USA - CBH04Jul08 (SPAdes) (version 2) | ecosystem: Environmental > Aquatic > Freshwater > Lake | place: Crystal Bog...
ATCAAGAAAGCTCAAGGCCGAAGATGATTTCCACAAGGCATCGCTGCTTTACAAGGAAAAGCTGATCTCCGAAACAGATTTTCTGGCTTCAAAAACCAATGCCCTGAGTGCTCGAGCAATCTTCCAGGCATCACTTTATACCATTGAACAGAACAAAAGTCTGCTTGACCAGAATCAGGATCGGTTGAAAAAAACCGTGGTCCGTGCACCGATAAGCGGGTCTATCATCGCGCTGAACAACAAGCTTGGTGAGCGTGTAGTGGGCACAGGTCAGTTCCCTGGGACTGAAGTCCTGCGGCTTGCGAACCTTGACAGTATGCAGGTCAAAGTTGATGTCAATGAAAACGATATCGTCAACGTTAAACCCGGCAATCCGGTTTCAATCAAGGTCGATGCGTTCGGCGATCGAATTTTTCATGGTATAGTCCATGAGATATCCAATTCAGCCATTTCCAAGGCAACAGGCACACAGGAGGAGGTCACAAATTTTTCGGTAAAGATTCATATTTTCAACCATGATCGCCTGCTGAAGCCCGGTATGAGTGCAACTGCGGATATTGAATCGCAACGGGTAAAAAACGCCCTTGTTGTCCCCATTCAAAGCGTGACCATCAGAAGCTCATCCGGAACACCTGAAAAGGAAAAACCAGAAAAAACAGCTGTAACCATTGCAGCAAAAAGCAAAGCACCCGACAGCCAGCAAGGAGTATTTGTTATTAAAGGAGGCAAGGCATCGTTCCGTCCGGTTAAAACCGGTACGACCGACAATACCCATATTATCGTCACTGAAGGAGTAACAAAAGGAGAAGAGGTTGTTTCAGGAAGTTACACTGCCATTACCAGCCAGCTCAAAGAGGGATGCCTTGTCAAACAGCAGCAATAATAACCCAGTGATGGAGGCGCAGGCGATCATCATCATGGAGTCGCTCTGTAAATTCTACACTATGGGCGATCAGGTTGTACGGGCACTCGACTCTATCAACCTTGATTTCAAGCGTAACGACTATGCTGCAATCATGGGGCCATCCGGCAGCGGAAAATCAACACTCATGAATATCATAGGCTGTCTTGATACCCCAACTTCAGGTATTTATGAGCTCAACGGACAGCAAGTCGCTGAAATGGATGACGATGAACTGGCGCGTATAAGAAACCGGGAAATAGGGTTTGTTTTTCAAACATTCAACCTGCTTCCCCGGCTTAACTGCCTTCGAAATGTTGAGCTGCCGCTTATCTATGCCGGCGTTCCTCCGGAAGAACGTGAAGAGCGTGCTTCAGAAGCATTGATCAAAGTTGGCCTCGCTGACCGGATTACCCATAAGCCTGCTGAACTTTCAGGAGGCCAGATTCAGCGGGTAGCCATAGCAAGAGCACTGATCAACAAGCCCTCGATCATTCTTGCTGATGAACCTACAGGAAATCTCGACACCGCAACCAGTCACGATATCATGGATATCTTTGGAGCACTTTCCGATGCAGGCAACACCATCATCCTGATAACCCATGAAGAGGATATTGCGCGCTATACCCGCCGTGTCATCCGGCTCAGGGATGGAAAAATCGAAAGCGACACCAGGCGATAAATGAATTACCGACAGTTCCGCTATGAAACCACAGAGAGCCTGAAAATGGCTCTTTACCAGATCAGAGCAAATAAAATCCGCTCCTTTCTGACCGCACTCGGTGTTATCATCGGCATTGTTGCAATTACCATGATGGGTACAGCGATCAACGGTATCGACCGGGGATTTGATAAAAGCCTTGCCATGCTTGGCTATGATGTCATCTATGTCCAGAAATCATCGTGGAGTACCATGGGGCAGTGGTGGCTCTACCGGAACCGTCCCGATCTGAAAACGGAGTATGCCGATCAGCTCAACAGGATCATTGCCGACAATCCTCGTTCAGAACTGCTCCTGGCAGTTCCGCAGATGTCAACCTATCAGGCATCCGCCAAATACAGGGATCGTATCCTTGAACAGGTCTTTTCCCTCGGCACAAACCATGAGTACCCGCAAACGGCAGCTGGCGGGCTCTCATCCGGTCGATTCTTTACCCCATCTGAATCTGCCAGCAGTGAAATGGTCTGCGTTATCGGTGACGATATCGCCACTGGTCTCTTTCCAAATGAACCTGCTCTCGGCAATTCAATACAGCTGAAAAATTGTAAATGCCGTGTTATCGGGATTTTCAGAAAACAGGGAAAGTTTCTCGGACTTTTCAGTTTTGACAATCAGATCATCATGCCACTCGGAGCCTTTAAAAAGGCTTACGGCAAAAACATGTTTACAACCATCAGGATAAAAATCAAAGATCAGACCCGTGTTGAAGAAGCCAAGGAGGAGCTGCTCGGGCTGATGAGAAGAATCCGCAGAATTCCGGCAGGAAAGGAGGAGGACTTCTCAATCAATGAGCAGAAAGCGTTCAAAAGCCAGCTTGACCCTATCAAAAACGGTATTGCAATCGCAGGCATCTTCATTACCGGCATGTCTCTTTTTGTCGGAGCTATCGGCATTATGAACATCACCTTCGTCAGCGTCAAGGAACGCACCAGGGAGATCGGACTGCGCAAGGCACTCGGTGCCAGACGACAGACCATTCTGCTGCAGTTTCTTATCGAATCGATCATGATCTGCCTCATCGGTGGCTTTGCAGGGCTCGGCATCGCGCTCCTTATTACCGTCGCCATCGAAAAAATTGTGCCCGATTTTCCAATACAGTTTTCACTTGACCTGGTTATGGCAAGTCTTGCTGTTTCAGTGATTACCGGTATTATCTCAGGTCTTGCTCCGGCCGTTTCAGCTTCCAAGCTTGATCCGGCAGACTCGTTGCGTTATGAATAGGAGTACTTATGCTGTTGCGTGAAACCATATCTCAGGCGGTTTACTCTCTTTTCGTCAACAAGCTCCGCTCGTGGCTTACCATAATGGGTGTTGCCGTAGGGGTTTTTTCCATCATTGCCGTCATGACAGCGCTTGATGCTATTGATAAAAGCGTGGAATCAGGCCTTACAAGCCTTGGAGCCAACACTTTCCAGATACAGAAAAATCCTGCCACAGTCTTCGGTAGTGGACACAAACGGAACATCTATGCCAACCGAAAGGATATCACCTATCAGCAGGCTCTCTTATTCAGAAAAAGCATGGAAACACACGCCCGCAATATCGGCTTCACCATTTCCAGTCAGGCCAATCAGGCGAGATATGCAAACCTCTCAACCAATCCTGATGTCACGTTGACTGGCGGTGATGAAAACTTTTCCACTTCAAACGGCTACACTATTGCGACTGGCCGTAATCTTACAGAAAACGATATTAAATCTGCAAGAAACACTGCAGTCCTTGGAAGTGAGCTTGCAGCTACACTCTTTCCTTCAGGCGAAAATCCGGAGAACAAATTTATCAAGGTTAACGGAGAGGTCTATATCGTTACTGGAGTTTTTGATAAAAAAGGCGCAGCATTCGGCCAGAGCCAGGATAACTTTTTGCTCATTCCCATTACCCGCTACCTGGATCATATCAACGAAAAGAGCAGCCTGAACATTACCGTGGAAGCGCTCTCACGCAAAGAGTATCCGGTTGCCATTGACCGGGCAATCGGGGCGATGAGACTTGCAAGAGGACTTACCGTCAAAAATACCAATGACTTTGAAATCAGAACAAACGAATCACTCATAGATTCGTTCAGGGATATAAAGCGCGCAATCAGTACCGGTGCCTTCATCATCAGTTTTATGGCCCTCCTGACCGCAGGAGTAGGTATTATGAACATCATGCTGGTCAGCGTTACTGAAAGAACCCGCGAGATCGGTATCAGAAAATCGGTCGGCGCTCCAAGGAGAAGCATTCTCCGTCAGTTTCTTTTTGAATCGCTTTTTCTCTCTCTTGCCGGAGGCCTTATCGGTATTATGGTTGGTATTGTGGCTGGCAATATCGTTGCCTTGAAGTTCAACCTGCCACCAATATTTCCCTGGCTCTGGATAAGCGTATCAATGGTTGTCTGCTCGGCAATCGGCATGGCCTTTGGGCTCTTCCCGGCATGGAAAGCTGCTAATCTTGATCCGGTGGAAGCTTTGAGGCCGAAGTAGCAAGAAAAAAGAAGATCAAGGACAAAAGGGACAGCAGTGACACAAAGGACAGAAGGAAGAGGATGAACAAAATTATTTACTGGTGGTGATGGTTTCATCTTTCTTCAAGGTATCGCAGAGAAGTGGCGAGTTGGGGTTGAAGTTATGACGTGCCGCGCATGCTCTTGCCTGGCTGGAAACTGCGTAGCAGTATAGGCAACCGTGTGTGCAGGTGTTGTAGCTGCCGATATCGCGGCTCTCTATACAGCCGCAAGCTTGTCGCTGCCTGCTCTCTTTTTTGCTCACCGTTAACTTCCGCCCTGTAATGCGCTCTACAAGATCACCATCAATACAACGACTGTGCATGATGCCGTGATGTGAGAGATCTATATCGTGACTGCATGTAAAGAGTGCCATGTCATGAGAGGCTGCAGCAACAGCCAACATTCCGGCAAGCTCCCCCATCTCTGCCTTGTCGGGCATGGTGTAGACGATATTGCGCATCCGGGTTCTTACCTTGCGGTAATCATCAAAAAAGCTGATGATACAGCGTTCAGTGCAGCCTGCAAGTTTTTCTGCAAGAGAGTGAAACAAGGCTGCGTGCCAGGCTGGAGTATACATATCGGTCATGATAATGGGATCGTACCGCCATATCACTTTTTCAGGGCCAATGAGACGCGAAAGCCGCCTGAATACCTCAACAATTGAGAGTTTATCTGCTACACCTGGTTCAAGCATGACATCATAGGGAGTAATTGTAAACAGGAAATAGTAGGTGTATCCAAGGGAATCAATTTCCGGCAGGCGGGAAAGAAAGTTTTCAGGATTTTTAGTCCAGAAGACAAGAGCATCAACAACTTCAGGAGAGAGCGAAATCCTGCTCACCTGTTTCGCCTGCATGGGGTTCCGCACCAGCACCTCCCCTGCCCGTAAACGATTTACCAGCCACTCGCCATAAAAAGCCGGAATATCACTTCTTCTGCTTGCGCTTATAATCATACAAAGTTTATGGGTGTTGGCACAGCAGTAACATAGCCTGTTGCATACTATCCATGCAGAAATTTAACATTGATGTAACATTGTGGCTCTGGATTATGAACCATGTAATAGGTATAATCAATCAAGGAAATGTATTTTTATGACTCACAACAGTAAACCAGCAATGAGTAGCGTTAAACCCTTCAAGATCATCATAGAGTGGAGTGAAAAGGAAGATTTTTATTTCAGCTGTGATTACCGGCAGCCTGATGTGCAGAAAGAGAGAGAAATCATTCCGGTACATGTTACCCGAACACTTCCCATGATGACGCAGGCAATGGGCAATGTTCTTCGAAAATTAAGAAAAGAGCACATTTCATTTCCTTTATTTCTTGTCGCACTGGCCTTCAATCACCGCAACCTGCTTCATGAAATCGACCAGTTGCTCCTGCTTCTTCACCATCATCTTGAAAAAGAAAAGGGCTCAGGCACCTTTTCATGTCTTATCTCTTCTCAGGAAACCGTGCCATTGTCATCAGGCAAGTGTTAAGCACGCTTCATTCCCCTTAGATACCACAAGCAGCACAAGCACAAGCACATGCCTGCAAGCTAAATCAAGCTGCAATATCCCACTCTTCAATAACCCGTGTCGGCCCAAAATCTTCATCAAATCCTACAATCCTGATGCTGACTTTTCCATTTTCATAGATCAACACATCTGCCCATGCATACATCCGTTCACCCTCTTTTTCCATGAACTCTTTTGGAATGGAGAATGGAGAGCCGCCACCGCCGACTATCACCTGCCAAGCCTTGCCTCCTTGATTTTTTCGTGGCTGTTCAGCATGATAGGTATGCTCATGTCCGGTAAAATATAGTGCCTGATAAGCCTCTACCAGATTCCAGAATGCATCACGGATCTCGGGTCTTGCATCAAACCCACCCTCCTTGTTTTGTTTATCAGCTTTCTGTTTTTCCGGCACATAGGTAAACGCCATTTTATGACCAAATATAAAGAACTTTTTTGCTCCTCTTTTTTTTGCGGCCTTAAAATCAGCTTCAAGCCATTTTACTGGAGCTGAGCTGTCGAACCCGACAGGATCGGTATTGATCATCGAAAAATGACTTTTTCCAACGTCAAATGAATAACTGAGTTGCTTTTGATCAGTAGTAATCCCATCCGTCCCGATTTTTGGCCTGTTCTCAACATTCCAGGCTGTAGCTTCCTTGTGTGTTATTGATTTCCAGCGATCCGGATTAAAAATGAGATCCCCCATGTTGGTGCGCCAGATCTTTTCATTTTCAACGACAGCAGTTTTTTTCTCTTTCCCTTCAGCACTCTTTATCTTAATCTGCACTTCATGGTTACCTGGAATGGGCACAACATAGGTGCCCGACTCCATCAGACAAGCCATCATTCCCCTCCAATAAGCATAGTAGCGATCCATCGTCTCCTTTTTTGACGAATAACCATAAATCATGTCGCCATTGTAAAACAATGCCTGTGGTTTTTCTATCTGCATCTCCCTGATCATACGTGCCAGCACTCTCGTATTCTGAAGCCAAAGCAAATCCTGCTCAGTTGCTCCGGCAAGTGAAGGCTCTCCCCGGCAATCTCCAACTGTGGTAAAATGAAATGCAACCGGACTTTTGATTACTTCCGAATGTGCACTATGCGCAGTAAAAAGAAAGGCTATAACCGTTAAAAACGTGATGAATGTTTTTTTCATAACTGCAGATTCTCTCTTTTCAATGGTTACCGATGAAATTCCACCCAAACCTGAAACAACTTTGTTTGACCACTCAATAGAGGGGGAGGCAGAGGATAGCGAGCAATTTCAACCGCACGAATGGCAGCATGATCAAAAACACTTAAGCCACTGCTTACGATAATATGTGGATTTTGCTGCAGACCGTCACGCAACGAAAATTCCACACGCGCCCGGCTCTTTGTTCTCATATTGTTAGCCGCAGCAGGATACTCGATAGCCTCTTGAACGGCAGCTTTCACTTTGGCGGCATATTCTGTCAATGGATCTGCTTTACCACTTCCACCTCCCGTTGCTGCCACTTGCTCAACAAAACCATTTTGAGTGCCTGCAGGAGAGCCGGAAACCACCTCAGATCTCATCGGTGCAAAAGCAGTACTTTGCGACATGGGTTTTTCAGGTGCAAGTTCATGCATGACAATGTTATGCTTTATGGTATGCGGCTTTACCATACTCCTCAACTTTTGTAGCGGCTGCGGCAACTTTTTTTGAGCAACTGGTGCATTAAGCTGCTTTTTTACTTCCGGCAAGCTACTTAATTGAATAATTGCTGGAGTCGTCATCCCACTATCTTTAAGTCTCTGAAACCCGACAAAACCTATGCAAAGCAGTAAAAGAATGATGAATTCGGCGACAAAAGCCAACCCAAACGCCTGAAGCATTTTATGTTCACGATACCTGACTGAAATCATAGCTCACTCACTCGCTTAAAAAGTTGTTTTGCGCGCAGCCAATGAAATTTGGGTCGCTCCCCCAGCTTTAACCGCGTCAATGGCATGCAAGACATCTTGCAGAGATACACTTTCAGTACCAGCAAGTGTAACAGCTGTTTTTTCAGCATCTCGTTGTTTTAAAAGCCCGGTCAACTGCGCATAGGTAATTTGTTTCCCTTCGACGAAAAGCGATCCGCTTGATTCAAGTTCTACCAGTAACTTAGGCGTTGGTATTTGTGCGGCACTGGAACTTGTAGGCAACTTGGTTACATGACCACTTGCCGGTATCATGCGCAAAGAGAACATGACAAAAAACACCAGCAAAAAAAGCATGATATCGATCATCGGAATGATCTCGATACGAGCCCTGCGTTGTGTGAAATAGCGCATTATTAATTCAATTATGCTTAAGAGATAGACTGAAATAAGTGCTGGCGGTTGAGAATCATCACTTTAAGCGTTTCCATTTGATGAACAACCTCTCTGATCTGAGTATTTAAATTATTGAAGAAATATATACCAATAATGGCAATCACGAGTCCAGATGCAGTTGCAATCAGAGCTTCTGCAATGCCTCCTGTTACTTGAGTTATGCCGCCTTGTATGTCCGCAAGGACACTGAAGGCATTAAACATCCCGATAATTGTGCCAAACAACCCTAAAAGCGGTGCCAGGGTAATGACCGTATCCAGAAGCCACAGTGAACGATCGAGCTTCGGCACTTCATGCATAAGCGCTTCCTCCAGGTTACCCGAAAGCTCTTCCTGATTTAAATGATCGTGCTCGCCATCAATAGCGACTTCAAGCAGTCGTAAAACAGGAACGTCATTTTGACTTTGTTGAAATTCTCTAATGGTATTTTTATTAATGACTTTTTTAGAACGACACAATTCAATTGCTTTTTCGCCAACCCGGTACATATTGGCAAGGTATCGCCACCTCTCAATAATGACGGTTAAGGCAAGCAATAAAAGAAACAACATCAGGTAGAGGGTGCCGCCTGATTCATTGGCTAATTTGAAAAGATGAACAAATGACATGGATGGATAGCTTTTTTGGTTAATCGGTATAAAGAGAAGAGAGGGGTTAACCCTCTCTTCTCTTTGGTAGTGGCAAACAACAGTCTCAGTACCTAAAAATCAAGTCTTAGCGAAGCCATAAAACTGCGCGGAGCCTGCCAAACAAAGGTATCAGCAGCAGATGGTGTTGCACCAGCTGGTTTCATTGTAATGACATCCTGTCGATCCAGAATATTGTATATACCAAGATCAATTTTCATATTCTTGATGCCAAGACCAGGATTCTTAAACGTATAGCCTATGTTGCAGTCAAGCGTTGTGATTGGATCCATGGGACACAGTTCACTGTTATCAGCAAATTGCTTCCCCGAATATTTATACACAAGAGAGCTTGACCAGCCATGCTCTTTATATATCAGTCCAAGCGCTGCAGTGCTTTCAGGGGCACTTGAAATTGTTAAACGGGTATCACTGGCTTTTGCCGAGTTAAGAGATCCATTGGCGTAAAGTGCAACACCGCTTCCTACAGCATACGTTATCTCGCCTTCAATACCTTTATAGATCACACCGCCCTGGTTATAGTATACTGGATTAGCTGGATCGGATGTCGGATCCACACCAATCTTGTTATTGAAGTCGATATAATAGAGATCAGCATCAAAGCTTACCGTATCGGACTTATTGACATAACCAACCTGGTAATTGGTAGATCTTTGAGGTTTTATGTTGATGCCCTGTGATAACGCGGGCACTGCAGAAGAGTAGTAATTCGATATATCCGGAACCTGCATGCCCTGTGCATACTGAGCATAGACCGAAGAACTCTTGTCAATCTTGTAATTTGCCGTCAGAAATGGAAGCGTTGCATTATAATCCTTCTGAAGGCTCATTGGCGCACGATAGGCTTTCACAAGAACAGCAGCATCGATGAAAAGCTCCGTCTTCACAAATTTGATACCCGGCGTAATTTTTAAATTATCTGTGGCTGCCCACTCAAACTCTGCAAAAGGCTGATAATTGTTCCAGCTGGAACCTTGATCATAGTCGATATTTGATGGAATAGAGGCAAACCCGGGATAAGAGGAATCTTTATAATTCGGGTTCATTGTCAACAGATTATAGTCGAATCGGCCACGGTAGGTATCGGCCCATTCACTCCAGAATCCCACTCTTAACAAACCAAAATCGGTCTGTTTCGTCGTCTTGAAAATATTACCATAGACACTGTACTGGTTTATCTTGTTGTAACCAGGCATTTGATTTGCAAGTGCTCCCTTTTTCCCCTGGGCTGTGTAAACAGTTGCAAGGCCGTTTGTTGGGTTGCCGGCATTATCAGCCGCAATCGTGTTATTTCCGTACCAATAATAGTAAGAGGTGTTATCGATACCCCAACCGCAACCTAAATCGCTTTGCAGACGCACATAATCAAACGCTGTGGATTTGGCAACTCTGTTGTAGCCAAAATAGTTGGAATCATTAGGATTAGTTGTGAGGCCATAGTTCTTTCCGTAAAGGGCAGCCTGTGCTGCAGTAATACCACTACCTGCGTCAGGTGAATAGTAGTAGTTACTGTTGTTACTGGAAAAGAGAGTAAGCAGGGTTTTGGAACCAATCGGCTGTTCGTATTTAACGGTGAGGTTTTTAGCTCCGACACCAGAGTTCGTGAGATAACCATCACTACTCATGTCTTGTGCTGTTACCATCAATTTCGCACCACCAAGTGCTGCAAGAGTCCCCGTATTTACTGTAGCACCAGCAAGTTGTGTATTCCAGGATCCGCCCGAGAAAAAAGTTGAAACACCAAAATCGCTCGAAGGAACAAGTGAATACATATTCACAGAACCACCAAACGTTGCCTGACCAAGAGTACTTGCATTTCCTGGACCACGTTCAACAGTGATATGGTCAATAATTGAAGCTGGAAAATATGAGGTTGAATGGTGTGTAGGGCCGTTGGTATCTCCAAAAGGAATATCATCAAAAGTTACGTTAAACTGCCCATCCTGGAATCCACGAATACTGTTTTTAGTCTCACCAAGACCTGGTCCATTTGCAGATATACCTCCACTGACACCTGGAGCAATTGCAGCTATATTTGAAAAATCGGCTACAGGAGATTTTGCATCCTCAAAGAAAGATCGGTCAATTACTGCCTGTGGCTGCGTAGCTTGAAGAGAGGCTTGAGCAGGAGCAACAGCAGAAGCTGTGCCACTGGCACCTTGCGTACCAACAGTACCCAAATCAGTTGCGGTTTCAGCCTGCACACACAATGGAGAAAAAAGACCCACTGTTAAGGCCGCCATAACCAATGGTTTGGTATGACCCTTCTGTTTTTTTAACCGACGTAACTTTGAACGCTGCACAAATCACCTCCAAAAAAGTTTATTATAAATAATTACCAGGCAATATTTTTTTGACTGGTTTAATTTGCAAATACTTTAATTTCCTTTCTTTACGACATGAAATTAATATCTTTTTTTGTTACGGATATGTTAATTCAATGTTTTGTTTTTTATGATCCTATTTTACATAAAGCATAACTTAATAGAGCTGGTTATAAACAAAAAAATGCGATTAATTATGACCGGATTATTCATAAATTAATTGCAAGCAAGCCAACTTACAACTCATTGTATTAAGAGATTGTTACTGAATTGTGTCGATATTGCAAACAACTCCAAATAACTCATCTATAACACTTCATTATAGAGGTAACGGTTTCATTGGAGTTCTTCAACAAATACAATTCTGCTTATTTGTGAGATCCTGATACAGATTGATGCTCAGAGGAAACAGCAGAAGATGAGAATACGATCGGCACCGGGGAAGTTTTAGGATGTAGTGACGACCTTACTAAAGAGTTGCTCTGTGTGGCAGCGTGCTTAACCAGCGAAGAGTCAATGCTTTGTTTTTTATTAATCAACGTATCAAGAGAGCTGACTGATCTCCTTGCGGGTAAACTGGGCAATAGAGGTGCTGAAACCCTAACATTTTCTTCAATATAACTGTAGCCGACACCTCCAAGAACGCCAACCAACATGCCGATAGTTAGAGTCAGCATTGATTTCAGAAACTGAATATTGTTGCCTCTCTTGCTCATGCTGAGTACACTGAATATATTGAGCTCCTTTCAGCATTGTTCAAGGGTTTTGCTATCGCCAAGCTCCAGACTATATGTCTTGATATAGGCATAGACATAGCTATTTGGAAAAATAATTAAACGAAAAGCTTGAACCTGCATGGTGTACTATTGTTACCTTCCATCAATAATATACAGGTCAATAACTTTATTTATTATTCCTTTACGCTTTGTTTTCAAATAATTCACATGCGATTTATAAGGGTATGTTATACGCAACAGCTTACAGTATTAGTGATTTACCTGCTGTTGCCGATTCTGTCGTTCTTTTCGATATTGTAATACAGCAAAAACCATGATCAAAAAAAACAGTACCGAAACCGGAATCGTGTACAGAACAACAAATTCACCGATATTCTGCCAATGTTTTCCAAGCACATAACCCCCGTATACCAGTAACATATTCCAGACTATTGCACTTAATCCTGCTGCAATCGACACCAGAACCACATTCAGATGCATTAAACCTGTCACTGGAGAGATGAATGATCGGGAACCTAAAAGAAAACGGTTAACCAATACCGCCAAGTATCCATGGGCTGAAAATCTTTGGCGTATAATTTCCATCTCTGCAGGCGGAAAAAACCTATGAATTCTTTCACCCCATCGAGGCGGTATTGTGGTTATATCTTTTGCATAGAGTTTCAGCCCAAACTTCCTGCTTATCATGTAGATGACCATAAAGCCCAATGTTGAGCCAAGAGATGGCCAGAGAATAGCTAACACAATGCTAAGATCGGTGTAGACGAGCAAATAGCCTGTCAATGCAACAGGAAGATCAAGCGGCACCACGGGAAAAAAATTTTTCAGAAACGCAAACAGAAACAGAAACAAATATATTGTTGTTGGATCTGCTGACTGCAAATAAGCAATCACTGATTCAAGCATGAGTGTTGTGGGTTAGTCTTTTCCAATAATGTTGAGCAATGGAGTGCATGCCTTGTGTGGCATTTTGCTCAAATATACCATTAAAAGAAGTAATTCAGAGGGATACAGCCTGCCGGGAGCTGTAAATGTGTAACAATGTCATCCTTCAGGTAATCGCACAGACAACGATGTAACTAACTGTTTTAATTTGAAGCGGTTGTAAGCAGCAGTAAGAGAGATTGCAAAAGCCACTGCTCCAATACGGAGCAGAACATTTTTAAATGGCGGTGCAGTAAGTGCACATACACTTCTAATGAATTACAGTTCGAAGGGCATAAGCTGAGAATTTAAGGTTGAGAATTCGATAATCAATCTGAATCAATATACCAGAAGGCCGCGTGATTTTGCTTTGGATGTAGTTTTGTTTACAAAAACTTCACAGAACTATAGAAGGGCATGCCAGCAAAGTTATGAAACCAAAAGGCCACTGCATATTGAGTGGCCTTTTGGTGGTGATAGATCGTACCGATGGTCAGTCGTTTACAATCTCTTCAGCTTCAATCCAGTCTTCAACATCTGAGCCGTCCTTTCTTCCTTTTAATTCCCACAGGTAATACGCCGCACGTCTTATCTCTTCTTCCTGTTGTTCAGGTGCTGATAGCACTTCTTCGTAAACCTCCGGTGCTGATGCTTCCTCTTTTTTTGATCCTTTTGCCATGGTTGCTCTTGTTAATTGGTTTGCCTGCCGGTTAATAATGACAACAGCAAATTTTATCGTTTTTTTATAGCAAAGACAAGAGTCTCTCTGTTACTTCTCTGCAAATTCCTATACATTTATATGCAAAACCTTTGCAGGCGGAAACCCATTAAAAAAAGTCGATGACGCATGACTGTAGGCTCCAATATTTTCACTGTAGAGTAAATCCCCTATCGCAAGATCTACAGGTAACAGATTGGCCATCGTAATTGTATCCAGAGCATCACAGGTAGGACCATAAACCGCACACATTTTCTCATTGCCTTCTTTGAAAGATTTTAAAGTATATTGGCAGTGATCAAAGATAATCCCTGAAAAAGTATGATAAACACCGTCATTCACGTAATAACATTTCTTTCCGTCACGATACGCTGTACCAATAATCTCCATCACAACGCAGGCAGCAGTTGCCACTAAAAATCTTCCGGGTTCTGCTATGATTTCAATGTCAGGCGGAAAGAGTCTGTCAAATTCGGAATTGAGCATTACCGCAAGCTCAGCAAAAGGTTTTACACTGTTGTCATAGGGAGCGGGAAAACCACCGCCAATGTCAAGAATTTTCACCTCTTTATACCCTCTATCCCACGATTCCTTGAAAATATTGGATGCCAGATTAAGAGCTTTAATATAATTCTGAAAATTTGTGCATTGACTGCCTACATGAAAGCTTAAACCTTCAACCACCAGTCCTCTCTTAAAAGCTTTTTCTATAAGATCAACAGCTTCTCCTGGATCAGCACCGAATTTGGAAGAAAGCTCTACCATAGCACCAGTATTAGGTACTTTTATTCGTAAAACAAGACCCGTGTTCGGTGCATAGGTAGCGATTTTTTCGATTTCATCTTCATTATCAAACGTAACCAGCGGCTTATAACGGTCGAGCTGCTTTAACGTAGGGATTGGCTTTATCGGATTCGCATAGATGATTTTATCCCAGATGAAGTCCTGCTGCTCTTCAGGCGTAAGACTTTTAATATTTTCATAGACATTAAGAAACTCAGGCATTGATGCCACATCAAAACTGGCGCCAGCATCATAGAACGTTTTAACGATTTCATGGTCTGAGTTTGCTTTAACAGCGAAATAGGCCTGAACCCTTGGAAGATGCTGCTTAAACTCACGGTAATTAGCCCTCAAAACGTCGTGGTCTACCACAAACAGCGGTGTCCCATGCTCTAAAGCCAATTGTTTTAAATGTTGAGCATCCATTATTGTATATCCTGTTTTAATCATTATCGGTAATAAGGAAGTTCTTAAACTGCCAAGGATCGGTTTCATCTATATCAGGGTTATTAAACCCTGCAAAATAGTTGGGATTGTATTTTAAAGGTGTCCAATCAGAAGCTTTTGATATGAAGTTGCCAAGATATGGTTTTGCAATTCCAAGGATATACTCATGATCGATATTATCTGGTACAACAACACCCCTGTCAGGATTTTCGATCATCCACATACAGGCTGCGACCACAGATATTGCCACCTGCATGGTGGTAGCATTCTGATGAGGTACCAGCGCTCTGGATTGCTCTATGCTGAGGCTGGAGCCTGTCCACCAGGAATTAAAAGCATGCCCCATCAGTAATGCACCAAGAATATCCGAACCCTTGGTGATCTCATCATTCATAATCCTGAAATTGGACTGAAGTCTGTAATCATAACCACGCAGCTCATGAAGAGAAGTAATAGCGGCATCACTCGGACAATAGGCGTAATGTACCGTCGGGCGGTAGGTGGCCTGCCCCTCTTTACAGACAGTCAGGTAGTCTGAAATCGTAAACGCTTCGCCATGGCGAACTACCATGCCACGTATATCATAATCAGGCACCCAGGAACAGACCCAGGTATTCATACCCATTTTGGCAAGACAAATCTGGTTTTTTGGTCCCTCCTCGTGGGTATAGGCAAATTCCGGAAGCTCTTTTTCATGTGTTCCCCAACCCATCTCAGCCGTAGTCATACCCTCTTCCCTGAATCCCTCGACACTCCAGGTATTGACAAACTCGTCAACCTGTTTGGGAACGTCAGAGATTTGAGTGTCCCTTTCAGAGCAATGAATCACTTTGACACCAAGCGCCATTGCCAGTTCATTGAAAATTCTTTTTTCAACCAGCTCTTTAATAATTTCGGCTTGAGCAGGGCCGACCTTGTTCCGGGCAATGACTGCATTGGCAATATCAAGTAACCCTTGTTTGGTAAAATGCGATATCAATCCAGGATTGGCGCCATGCTCAAGCACCGCCGTGACACCTTTATCGTGCCACTGTGAAGTCATGCGGCGGATTTTCATGTGCCGGTAGTACAGCGTTCTTTCGGTTGGATGCTGAGTCTCAACCCCTGTATAAGGATCCCACACTTCTACCGAAGTGTTCATATAGAGAACACCATGATCATGACACCATTGAAGAATTTCACAACAATCAATATTCCACGCTAAATCTATTATCAGATCGCCCTCTGCAACATAAGCAGCAAGGGTTTGTGCTATATTGTACGGTGTTATTTGATGATTAATATAGGTAACACCCAATGCTGTCCACTGTGAAACTTTTTCACGAATATCCTCAAAATCCATTATAGTGACATGAGTATAATCGACGTTGATGTGTTTAAAAAGAACAGGAACTGTACATTGAGATACAGAACCAAATCCAATAATGAGTATATTTTTGTTGAAATTAATCACGATTTTTCACCTTATTTTTAGATAAAATTTTAATGTATATAATTTTATTTTTTTACAGAATTAATAAAATGTATTTGAGGATTAATTATAAATACGCAAATCTCAGCAGAGTGGTGTATAAGTTCGACAAGGTACTTTATCAGAAACGAAAAACAAAATTACCCGTCAACAAAAGGTTTCTCTGGCTTCAAATGCACTCTCCGTACAACTTCTCTGACCCTGTTACAATAGTTTACAGCTCTTTATCGAACGCCTTTTTTCAACCAACCCAATTCGTGACCAGTGCCTAAAAGAATAGTTGACCGCTACGAACATACCGTTGATGGCCTTGTTATCATTGATGTGGCCGCAAGGCGTGTGGAGGATCTCTATGAGGATTTTGACAAAACTGCTCCATACCACAAAAAGGATCTTGATGAAGATCTCGTCTATTATCTCACAGAGTGTGCTCGTGAAATAGGACGGGTTGATTTTGTGATCCGCTTCATGTTTGAGTGTTATCCTTCCGAAGAGTTCATGCTGAGGGTGCGTACCAGTGTCCATAAATTTTTTATCTACCAGCGGGAGCTTGAGCTTGGAGCGATGAGCAAGATGCTGAGAACTGCAACAACACTTCTTGTTATTGGTATCATCATTCTCGGCCTCTCTTTGTGGGTCAATCATCTCTTGACTGTTAACGGCACTCCCTCATTTCTCAACACTGTCTTTGCCGAAGGGCTTACCATTGTTGCATGGGTCTCAATGTGGGAGGCGCTTGCAACATGTTTGCTGAACTGGCCTCAGCATCTCTTCCTCATCAGGCTTTACCGGAAAATCGCTGAAGCCCCTGTACAGTTTCAACCGCCTTCGGAACCTCGCTCCGGAATTGCTGATGCTCCAGCATGATGTTCCGCAAGCAAAGGCACCCTCGGATATTTGTCATCAGTAAACAAACATGGTGTTATTCTTCAACAGAAAAATGAAAGGCATTGCTCAAATCCCCTGCTTTAGGCCGAATCCCAGGCAAAGGCTCAAGCTCAAATCGTTTGGTAATAAATTTAAGGATAGAGGTCGTATCGTAATAGGTGTGATCGACAAAATGAGTTTTAGCAAACGGCGATATGATAATAGCTGGAATTCGTGAGCCAGGCCCCCATCGATCTCCTGCCGGTGGTGAAACATGATCCCAATATCCCCCGTTCTCATCATAGGTAACAATAATTGCCATCTTTTTCCATTGTGGACTTTTCTGCAGCTCCCTGACAACTTCAGCAATATGAGAGTCACCCATCATAACATCCGCATAGCCAGGATGCTGATTTAGATTACCTTGAGGTTTATAAAACACTACAGCAGGCAAGGTGCCAGCGGCGATATCTTTTTGAAAATCCGTATAGTCTTTCAAATGAGCTTTCCTCTCCTCGGCACCAGCAATCGTAGTCGGATCAAATCTTTTAAAGTAATTGAACGGCTGATGGTGTGTTTGAAAATTAGAGGTTTTACTGTTATTGATCACTCCGCGATTCTGTAATGCTTCATTCCATGCCCCTGCATACCATGCCCAATTCACTCCTTTTGCACTTAAAACATCACCGATGGTTTTGTAATCTTGTGGCGGCAGTGGGTTTTTTGTCAGATCAGCAAGTTGAGTGTTTCCTCCAGAAGCAGGCTGGATACCGCTTGGTTGATATGGCGGCTGAAGCGTATTAACCGCATAGCCATCAGGAGTCAGCGCTTGATCTGCAACATAAAGTGCCTTACCTGTTATGGCGCTGGCGGGAGAGGTTTCACCCTGAGTTAATCTGATGCCACTCTCCTCTACCTTGCTCTTGAGATTTCCTGGCGCATTATGGTAGATTGGGGTATGGGCACTGATCAACCAAAAATGGTTTAAAAAGGATCCGCCAAACGCACCCATAAAAAAATTATCAGCCATGGTGTACTTTTGAGCCAGTTTCCACATCTGCATCACTGAACCATCGTAGTAGCCCATCGTCAGACCACCGGCATCAGACCAGGCAGCAAACATGTTGTTTTTGCCATTATTGATCTGCATCTGGTTAGTATAAAACCGATGCACTAAATCTGGTGTAGCTTTGTCAGGCAGGAGGCCGACTGGTGGGGCATCAATTCGGAATGGCGCATTTGGTAATTCCTTAATAAAGATCAATTTAGCTGCATCAGGGGCACCTGTTGCATTCCAGACAGCCGGAAGTTTTATAAGAGGAGTAACGCCATCGCGGTCTACCTGTTTGAAATTTGTACTATTGGCAGGTTCACCATTCGCCTGTTTAACAATGCCATTCGCACCTGGAAACAATCCATAAAGATTATCAAAGCTTCGGTTCTCCGCGTAGATTACTACTATTGTGTTGATTTGTCGAAGAGATGAACTTTCCCGTTGAGCGCCAAACGCACAACTCCATGCAGAACATAAATAAACGGCAATCATAAAAGGCAATTGCCACTTCCCCTTGGTTGCATATATTTTTTGCATGTTCTCCCTTTTATTTTAATATAATCCCAACTTTCCAACAATCACCGGTACAAGATGTTACGTTAATGTAAAATCTTCAATCCGTTATTCTTCCAACAACCACTAATACAGTTATTCTGCAGTAAAGATCAACCCCAATCGACCAGCTGATTCCAGTGTAGCATTTTTGCCTGAATCAAGTATGGTTTTGTTTGAAACAGTCGCACCGGTCAGGCGTGCACGATCAATATTTGCTCGCCAGAGAGTTGCACCCCTGAGATCAGCACATCCAAGATCTGCACGCTCTAAGTCAGCTTCCTGAAAGTCGCATTTCCTTAAGTCTGCAAATCGCAGATCACAGTTACTCACATCCGATGACCGAAAACTTGCAGCAAAGAGCAATGCATGGTTTAAATCGGCATAACGGAGATTTTTGTGATCCAGTGGCGCTTCCTCGAGGTGAATGCTCATACTCCTCTCCTGTTTTCGCATTGTATTCCAGTCGAACACATTGCTTTTCAATTGATCGTACTGAGTTCTGTCATAAGCCCCATGAACAGTTCCATCTGCATGACTCCATATATTTTGTGCAACAATACGCTCTTTTGATTTAGAAATATTGCTTTCCTGTATAGGGCGTTCTGTCATACGTCGATCATCATGCGGAGGAGGAAAAACGATCCCGCTCCTTTTTTCATCTACTGAAACGGTATTGGCGGAAGATGATAATGGATGCTCAACAACCATAACCGCAGCATGTTCTTCTGCCCAGGCCTTGGAAGCGAATCTTCCTGTATTGAGAATAGTTGATTCTGATACCTGGGCACCCATTAGCATTGCCCGGCTGAGATTTGCCCTCCAAAGATAGCTGCCTCGCAAATCCGATCCGGTGAGATTAGCATGCACAAGAGTAGCTTCACGGAAATTGCATTCCTGAAGATCTGACTTCATCATATTGACATTCGAGCAATCTGCTTTTTTAAGCACGGCTTTTTTGAGAACTGCATGAAAAAAATCTGCGCCATCAAGCACTGCGCTTTCAAGATCAGCCCCACATAACGAAGCTCCCTCAAAATTAGCTTTGATAAGAACAGAGCTATTGAGATGTGCATTTTCAAGGAGAGCGTTTTTCATGTTTGCATTACTGAGGTCAGATTGGCTGAGAATTGTCCCGGAAAGGTTTGCATTATGTAAATCAACCCATCTTAGATTTTTCCCTTTAAGATCTGCTCCTGAAAGGTCGGGTAAAAACTCATTGTGATCGGCTCTCATGCTGTTCCATGATGCTACTCCTCTTTGAAGTGCTTCCAGATGGTTTTTATTAAAAGCTCGTGCCTTTAATGAAAGCATGCTCGCAAAAGTTGAATAGAGGAGAACCATCAAGAAAAAACGTATGATTCTATTGTTCATAAACAAAGCTTATTTAGCTCCGAATAATTTGATTGAAGTTCAAACTTCCATGGTGAAGAAAAAAAAATAACCACAATCAAAAAAAGCCATACTTATGGAAGATGGCTTTTTTTGATTGTTCTATTCCTTGAGATTACAGAAAGGACGGAAAAGACTTTTAATGAAAGTTGACAAACCCAGTTTCGCTGATAATGTGTTTACCAGCTTCGGTTTTTGGCAAGTCGATGAACTGCTTGACAGCACCGGTTGGCTGGCCGTTGGTGTACATGAAGAGCGCACGGTGAACTGGGTAGGTGCCATTCTTGACTGTCTTTACGTCAGGCTCCACACCATCAACCAAAACTGCTTTCACAGAGCTGTCAACAAAACCAAGGCCAATATATCCGATAGCTCCTGGTGTCGTTGAAATGCGGCTCTTGATTGAACCATTGCTTGACTGGGTTTCAGCTCTTTTTGAAATCGGATTATCTTTCCCCATGACAAGTTCTTTAAACGAATCAGCAGTGCCGCTGTTTGATTCGCGCTGGATGACAACTATAGCAGCATTTGGTCCGCCAATCTGACTCCAATTGGTGTATTTGCCCATGTAAATTCCGCGAATCTGAGCTTTTGATAGTGCATTAATGCGGTTGCTCGGATGCAGAACAATTGAAAGACCGTCAAGTGCCACAACATGCTCGACAGGGTTAACGCCATTGCCTTTTGCAGCAGCTAACTCATTGTCTTTCATGGGACGCGACATGGTTGCAATGTCGCAGGTTTTGTTGATAAGGCTTTTTGCACCGTTACCTGAACCGGACTCGCTTACTATTACTTGGACGCCTGTGGTTTTTGTAAAATAATCGGCAAACGCTTTTGCGATAGGACCTACCGTGGTCGAACCATCGATAACTATTTTACCTGCAGCCTGGGCAGTGCCGGACGCCATAACACCGAATACTGTTGCACTTAAGAGTATTTTCTTGAAAAGTTTCATAGTGATTGTCATCATTGAGTTAATAAATTTGTAATGCAAAAAAATAGTTGTTCACAAACCGGTTATACAAGGCTGCCCATCAGCATTACAAACAGCCTTGCACACCAGCCACACAACACCGTAACGAAAGAACAACACACAAAGTTTAGAACTTTACTGTAGCATCTACCCACAAGATCTGAGAGGTAGGAAGAGTATTACCGATGATATTCTTGAACCTGAAATAATTCAAGCCAAGAGTCATGTTCTGCACAAGATGGTAAGCTGCGCCGATCTTGATACCTTTAAGGTTTACCTGTTGACCACGGTGACGGTCTGAATCTGTGAAGCCGGTAACTGCATCTTGCTCGATATAGGCGTATTCTGCAGAAGTGAACCACTGTCCAACCTGCTTGGCATCACCTATTTTTGCCTCTACAAGGTAGCTTGTTCTGTTATTTTCGTCGATCAAGGTATAGCGAACGCCATCATTTTTTGCAGTGTTGAAAGCATACTGCCCATTGATCTGCCATGGAAGCGTATCGGTGATCTGGCCGCCAACCTTGCCGAAAAGCTCAACAATATTGAAGTCTTTTCCGCTATAGTTGTTAGCTGCTTTTAGTACCATACCGTTATAATCGAAATTCACATAGTCATAATAGGCGGCACCAACCTGATAGTTGATATCACTAACTTCACCTTTATAGCTTGCCTGTGTAGCAAAGAGGTAGGCATCATTATATCTTCCTGCCGTACCAGTTGCGCTGGGAATTGGTGCTGCACCATTAACCTCGTTAAGTGGATAGTATCCTACAATGGCACTGAGCCCGTCTTTTTCTTTACCAGCCGCATCCTTACCGTACTGAAGGGTTGCTCCCTCAAAGGTAAGGTCGCTGTCCCACACGAGATCGTTGACGACTATAAGAGTGCTCGCAACAGCTCTTTTTCCAAGGATTATGTTCACATCGCCACTGAGCATAGCTGGATGGTAGTCGATGAAGTACTCATTCAAGAAGACTGGACTCGCATGGAACGTATTGCCAAAGGTCTGGTTGCGTGAGGTTGTTTCATTTGTTGCCCAATATTGAGTTGATGACATGTCATCAGTTGCGAGCTGAACACCGGCTGATAGCTCTTCATTGATCCAGGCGTTTGCGCCAAGACGAAGACGGCCACGGTGGCGATTCCGGCTGATATCCGTAGTAGCAGAATTGCCATCATCAGTTTTTTCAGTTTGGTAGCGGTAGCGAACATCACCTGACCAAGTCAGGTCAACAGCCTGCGCATTGTTAAACCCGAGGGACGCGGCCAGACCGACCAATAATGCTACTTTTTTCATAATAAAAATGGAGTTGGTTTGTGTGTATTTTCTTCAAAAAAAAATCCAGATTTTGATCGCATATCACTAATCTGCCCAACAATGTACAAATCGCTCAGTTGAGGAATTGTTAAGGAAGTGTGGCAAGATTGGAAACAAAAAAGGCTCCATTAGAGCCTTTTTTGTTTAGTTTCAACCCGGAATACTTTAAATGAACGGTGATGATTCGATATTTTATTTAGATCTCAGCAGTCAGAACTTTTCTCTCATTCCTGGAAATGCCCCACTGAACGATTTGATTCCCAGAGTTCCTGAGAGATGGAACCCCTCACCGTACAAGAGGCCAATCTGTTCGCCGAAATACCGTACGCGCGCTTCAAATCCGGCCTTGTATAACCAGTTTATAACAAGGGAACAACCGCGTAGCGTGTCGCATGGAGATGGGCTACAGCATCAATTTCGCCAAGTTCATTATATGCACGTTGTTTTAAGAGTGGTGAGCGAGGCGCAGCAGCTGCCACGCTATTGTTGATGATCCAGGCCCACGGTTCAATACCTGCCCGGCGCAACTCCACCTGCAGATCAACCGCCTCAAGCACAGGTGTTGTTTCAGCTAAAGTGACAATCAGCACCTTGGTCTGTTTTTGATCTTGTAACTGCATCATCGGTGTAACATCGTACAAGCCATTACCCCCCGCCTGACGGCTGACTTCGCGGTGGTATGCTCCAGTTGCATCAAGCAGCAGGAGGGTATGACCCGTAGGAGCTGTGTCGACAACAACAAATTTTTTATGAGCCTCGCGTATGATGCATGAAAATGCCTGGAATACAGCAATTTCTTCAGTGCATGGCGAACGAAGGTCTTCTTCAAGCAGGGCAAAACCTTCAGCATCAAGCTGCTCTCCTTTGGTGTCCAACACCTGCTGCCGATAGCGCTCGGTTTCAATTACAGGGTCAATCCGGCTTACCGTAAGGTTTTCCAATGTTCCGGTCAACGTTTCGGTAAGATGAGCCGCAGGATCGGTGGTGGTGAGGTGTGTCGGCAGGCCTCGATTGGCCAGATCAACGGCGACAGCAGCAGCCAGGGTAGTTTTGCCGACTCCCCCTTTCCCCATGAACATTATAAGCCCGTGACCATCAACAGCAATTTCATCAACCAGTGCTGAAAGTTCTGGAGCGTTGATGGTGATGGGCTGATCGATTTCGGCTATTAACTTTGGATCATATGCATTAAAGAGTTGACGCAAGGCATAAAGACCGACAAGATTGAAAGGCTTAAGATCCAGATGATCGCAAGGCAATGATTGGAGAATGAGAGGCATTGCCAAGAGTGCCGCTTGCTCACGGTTAAATAAAGCTTTTCCGAGAGAGTCATGTACTGCTTCACTTTGAGGTAAAAGCCCGTTTATGACAAGGTAGTGTTGAGAGATCCCTGTTGCAGCAAGTTCTTTACAGGTGCGTGCGACCTCCCTTAAACCTGACTCCTGGGCTCGGGAGACCAACACAAGGCGTGTACGCGATGAATCAGCTAAAGCTTCAACGGCGGCCTTATACTGTGCACGTTGCTTTACAAGTCCAGCCAAAGGGCCAAGACACGAAGCATCGCCTTTACCCTCCTCAATAAAGCTGCTCCAGGCACCGGGCAGCTGCAGCAGCCTGATGGTATGGCCGGTCGGCGCCGTATCGAAAATGATATGGTCGTAGTCGGCGTTCAAGGCTGAGTCAGTCAATAAGGAAGTGAACTCGTCGAATGCGGCGATTTCAGTCGTACAGGCACCTGAAAGTTGTTCCTCAATGGAGCTGACCACGTTTTCAGGGAGTAAGCCGCGTACCGGTCCAACGATTCTGTCACGGTAGAGCTGAGCCGCTGCCTGGGGATCAATTTCGAGGGCAAACAGGCCATCCACTGCAGTAATGGAAGTAATCTGGTTTCCTATAGTGACACCAAAAACCTGACCAACATTGGATGCGGGATCAGTACTGACAAGAAGCACTCTGTTGCCGTCATGAGCAAGTTGAATGGCGGTTGCGCAGGCAATTGATGTTTTGCCGACGCCACCTTTTCCGGTAAAGAAAAGGAAGCGCGGTGGATGTTCAAGAAATAACATAGGTTGGTTTGATTGTGTTCAGCAGCAGCTACTGCCCGAGCAGCAACTCTTTGCTGGTTTATCAGCAGCATCAGGCTGCGTGATTTCCGCCCAACGGGCCAGCTCTGCCCGGCTTGGGTATCGTCCAGCCAACACTATTGCTCCACCAAGGAGAATAAGCGGAAGGCCCTCCTTACCTGAAAGTTCAAGAAATGCTCTTACAATCTGATTTTCTGCAAAGGTCATCGGCTGCTGTGCCAGATTGAATCGCTCAATCTGAGCACCCTGTTGTCTTGCCCATTCCACATCTGCTGAGAAGTTTATCAATGCCTGATCCGCATCGACACCACACACACCCGAACTGCAACAAAGTGCAGGATCAAATACCTCTATTTTTTTCATGTTGAATTTAATTATATGTTGAAATATTTTTCTTTGAACCAGAGCGAGACATTGACCAAGGCAATCAGGGCGGGTACTTCAACGAGCGGGCCTATCACTGCTGCAAAGGCTTCTCCGGAATTGATGCCGAAAACAGCTATCGCCACTGCAATGGCAAGTTCAAAGTTGTTGCTTGCTGCTGTAAATGAGAGTGTTGCTGTTTTGGAATAGTCTGCACCAACCCTGCGTCCCATATAGAACGAAAGGAAAAACATGATGACAAAGTAAAGCAGCAGAGGGATAGCAATACGCACAACATCGAGCGGTATTTTTATGATATAGCCTCCCTTGAGTGAAAACATGACGACAATGGTGAAGAGCAGCGCTACAAGCGTAAGCGGGCTGATGCGGGGAATGAACTCCTGCTCGTACCATTCTTTGCCTTTCAGGCGAAGCATAAAAAAACGGGTCAGAAAGCCTGCAATAAAGGGAATACCAAGATAGATAAAGACTGAAGTTGCAATGTCGCCTATGGAGATGTCAACTACGAATGAGGTCAGACCCAGCCACTTTGGCAGTACCGTCAGAAAGATCCACGCATAAAAGGGAAAAAAGAGCACCTGAAAGACCGAGTTGAAGGCGACAAGCCCGGCGGCATACTCGGTATCCCCTTTTGCAAGTTCGTTCCAGACAATGACCATGGCAATGCAGCGGGCAAGACCAATCATGATGAGGCCTGCCATGTAGTGCGGCATATCGGAAAGCAGGAGCACGGCGAGGACAAACATCAGAATCGGCCCGATCACCCAGTTCTGAACCAGTGACAGTGCAAGTACTTTTGTGTTCCGGAACACTTCGCCGAGCTCCTCGTACTTTACCTTTGCCAGCGGCGGGTACATCATGACAATGAGCCCAGCAGCTATAAGAATGTTGGTTGTACCCGATTGAAAAAGGTTCCAGAACCCTGGAACACCTGGGAATAGATAGCCTGACAGCACACCAGCCGCCATGGCAAGAAAAATCCAGAGGGTCAGGTAGCGATCAAGAAATGAGAGCTGTTTTACTGCTATGCTCATAGCGTTATTTGCCGGTTAAATTATCGTTATAAAACTGTCTGAATCGCTGGCTGATTTCGTTGCGAACACGCCTGAATACTGCAAGTACCTCTTCCTGTGTGCCCGTGGCTTCGGCAGGATCATCAAAGCCGATATGCAGTTGATGCCTCACTGTACCGGTAAAGAGCGGGCAGGACTCTTTTGCCCCATCGCAAACTGTTATGACATAGTCGAACGGTCTCTGGAGAAATTCATCAACACTTTTTGGCTTGTTCAAACTGATATCGATCCACTCTTCACGCATCACTTTCACGGCAATCGGATGAACAGAGTCTGACGGTTTTGTGCCAGCGGAAAACACTTCAAGCGAAGTGTCAAATGAACGGAGAAAACCTTCCGCCATCTGGCTGCGACATGAGTTTCCGGTACAGAGAATAAGCACTGATTTCTTCATGGTAATGCTGTAAAAGATTGAGAATTAATTTGATTTGTGGTGTGATGTGATGTGGATTCAATGCACTGCGGACAAATTGATTGTGCATTGAAATCGCCACACTGTGCTGGATTTCCCCCGCAGCACTCCTCCGTCAGATAGGCAATCAGATCCATCATCAAAGGAAGATTGGCGCGGTAGCGCAGAAAACGGCCTTCCTGCTCCACGGTAAGAAGCCCTGTATGGGTAAGTGTTTTCAAATGAAACGAAAGATTTGTAGGCGGCACGTCAAGTGCCGAAGCAATCTCGCCAGCCACCATACCTTCAGCGCCTTTCTTTACAAGTAATCGATAGACATCCAGCCTCACACCAGATGAGAGCGATTCAAAAATTGTTGTTGCAATGGTTTTTTTCATACCCCATTATACAACAATATTTGAACTATTGAAATATAAAAATTAAATCGAATTGATAGAAGTTATGCGACTTATAACCAGAGACTGACTACTATGGACCCCAAATTTGAAAGGTTCTCTATCCGACTGAGTGTTCAGGTTTATACAGGGACATGCCTGTCTGAGCGAAGTCTTTTCCAGATTACCTCGAGAATAATCCCTGCGGCCCCTTCAGGGTCATTGAGAAAAAGAAGACGTTCAATCTCATTCTCACGAGTTTTGGCACAAGCTTCAAGCAGGACTGTGTTGCCATTATACAGCCCGAACCATCCGCAAATGAGCATCCCCAGAGTGTAATGAAAGCGATAGAGTTCGTCCTTTTTGGTATTCAAGACCTCCGTTTTATCTACTTCGCTCATGGTATCGATCATCAACTCTACGGCATCATCGATCGTTTTTGGCCATATCGATATTTCAGTCATTGGTTGAAAATTATATGTTGTTTTTTCTATGAACAGTAAAAAATTATGTTCAAATATAGCAAGTGGTTTGAATCTTTGTAACCCATAACTCTATTCTTTTCAAACATGTAACATGATTGAAAATGTCGGCCAATTCTGAAGAAGGATTGATCTAATATCCTCGCAGTGGTGGGTAGAAATCGTTTAAAGCGGTTTTAGCTTTTTCAAATCCCTGCTGAGCAGCAAGGCGATACCATTTCACAGCTTCGCCATAGTGTCGTGCAACACCGTCACCCTTGATGTACGCAACACCGAGATTATACTGAGCTTCTGCAACCCCCCGCTCAGCTGCTGCACGAAGTTCTTGAACTTCAGGACTCTCCGTTTGTTCTTTTCCAAAAAACGGAGCAGAGCGTAAAACGGACATAATTTTTTTAAGCATCCCAAGAAAATATTAACTAATAGAAAGCGGTTCAATCTCACCAAATTGTTTTTAAGTTAACCAATACATGACGCATCTATACATTAACACCTGCTTATTAGTGTTAAATGTTGGTTAAAAGGCGGGAAAAATAGACTGTTTTGTGGTCGTAAAAACGACAAGCTCTTGGCCAGGAAATAGCCATACTATAATATTACCTTTGGCATTTTTGGCCACCACCACTTCATCCTCAGGAAAATTCTGTGCGTTCTCGTCACAATCATCCCACTTTCCTCAGCGCTTCTCCATTATCCGTTTCCGAGAAGAACACATCTCGAACCAATAAAGGCATAAAAATGTTATCCACTATTTATTTCAATAGTTCAAAACATTATTTTTGATCATGCAAAACAAACAAAATGTACTCTTCCTCTGTAACGACAATACAGCACGTAGCCAGATGGCCGAAGGATTGCTTCGTCATACAGCGAGCAACCGTTTCGAATCATTAAGTGCAGGACTGGATCCCGAAATGCAATTACACCCTTTTGCCATAAAGGTTATGGAGGAAATTGGCATTGATATCAGCTCGCAGAAACCAAAAGGGGTGGATATCTATCTTGGAAAAACCATGATTCACTACCTTATGATTTTGTGCGACAAGACACAGTCAACCTGTCCGAGGGTCTGGCCAGGGACACCTTTTCAAAAACGATATTATTGGCCCGTCAACAATCCGGAGGATATTACCGGAACAACAGAAGAAAAAATGGTCGCATATCGAAATGTTCGGGAAGAACTTAAGGAAAAAATATCTTCATGGCTGAGCAATGAAGTGGACTGATAACTGCTCCTCATTTGCAAGTTTCTTTTTACGCATGATCGGTGTTGTATACACTGCTGCCATGCCGCCGCATTCATTGATACAAGTGAAGAATCTAATGGACTGACGCTTACAGCGAAACATAACAAACAATTTAAGCCGTGATTACAAGAACCGATTTACTTAAACAGCTCCATAAGGCAGAGAATTCAGAGGAGTCTGTAATTATCATTATTACGGGGCACCTCAGTCAAGCGATACACAACTCTAAGCTGAAAAGCGAGGAGCAGACAAAAATTATAGAGTTGATGCAAAAACTGAGCAATGATTCCGTCGGTCATAAAGCAATTATTCTTGATCTTATACAATCAATAAAAGAGTCAGACCGCGATGTTTACTAAAGAGGATTTAATGGGATTTTTCAACTCACTCATGGGGTATGAAAAACAGCAACGGGACTTGCTCACTGCTCTTGCTCTTGAGCTTGATGATACCAGGATCAAAGATATTGTTCATAACATAGCCGTAGACGAACAGCGACACATGGGTCATGTTGCTGATATTATTGCCATTATTGAGAAAGGACTTGTTGAGTAAGCAGGTAGAAAAGTTCATGGTCAAGTTGATTAAAACATTAATCGTTAGAAAAAGAGAAGATCTATGAGCCTGCCGGTTTTTCTTAACCAATTTCAGCGCTGAATAGCTTGATCCGATTTAGACCTTCATTTTTTGCCTGGTACATGGCAGCATCGGCATGCTTCATGAGTGTCTGTTCATCCTCTCCGTGCTCAGGATAGAGGGCGATGCCAATACTGCATGAAATGTTGATAGTGTGGCCTTCTAACTCAAAAGGCTGCAGGATAGCATTTCTGATCTTTTCGGCAATGCCAACGGCATTCAACGGAGGAGCTATCTGCGGCAGCAACACGACATACTCATCGCCTCCAAGGCGCGCGAGGGAGTCTCCGCTTCTTCGCAGGACTCCAAGGGTTCGGGTTGCCACCTCTTTGAGAAGCAGGTCTCCTATCTGATGTCCCAGGGTGTCATTAACAGCTTTGAATTTATCAAGATCAAAAATAAAAAGTGCAGCGGTGGTTTTGTTGCGTCGGCATTGGGCAAGAGTTATGTCTATCCGCTCCGAAAGCAGTCGGCGGTTCGGCAGGCCGGTAAGAGAGTCGTGCATGGCAAGATTTTCAATCACATACTGCTGCACCTGGAGTATTTTATGTTCATCATCAGTAATTTTTTTAGAGATGACATCCCACGCCACATTGCCGAGCAGACCAATCAAGGCAGTATCATCCTCATTATAGTCAAGAGCCTTGTTGCCGACACCGAGGAGCGCCACAATCTTATTGTTGCGGAAGATCGGGACAACCGCTTCACGCCGCAGTTCCGCGTGGCCTTCCGGCATTCCCTTGCAGTATTTGTTTGAGGCATAATCGTTGTGAATAATGGCACTCCTCTTGCGCAGGGCATCGGCCCATATCCCTGCTTCATTCAGGGAATAATGTTGGTTGGGTAATGCAACCTTGCACATGGTTGTTATGGTGTTGGTCGACCAGCCCTGCAGGGTTATTGCCAGTTGGTTATCGTCGACGTAGTGCAAAAAACCGATGGTGCTCCCTGTCAGTTTTTCTGCTTCATCAATGGTCATTTGCAGCAGCTCTTTTACCGTTTTCAGTGGCGCCATTTCAAGGATTGAGAGGTGGAATTGATTTGCTCTCTCGATACGCCGTCGCTCGGTTATATCATGAATGATCGAATAAATATGAGGCGATCCGCTTCTCACGATTATTGTAGGATACACCTCCACATCACGGATTAAGCCGTCCGCCCTGCGATGGGAAGAAATAAAGTATTTTATTTCACCAGATGCGGCTTTTTCAAAGATATCATGCAACTCTTCATGAGGGAGAGTATTGATCTCTCCCAGGTTCATTCGGCAAAGTTCTTTTTGGGTCCACCCGTAAAACTCCGTTGCTGATTGGTTAACATCAATGATGTGCAACGTGATAGGGTCGTAGATAATCATGACAGCAGTATTGTTTTCAAACATCTCCCTGAACTGTTGTTCACTCTTTTTCAGAGCAGCTTCACTCTCTTTGCGTTTTTCCAGCTCGTTATTAAGCTGCATTGTGCGACTTGCAACACGCTGATCCTGCTCGCTGTTAAGAAGCCGTAACTGCTCCGCATCCCGCTTTCGTGCACCAACTTCATGGTTGACCATGATAAACGAGAGAGAGAGCAGCAAGGCGCTTATCGCTCCGCCAGCTGTTATTGAAAAGATCGAATTTTGCAGGCTTGCTGAAGCCACGGATGATCGTTGATGAAGAAGCACTGTCTCCCTCTGTCTCATTCTCTCAATCAGATGGCGAATCTCCTCCATCGTTGAGTTACCGACATCGGTTGCTATTAAAGCCTGAGCGGCATCAAACCCTCCCTGTTTTCTCAGGGCAACAACTTTCTGCATAAACTGGATTTTTTTTGCAATCAGGGGGTAAAGCGATGCCAGGTATCCTTGCTGGGCGGGGTTGTGTGTGTTCAATTGACGCAGTTCCCCCAGATGTTGCTCTATTCCGTCTGGAGCTAAAGCCTTGAAATAAGGATTGAGAAAGTTCTTTTCGCCCGTAATGACGTAACCACGCGGTCCGGTTTCAAGTTCGTTCAGGTGAGTAAGGAGATGGTCAAGTGCGCTAATCGTTTCGAGTGTATGGTTGACACTCCGGTTGCTATCGATGAGTGTGCTAAAACTGGAGTATAATAAACTGCCTGTGCCCAAAATGAGGGTGATGGCCAAAGCAAAAGCAATTCCTGAAAGATTCTCTTTGAAAATTTTTTTCATGAATGCTCTAATCCTTCAAAATTAGCCACACTCAGCAAGGAGTTTTTCAACTTCGAACCACTGAGATCGACACCGGTTAATATGCTTCCGCTTACGTTGGCTCCCTCAAGATTTGATCCCCTGCTCACGAATATTGGTTATGCTATAACATTACCTTTGACATTTTTAGCCACCCTGACCTCTTCCTCTGCAAAGTGCTGCGCGTTCTCGTCACAGATAAAATCTCCGCCAACTTTTTTAAGCTCGCATTCTATAGACGTCAGCTGATTGCCTGAACAATTAAAATGTCCTTTAACTTTTTTTGGTACGCCGACAAGTGCCGTCAACTGATTCCTTGAACAATCAAAAATCCCCTTGACTTTTTCAGGAGATCTTTTGAGTGACGTAAGCATATTGCTGGAACAATCAAATGCCTTGACTTCATCAGGAGAGCCTTTCAGTGAAGCAAGATGGTTACATGAACAAATGAAATCACCATTAACCTTTTTAGGTGATCCCTTGAGTGTCGCCAGTTGATTTCCGGAACAATCAAAATTACCTGATACCTCTCGAGGGCCTCCTTCAAGTGACAGCAACTGGTTCCCTGAACAGGAAAAATCTCCGAAAATTATGAGTGGTGAATTTTCGAGAGTGTTAAGTTGATTGAACGAACAATCAAGATCACCACCCACAATCTTTGGCAAACCCTCAAGGGTTGTCAACTGGTTCCTCGAACAATTGAAATCTCCTTCTACAAGTTCAGGACAGCCCGCAAGCATAGTCCCGACATTTGAAATTATCTCCTCCTTCAATGATGTCAACTGGTTGCCAGCACAGGAAAAATCACCCATAATAAAAACAGGGCATCCCCCAAGAGAGGTCAACTGATTGTCTGAACAATCATAATCACCCTTGATTTCCTCAGGGCCACCTTCCAATGTAGTCAGTTTGTTCGATGAACAATTAAAATCCCCTTTTACTTTTTTAGGCCCCCCTTCAAGTGTTGTGAGTTTGTTCCCTGAACAATTAAAATTTCCTTTTATTTTTTCCGGACAACCATCAAGCGATGTTAACCCCTTGTTGGAACAATCAATGTCAACCATTGCATCAACACTGCCAAAAACGTCGGCAAAGGTTACAGTCTTAATTTGTTTAGTCATTGTTACCTCCTGTTGTGCTAATAAATCCAGGGACACCTGCCAGCCATGGTTCCCTGTAACATTATTAAAAAAAGATTTTCATCAGAATCAGAATCCATTTTCGGCCTCGGCAGGCTCAACGCAATCTCGAACGAAGAGAGATATTCTCTATGCCGTCCAACCACAATGCCTTGTCTCCAGATTAATTTGCATGTTGAATAAATATATTTAATATTTATCAAACCCCCATACCAAGATAACCGATATCAGATTTAACATATACGTAACATAGTTTCTTTTGTCAGAAGCTTGAGTAATTAGTACAATGTATTGTAGTATATCAAGATGTTCTTTATGTAAATATTCATTGATTTTCCTTGCTGACAAACCAATTAACGAGAGCAATCATGTCAAACGAAACGAATGAAATAGGCATATCTGGGCAGGAATCACGCGAGGAAGCGATCAGGCTTTCTGCGTATTATCTCTGGGAATTAAAAGGAAGAGGGCACGGTTCAGATGTCGAAGACTGGCTTGAGGCGGAAGAAGCTTTGAACGACTGACCACCATCCAATCTCTCATCAAAAAGGCCATTTCAAAAGAAGTGGCCTTTTTGATGTTGACACCAAGAGGTGCGGGAAGAACCTGAGGAAAAAATATCTTCATGGCTGAACAATGAAATGAACTGTCAACAAACACCAGGAGCAACAAGGCACATTAACGGTTATTTTAGTTTACCTCCCCGGTACAGAAATAACGCGACCGCTTCATTGGTTCTTATGGCCTGTTTAACTGCTTCCGTATTTCGGCTGCACCGCAACAGTGTCTTCCACGACCTGAGATGCTTTGCTTCATGAAAATCAGAGTTAGCGATGTAATTGAATTTTTTTAACCCGATAACATTGAAGAGATCATCCCTGTTCGCAACTTCCCATGCATCAAACATCAATGCGAACCGCTCCTGATTCGTCCAGAGATACTCGGAGGGTGCTTCACCGGAATGGTTACGTATATATGGATGGCAAGCAATAGAAATCCCTCCTTGAGCTTTTATTTCATTCAGGATATCTTCAACGCCGAGATCCGGGCTGATATATTCTTTATTATCAAGCGCAAGAATGTGATATTTTGAGGTATCGTTAGTAAGCTCAATACCGGGAATAACCAGCATCTTATAGGCTTCCCATGCATAACGGGCGACATTCCAGAGCTCTCGCTGATAATGGATAAACTGTTGTTTTTCAATACTGCAATGACTTCCACACACGTTGTTTGCCTGTAACAAACTCCTGCTGTCAAGTACATGGTCTGTTATGGCAATGACATCAAACCCGGCTTCACCATACAACTGCACAACCTCTTTGATTGACAAATCCCCGTCACTCCATGTTGTATGGATATGGAAATCGCAATACAACCACTCCATCTTAGGTTTGTTTTTAATAGTATTTGGATTGTCTTGTTATACCTGCCAGCCATGGTTCCCGGTGAGATTAAGCATTGTGCTTGACAAGCTCACCCGTCACCAGATAAATTACTTCATGCGCAATCTTTGAGGCATGGTCAGCCATACGCTCGATATTCCTCGAAACGCTTAACGCATTGGTAAGAGTGTTCACATCAGCATCCTGGATTTTCATTAATGCCGTCACTTTTTGAAAGGCCGCCCGATGCAGGGCATCAACCTCATCATCATGAGCACAAACCTGATCAGCAAGATCACGATCCTGCAGCACAAAAGCATCAATTGACTTTTTAACCATCTCCCCAGCCAGCATAAACATCAACTCAAACTCCAGCAATTCAAGCATAAAAGGAGTGATCTCAATCATCGAATCCATAATATGAAGCGAAATCTCACCAATACGCTCAAGCTCATCACTAATCATCATGATAACAACAATAGTGCGCAGATCTTTTGCGACAGGATGCTGAAGAGCTATAAACTGAATACATTGTTCCTCAAGGTCAATCTCCTCCATATCCAGCTCATTTTCCACAATTTTAAGACGCGGCACACTATGCTCATCCTGATATTTAACCGCACGTAATGCCTCAAACAAATTCCCGACAACTCTGGAAGAAAGGTCAACAAGAACCTGCGAAAGCTCTTGAATATGTGCATGAACCGGACGATTTGGCATAAATAATAATGAATTGAAATTATCGTTCACATCAGGGCAAAAGAATAGCACACGAAATGACCGTTGTCCAGAGGCCATTTTCACCCTCGGCAGACTGGGTGATATTGTAAGAATTAATAATCTTGTGACTCATTTTGTAAATACCCTCACGCTCATCCCAGTCCTTGTTTGGATCAAACTCAATACCAAGAGTTGTTGCCAGCATTGTTGCAGCCAGATCTTCAGCATACTCACCCGACTGTTCGGCAGATTCCCCATAAGGCTGATGTTCCGACAGATAACCATACTGTGTCTCATCAGCCGGGATGGCAACACCAACCGATGCCGCAATCAAACGATTATATTCATTGGTGGAATTGCGAGCCATTACTGTAAAAGTAATCTGACCAGGGCAGAGAAGTTTTATCCCCTCTTCAACGGTGATGCGCTCACAATGAGGTGGAAAAATACTGGAAACGGTAACAAGGTTACACCCCTCAATTTTGGCATCTCTCAACGCAAGCTCGAACGAAGAGAGGTATTCCTTATGCCGTCCAACACCTTTGGTAAAAAATATTTTTGATGGAACAAATGACAATGCCTTATCTCCGAATTGATTCGCAGGTCAAACAATTATCTAAAATATAGTAAAGAAGGATCAAAAACTCCATCTCGAGAGAAGCACTATCAGATTTCACATAGGTGTAACATAGTCTCTCTTGTCCGAAGATTGAGTAATTGGTACAATTCTTTTTAGTACATCACGACGTAGTATGTGTAACAATCATGTGAAATCTCTAAATTATCGCATCCCTCAACTGGAATAACGAGCATGATTGCAACCACTACTGAATTCTGGCATACTCTTACCGTTGAGCAAACTCTGGCAATAACCCTTTCTTCGCCTGATGGCCTCAGTACAGCTGAAGCAACGGCAAGACTAAAGAGTTACGGCCACAACATCATTGAGTCTAAACGCCGGAACAGCCCATTCAAACTTCTTTTACAGCAGTTTCAGAATGTCCTTATTATTACCCTTCTCATTGCAACAGCGCTTTCTGCTGTTCTGGGCCATGGCCTCGAATCTATTGCAATTGCCGTCATTGTTGTTTTTGCCGTTCTGCTTGGTTTTATACAGGAGTATAAAGCTGAAAAGGCGATTGAAGCGCTCCGGGATATGGCCGCTCCTCGGGCCAGGGTACGCCGAGATAGAGTTGACAAATTTGTCAATGCAGCTGATATTGTTCCGGGCGATATTCTGCTGCTTAATGTCGGGGACAGAGTTGCTGCGGACTGCAGGCTCCTTCATTCCAATAATCTACGTACCAATGAAGCTTCATTAACAGGAGAATCTCTCCCTTCTGAAAAAGATGCAGTAGCTATTATACCAAAAGATGCAGTGCCCGGCGATCGCAAAACAATGGTCTTTGCTGGCACATCCATCAGTTATGGCCGTGCTTCGGCAATTGTCGTCTCGACGGCCATGCAGACTGAGTTTGGCAAAATCGCATCCATGCTTCTCTCCGTTGAGACTGAAAAAACCCCACTTCAAAAAAACCTTGATAATGTCGGGAGTGTTCTGGCCCGAATGGCATTCGCCATTGTCCTGATTATCGTCACCCTTGGCGTAATCCGTGGTCAGTCTTTTATTGAGATGCTTATTTTCGGCATTGCACTTGCTGTTGCGGTTGTCCCCGAAGCCCTTCCTGCTGTCGTGACTATCTCGCTGGCACTCGGTGTACAGCGCATGGTAAAGCGCCATGCCCTCATGCGCCGACTACCTGTTGTTGAAACCCTTGGCAGTACCTCAGTGATTTGCTCTGACAAAACTGGCACCCTGACGCGCGATGAAATGACCGTGAGAGCCCTCTACACCTCAGGAACCCTGATCGAAGTAAGCGGTTCGGGTTATCTGCCCGAAGGCTCATTTACCGTTCAGGGAGGAGGCCCTTTACCAGAAACCCTGCATGAACTGCTTCTCGCTGGCGCACTCTGTAACGATGCCGGGATCTTTAAGAACCAGGAGGGTGCCTGGCAGGCAGACGGTGACCCTACTGAGGCTGCTTTGCTTGTTCTGGCCCGTAAGGCAGGTCTTGATGAGCACGACCTCCAATCCCGCTATAGGCGTATGGATGAACAACCTTTTTCATCCGAAACAAAACGGATGGTAACGTTGCATCAATATGACGACACTGTAAAAGCCATTATCAAGGGGGCTCCCGAAGTTCTTTTGGCCGACTGCAATAGTGTTCTCATTGGACATGACCTCCTTAGGCTCGACGAATCCATGAAAGAGGAGCTGCTTAAACAGGCCGACGCTTTCGGCAAAAAAGCACTCAGGGTGCTTGCCATAGCTGTTAAAGCTGTACCAACTCTTGACACATCCACCGAAGGGACAACCTTTCTCGGTCTGGCAGGCATGATTGATCCCCCAAGATTCGAAGCCGCCAAAGCTGTCCAACAGTGCATTGCAGCAGGTATCCGCCCGGTCATGATCACTGGCGACCATCCACTCACCGCAGAAGCAATTTCGAGAGAACTTGGTATTCTCGGCAATGGCAAAGTGGTCACCGGATCAATGCTCCAAATGATGAGCAACGAAGAACTCAGCAGTCAGGCCGGATCCATCTCAGTCTTTGCAAGGGTATCGCCCCAGCACAAGCTTCGTATAGTCGAAGCACTGCAGAAGAACGGAGAAGTTGTAGCCATGACCGGCGATGGAGTAAACGATGCCCCAGCCCTTAAAAAAGCCGATATAGGAATATCGATGGGTATTACGGGTACCGATGTATCAAAAGAGGCCTCAGCCATGATGTTGACCGACGACAATTTCGCATCAATTGTTGCAGCTGTCGAAGAGGGAAGAGGGATCTACGACAATATAAAAAAATACCTTACCTATCTGCTTTCGTCCAATTTCGGCGAACTTGGCCTTATGGCTTGTGCGACCCTCATGGGTCTTCCCTTGCCTCTTTCAGCTGTCCAGTTACTCTATGTAAACCTTGCCACCGATGGTCTACCGGCCCTCGCCCTTGCTGTTGACCCGGCAGAAGCGGGTATCATGCTACGTCGTCCGACTGATCCCAAAAAAGGGATATTTACCCTAACTGTACTGATGCTGATTTTTACCGGTGGCATTTGGTCTACCATAGTAAACCTCACACTTTTCCAGTACTCCCTCGCTTCGGGACGCTCCCTTCAGGAAGCCATGACCATGACCTTTGTTTCATTAATTCTCATACAATTTTTCAAAGCTTACAACTTCCGTTCCGAAACCAAATCCATACTCAACCGCCCTTTTGCCAACCGCTGGCTGAATATTGCCATAGGGTGGGAGTTGGCAATGCTCGCGGCAATCATTTATATCCCTGTTCTGCGTAACATGTTCGGAACTTTCCTGCTTACCCCTCAAGACATGGTCATTGTTTTAAGTTCAGCTGGATCAGTTGTTCCGGTTATTGAACTGCTCAAATGGTTTATAAGAAAAAAGCATCCCTCGTTCACCGAACCTTCAGGGAGCTGATCATCCCCGCTGCCTCCTTCCTTGCTGCCGTTTCGATGGCATTTCAAACACAATCCCCTATGGGGCGGTCAGGGAGCTTGCCGGGTTTTCGAGACTCAGAATACCGGAGCCCTCTTCGTAGGCGAAATGTTCGGCATAACGGCCCCACTCGATAGCTACCTGCAGCACTCTTTCGGCCTCATCTTCGCTGAAGAAATCCTCCAGTTCCCGGAGAAAGCGGTCTTCGGGGGCACGATTTCCAGGACGTTCATCAATAACGTGGCGAATATGGGCTGCAAGGGCAACGTGGCGGATGACATGTTCGGCAAAGATCACCTTACGTTGAAGGATGTCGGCGTCCACATAGCTTTTCCCTGATGCGGTAAGTTCAACGTCACCACCTTCGGTTCGGGCGAATGAGAGGATTTCCAGTGCTTCCAGCAGAGGAAATAGCTCTTCAACGCCAAATCCCATCTGATCGGCCAGTTCAGGAAGATCGGCTCTTCCATTATAGGGTTCTGCGACCAAGGCTTCCATCAACCCTGCAAGCTGATTGATGTGCGCACTCGGGAGGCGGAAAGACAATGGAACAACATCGACCTTGCCTGGAGCGCTACGAGGTCGTTTGGTCATAAGTTCATAGACCTCATCGACGAGTTGGCGAAATGTTGGAGCTTCACGATCGCGCGGATGTTCCAGGGGAATTTTGATCTCTGCCAGAATTGTGCCAGGATTGGTTCCCAGAATAACAATACGGTCAGCAAGAAGAACAGCTTCCTCAATATTATGGGAGACGAGAAGAATTCCTTTAGTGGGAATCCGTCGTTCAAGCCAGAGTTCAATCAGATCAGTACGGAGCGTTTCGGCAGTCAGGACATCAAGAGCTGAAAAGGCTTCGTCCATAAGGAGCAGTGTTGGCTCAACCACGAGCGCACGGGCAAAACCTACACGCTGCCGCATTCCTCCTGAAAGTTCTTTTGGATAGGCTGATTCAAAACCGTCAAGACCTATGAGGTCAATTGCGGCAAGTGCACGCCTCCGACGTTCTTCCTGATGCACTCCCATGGCATCGAGCCCAAGTTCAACATTTTCAAGGACAGTAAACCAGGGGAAAAGGGCAAAGGTTTGAAAGACCATTGCGAGTCCTTTCACCGGACCGGTCACCGGTTTTCCGCAATAGAGCACCTCCCCGCTTCCTGGTCGGGCAAGGCCTGATATGATACGGAGCAGGGTGGACTTGCCCGAACCTGAACGTCCAAGAAGCGCAACAATCTCCCCCTCTTTAATAGTGAGGCTCACCCCATCAAGTACCAGATGCTCTTCTCCGCCAGACTTCTTGAATGATTTGCTGATATTCATCAGATTCAGCAGATCGATCTCAGGATGCAATGTCTCCATAGGTCAGGTATGTCTAATCCAGACGAAAACGGGTCTGGGAGATATTATAAAGCCGTTTCCAGAAAAAACGGTTGAAAAAGATAACGTAGATGCTCATGACAGCAATACCAAGAACAATATGTGGATAGTCGCCTTTTTCTGTCCACTGGGCAATATAGGAACCAAGGCCTGTGGCGGTAATTGTTGTGCTGCCCCAGCTGACAACCTCTGCTACGATGCTGGCATTCCAGGTGCCACCTGAAGCCGTTATCAGGCCAGTAATCAGTGAAGGGATGATGCCGGGAAGAAGCAGGTGTTTCCAGAGTCGCCATCCTGAAAGTCCAAGGTTTTGAGCTGCTTCGCGCAAGTCAGTAGGAATAGCTGAAGCTCCGGCGATAACGTTGAAGAGGATATACCACTGGGTGCCAAGAATCATAAGCGGTGCCGTCCATATTTCTGGTGAAAGATGGTAACGAACCAGAAAAAAAACTGCAACCGGAAAAAAAAGGTTTGCCGGAAAAGCTGCCAGAAACTGGGCAAGGGGCTGAACCTTTGTAGCAAGTCGGGGATTAAGACCAATAATGACCCCAAGCGGAACCCAGATCAGAGTTGCAAGTAACAGTAACACCATCACGCGGGTAAGTGTTATAAACCCCAGCATGAAGACCTTTGCAATCTCTACATGATCAACCCCACTCATGACGAAGCTCATCAGCATCCATGCTCCGAACGTCATGCCGCTGATCAAGATACCATACCATGTAAATCCCTGCAACTTCATCACCAATGAGGAACTTTCCTTGAAGCTCAGCGTACGGCGGGGTAGTTTCGGGAGTCGTTCGATGAATGTAATCCATTGTTTCGCAATACGTTTTGCAAGGCTCCGGAGCACATGGGCGCGCTGAAACAGTGTTAAAATCCATGATTCAGCACCATCCTGGCTTTCGGTCAGTTCAAACTTGAACTTTTCGGCCCATGCCACGAGTGGTCGAAACAGCAGTTGATCGTATACAAGAATGACAATGAGCATGGTTAGAAGTGCATAGCCAATAGCAGAAAGGTTTTTGCTCTGGATAGCTTGTGCCACGTATGAGCCAATTCCCGGAAGCGTCACAGCAGTCTTGCCTACCGTGATGGCCTCCGAGGCAACAACGAAGAACCATCCACCTGAAACAGACATCATGGTATTCCATATCAGGTTCGGCGTGGCAAAGGGGGCCTCGAGTTTCCAGAACCTCTGCCAGGATGAGAGGCCAAAGAGGTCTGAAGCTTCCTGAAGTTCCTTCGGTACGGTTTTCAGAGACTGATAAAAACTGAAGGCCATATTCCATGCCTGTGAGGTAAAGATGGCAAAGATGGCCGCCATTTCAACACCAAGAAGGTTTCCTGGAAAAAGTGCAATAAAACCGGTAACGGTAATGGAGAGGAAACCAAGAATCGGCACCGATTGGAGAATATCGAGGAGCGGCACCAGAATGGTTTCTGCCCGACGACTTTTTGCGGCTAATGTTGCGTAGGTAAAGGTAAAGGTAAATGAAGCAATGAGCGCTGCAACCATCCTGAGTACAGTGCGGAGTGCATACATGGGTAGATGCACAGGATCAAGAGAGAGCTGTATCTGATCGCCAGGAATATAGGGCACTGCCATTTGACGGCTCCCCCATGCCAAAAGGGTAATGAGCCCCATGACAAGAGCAAAAGCAACAATATCCCAGAAATAGGGCAGGGGGTTTTTAACATTCTTTTCTACCATGGGCTCGATAACAATCCATTGTCCAGAGAACTCTCACAAAGGGGTGTAAATAGGGCGAATATAGCTATTTCTCATGCAAGAACAGGTTGATAATGGATACAAGGTACACTAATGAATGTTGAAAAATTGTTACAGAATTGTCAAGGAATAGAAAAAAATACAACCTTAGTAAACCGGCACTGACCTCTTTACAAAAAATGTTTATAATCAAACTCTATCTCTACCGGGTTGTAACAGAAAATTAATAACCACAATGCCATGCCGGATCCTATGCTTCTTGTTATAGAGGATGACCAGAACCTTGCCAAACTGCTGGAATATAATCTTGAGCGTGCTGGCTTTACCTGTCATATTGCAGGGAGCGGTGAAATTGGTATAGAGCAACTTTCGAGAAAAAGTTTTGATCTGGTGCTGCTTGATATCATGCTGCCAGGAATTGATGGCTTTGAGGTATGCCGAAAAATAAGGCAGCATCAACTCTATAAAGATATTCCTATTATCATGCTCACCGCTAAGGGAGAGGAGATCGACAGGATTCTCGGTTTTGAACTTGGCATTGATGACTATGTGGTCAAGCCGTTCAGTCCCCGTGAGCTGACCCTCAGGATACGGGCAATTCTTAAACGGGATCGCCGTCAAGGTGGTAAAACCCAGGAAGTACTTAAGGCAGGTGATCTTGAAGTCGATTTAACACGTCATATTGCTACTCTTGAGGGTAAAGAGCTTGTATTGACCCTTATGGAGTTCAAACTTCTCGTAGCGCTGATTAAAAGAAAAGGTGACGCACTGTCAAGGGAGATGTTGCTCAGCGATGTTTGGGATGTCGATAAATCGATTAATACCAGGACTATTGATACCCACATTACAAGGATTCGTGAAAAACTCGGGGATACTGGTCAAATGATCAAAACAGTACGAGGACTCGGCTACAAGCTGGAGGAAAAAGAGAGCGAGAGCCATGCAGGTTAAGATCTCTTACAAGCTTGGTTTCGTTATCGGAATAATTATTTTTTTAACCGCACTGATCAGCTATCTCTCGATCGGCAAAGAGTTGACCGATATAGTAAGTGCTGAAATCAGGATGGAACTGCATAGAAATCTGTTATTTAATAAACAGATACTTGAACAGAAACCCCAGGAGTGGCACACGAGAGGAAACGCTGATGCATGGGCCAGTAACGCAGGTCGTGCGCTTAACATCAGAGTCACCTTGATTGATCTTGATGGGCGGGTTATTGGAGACTCATATATCTCATCCGACAGGTTAGACCTTGTTGAGAATCACCGGGGAAGGCCGGAAATAAAGGGTGCTCTTGAAAAAGGGTACGGTGAAAGTATCCGGTACAGTCAAACCGTCAAGGAGCAGATGCTCTATATTGCTGTTCCTGTTGGCTCACCCAAACCCTATGCAATCCTTCGATTTGCCAAACCCTTTTACGACATCAGACTTTTCGAGGAAAAACTACAAGATGGCATAGTGTTCAAACTGTGCCGGGCTCTCTTTTTTTCTCTGATAGCAGGTATTGTTATAGCTTTTTTTCTTTCCCGTCCGATCCGGACTCTTGCTGCAGCCGCTCAAAAAAGAGTTCAAAACAACCATAGCGGCCTTATTCCTGTCCAGCGCAAGGATGAGATCGGCGTGCTTGCCAATACCTTCAATGCAATGCAGGATGAGATCATAAAAATGCAACGCAGTGAGGAGTGGTACCATGCGGTTTTTTCGGGTATTCGTGAGGCTATCATTGTTACCGATAGTCTCGGAAATATCGTTCTGGTCAATCCTGCAGCGTCGAGAATGTTCCGGATAGATGGCGGCATGTTCACCGCCCGCCCTCTTAAACATCTGACCGATATCAAACTTCAGGAACTTTTTGCCAAGGTTCACAGTAACCGTGTAACGCTGATTAAGGAAGAGATGTCACTGAAGAGCTCGAAAGGAGTGCGCATTATGCAGATCAGTTCGATGCCTGTCATGAAGGATGGTCAGTTTGACGGAACAGTTTTTGTATTAAACGATATTACCAAACTCCGTAATCTGGAAAAAGTCAGAAGGGATTTTGTGTCCAGTGTTTCACACGAACTCCGCACACCGCTCACCATTATCACTGGTTATACTGAAACACTGCTTGATGGGGCTATGCATGAAAAGGAACATGCCACAGCGTTTCTGCGTATTATTTTGCAGGCAAGCGAACAGCTGACAGCCCTGGTCAATGATGTGCTCGACCTCTCCAGAATTGAGTCAGGACATATAGAGTTTCAGTTTATGGCCGTAGATATAAAAAGCATCATTGCAAAATCAGTTGCTCTTCTGAAACTCTCGCTTGACAAGAAGCAGATCATGCTTGATATCTGTATCCCTAAAGGTCTTCCGCCAGTTTTGGCCGATGCGGTCTACCTTGAAATTGTTATCCGTAATCTCCTTGACAACGCCATTAAATATGTTGATGAGCGCAACGGAAAGATCAGAATTGCAGCATTCAGGAGCGATAATCATGTGCGACTGGAGGTGGAAGATAATGGTATCGGCATAGCGAAGGATGACCTTAGCCGAATTTTTGAGCGTTTTTACAGGGTTGACAAGGCTCGTTCCCGGCAACTTGGAGGGACAGGACTTGGGCTTTCAATTGTCAAGCACATTGTTCTGTCTCATAAAGGAGATATCGAAGTCCGTTCAAGAGTAAATCAGGGCTCAGTGTTCAGCCTGCTTCTTCCTGTTGCACCAGAGGCAGCAGAAAAAAAGCATCACTGAACAGACTCGTAAAGAGATGCTGCCTTGATAATATCCTGGTGCAGAGGAATCCGTACTTCAGGAATGAGATGCTGCGGATAAAATCCAGCGTCAAACAACTCATGATTGATCGCTATGGTATCATCAGCAACAACAACCCGATAGGCAAGAACAAGCAGCGATCCATAAAGCTCCACCTCCCGGTGATAGATTCCGATAAGCGAATCGATTGTTCCTTCAAGAGCTGTTTCCTCCATCAGTTCACGCAGACATCCCTCTTCTGCTTCTTCGCCAGCTTCAAGAAATCCCCCGGGAAGTGACCATTCATTATATGCTGGTTCGTGTGCCCTCCGGACAACAAGAAGTTCATCGTTTCTGTTCACTGTATAAGCTATTGCTACAGGGACGGGGTTGATATAGTGTATCCAAGAACATGACGGACAGAACTTTCGCTCTCGCCCTTCAATCATTGCCTGATCAAGTCCTGTACCACAAATTGGACAAAAAGAATAAGGTTTCATGGTGCCGTATAAAAACAAGTTTGTACAAATAAAGTGCTATCAAATATTTGAGTCCGGGTTTTCACCCCATTCATATCTTGCGATTCCGATACTTTCCTAAGGTTCATAACATTCAATACTATAACGCATAGAGAGCTTAATTCCGTTCCCTTCCTGCAAAGAGTATCGACCATTCATTACAGTTTCAGATCCGTCACAACTACAGCACCATGAAACCGCCGGTCAGGGAATACAACACGCCCTTTTGAATTGATGACCAGATGTGGAAAGCCTGATTTTTCAAGCATGCGTAACAGTTTTACGAGATCTTTTTTCCCTGCAGGCTTGATAATAATGTCGGCTTGGGCATCAACTTTTTTAACATCATGTTTTGTCAGCTCTTCCTGGAGAAAAAACTCTCCTTTTATTTCTGCCCTCAATTCATCAAGTCGCAGCATGCATCACTTCCTTTGGTTTTATGTGACCATCACCCACTCTTGTGCCCGGAAACCTTAACATATCTTTCAGACTCTGGAAATTCCAGACTTTGCGAGAGCAGCCTTGCGTTCAAAAATCCCCCTGAAACCATCGGTCAATTCGCGGTAAATCCTGCTCCGACTGTCTTTGACCCGTCGGTAGAGCTTGAGAATATCAAGCGTTAAAATAATCCTGGTCGAACTACAGTTCAGTTCACCGAACATATGCTTGCCGACCACTTCAAACCCAAGCACCCTGGTATGAAAATTAAGTGGTGAATGCGCCTCCCCTTCAAATACATCAGTGATAAAGTGAGTGTAATCACGCTCAATAACCTCAGCAGCAGCTGAGCGCATCAATCGAAGTGCAACTCTTGGGTTCTTGCGAAACTCTTCAAGGATCATGAATCTGCCAATTTCCACGTATTTTCCGGCGTTTTTCAACGCTTCAACATCTATGCCCGGCATGAACTTCACGTCGTACTCTTTGGGAATGTCAAAAGAGGGATCATAGAGCAGACGAAGCACACCTGCCGGATGGTCATTGATTTTTGCCAAAAACCATGAAACGTCATTATCCCCGGAAGGCTCATCGGGAATCTGGTTCTGAACCGTGGTAATCCATTTTTTTTCAACACAAAAGACACTTTTGACCACTTCGAGAGCAGCGGCACGATCGCCGGCACTTTCAACCCTGCTGACGGTTACACTTGACATGTTTGCTCCTTTGTCTCAATAGTTGTTTCTGAAAATATTATGCTTTTTACAGGGCAGCTCTCGCCGTATCGCTTGCCTGAAAGTTCAGCAAGAGAGAGCATGATTTCATGGGTAACATCGGCAGCCATCCGATGAAGTTCAGATTGCTTATTACTTTGGTATGATCTATCGGCAATGAGGGCCAAATATGCTGCAGTGTGGTATGGAAAATGCATTGGTCTACCGATCCTGACTATTGTTCGGCCAATCAATGGTATTTTCCCTTTTGTTATCCTGCAGTTAAAATCTATTCCCACTGGCACGACAGCAACTCCGGAGTGCAAGGCAATATGGCCTATGCCCGGCTTTCCGCGGACAAGATACCCCGGATTTCTGTTGCGCTTTCCTTCGGGAAAGATCCCGATGCTCCGGCCTGCCAGAAGCCTTTCAGAACACTGCTCTACCGTATCACTTGCAACGTGGGAAGGTCGCCTTGCTTCTATCCAGGGCAGCGTAGAGCGTTTGTGATAGACATAGACGGGGTCTGTCATGTTAATCACAGAACCGAGAATCGGGATTTTGCCATACATCCAGTCAATCACAAAACTGATAATACGGCCACCGAGAAGATAGATGAGCAACACCGGTACCATCAGCGCTTCAAGTGAATTGTTGTGGTTGAAGGCATAGATACGCGCACTCTCTGATCCTGAAAGATTCTCAAGACCGTAAACCCTGGTTAACAGAAAATTGGGAATCATGAGTAATCTTAGCAGGAGAGACCTTCTTCGAGATAATAAAGGAAGTGGCCTGAAAAACTTGCCGCCATATTGCTTCATGAAACTCCTTCAGTTACCTGTGACAGCCCTATGAAAACCCTGAACTTCACAATTGTAAGAAAAGAAAATAGTGTTGGTGAATGGTTACGGAGTTGCAACAATTCCGTGAAATCGGTGATCGTTCCTGAGCAGATCAAGCAAGAAGATGAAGGCGGGAAAAAACATAATCAAGGGAGTCTTCATTCAGGACAATTCTTGAATAGCCAGTTGAACCAAGTTCGATTGGCCGCTGATCCCGGTCACCAATAAATTTAGGCTTCCGTTTACCATTATACCAGCAGACAAGGCGGATGGTGCTCCCTTCAATTTCGAGGGCTGTGACAGCGCGCTTTCCAATAGTGCACCCTGAGTTGAAAACGCTTGGAATTGGAAGGTTGTTGTAGAGGCCACTCCGAAGACCGCTGATTTTGCCTTTTTTGTAACAGGCATCAAGTTCCGTTTTCAACAGGGTGATGTTATGCTCAATTTCCGGGCGCTGTTCATCAGGTATGGATGAATAGGTTCTGCAGAGATCCTCGATCCTGTAATTGAGATAATCCACTTTTGACAGTGATTCAAACAATGGACGATGGGTATGACCTATAATGGAAACAATTTTAGAGTGGTTTGAAAACTCATAGATGGATTGTTCGATGGCAAACCGTCGGCGGCTGTTATAGGCTACAGAAAAGTTTCTGATACCGACAGGCTTTGCAATATAGCGGAGAAAAAAGATGACTGCACGGCTGAGGACTGAACAGGTTTCCCACAAAAAGGGCGATGCCTGGTGGCCGTGAAAAAGCAGGAGGATTTCATTGCCATAGTGAAGTTTAATTGATTCGACAAGCGATGATCGGAGCAGGTACTCACCCTCGTCAAGCAGGGCTGAATCATGATTGCCGTATGTTTTCCATAAAAAGCCGTTCTGTTTAAACTTCAAAAAAAGATCATAAAAATCGCTCCACTTCGAAGTAATGTTCTTCAGGGAAAACTTAAACAACTCCTCAATATCGCCATTAAGAACAAGACTGTATTTTTCAGGCAAATAATAGCTCCCCAAGATGCATTTGAGCAGTTCCGCATTTTGCCGAAACTCATCAAGCCTGCCTCCATTGCCCATATGAAGATCACTGAGTATAAGAATCCGTGAGGATTGATCGAGGTGCACCGCTTTTGCTTTTTTAAGCAGGCTTTCAAGATGCACATGTTTTTTTTCAAGAAAACACATCGTGCTTTTACTGTAGCACATACCAAGAGTTGGCAGTCCAAACATTAATGGTTATTTTGGTTTACCTCCACGGTACAGAAATAACGCAATTGCTTCGTTTCGTTGGTTCTTGAGGACAGAGTTAAGGTAATTGATTGTGAGAAACATACCCTTCTCCCTATTGTAAACTTCCCGTGAACTCTGTTATCCTGCCAGAGTTGATCTGTTGCATAGGATGATTTCACAGGAAAAGATTTATTACCCCAATAACAACACCATAACTCTTCGGGTAATTCTTCTAAAAAGTCACAAACTTGTAACATATTCCCCATTGTTTTCTATGACGAAAGCCAATAAATTATGGAACAATAATAAAGCCGGATACCCGGAACCATTGCTAATAAACTTTTGAACTTTATGGCTGACGAGAGTGTCGGAGGAAACAACCGAACCAATGCATTTGTCGTAAGTGCTCAGAAACGCACCATGCAGAAGGCCGCCAAACAAGTCGGCGAAGGGGTGCTTCTCGGGATAGGCTCGTTTGTCGCCATTATTGTCCTCTTTATCTTTTACTTTGTCGCACGCGATGCTGTGCCCTTTTTCCAGCTTCGAGGCTTCACTGAATTTTTCACCAGCTCAAACTGGTCCCCGGCTGACAAGCCCGGTACGTTTGGCGCCCTTGCCATTATCTACGGCTCCCTGATGGTCACGCTTGGTTCAGCGATGATTGCCGTGCCGATGGGCGTTACAGCCGCTATTTGCCTCAGCGATATCCTCCCTTTTTCAGTCCGCCAGTACGCCAAGCCAGTCATTGAGATGCTTGCAGCAATTCCTTCCGTAGCATTCGGCTTTTTCGCCCTTGTTGTCCTCGCTCCCCTCCTGCAGAACAACGGCGGCCCTATGCTGATGTGGGCGTGGTGGATTCTTGTTTCACCCTTTCTTCTGCTCGCGGTGATCGTGGCGGCTGATCTCCTGACCAATGACATCAAGGATCCGACGCGCAGGAAACAACTCCACGTGACGCTTCTTCTGCTTTTTGCTCTTCTTTCGGTTTTTCTCCTCTACAAGGTAGGTACACTGCTCTCTGCAATTCAGATTATTACCGGTACCAACGCGCTCAATGTCTCCATTATTCTGAGCTTCATGGCGCTGCCGACTATTGTCAGCGTTTCGGAAGATGCCTTGCAGGCTGTAGGACGCGACATCCGCGAAGGCAGTTACGCGCTTGGAGCCACAAGGGCCGAGACCATCGTGAAAACCATTCTTCCAGCAGCAAGCAGCGGTATTCTTGCAGCAGTGATTCTCGGTATCATGCGCGCACTCGGCGAAACCATGGTGGTCTGGATGGCCTCAGGTAACTCATCCCATATTCCCGAACCATGGTTCAACTATCTCGAAGCAGTCCGGACACTCACGGCAACCATTGCCGGCGACATGGGCGAAGCCGACCAGGTGACCGGATCGGCCCGTTATCATGTACTGTTTGCCATGGGTCTCCTGCTGCTGGTTATCAGCTTTATCAGCAATCTGGTCAGCGAACGTATTGTTGTCCGGCAGCGTAAAATTCTTTCCGGCCAGTGATCTCTCTATGGCGAAGCTCTGTAATGGTCTCCTGTAACCTGTTTGTCTTGTTGTTATGAATATCGGAACCCGGAAAATACTTGATCGCTCCTTTACCGCCCTTGGTATCGGCTCTCTTGTGGTCATGGCAATGGCCTTACTGATTGTGCTTGTGCCGATTGTCAGCAACGGTATCGGCGCACTCTTTTTTACCGGCACCGTAGAGCACCGCAAAATGCTGCTCCATGAGTTCCGCCGAGGCGGGAGCGAGCAGCTTTCAAGTGAGATTGCTTCTTCAGACCGATACCGCCGGAAGGCCTACGACATACTCACTGGATTTGAGGCGGAACTTGAGAAGATGGAGCCGGAAAAAAAGGCAGAGTACAAGGAAAAATACACACCGGTCAAAACAGCCCTACAGGCACTGCTTGGCCCTCCTCCCGGCAGCCCTGAACCGATGCTGACCAGGTTCAAGTACGGCGAGACCCGATGGGAGAAAGCCCAGGAGAAACTCCACGACCTCATGTATGAATCAAAATGGGATAACTCCAATCCCGACATCATGGCAAAGGAGTACTTTGCAAGCCGTGCTGCTGGTTTTGCAGGCACCTCTCTTGCCCCGCTCTTTCCCTATGTCAAAGAGAACCTTGAGCACATGCTCATTCCTGAGTTTACCTTCTACTGGGGGTTTATTACCGACAGCTCCGTAGACTCGCATTTTTTCGGCGGAATATGGCCTGAGATTCAAGGCACCTTTTTCCTGGCCATCGGCGCCATGCTCTTTGCCTTTCCACTCGGAGTCATTGCTGCAGTATATTTTACCGAATATGCCAAACCAGGCTTCTTCAACAGCATGCTGCGAAGTGCCAACAGCACCCTTGCCGGTGTGCCGAGCATTGTTTTCGGCATGTTCGGGCTTGCCTTCTTTATCAATACCCTCAAGGTTTCCGAATCCAAAAGTGTGATTGCCGGTGCACTGACTCTCGCCATCATGATTCTACCCACCATTATCCGTGCAGCTGAAGAGGCGATCCTTGCCGTACCGAAAACCTACCGGGAGGCATCACTCAGCCTTGGCTCCACAAAATGGAATACCATTGCCACCGTGATTCTTCCGGCAGCACTGCCCGGTATCCTTACCGGAGGGGTAATCAGCCTTGGCAGGGCCGCAGGCGAAACCGCACCCATTATTTTTACCGCCGCAGTCAGTGTCGGTTCAGCCATAGGCCTCGCCGATGTGTTTTCCTCTCCCACACCGGCACTCAGCTGGAATATCTACAATCTTGCCAGCGAGCATGAAGCCGCATCTCAAATCCGCCACGTGCAGTATGGCATGGTGCTCGCTCTGGTTACTATTGTGCTGCTGCTCAATCTCTCGGCAATTGTATGGAGAGCCCGTATTTCCAAAAAACTAAAAGGTTAAGGATCAATGCTCATGACAGCTGATGCCCGGGAAAGTTCGCAGGGTGCGCCGGCACAGAAGGCAACAAGAGATATCTATCTTCCACCTGCACGGAAACTCGTATCCGGAGGCGGGAGTGCTCATATCTCAGCCAAAAATTTTTCAATCTATTACAACGAGTTTGAAGCGGTCAAGAAGGTCAGTGCCGATATTCTCTCAAAATATGTTACGGCCATTATCGGCCCGAGTGGCTGCGGCAAGAGCACCTTTCTACGCTCCATCAACCGTATGAACGACCTGATACCAAACTGCCGCATCGGAGGCACCCTTCTTTTTGACGGTGACGACATTTACGGCAAATTCACTGATGAGGTGCTGCTGCGCAAGAAGGTAGGAATGGTCTTCCAGAAACCGAACCCCTTTCCGAAATCCATTTTTGACAACATCGCCTACGGCCCCCGACTGCATGGGGTGACTGACAAGAAAAAGCTGCTTGAAATTGTGGAACGAAGTCTGCGGAAAGCCGCGATATGGGATGAGGTTAGCGACCGCCTCGATAAAAATGCACTCGGGCTGAGCGGAGGCCAGCAGCAGCGGTTGTGTGTTGCCCGCACCCTCGCCGTTGAGCCAGAGGTTCTCCTGCTCGATGAACCAACCTCGGCACTCGACCCCAAAGCCACCGCAAAAATCGAGGACTTGATCCAGGAGCTGCGAGGCAGTTATACCATCATGATTGTCACACACAACATGCAGCAGGCATCAAGGGTCTCGGACTCCACCATGTTCTTTTACGAAGGGGTACTGGTTGAACATGCGCCGACCGCGCAGCTCTTCACCAACCCGAAAGACCCGATCACCGAAGACTATATAACCGGAAGATTCAGCTAACTGTAACACAAGATAACTCCCATGTCAGAACGACCGGTCCATGAACATATAAAGGAACTCTCAGGGGTTCTTGTTCAACTCTCCGAAAAAGTACTGGAAAACTTTTTTCTCTCCCTCTCGGCAGTGAAACATCAGGATGTGGAGAGTGCCCGCCAGATCAGGATGGTTGACAATGAAATAGATAGTGCAGAGGTTGACCTCGAAGAGCGCTGTCTGGCCTTTCTGGCCCTGCAGCAGCCGGTAGCACGCGACCTGCGAACCATTGTCACCATCATGAAGATCAACGATGATCTTGAGCGTATCGGCGATCTGGCAGTGCATATTATTGACCGAATGCCGGAGATCACTCCACAAATGCTTGCATTGTTTGAGTTCGAGACCATGGGTCAGCATGCCGGCGAGATGGTCAAACGTTCCATTGAAGCCTTTGTTTCAAAAGACCGCAATCTGGCCGACGAGGTCATAGCGCTCGATGAAGAGATCGATATCATGCACCGTCTGGCCTTTAAGAAGGTCACGGCGATGATGAGAGGTCAGGAGGCTCATGCCGACGAACTGATAGCTGCCTTAAGCATATCGAGGTATATCGAACGTATGGCTGACCATGCCACAAGAATTGCCCGCGAAGTCGTCTATCTCGTCACCGGTGAAATCGCCCGCCATAAGGAAGATTTCTATGAAAACCTCATAAAATCTCTTAAAGAATCATCTTGACCTCCAGAGATTGGCCATTAAACTTGTAATGAAACTCCCCGCCACAAACAGCATCATATCTGTTTTTCAGAAATAAGCATTGTAAAATTTCCCCGCAAACCGCGGGAAATTAACTTCTTAAAGTTTAGTAAAATGACTAACAAAGTTAACGCCACAACATTCAAAAATGTTATGGGCTCTCTGGATGGGAAGGGCGATATAGATTGTTCACACAAGGGATTAACCTCGCTGAAAGGCTGCCCGGTAATTGTTGAGGGTCATTTCAATTGTTCAGGAAACCAGTTGACAACGCTTGAAGGGTGCCCTTATAAAGTTGGAGGAGATTTTGCCTGTTCTGATAACCTGCTGACAACACTTGAAGGTACTCCCGAGGAAGTTGAGAATTTTGATTGTTCACACAATCAGCTGACTTCGCTCGAAGGTGCGCCAAAGGTAGTTCAAGGAGATTTTGATTGTAACAGCAACCGTCTGACTTCACTTGAAGGCACTCCTAAAAGAGTTAAGGGTAATTTCGATTGTTCAGGGAACCAGTTGACAACACTTGAAGGGGGCCCTCATAAAGTCGGGGGAGATTTTGCCTGTTCTGATAACCTGCTGACAACACTTGAAGGCTCTCCACATGAAGTTATTGATTTTGATTGTTCTCACAATCAACTGACCTCACTTGATGGTAGCCCTGATGAAGTTCGAGGGGATTTTGACTGTTCAAACAATCAGTTGACCTCTCTGGGTGGCAGTCCGGATTTTGTAGTCGGAGATTTTTCTTGTGCCGGAAACCAGCTCACCTCCCTTAAAGGCGGACCTGTTGAGGTTTATGGAAACTTTGATTGTTCAAATCATAATCTGACCTCCCTCAAGGGCGCTCCTAAAGAGGTTGGAGGTTATTTTAACTGTTCGGGAAACCAGCTCACATCTCTCCGAGGTACTCCCCTGGAAGTAGGGAATTTAAATTGTTCAAACAATCAACTGACTTCATTTGAAGGTATACCGGATAAAATACAAGGAGACTTTGATTGTTCAGACAACCAGCTCACCTCTCTCAAAGGTACACCTAAAAAAGTTAAAGGGAATTTTGATTGTTCCGGTAACCAGCTCACCTCTCTCAAAGGCTCTCCTAAAAAAGTTAAGGGTAATTTTAATTGTTCGAGAAACAAGCTGATAACACTTGAAGGTGCTCTTAAAAAAATTGGCGGAGATTTTATCACTGGCGAAAATGCCGAAAAATTCACTGAGGAAAAAGTCAGAGCTATTTGTAATATAAAAGGGAACTATATTGATGTTTCTCTTTTGCCTTAATTACTTAGGGGGATTATTCATTCATGGTGGCAAAGTATGCACATTACGACGAAAACATTATACTTCACACTACAGTCATCAGGTCAGTTAGAGCTGATATTTGAAAAAGGGCTGCTTTACGGCTGGAGACTCAAGGCTCTCTCATCAACCGAAGAGCAGCTTGATTTCTATGATACCTTTGAATGGAATGCTTTCGAGAAAGAGGCTGTCATTGTTAAAACAAAGAAAAGTCTCTCTTTTATAGATCTCAATACTGGCCAGGAGAGAGCATCTGTCGACTTCAGCAGGGATCCCTCCATTTTATCCCCTGCTCTTCTCCCATCAGGAAAACTGAAAAATCTCCTCTCTTCATACAGCGACATCAGGGCCTTCATCAGGCTCTGCTCCATTAATACTCTCATTCGTTCATATCACATCCTTGACGACAACGAAAAAATCATAGGTGTTCTGACTTCGACCTCCCTATGCCTTTCCGACAAGAAAAATCCGGAGCCCTTCGCATCTCTTTTTTCACTGATACCATTAAAAGGATATCAAGAGGAGATAGAAAAACTGGTTGATCAAAACTCGTTTGGCAGTGCTCTTGATTTTAAAGATCTCTTTCTGCTCATCATGAGAGCATCTGGACAAAACGTTCAAGGCTACTCCTCAAAAATTTCCCTCTCTCTTGATGCTGATGCATCCATTCATGAAAGTACCCGACGTCTGCTCCAATTCACTTTGTCAATCTTGCAAAAGAATGAACATGGAATAAAAAACAACATCGACACTGAGTTTCTGCACGACTATCGAGTAGCCATTCGTCGAACCAGATCGGTTCTGAAACAGCTCAAGGGGATTTTTGATCCACAAGAGAGTGCGTTTTTCCTCAATGCCTTTAAAAATCTTGGTAAACAGACAAACGAATTACGGGACAGCGATGTCTATCTGCTACAGCAGGAGAGCTATTTCAACTATCTCCCGCCATTTCTCCAATCACCGCTTAAACCCTTCTTCAGCGATATCGCAGCTTCCCGCAAAAAACTTCACAAACAGTTCTGCCGTTATCTTGCATCCAGCGACTATCAATCCTTTGTCAATAAGTGGAACCGGTTTGTCTATCGAGAGTCTCTACCAGATCCGCAGCAAGCTCCGAACGCTTCGCTTTCCACTATAACCGTTGCCATGGAGACGATAAAAAAAGCATGGAAAAAAGTAATCCGGCATGGTCGTCATGTCAGCTCGGAAACAACTGATGCTGAACTTCATGCACTGCGTATCGACTGCAAAAAGCTAAGATATCTGCTTGAATTTTTCTCCTCAATTTTTCCACAAAAAACTATTACCCCTGTTATCAGAAAGCTTAAGGAGCTGCAGGAAAATCTTGGTAACTTTGTCGATTTTGCGGTTCAGCTCAGGTTTCTTCATGACCGCCTTACAGCAATGCCCCCAATCAAGGAAGAGCTTCTCTATTCCGCATCAATGGGCGGCCTTATGGCAACTCTTTTCCATAAACAGGAAGAGGCACGAGAACAATTCCACAAAACATTCCGGCAGTTTGATAGTGATGAAACCGCACAGCATTTCCACAATCTCCTCTCAGGCACCTCGGTAAGATGAAAACAATAGCACTCTACAGTATCAAGGGGGGGGTTGGAAAAACCGCTACAGCAGTGAATCTCTCCTATCTCTCTTCCCTGCTCTCTCAACCAACACTGATCTGCGATCTTGATCCACAGGGAGCAACATCCTACTATTTCAGAATCACTGCCTCAAAAAGGTTCAACAGTGAAAAATTTCTTAAGGGAAACAAAAAAATCTACAACAATATCAAAGCGACCGACTTTGAAAACCTTGACCTTCTGCCCTCTGATTTTTCGTTCCGCAACCTTGATATCGAACTTTCTGAAGAGAAAAAACCAAAGAGAAAACTTAAAAAAAACCTTGAAGAGCTGAGCGACGATTACCAGTTTGTTTTTTTAGATTGCCCACCAAACCTTACCCTGCTCTCTGAAAGTGTTTTTGAGGCCGCCGATATTATCCTGGTACCCTTGATTCCAACGACACTATCAATTCGTACTTACATTCAGTTAACCGATTTTTTTGAAGCCAACAACCTCGACAGCTCAAAAATCCGGGCATTTTTTACCATGGTTGAAACAAGAAAAAAAATGCATCGTGATATTATCAATGAATTCCGCAAGAGCCCGGGGATCCTTGCCGGGAGCGTTCCCTACAACTCCGATGTCGAAAAAATGGGTATCTATCGGGCTCCTCTGAATGCTGTACAGCCAAACTCTCCTGCGGCTAAAGCCTATCAGCACCTCTGGAAAGAGCTGATCACCAACTTTTAGAGGAAAAAAAAAGGCCATTCTTTGAAGAATGGCCTTCTTGAAGTGAACTTCCTCTAACTCATCTGTTACGCACAGAGTGCAATGTTCAGACACTGATTCTTTTGTTCCAAAGCAACATAATCTGTTGTTTTGGAATTCGTTTGATATTCAGGAATGAGTCTCATTAAATGTCGCTTGATGCTATCGACATCATTATTACTGATAGCAAAGGTTAACTCTCCAAGTTCCCTCAGAAGTTTTGGCCATGCCACGAAATCCTCGTTAGCTTTAAATATACGGGAATTCTGTGTTGGCTCCGGATTATTACCAATAAGTAACTCTTCGTAAAGTTTTTCGCCGGGACGAAGGCCTGTATAGGAAAATTCTATGTCACGTACAGAAAGGCCAGAAAGCTCCACCATGCGCCGCGCAAGATCGACAATCTTTATCGGTTCACCCATATCGAGGAGGTAAACATCTCCCCCTGAAGCCATTGCACCGGCCTGGATAATCAGCTGTGCAGCTTCGGGAATGGTCATAAAATATCGGGTTATCTCTTCATGGGTAATAGTCAATGGGCCTCCCTCCTTGATTTGCTGACGGAAAAGAGGTACTACTGAACCACTTGAACCAAGAACATTACCAAATCGTACCATTGAAAAACAGGTAGAATGCCCAGGTTCTTCTGCAAGTGCCTGAAAAATCATTTCGCAGAATCTTTTACTGGCTCCCATAACATTGGTGGGACGAACCGCTTTGTCGGTACTTACAAGGACAACACTGGATACACCATACTGAAGAGCAACCTCTGCGACAGTAAGCGTTCCCAAAACATTATTACGTACCCCTTGAACAGGATTATGCTCGACCATCGGCACATGTTTATATGCCGCGGCATGATAGATAACGGAAGGCTCAAAAACACTGCAGATTTCAGCCATGCGGTTCTCATCGGTAACATCACCAAGGAGTGGAACAACTTCGGTTATGGAATTGATGCGTAAACGGCGACGCTGAAGGTCGTTGTTAATGATATAGAGATTGTGTTCTGCATTATCGACGAGCAAAAGCTTTGAAGGATTGGCTGCAAGGAGCTGGCGACAGAGTTCGCTGCCTATACTTCCGCCTGCGCCTGTAACCAATACCACCCTTCCCTCAATGATCTCATTGACAAGCGCGTTATTGACAGGTACTGGATCACGCCCAAGGAGATCCTCAATCTGAATTTCCTTGATATCTGAAATACTTACTCTGCCATCGACAAGCTCTTCAAATCCGGGAAGCATCTGGATATGAACAGGGAACTTCTTGAACTTATTGACAATTTCACTACGTCGAACACGGCTTACTGAAGGCATAGCAAGAAGAATGTTGCTGATACCCTGCTGCACTATCAAATCCTCGGCCTGCGTGAAGCTGTATACCTTCATACCATTGATGGTTCTTCCATGCAGCTGTTTTTCATCATCAACAAAACCAACAAGGTCATATTTTTTACTTCTGTTTATAGCATTCATGATCTCTACCCCGGCTGAGCCCGCACCATAAATTATGAGCTTTTCCTTAACAACTCCCTTTTGTTCTTTGATATCGTTATTGATATACCAGAACTTAACAAAGCCACGGCTTCCGCCTATAATAAGTAAAGAGATCATCGGCTGCAGCACTCCAATGGAATGGGGAACTCCGGGTACATTCAAAAAAAACAAAACGCATATAAATAACAGACCGTAGGCTGCAGATGCCTGGATCAGCGTTATGAATGCAGAAAAACCACTATGACGATAAACAACGCGGTAAAGACCAGCATAGATAAAAACCGGTATCATGAGAACCGGTGCTAACAGATAGATAAGCCATTGGTTACCTACTGGGGAATGCCAAAGTTCAAAACGAAGTGAAAATGCCATCCAGACAGTCAGCATGGCAGCCAGGATATCAAACGATATAGCATAAAACCGTTTGACAGAAAATGAAGGCTGAAGAATAAAATGTCTGGCCTCTGCAAAGGCCGGATTAATTTTATTATCCTCCAATCGCATTGGCATCTCAACTACACTATTGAGCATAATAACTTCTCCTCAACAATTTTGGTCATTTGAAACCTTTTTACAGGCAAGAACAGCATAGCTTGGATGGAAAAAGAAAGCAAAGAGAGCGCCATTCAAATCATTAATAATCACTGGCAATAACATTGAGTAAAAGCATATCAATATCGTAACGCATTATAATTTCATAATTGTGCCAATGGGGTTTAGCTCTATTAACAGCAATTAACGCGCCAAAAATGAAACAAAAACTACACCACATTAATTAAGATCATATAAAAAAGTAACTTAAATAGTAACCCCTTATAAAAATGAGGGTTGGTTACGATCTTAACTATCGTACCAAAAGGAAATTTTCATGTCTCAACAGTGTCTCACACTTCAGTGTGATTACCCTTATATAACTTTGGCGCATGGTGGCCTGACATGAGAAAGTTTGTTATCAGGCAGTCGCAAAAAAAAGCTTACATTTCCGACCTTGCAAGCCGATCCTGCACAAGAGATTGTAGTGGCTCGGCAACAATAAGGAAAACAACAAACATACTTACCACTATGTATTTCAAGAATGCTGAAGAGGTTCTTTTTCAATGGGTTTCACGTGTCTGTAGCGGAAGTCCTGATGACATTGCAGCACTTTATCATGAATCTGCTGTCCTTATTCCAACATTTTCACCGCATACCGTCATAGCCCCTGAAGGCGTCAGAGGCTATTTTGCACAGCTTGCAACAAGAGATGGACTCGGAGTGCGACTGCACAACAAGGCGCTCAGAAAACAGTCGTTGAGCGATACCGTGCATACCCTGAGCGGGATCTACTCCTTTGAATTTGAAGTTGACCAGGTATTGCTCTCTTTTCCTTCGAGATTTTCTTTTGTAATGGACATCTCGCTTCCCAAACCTATCCTTCACCACCACTCATCACAGGTGCCAAGAAATCTCTCGTAACCCTCTCTGTGAAGCTTGCCCGGAACAATGTATCAGGCCATACAGTGCCTTGTTCCGGGAATTTATTGTTATTTTCTGTATGATGTATTTTTTTGAGTTTTTTTGACAAAACAGGAATACAGATATGTACAGAAGCATTGCTGATTATGGGCTTATCGGAAATCTCCATTCTGCCGCACTTGTTTCTATAGATGGCTCCATTGATTATTGCTCCCTTCCCTGGCTCGACTCTCCAACAATTTTCGCCGCACTGCTGGATGATGAAAAAGGGGGTTATTTCAGCCTGCAACCTTCAGAGATCTTCAGCTCAACCCAGGAATATATCGTCAACACCAACATCCTCTCCTGCCGGTTCACAACAAAAAATGCGGAAGCACGACTCTATGATTTCATGCCTGTTGAAAACACAAGAGAGTGCAACAAACAGCAACACAGCATCCATCGTTGTCTGAAAGTTGTTCGGGGCAGTATGAATTTTACACTCACGTTGATGTCAAGACCTGATTATGCACGGATTGTTCCTCATCCTGCGGAACAAGATGGAAACCGTTTTCGCATCATGTATGGTCAAGAGTCCCTCACACTTGCTGTTACTTGCCGCAATACCAGCCTGATTAGTAATGTAATGGGGCAACTCAAGCTTGCCTTGCAGCTTGACGACATGGAGGAGGCGCACGTCGATCTGCTCTATGGTGATATCGGGGTAACTGATCAGCTGCATTGCTCTTTTGAAAAAAACAGGGTGTTCTGGCAGGAGTGGGCGCTACACTGTGTCGGGGAGCGGTGCTCCTACCTCGGCGAGTTCACACCAATGATCAACCGCTCTCTGCTTGCACTGAAACTTCTCACCTTTCAACCAACCGGAGCTATTGCTGCAGCAGCTACAACCTCCATTCCGGAAACTCCGGGCGGTGAAAGAAACTGGGATTACCGCTTCAGTTGGCTGAGAGATGCATCATTTACCCTTAAAGCTCTTTTCGCACTCGGCCACGTCAGTGAAGCTGAAGCCTACATGCGCTGGCTGAATGCTACCTACCGCAAATACGGCAGCCGCAATCTCCAGATCATGTATACCCTGCAAGGTAACGACCGCCTTCAGGAAATTGAACTTGACCACCTGAAAGGATATCGCAATTCTCGTCCAGTTAGAGTAGGCAACGATGCACACCGGCAGAACCAGTGGGATGTTTATGGTGAAGTGATGGATTGTGCGCTCCGGCTGTCGGATTACGCAGGGAAAATTGATGAAGAGCTGTGGCCTTTTTTCAGGGAGATCTGCGAGCTTGCCATAGAAAACTGGCAAAAACCAGATGATGGCATCTGGGAGGTACGCAATGGACCACATCATTTTGTCTTTTCAAAAGTCATGTGCTGGGTTGCGCTCGATAGAGGTATCACCATTGCCCGACGTTTCGGCTTTGAAGCTCCTCTTGATCTATGGCAAAAGAAACGCAAACTGATCAAAGAGGATATTCTTGTCAACGGATTCAATGTAAAGCTCAACAGTTTTGTCCAGAAATACCATTCAAACGAACTTGACGCAAGCCTTCTTTTGCTTCCACTTACAGGATTTCTCCCTATCAGTGATCCAAGGGTGCAGGGTACAATGGAAGCGTGCGAAAATCAATTGATGGATTGCGAGTTTCTGCTTCGTTACAAAAGCAGTGATGGGCTTAAAGGCGAGGAGGGAGGATTTTTGCTTTGTAATTTCTGGCTGGTAGAGTGCCTGGCACTTTCAGGAAAAATCGATGAGGCAACTGATCTCCTTAACAAGACGCTGAGAGCTTCAAATCACCTCGGACTCTTTTCTGAAGAATTTAACTGCATAACCTCCGAAATGCTGGGAAACTTTCCCCAGGCATTCAGCCATATCGGCTATATCAATGCAGTTTCAGCAATTCTTGCAGCAAAACGCCGCGCAAACAAAACAGAAAAAGAGCCTTCTTTCCGTCATTGGCTGCGAAATCTTATCCCTTTGCGGATAACGCTGAATGAAAGCGAGCACAACCACCCGGAAGCAACAAAAGCTATCGGTGCCGAGTTAAAAAAAACACTCAATCTGCTGCAGGGAGCATTTTTCAATGCAGAGGAGGGGACGGTCAATTACGAGGCCATGAAAGAATCGGAAGGATTCAGCAGATACCTTCAGCTTGCAAGGTCGCTGAACAACTTCAATCCAGAAACACTTCAAACCGATAACGACAAAAAAGCTTTCTGGATCAACATCTATAACATCCTCATTATTCATGGAGTTATTGAATTCGATATTCGTCAATCGGTGCTTGATATAACCAATTTTTTCGGCAGGATCGGCTACAATATCGGTGAATTCTTTTTTACGCCCGATGACATAGAGCATGGCATCCTTCGGAAAAACCGCCCGCATCCACTCTTTCCCTTCAAACCTTTTTCCGGTTCTGATCACCGAAGGCTTTTTCTTGTTGACTCTTTCGATTCACGCATCCATTTTGCGCTGGTTTGCGCTGCCTCATCCTGCCCTCCCATAGAATTCTACGATGCGGCAATCATTGATCAACAGCTTGATACTGCGACAAGAAGTTTCATAAACCGCAAAGGAATGGAAATTGACCGTCAAACCAGCACGCTCTGGTTATCAGCTATCTTTGGATGGTACAGCGGAGATTTTGGTGGCAGCGATCGCGAAACAGTTCTCTCGCTGCTGCCTTATGTCAAGGAAGAAAGCAAAGTGTGGATTGAAGAAAATCTCTCCTCCATGCACATCCGCTTTCTTCCCTATAACTGGCACCTGAACAGCACACTACAGTAGGCAATAAAAGGATTCTACGCTTTTTTCAGCTCTTTCATTTCAATTTCAAGCTGGTTAAGCTTCTCTCTCATGGCTCCAAGGTTACGCAACATAGCTTCATGCTTGAGCTGATCCCGCATAGGCTGTGCAGGATATCCACGGAGGGCAATACCAGGCTGAAGAAAAGATTTTGAGATGCCAGACTGGGCAGCAACCTGAATGCGGTCAGCCAGCTCAAGGTGACCTGCAAATCCGGCCTGACCTCCTATCATACACTGATTGCCAATGGTTACGCTCCCGGAAATACCAGCCTGGGCAGCAATAACGGTATCTTCACCGATGCTGCAGTTGTGGGCGATCTGAACAAGATTATCAATCTTGGCTCCCCTGCCGATTACGGTGCTGCCCATGGTAGCGCGGTCAATAGTAGCATTTGCCCCTATTTCAACATCGTCCCCTATTTCAACAATGCCCATCTGGGGAATCTTTATATATGATCCGTTTTTTTGCGGCGCAAACCCAAAACCATCAGCACCAATGACGCTTCCAGAATGAATGACCACCCTTTTGCCAACAACAGTTCCGTCGTAACAGGTCACATTGGGGAAAAAAACAGTATCATCACCAACCGCTACATCGTGCAAAAGGACGGTATGAGCCCCAATCACCGTGTTGCTGCCTATCCTGCATCGGTCCCCGATTACAGCAAACTCTCCGATGGAAACACCATCACCGATGGAAACATCATTGCCGATAACAGCTGAGGGAGCAATGCCTTTCTGAGCTATAATCCGGGGAGTTGCAAATTTCTGGAGAAGAAAAACAAAGGCTGTATAGGGATCAGCGACCTTAAGAAAGGAGGTGTTCTGGATAAAGTCATCGACACAAACCGACTTGTGCACGATAACAAGCGATGCTGCAGTGGTAGCAAGATGCCTGACATACTTATCATTGGCAATAAAGCTGACCTGACCTTTTTGGGCTGATTCGATCTTGGCTGGTCCGGAAATCAACACATCGGTATTACCTGCCAGTTCTACGGAATCAAAAAATCGGCCAAGATAGTCCTTGATCTCTTGAATAGTCATATTTTAATTAAGAAATAACAGTGCTTTTGAAAGAGAAAAAAATTTAACAACTTTTTCGGCCTTTTTTATTTATATTTGAGATCTAAAGATTGTTCGACTCCGGATTTACGATTACGGTCAAAAGTTCTCCTGAGCTAAACAAGGCTGCCATAATATAATCCCTTTCATCTGAATATGCAGGACACGATGGCAAAACCCATTAAAATTTTCGCGGGACGCAGTAATCCGGCTCTCGCTGAAAAAATTGCTGAGTACCTCGACATGTCCCTTTGCAATGCAAAGGTTGAAAACTTTTCTGACGGCGAAATTTCCGTCAACTATTTTGAATCGATTCGTGGATCGGATCTTTTCATTGTACAATCAACCAATCCTCCTGGCGACAACCTCATGGAGCTGCTGATCATGATTGATGCAGCAAGAAGGTCATCAGCCGCAAGGATTACCGCTGTTATTCCCTATTATGGCTATGCCCGACAGGACAGGAAAGACAGACCTCGCGTTGCCATTACAGCTAAGCTTGTAGCTAATCTGCTAACAGAAGCCGGAGCAAACCGCATTTTAACCATGGATCTGCATGCACCGCAGATTCAGGGATTTTTTGATATCCCTTTTGATCACCTTTACTCCAGCGTAATACTGATCGATCATATCCGTAACAGGGAGTTCCGCGAAAACCTTGTTGTTGCCTCTCCTGATGTGGGTGGCGTAAAGCTTGCCAGAAAATTTGCTGAAGAACTCGGTACTGATCTGGTGATTGTTGATAAACGCCGGCCTGCAGCCAATGTTGCTGAGGTCATGAATATCATCGGTGATGTCAGAGGAAAAAATGTCTTACTGGTTGACGATATGATCGACACTGCCGGAACCCTTGTGAACGCTGCTAAAGCTATCCGTGAGGCCGGTGGACTTAAAATCTATGCAGCTGCAACACATCCAATCCTTTCAGGACCTGCGATTAAAAGAATTGATGCCTCAATACTTGAAAAGGTGATTGTAACCGATTCGGTTATCACAACTCACGACTATTCACCTAAAATTGAAACGGTAACCGTCAGCTGCCTCATCGGCGAGGCTATCAAGCGCATTTATGAAGATGATTCAGTCAGCTGTCTTTTCGACAGCAAAAATATCATTGAAAAACTTACGAACCTTCACTAAACACAAGCGAAAAAAGAGATAAAGGAAGACCACATGGAAACTATTGTATTAGGGGTAGAACCTCGCATTGTTAAAAAGAAAGAAGCCGAAAAACTACGCAAGAGCGGTATTGTTCCTGCAGTTATCTATCATAAAGGCGAAGAGACCGTTGCTATAAGTGTCAATGAACTTGCATTGAAAAAACTGGTTCACTCAGCTGAGTCTCATATTATAGATCTTCAGTTCCCTGACGGTAAAATTAAACGTTCTTTTATCAAAGAGGTTCAGTTTCACCCGGTAACCGACAGAATCATTCATACTGACTTTCAGCTTTTTTCAGCTGATGAGATCATTGAGCTTGAAGTACCGGTAGCTGTAAGCGGTGAAAGTGCAGGAGTTGAAAAAGGCGGCAAACTGCAGATCATCAAGCATGCACTCACCATCAAAGGCAAACCGGAAGATATGCCTGATCATTTCATTGTTGATGTGTCGGCACTTGAAATAGGGCACTCCATTCATGTCAAGGAGCTTCCAATGGATGCATATAGCAACCTGATCATCATGGATGATCCAGACACCCCGGTTATTACCATACTTGCCTCGAAAAAAGAAGCAGAAGCCACTGCCGAAGAACCCGCTGCTGCTGCTGCAACTACAGCAAGCTGATAGCTTTCCAAATTCTTTTTTCAAAACTGGTTTTTACCATTCAAAGCTGCTTTTCTTCAGGGAAAAGCAGCTTTTTTAACATTCACCGAAAGCCATACGAGCTTGAAAACAGAGAACGGCACATCATCATCACGGCAAAACTTGACTCCCAGTGCAGGCAAAACCCGATTGCAACACAAAGGATCGATTTTTTTTCTTTTGATCTCTTTTGTTGCCTTTCTACTCATCCTGATTATCAAGGCCAAACTTGTACTGATCAGTTTCCGCTCCCTTTATACAGCAGCGCAACTTTTTTTTACAGCTCCGGAAGCTTTGAAGGAAATATTCACCACTGAGATCCTTGAATTCTGGATAGGGGCAATCTACCTTATTGCCATACCGTTATCTCTCGTGCTCATTACCCGACATTTTTTTCGAACCAGGGATACGAAAAAGAACAAACCGGAAACAGCTGAACTAAGCCTGGGCAAAATAAGCTTCAGAGCTTTCATGCGCCAGACGATAGCGCTTTACGCTGCAGCGGTAATCTTTATACTTTACTCTTTTGCATTCCTTGCGCCGTTTATAGCTCCCTTCAGCCCTTATGATCAGCAGGACTTTCTGGTCACCGCCTATCAGCCCCCTTTTGCGCGACTGAGTGCTCTCGTGCTGAAACAACCGAAAACATTAGTTATTCCGTTACAAAGAGGCAGCGGAACAACAGTAGAGCTTGCCAACAGCCTGATCAGCGATTTCCAGAGTCTGAAAACACGCAACGAACCCAATAGCATCAAGTTTGTCAACGAGTACCGCATTGATGGCGACAGAGTTATCTACCGTCAAGGCATACGCACAAAAACTATCGCCATCAGTGAACTTGTTGGCACCAAAAAAGTCAACACACTGGCCGTCGGGAGTAAAAAACCGGATTATGTGGTTACACGCACCTTTATTTTCGGCACAGATCAATATGGTCGAGACATTCTAAGCCGAGTAATCTATGGTTCAAAAATCTCACTCTCCATTGGCTTCCTCGTCGTTTTGATCTCTGTCACCCTCGGTACCGTGATCGGGGTTTCCTCGGGATATTTCGGTGGCTGGATAGACGCTGTCATGATGCGGATTGTCGATGTCCTCATAGCATTTCCAGCTCTCTTTCTTATTCTGATCATCATAGCCACCTTCGGCAACTCCATTTACCTGATTGTCATCACACTCTCCTTTACCGGATGGATGGGAGTGGCCAGAATTGTCAGGAGCCAGGTACTTTCACTCAAGGAGCAGGAGTTCATTCTCGCGGCACAATCGCTTGGACTTTCGAATTTGAGAATTATTTTTCGACATCTTGCGCCCAACACCCTGACTCCGGTTATTATCGCAGCAACGCTGAGAATCGGCAGCATTATTCTTACTGAGGCGGGACTCTCCTTTCTTGGCCTCGGTGTTCAGCCACCCACACCGAGCTGGGGGAACATTATCAATGAAGGCCGTGACAGCCTTTTAAACTACTGGTGGATTTCAACTTTTCCCGGTATTGCCATCCTGACCACAGTTGTGTGCTTTAATCTTATCGGCGACGGCGTCCGCGATGCCCTTGACCCAAGAATGAGAGGATAATTATGACAAGCAACCACGAGCCTGAAAGCTGGAAAACCCTGCAATCTGAATACCTCTATAAGCGGCCTTGGCTTACCATGCGGCAAGACACAGTCCAACTGCCAAATGGAAAGGTCATCGACGATTACTACATCTGGGAGTTTCCACCTTGGAACAACGTACTTGCCATTACAAAACAACGCGATATTGTCCTGATACGACAATATCGGCATGGAATCGGCAAAGTTTTCTATGAACTTCCTGCTGGAGTTCACGACAAGAGAGGTGAATCGGTACTTGAATCGGCTCAACGTGAACTGCTTGAAGAGACCGGCTTTGGTGGTGGCTCATGGAAGCCTTTGATGGAGCTGAGCGCAAACCCTGCACTGCAAAACAATATAACCTACAGCTTTCTGGCTGACGGGGTTGAAAAAATCAGTCAGCAGAAGCTTGATGCCACCGAAGAGATCAGTGTGCACCTCGTCTCTCTTGATGAACTTCGCTCCATTGTGCTTGAAGGTGGCATGATACAGGCCCTGCATGCTGCACCGATACTGAAGTATCTTTTAACTCAGGCAAAATAAAGGCTCTACAAAGGAGATGTTCATGAAGAAAACCGCACAGCTCTCACTGCTTGAAAAAACAATAAAAGAGCTTGGCTACACACTGCGCTTTGAAAAAGGTAACTTTGTCGGTGGAGAGTGCCGACTGAGAGAGGACAATGTTGTGGTGGTCAACAAATTTCTGCCGCTTGAAGGTAAAATCTACACACTGGCAAACGTGATCAGCAAAATCAATCCTTCAGCTCTCTCCCCCGACATTGTAAAAATAGTTGACACTGTTGTTGATAACAGCCTGTTCAGGCAAGAAAATTGAGGATAGATAATTTTAATCGGCCTCCCAAGTTTTCACAGGATACGGTCACAACACCGATCATGTATTCCGGAATAGAATGAGTAACATCAAACGGCAGTAAATCTTCGATATGAAAACAGACCCTATCTACATCTTCCGCAAAACCTGGGCCACCTACCAGAAGGTCATCAGCAACAACCTCATGTTTCACAGGGAAATCTCGACTGCGGTCAGGATGCTGCTCGATAGCCGCCCGGGACCGCTCAATGTCCTCGACCTGGGGTGCGGAGATGCCGCCCATATCGGCAAGATGCTGAACCCCGGTCAAGTAGCGGAGTATTGCGGATGCGATCTTTCCCCGTATGCTCTCGATGTCGCCCGAAACAACCTGAAGCCTTTCGGAATCCGTGTAAATCTGCTCTGCAGGGACATGGTCGCCGTGCTAAAGGAGGCTCCCGAAAACCATTTCGACGTAGTCTACTCCGGTTATGCCTTACACCACTTGCCTATTGAAGAAAAGCAAATATTTTTTACGGAATGCCGACGTACACTTCGAGAAAACGGATGTGTCATCCTGGTGGATGTCATGCTCGAAGAAGAACAGGCCCGGCCAGCATATCTCGATAGTTACAACAGAGCAGTGGCAACGCAGTGGAAGGCCCTGACCCCTCACGAGCGGAATCAGGTACAGGAACACATAAGGAACTGCGATTTCCCCGAAACTCCTTCCGTCTTCAAGGTGCTGGCCAATAACGCTGGACTGACAACCTGCCGAAGACTTGAAAAACATACATGGCACGAAGCCTGGTGCTTCCTGGCGTGAGGATATCTTCGCTCAGGGATAGAACCCTTGCACCGTTCTTGCAGAATGGCAGCATTGTTCTATAGTTTTCTTTGTTCATTTTTATTTATATTTACCCAATAATAGAAGAGATGAACTTTATTGAATAAAGTAATGATTGATAACAACAGCACCATGGGCGGGCGACTCGAAGAGGAGATATATCGGGTACACGGCAGTATTACCGGAGCATCCAAAGCAATGGGAGCGGCAACTCCCTCTTATTTCAGACCCTACCTGAACAATACCAACCGTATCGGAATGAAGGTGAGGAAAAGACTGGAGGCAATCGGGCTGGATGTCGATTATATCGTCACTGGAGTCAAGAAGCCTGTTGAGGAGGAAGCTGATGGTATAAGTCATGAGATGAGGAGAAAATTTGACGATATAGAATACCGCATGATGCAGTTGACAAAGGAATTCCAGGAACTCGTTGCCATGTCAAAACGCGGCAGCAAGCCCTTATAAAGAAGATAGGTGCCTCTCCCCTGCCCTTCAGGGTTTCAACGCTTCTTTATAGAGAGATCAGTTTCCCTGGCAAGAGATGCAACCAGAGAGGTTGCCCAGCATCACTTTGCATTCCATCATCAAGGCCTCCATATCGGCAAGGAATTGCAGGCAGTTGTCGTGCTCTTCCGGATGATGGTCGAGATAGCAGAGAATGATAGCTCCCAAAATGCGGCAATGTGTTTCGGATGAAGAAAGTGTATGCATGGCTGGTATAGGTTTTGCATTGGAAAAGTAAAGCAATAAAAAAGTAACAATAACATTGCATACTTCCAACTTATTCTACACATTTATTATTTTTCTTCATCTTTTTTTTATCTACAGCAATAGCGTGATTTTTTTTAGCCGGATGGCCGGATTGCCCGGCATTATTGCAGGCAGTGGCTGGGTTATTTATTGGAAACAGTTGGATATGAGAAGATTTGGCTGCCATTGGCAGGGTATGGTCAATCCTGTACGCTCACCGCTTTTGTTATCAGCCACAATCAATGGCGCCAGATTCAATAAGCGCTGGCATATATATGTCAACACTAAAGTGGAATGGAAGCAATGCTATACCGAGAAAGATTTCCGCTTTTGTCACTGAAGAGGTAAAGCACTGAGCATCAATGTGAGCATTGAACCATTTCAAGACCTGTACATCGGGCTGAGAGCGCATTAATTCTGACAGGACATTGGTGTCAACCAAAAATGCACTGTTCATCAATGTTTAAATTGGGGTGGCGTGCGAGAAAATTGCCGTGATGGGATTGGTAGATTTTCGGCCTCAAGGTCTTTGAATCGCTGTTGAATTGATTGAGCTATATTCCTTGGCCTAGATGTTTCGGCGACTTTTTTCTGTTTTAAAAATTCAGCAAAATCCAATAACTCATGCAGCATGGGTTCAGGTAGCTCCCGTACTGTCTTTATAATCTTTTCGCCCGTTGTCATTTCGCCCCTCCTCTTGCCTGGTCGTTATATTTTTCCACAGACAGCGATACCCTTGGCGATGCTTACGAATATCTGATCGGCCAGTTTGCTGCCGGTTCAGGTAAGAAGGCGGGCGAGTTCTATACACCGCAGCAAATCTCCAGCATTCTATCTGCCATTGTCACGCTCGATAGTCAGGAGCCAGGCACAGGCAAGAAGAAATATCTTCAAAGCCTGCTCGACTTTGCCTGCGGTTCCGGCTCGCTGCTGCTCAATGTGCGCAAGAAGATGGGGGCGCATGGCATTGGTAAGATTTATGGGCAAGAGTCCAATATCACCACCCCAACGGCTACAACCTGAATATCTCCCGCTACATCAGCACCGCAAGAGCAGAGGAAGAGATTGACCTCACTGCGGTCCATGCTGATTTGGTCAACCTCGAAGAGCAAATTGTTAAAGCCACAAACAAACACAACGAGTTTCTTAAAGAACTTGGGTTGGTTCCTTTACCGATTGGCAATCAGGTAATAGATCGTGATTAAAACAGACTCCAGGCAAACGCTTGTCTGGCAGGGTAATCCGCTTAACCGAGGGGTTTGGCTTTTTAACTTATTTTTTTAAGGGCATATAGCAGAGTGATGGTACCAAGCAGTACTGACCCAGCGGTAAGTAAATCACCGATCTTGATCTCCTGAGTGAATACAAAACCTGCCACAATAACCTCTCTGCGATATAAGTTATTTCGCTATACCATATAGTATTTCACTGTGATAATTTACAGTTTTATTAGCTTAAATGCCATAAACCTGTGAATCATCGCCTGCCCCTGCTGCAACCGCACTCAAAGACGCTGAGGTCTGAGCAGGTGTCGGCTCTGGCTGTGCAATTACCTTAATTACGAGATGATATTGCAATATACTCACCCTTGAATACTATATTTCGCATATTAAGAACTTCTTTTTATCTGTTTTTTACAATATACTTAATTATACCTCAACATGTAACCCACTTGTTTGAGGATCTCTGTCGCATGGTTAAGGTTATAGTTAATTTCTATAACCATTTAATTAACAAGGAGAGTTGAAATGTCAAAAACCACTATTCAAATCGGCATTGATGATCAAAACAATGAGCTCTATGGCAATCCTGGTGGTCATAATACGCTCATTGGCGGAAATGACGTGAGCATGACTCTTGATATGACCAATACCCTTTATGGGAATGCTTATGACATGACAGGGAATACTTCGGGAGGACACAATATTTTGAGTGGCGGGAACAACTCCAATGAAAGTGGCTCTCTTGAGAATCACATCTATGGTGATGCTTATTCCATGTCAGGAAATGCTGCGGGAGGTCACAATACCCTGACTGGAGGAAACAACAACGGTGGGGGGCTTCTTAATTACATTTACGGTGATGCATACTCAATGAGCGACAATGCCACGGGAGGGCATAATACCCTGATTGGCGGTAGCAACTTGATCGATAATGGGGGCACAATAGGTAATTTTCTCATTGGCGATGCTTCCAATATGACAGGGAATGCTACGGGAGGACATAATACCCTGATTGGCGGTAACAACTCCAGTAATAATGTGTTATTTGTGAATTATATATTTGGTGATTCTGCCTTTAACCCGGATACCGCAGATGATGGCGTCATGTCCGGTTATGCCTCAGGAGGTCACAATACCCTGACTGGAGGGAACAACTCTGCCGATGAGTCGATAATTGGTAATCTCCTCGTCGGAAATGCTTTCTCAATGACGGAGCACGCCTCAGGAGGTCACAACACCCTGATTGGAGGGAATATTTCCGGTAGTGGTTCGGGTGTTGCGCAAAATGAAATCTTTGGTGATGCTTATTTCATGTCTGGGAGTGCTTCGGGAGGTCACAATACTCTGACGGGTGGAAATAATTCAAGTAATGCGGGATTTGTTGAAAATGATCTCATTGGTGATGCTTTTGCCATGTCCGAGAACAGCAGTGGCGGGTATAATACCCTTATCGCAGGGCTCGGCATTAACGTTTACAATAATATGTGGGGCGACGCACAAAACACCTCGACAGCATCCAAACAAGTAGGTCATGACCTGTTTGTTTTTAAGGATAAGGGATCAATGACAGTCGGCACTCAAAACTTTATCTACGACTTTAGCGAGCTCTTGTCTGACAAGATTGAATTCAGTCACGTGGCAGGTGTAAAGCATTTTAGTGATCTTCATTTTTTGGTTCAGAACGGTGACACTACTATACAGGCCGGAAATGATTCTGTCACTCTGGTCGGTTTTACAAGTTCGCTCCACGCCAGCGATTTTATCTTCGCCTGATAGAGAGGTAATCAGAAAATCTCAGGCAGCCGCTCCCCCATGCGGCACATCAACAATCCCCCTGCACCACGTTCGCAGACTGCCTGCGACTGCTTGCTGCTCTGGGATGCGGTCAGCAACTGCTCCATCCCTGCAACGCCGCATCATGCTTTAAGCAGAGCTTCTTTAAGAGAGAATCTGCTTATCTAAAACCGATGTTTACTTGACCATAAAGAGACAATATGCGCCAGATTATTTAATCACATTAGGGAAACCGTCTCCGATACGTATATTTTCTATAAATACTTTTTTTACGAGATAAATGTGCCCGCTCACATGCAGAACAATAGTGATAATAGCTGCGATAGTAACGGCAGTTTTGAGCATCGCTACAAGACGCTCCTTGCTGCGCTTGATAGCTGTGAGTCCTCATTTGTTATCGATCAGGATGGGACTATTCTTGAAGCAAACAAGGCCTTTGCTGCGATATTTGGTAAAGAGGTTCATGAGCTTATCAATCGGAACGCTTTTGATCTTTTATCCCCTGAATTGGCAGCAAGCCGCAGAGAAAAAGTAGAAGTAGCCTTCCATACAGCAAGACACATCATTTTTGAAGACGAACGAGACGGAAATTGTATTCGTAATACAATTTACCCTATTCCTGATAGCAATGGAACAATTACCCAGCTTTATATAACTGGACAGGATATCACTGAGCTGAAGAGGGCTGAAAAGGAGATGACAACTTTGCAAATCTTCAACAGTGCACTCGTTGAATCGATTCCAGGTGGGTTCTATGTGCTTGATGCCGAAGGAAGATTCGTCAAGTGGAATGTTTATGAACGGGATGTTATCATAGGAAAAACTGACAGTGCAATGCGCAACAGCTTCGCTCTTGAGTCTATTCACCCTGATGACCGCCCTGTTATCGCAGAAAAAATATTGAATGTTCTCAAAAATGGCGAAGAAGATAGTGCAGAAATAAAAGTGCTTCTTCATGGTGGACCTGAATTTCGATGGCATCAGGTATCCGGTAAAAGAATGATTATTAACGACATTCCGTTTATCATTGGTATTGCCACAGATATTACAGCAAAAAAGCTTGCTGAAGAAGCTCTGCTGAAGAATAGCAGAGAACAGTTACGTGAACTGTTTGAGGGACATTCCTCCATCATGGTGGTAGTTGATAATAAAGGGAATATCATTGAAGCCAACCCTTCCGCAGCAATGTTTTATGGATGGCCTATTGAAAAGCTGTGTACAATAAATGTAGAAGAGATCACTTTGAACCCACCTGAGCTTGTGCTGGCGGAGAGGGAACAAATAATGACATCTAAGCAAAACCGGTTTTCAGTGAGCCACAGAAGAGCCGATGGTTCCATCCGAGATGTTGAATTATTAGTATTAAATAAACCCGAGAATGAGGGTAAAGCGCTCTTCTACTGTATTATTAACGACATCACCGAGCAAAAGCAGCAAGATGATGCACTGAAAAAAAGTGAAGAACGATTCAGAACGCTCTTTGAAAATCACTCCGCGGTCATGATTCTTCTGGACCCTGATACCGGCAATATCATGGATGTCAATCATGCAGCTGCAAACTTTTATGGGTGGTCGAGAGAAACTCTCCGCAAGATGCGCATTCAGCAAATCACCAACGTTACTCCAGAGGAAGTGAAAGCCAACCCGGAAAAATCAAAACTCACGCAACAAAGCATATTCCTGGTTCGCCATAAGAGAGCAGATGGGTCAGTTCGAGATGTTGAGATATTCAGCACTCCGGTCGAAATTGACGGGAAAAGCATTCTCTATGCAATCATTCATGATATCACCGAGCGCAAACAGGCAGCAGAAGAGAGCGACCGCTTGAAATCAGCTTTTCTGGCCAATATAAACCATGAAATACGAACCCCGATGAACGGTATTCTCGGCTTTTCAGAACTCCTCAAAGATCCTCATCTTACCGGAGAGGAAAAGGGCGAATATATAGCTCTCATTCATCAGAGTGGTCAGCGCATGCTGGATCTCATCAATGACCTCATGGATATTTCAAAGATTGATGCAAAAGAAGCAAAACCGGTAGAGTCCGAAACCTCGGTTAATCACCTTTTGCATGATCTCCTGGCATTTTCCAGCCTTGAAGCAAACAAAAAAGAATTACGCTTAAGCTGTACAAAAGGCTTACCTGACAACGAAAGCATCATCACAACCGACAGCGGAAAACTCATACAGATATTGACCAACCTCATCCAGAATGCCCTTAAATTCACCTTAAAAGGCGGCATTGATTTCGGCTACAGCAAAAAGAAAAACATGCTTGAGTTTTTTGTGATTGATTCAGGTATCGGTATTCCTGACGGCAAAAAAGAGAAGATTTTTGAGCGATTTCACCAGGTAGATAACTCGTTGACACGTGCCCACGAGGGATCAGGACTTGGGTTGAGCATCACCAAGGCATTCGTTGAAATGCTGGGCGGCACAATCCATGTCGAATCAGTTGAGGGTGCTGGAACGACCGTCTCCTTTACACTGCCCTATAAACCTGTAAATATAGCAGTTAGCTCTTCTGACACCAACCAGGACAGTGCTGATTCAGCTCCGGCATTGACTATTCTCATCGTCGAAGATGATGATCTAAGTACGATTCTGCTTAAAAAGAACCTCAAAGATGAAAACAGCACTATCCTCTGTGCCGAAAACGGTTGGGAAGCAGTGGAGCTTGTTCAGCATCACCCGGAGATCAATCTGGTGCTTATGGATATTAAAATGTCGGTTATGAACGGTTTTGAGGCTACAAGGCTCATCAAAGAGTTGCGACCTGATCTGCCGGTTATTATACAGTCTGCATTTACCTCAAAGGAGGATAGAGAGAAAGCCAGAGAGACTGGGTGTGACAGCTTCATTACCAAACCAATCAGCAAAAGCGAACTTCTTGAATTGTTGCATGGGCTGCTCAAGTAGAATGTAAGTTCTTGTTTTACCGCATACTGCCCGCTGCGACAACGTGACCAAAACGCTATCACTTTTTGGCTTCACTGCTGCTCTTCATCTGCTCCCCAACGCCAGTATGAGCTCGCTGAACTGCGCCTTCAGTGCAAATGGCAAAAGGTGATCCGGTTTTTTTAAGTTTTTCACTACTTTGATGAGGTGAGTGGAAAAAAGATGGATACCTCATGGACTGAGAGAATTTTAATACAAATAATTGATGATGAGAATATTCAGTCCGCAAAAAAAGCTCTTGACCATATTAGTACTTCTACTGATAACAATAACCTCATCCTGCAGGAACAACTCTGAAGAACTTCGGCGCAACCGGATTATTGCCGGGATCTCTGCAGATTTCGACTATCTCAACCCCCTGCTTATACAGCTCTCCATGTCGCGGGAGGTCTGTGCCCTGCTCTACCCTGCGCTGGTCAAAGCTTCTTATGATGAGAGTAAAGGCATCATAACCTTTCTGCCCAATACCGCTAAAAGCTGGGAGTTTTCAAAGGATGGAAAACAGGTCACCTTCCACCTTCGGAACGGGGTGGTATGGGAGGATGGGGTAAAAGTTACATCACATGACTTTAAATACTCCTACAGTTTATACAAGAACCCAAAAATTGCCACTTCGCGGCAGCACTATCTCAACGATTTGCAGCTGCTTCCTGATGGCACAGCCGATATTGGGCGGGCGGTTGAAACTCCTGACGACTCAACGCTTGTGCTGCATTTTAACAAGGCGATGAACAACGATATTGTGCTTGATCATTTCAACGATTTGATGCCGGTCGCCGAGCATATCTTTAAAGCATTTTCACCGGACGAGATTCGCAGCAGGGCATCTGAAATACCGGTAGTGAGTGCAGGAGCATTCAAAGTGAAAAAGTGGACACGCCAGACAAAACTCGAACTTGTCAGAAACCCCTTATCAATGCTGCCAAAACCTGCCGCAATAAACTCTCTGATTTTTCTTGTTGTACCTGAATACACGACCCGGCTTTCCATGCTGAAATCAGGAGAGATTGATGCCATGATCTCTGCTGGAGGAATCAATCCAAAAGATTGTAAAGAGCTTGCCAAAACAACACCTTCAATCGTCATCAAACCGGTAAAGAACCGATACTTCGACAGTATTGTCTGGCTTAATATTGATGGGGAGGAGTATCGCAAAAGCGGCAGAGTTCGTCCGAACGCCTTTTTTGGCAACAAGTTGGTCCGCCTGGCGCTCACCTTGGCCATTGACCGCCAATCAATCATTGATGGCTTCATGGGGCCTGAACACGCTACTATTGTGAACACCTCCCTGTCGCCAGCCTACAAAGCTATAACCAACACCTCGCTTGACCCCTACAGCTATAACCCGGCAAAAGCATCAGCCTTGCTGCATGAGGCCGGTTGGAAGCTTGGCCAGGACGGTATTCTCCAGAAAAACGGGAAAAAGTTCTCTTTTGAGCTTGCAGCGCCGGTCGGCAACCCAAGGCGCAACTATGCCGCCACCATTGTTCAGCAGAACCTCAGGGAGATCGGCATCGACTGCCATCTGAAATTTGACGAGAGCCTTATCTTTCTAAAAAACCAGAACGAGTTCCGTTACGAGGCAGCACTCTCCGGCATGGCCGCCGAAACACTCCCCTTCCAGCTTATTATATGGGGATCTGATTTTGCAAAACATACCTTCAACTCATCAGCCTTTCAAAACCAGGCGCTTGACTCAATTATTGCAGAACTCAACCATCCACTTCCCGGTGACCGTAAAGTGGCGCTGTGGAAAAGCTACCAGAAGATTCTGCACGAGGAGCAACCGAGAACATTTCTCTATTACTACGATGAGCTTGAAGGATTCAACCGCCATCTGAAAAACCCTGATGTCAACCTTATCTCGACGCTCTACAACGCCTTTGAATGGAGCATCGAATAAGAGCCACTCGCAAGAGATTATTAGGACGTCATTTGTCGCCACTACCGATTTTTACTATATTCAACTACTTTTCTGAAAAGTAGTTATACTATTTTTGCCTTCACCTGTGAACTCATTGTTTTATGCCTCGTTACACACCTGAACAGCTTGAACGGAGAAATGCATCGGTCTGGACAAAAGTGCAGGGAATCCTTGCGCCGATACAGTTCTTGATGTTTCTTGCCGGCGTCACCGTTACCTATCTCTACCAATCCCACATCTGGATTGACAACTTTTACTGGGTCACCTTTTTTGTTGTCCTGAAAACCCTCATGCTGGTGCTGATTTTCGTTACCGGTGGCTTTTTTGAACAGGAGGTTTTTGGTGCTTTTGCCTTTGCTCCTGAATTTTTCTGGGAGGATTTTGGAAGCGCCATAGCCATGGTGGTTCATATATCGTACTTTATCCTCTTCTTTATGGGACTGGATAAGACCACCCTGATCCACACAGCCCTGCTCGCCTATCTGAGTTATCTCATTAATGCAGCACAATTTGTTATTCGTCTGCTGCTTGAAAAGCACCATGAAAAAAAGCTGAAAAGCGCCAGATAACCTGAGCAACCCTGACTAAAAAATTGTTATGAAAGCAAAAGCTATTGTCTTCAGAGGTGTAAGGCAGATAGAGCTGTGTGAAGTTTCCCTGAAGCCACTCTCTTCAACTGACGTGCTTGTTGAAACCTACTGGTCGTCAATCAGTACCGGCACAGAAAAAATGGCCTATAACGGACTGATCCCTGCGTGGCCTTTCATCTTTCCTTTTATACCCGGCTATGAAACCGTCGGAAAAATCATAGAGGCTGGCGACCATGTCAACCAGAGTCTGATCGGCAAGTTTGCCTATGTTGCAGGATCGTTCGGGTATGAGGGAGTTAATGCGGCTTTCGGTGGAGCTTCGGAATATATTGTCTGCCCGGTCGAGAGCATTACCTTGCTTGACAATCTTGACAATCCAGAATTCGGCATTGCCCTGCCTCTGGGAGCGACAGCTCTGCATATCGTTGATCTTGCCAAGGTGAATAACAAGAAGGTACTGGTGCTTGGCCAGGGAGCGGTAGGCATTCTCGCCGCCGAACTGGCAAAACTTATGGGTGCAACACTGGTAGCGGCAACTGACACACAGAAAAACAGATTGAACTATTCATCTGCCGACCTGAGGGTGAACGCTGAAACTGAGGATGTCTCTGCTGCACTTGCCGGTCATGAGTTTGACGTGCTGATAGACAGCACCGGCATCATGAGTGCCATTGATACCGGGCTCCGGTTTTTGAAATTCCAGGGGGTAGTGATCCTTGGAGGATATTACCAGCGAATCAATATCGACTACTCACAGGCTTTTCAGAAAGAGCTCTCCTTCATTGCTGCCAAGCAGTGGGCCAAGGGCGATCTTGATCGTGTAAAAGAACTTATTGCACAGCACAAGCTCAATGCTGAACGAATTTTTACCCATCAGCACACTGTTGAGGAGGATATCTCTTCGGCCTACCTTCAGGCTTTCAGTGATCCTGACTGCCTGAAGATGATCCTGGTCTGGAAAACCGGTACAGAGAGAGAATAATAAAGCGTGCAAATCACTGGCTAATTATAAGCACAATCTGAATGGCAGCAAGAACAATAGCTATCTATGGCAAGGGTGGAATCGGCAAAAGCTTTACCACAACCAACCTCAGCGCCACCTTCGCCTTGATGAACAAACGGGTGCTGCAATTGGGCTGCGATCCTAAACACGATTCAACTACTTCCCTGTTCGGCGGCATTCCCCTGCCAACAGTGACCGATCTCTTTGCCGAAAAAAACGCCTTGAACCAGCAAGTTGCAATCAGCGACATTGTCTTTCGGAGAGATATAGCAGATTTTCCTCAGCCGATTTACGGCATTGAACTTGGCGGCCCTCAGGTTGGGAGGGGATGCGGCGGCAGGGGCATCATTTCAGGATTTGATGTCCTTGAGAAGCTTGGAATCTTCAACTGGGATATCGATATCATCCTGATGGACTTTCTCGGAGACGTTGTCTGCGGCGGGTTTGCCACACCGCTTGCCCGTTCACTCAGTGAAGAGGTCATTCTTGTCACCAACAATGACCGGCAGTCGATCTTTACGGCAAACAATATATGCCAGGCAAACAACTACTTCAGAACCATAGGGGGAGAATCCCGACTGCTCGGCCTCATCATCAACCGGGATGACGGCAGCGGCATTGCCGAAAAATATGCTGAAGCGGCGGGCATCACAGTGCTAATGAAAGTGCCCTATAACGCTGAAGCACGCGACAAGGATGACAGTTTTGACTTTGCAATCAGACTGCCTGAAATCCGTGATAAATTTCAAACACTTGCCCGCGATATCATTGACAACAAAATCACACCCTGCGAAGCTGGCGGACTTGATTTCATGCGTTTTATCCGGCTTTTCGGCGATGTCAGTGATGATGCACCGCAACCAGCAACGGCTGATGAACTTTTCGGGCGAAAAAAGAGCGATTCCACCGATGAGCCGGTTATCGGCAGCAGTTTGCTTGACAATGACCATCTCAAGATGAAACGATGCATTGAAAAGCTTGACGCGGAGGAGAGAGAGGTCTATCTGATGGTTGAGCAGGAGAGAAGTATCAGCGATATTGCAGAACTGACACATAGAGAGGAATCAGCCGTCCGGGAGCTGCTTTCAAGCGCCCGGACACAACTGAAACGACTTTTCTTCGAGAACTAAGCGTTTGCCTTTTTGGTAGCCTTCTGGCGGAGGTTGACGTCAAGGATTTTTTTCCTGAGTCGGATGCTCTGGGGGGTTACCTCAAGCAGTTCGTCATCATTGATGAACTCAAGTGCCTGTTCCAGCGAAAGAATTTTCGGAGGGGTGAGGCGAAGCGATTCATCGGTTCCTGAAGAGCGCATATTGCTGAGCTTTTTGGTTTTGCAGACATTGATGGTGATATCAAGTCCTCGTGTCGATTCACCGACAATCATACCTGCATAGACCTTGGTGTTTGGTGCAACAAAGAAGGTACCGCGATCTTCCAGGGCACTCAGTGAGTATGCAACACAGACGCCTGTTTCAGCAACAACAAGTGCACCGCTCTCTCTTGAGGGCAATTTACCCTTGAATGGCTGGTATTCAAAGAATACATGCGACATCATTCCCTCGCCTTTGGTATCGGTGGTAAACTCCAGGTTGTAACCGATAAGACCTCTTGTTGGAATTTCAAATTCAACCCTGACCATGCCACCGCGCAGGGTACCCATGTGGGTCATTTCGGCCTTTCTACGGCCCATTTTTTCGATAATGACACCGGTATACTCTTCCGGGATATCAATGGTGACATGCTCAATTGGCTCAAGCAGGTTGCCCTCTTCATCATTGTGCATGATAACCTCGGGCCTTGCAATGGCAACTTCAAAACCTTCGCGCCTCATGGTTTCGATCAGTACTGAGAGATGAAGTTCTCCACGTCCTGAAACACGGAAGGTATCGGCACTGTCGGTCTCTTCGACGTTGAGTGCGACATTGGTCATCTTCTCTTTCATCAGTCGTTCACGGATCTTCCGGCTGGTAACCTCTTTCCCCTCAAGTCCTGCAAAGGGAGAGTCGTTTACCGAAAAAAGCATGGAGAGTGTCGGTTTGCTTATGTCGAAAGAAGCAAGGGAGACGGGATCGTCAACAGAGGCAAGGGTCATGCCGACAGTGGCATCAGGAATACCTGCAATGGCAATAATGTCACCTGAGGTAGCCTCTTTGGACTCGATCTTCTGAAGCTTGTCGAAGAGAAAAACCTTTGTAACGGTACCCTTGCCCATGACACCGTCAGGACCTACTACCGCAAGCTGGTTGCCCGGGCTGACCTTGCCTCGCTGGATACGGCCAATGGCAATCTTGCCAATGTAATCACTGTAGTCAAGTGTTGTCACAAGCATCTGGAAACCACCTTCGTCATGGGCCACCGGTGGGGGAATCTCCTTGATGATCATGTCGAGCAGAAGGCTCATATCACCATCCTCATCCTCCATGCTGTATTTTGCAACACCATGTTTCGCTGATGTAAAGATGTAGGGAAAATCAAGCTGATGCTCTTCGGCGCCAAGGGCAATGAAAAGATCGAGCACCTGATCGTGCACCTTGACAGGATCAGACTGCGGGCGGTCTATCTTGTTAATGACCACAATAGGCTTCAAATGAAGTTCAAGGGCTTTGCGCAGAACAAATTTGGTCTGCGGCATCGGGCCTTCAAACGCATCAACAAGAAGCAGTACACCATCAACCATTTGAAGAATACGTTCTACCTCACCACCAAAGTCAGCATGACCCGGTGTATCGACAATATTAATCTTATGGTCGTTATAGACGACAGCTGCGTTCTTTGAAAATATGGTAATTCCCCTCTCCCGTTCCTGAGGGTTTGAATCAAGTACCCTGACACTTACCTGCTGATTATCTCTGAAAGCACCTGTCTTTTGAAAAATCGAATCAACCAGTGTTGTTTTGCCATGATCAACGTGAGCGATAATGGCTATATTTCTAATATTCTTTGTCGAACGCATCTTTTTTCCTTGTAAATAAGTATATTATGTACCCCGTATTGGCCCGAATATACATTTTTTCTTTGTAATTATGGCACAATCTTTGTTTCTGGATGAACAAGTTGCTTGTCAACAATCCCGGGAGTTCAAAGAATCCATGACAACTCCATTCATTCCACTTACATCCGGACAATGAACAATATATTATTCAACAATCTTCCCTTGCTTGTTCTCAATCAGGTCGTTTCCGTGCTCTACCTTGTGACAACAGCTCTTTACGGAGCACATTTTTACAAGGATATCCAGTTTGCAAAAACATATAAACAACCGATTCTTGCCCTGACTGTTCTGACCCATGTAGTTTACCTTGGACTTCTGACCTCCATGGAAGGGTACAAGATCAGCTATTCAACGGTCAACCTTATGACGATGGTTGCACTCACCCTGACCATTACCTATATGTTCATTGAGTTTACAACCAAAAGCGACAAAACAGGATTTTTTGTCATTGCCTTTGCAGCTGGTGCAGAGCTTATCTCCTCAATCATGACGGCCCAGATCCCCAATACGGGAATTGGGACTTTCAGTGGTATTGGCATGGGGGTTCACCTGATTGCTTCAATTTTCGGGTTCAGCGCCATAGCCATTGCCGGGCTCTACAGCATTCTCTATCTTCTGCTGTTCCGCCAGATACAGAAAAACCGCTTTGAACTGCTGTTTCAACGGCTTCCCAACCTTGAAGTGCTTGAAAAACTCACCATGCACGCCGTTTCATTCGGCTTTCTTTTTCTCTCGATTACCCTTTTTGCCGGCGTGATGGAGCAGCAGGCCTCTGGCGAGACCATAAGTCTTTTTGAACCGAAGCTTGTTACCTTGATCATTATATGGGTACTCTACGGCACCAGCATTGTTATCAAACCGATAATCGGCTGGGACATAAAGCATATGGCTTATCTCTTCATCGTTCTCTTTGTTTTTATCACTCTGTTGATAGTTTTGATGACATTTTTTTCGCCAACCTTCCATAAGCTGACTTTATAAAAATAGTTGTCTTTGAAAATATGGGCTTTTACAATATATTTGAAGCTCATGACCTTGCTTATCCGATAGTTTTATGTCGTTGCATTGTGCGTAAACAGTTCATTTAAACTACTCTGCTATGAACATCATTTCAGTTGGTGTCAACCACAAAACTGCACCTATTGAAATCCGCGAAAGAATCTCCCTTTCAGAAGTTCAGAACAAGGAGTTCATTACTGGCCTTATTTCAAGCGGACTGGCCCATGAAGCTATGGTGATCTCCACCTGTAACCGTACAGAGCTCTATGTTGTGCCTGCGATGTACGAAGTTACGGGCGAGTTCCTCAAGGAGTATCTCATCTCTTTCAAGGATGCACGCAAAGAGGTACGACCGGAACACTTCTTCAATCGTTTTTATTGCGGTACTGCACGTCATATTTTTGAAGTTGCAAGCGCGATTGATTCACTTGTTCTTGGCGAAGGGCAGATTCTTGGACAGGTTAAGAATGCCTACAGAATTGCTGCTGAAACACAGTCCGCAGGTATCCTTCTTACCCGCCTCTGCCATACGGCTTTCAGTGTTGCCAAGAAGGTCAAGACAAAGACCAAAATCATGGAGGGGGCTGTTTCGGTCAGCTATGCAGCCGTTGAACTTGCCCAGAAGATTTTTGCCAACCTCTCGTTGAAGAAGGTGTTGCTTGTCGGAGCTGGAGAGACAGGCGAACTGGCGGCAAAACACATGTTTCAGAAAAACGCCCGCAATATCGTCATCACCAACAGAACACTCTCAAAGTCTGAAGCTCTCGCCGAAGAACTCGGTACCAACCAGGTGCTTCCCTTTGAATCGTTCAAGAATCATCTGCACGAATTTGATATCATCATTACAGCGGTCAGCACCAAGGAGTACATCCTTACTGAAGCTGAAATGCATCAGGCCATGCTCCGCCGCAAGCTGAAAGCCGTTATTATTCTTGATCTCGGATTGCCGAGAAACGTTGACCCTGACATTGCAAAGCTGCAGAACATGTTCCTTAAGGACATTGATGCCCTGAAGCATATCATTGACAAAAACCTTGAACGACGCAGCCTTGAACTGCCTAAAGTCAATGCCATCATCGAAGAGGAGCTTGTGGCTTTCGGACAATGGATCAATACCTTGAAAGTCCGGCCCACAATTGTTGATCTTCAGTCGAAGTTCATTGAGATCAAGGAAAAAGAGATTGAACGATACCGTTACAAGGTAAGCGAGGAGGAACTCGCAAGAATGGAACACCTTACGGACCGGATCCTGAAAAAAATCCTGCACCACCCCATCAAAATGCTCAAAGCTCCGATTGACACGACCAATTCAATACCAAACAGAGTCAATCTTGTACGCAACGTATTTGATCTTGAAGAACCAAATCAGTCACACTAAATAAAAATCCGTCATTGCATTGAAAAAACAGCTCATTATCGGCACAAGATCCAGCCCCCTCGCTTTGTGGCAGGCAGAATTTACCAAAACGGAACTTTCCAGGCACTACCCTGAACTTGAAATCACGCTGAAACTGGTTAAAACAACCGGTGACAAGATTCTTGACTCTCCCCTTTCAAAAATCGGGGATATGGGGCTGTTTACCAAAGACATCGAAAAACATCTGATCACCAAAGAGATCGACCTTGCAGTGCACAGCTTGAAGGATGTTCCGACAAGTACACCAGAAGGCCTTCTTATTACCTCCTTTACCGAGCGCGAGGATACAAGGGATGTTATCATTTCAAGAAATGGTGCAAAACTGAAGGATCTGCCCCAAGGCGCCAAAGTTGCGACAAGCAGCCTTCGTCGTATGTCACAGCTGCTGAGCATGCGCCCTGATTTAAAAATCTGTGATATCAGAGGCAATCTCAACACACGCTTCCAGAAGTTTGATGAAGAGGAATTTGACGCGATGATGCTTGCCTATGCTGGCGTTTTCCGTCTGAATTTCAGTGATCGCATTTCAGAAATTCTACCGCACGAAATCATGCTGCCAGCGGTCGGACAGGGTGCACTCGGCATTGAGACCCGTATTGATGATGAGCAGACCAGAGAGATCGTAAGAATTCTCAACCACTCCACTACAGAGTACTGCTGCAGGGCTGAACGTGCACTGCTCCGTCATCTGCAGGGCGGTTGCCAGATTCCTATCGGTGCCTATGCCTCGTTTAAAAACGGAACCTTGAAGCTTCTTGCCTATGTTGGATCGGTCGATGGCACTGTTGGCCTGCACAATGAAATGACCAAAAGCGGTCTTACCTCCCCCGAGCAGGCTGAAGAGGTTGGTATTGCTCTTGCAAAAGAGCTGCTGAAACAGGGTGCAGAAAAAATTCTCTCGGAAATCCGCAAAACCCGCTGATGAAAACTGTCCTTGTTACCCGTCCAAAACATCAGGCTGCCTCATTTGTAAAAGAACTGGAACAGTATGGCTTGAACTCGTTTGTCTTTCCGACAATCGAGATCAGGCCGGTTTCCGGCTGGCAAGTTCCTTCGCTCACCGGCTTTGATGGACTCTTTTTTACAAGCCCCAACAGTGTTAGCATTTTTATGGAGCAGCTGCTGCAGGAATCGCCGGAAGAGCTGAAAAACCTTCAGAAGCTCAAGGTATGGGCTGTAGGGAAAACAACAGCACAGGATTTGGCGGCACATGGTGTCACAACCGAGCCAATACCGAAAATTGCCGATGCTGTTACTCTTATGGAGGAGATTGCTTCTGAGGTTATTGCTGGACATACTTTTCTGTTTGTCAGAGGATCTCTTTCACTGGGCATCATCCCGTTGATCATCAAAAAACGTGGAGGAGAGTGTGTTGAACTCACCGTTTACGAAAATTTTCCGCCATCTCTTGAAGAGAGCGCAAAAGTTAAACAGTTGCTTGAAGAGGGCGGACTTTCCTGCCTTTCATTTACCAGTCCTTCGACGGCTGATAATTTTTTTGAAGCACTCGGCACCACCACTCTTCCCGATGGTGTGCAGGTAGCTGCAATAGGCACGACAACAGCAAACGCGCTTAAAAAACTTGGCATTCAGGTCGATGTCATTCCTGAAGATTTCAACGCTTCAAGCTTTGCAAAAGCAATAGCACAAGCACTGCAGTAAAAACGGAGGTGGCAGGGTTTTTACAGCTCGTCGATGTCGATATCAGGCAGGTCATCTTCCATAAGAGCTTGATTTGTCATCTGTACCATCTCCTCATGCTCCCTCTTTTCCTGGAAAAGCGGCAGTTGCCGAACACCGCCACGAACACCACCCAATACACCGCTTCTACCGATCCTGCCGCGTTTCAAAATAACCTCTTCTGAATCTTCATCCCCACTGAGATCCCGAGTTTCGGCTGATTCATGATCAGTTGAGATTTTCTTCCGCTTTGACGATACCCGCCGGTTCATCAGCTCAAATGATTCAACCTGCTCTTCGATCGTCTCCCTGAACGATTCTTCAAGCTCAATGCGCATGGCATGAAGAAGCTGTATGGAGTCAGCCCGGTGCTGTGCAAGTTCCCTTCGAAGATCCTGTCCTGTTTTTTCAATCTCCTTCTGCTCCCTCCCTGGCCAGCCAGTCAGCATCATTGCCACTATTCCGAGAAGCAAGAGAACAATAACAATAAGCAGTACGGTTATCATCATGAATTGTTAGACCTGTTTTTCTATAGCCTCCAGTAGTTCTGTGCCAATTATTTTATTAGCGCTGACAAGTCCTTCCCCTGATATCGTCGTCTCTCCCCGATAGTCAAAACAACATCCACCAGCTTCAATCACAATGGGAATCAAGGCAGCACAATCCCATGGACTCATAACCTTATCCACTGAGACTTCAGCCCGTCCTGATGCAACAAGCATGTGGCCGTAGCAGTCGCCCCAGCCACGAACAAGAGCGGCATCCCGGCGAAGTGTGTCAACAGGATGGAGGGATGGAGGGTCGAGCAGATACTCCCGTTCCGTATACAGAACTGTGGCTTGCCTGACCTCGGAAACAGATGAGACCGAAATCGGTGAACCGTTAAGAAAAGCTCCGCATCCCCGTTCAGCATGGTAGAGCTCACCCAGTGCGGGAAAATAAACAACACCAAGCTGCATAAATCCATCAACCTCAAGAGCAATCATCACGCCATAGAGAGGGACTCTATGAATAAAAGCCTTGGTGCCATCGATAGGGTCAATAATCCAGCGACGATTGTTGAGGGTTTGTCGTTCCTCAAATTCCTCGCCAAGGAGCCCGTCTTCAGGATAGCGTGACATGATGGCCTGGCGTATAAGCTCTTCAGCTTTGCGATCCGCTTCGGTAACAGGTGTTGCATCCCTCTTCGTGAAAACCTGAAGAGATTTACTGGAAAAATAGTCCAAGGTTAACCGACCCGCCTGTTCGGCCAATTCAATGGCAAGCTGAAGATCAGGAGTCATAACTTTCCACTCTTTTTTAACATCTTAAAAAATAAAAATTAACATTATTCACTCCTATGAGCTGCTCTAAGAGGATATTCCTCTTTTTTTTTCAATATTCAAGCTCAAAAGGAAGAGAACAGGACGGCATGTACGGCACAATGACCAAAAGAGGTATCCTCAGTCTACAAGAGAGATGTTTCTGTCAGGATACAGCCTTCGGTGTAAGTTAGTTAATCAATAGCTTAAAACACAATGAAACGCTTAATTGCGGAACGCGAAAAAGCCCGCCTCGGAGGTGGAGAAAGACGCATAGAAGCACAACATAAAAAAGGAAAATTTACTGCGCGCGAACGTCTTGACATGCTGCTTGACGAAGGCAGTTTTGAAGAGTACGACATGTTTGTCACACATCGAACCACCGATTTCAGCCTTGACAAGGAGCTCTATCTTTCCGATGGTGTAATCACCGGCCATGGAACCATTGATGGTCGCACCGTCTATGTTTTCTCTCAGGATTTCACCGTGCTGGGTGGTTCGCTTTCCGAAACCAATGCACTTAAAATCTGTAAGGTTATGGATCAGGCGATGAAGGTCGGAGCGCCAGTGATCGGTATCAATGACAGCGGCGGGGCAAGAATCCAGGAGGGGGTCAGAAGTCTTTCCGGCTATGCAAGTATTTTTCAGCGCAATATCATGGCATCGGGCGTCATTCCACAGATATCAGCTATTTTTGGCCCGTGCGCAGGTGGTGCAGTCTACTCTCCGGCACTTACTGACTTTGTGGTGATGGCTGAAAAAACCAGTTACATGTTTGTCACCGGACCGAAAGTTGTCAAGACCGTAACCGGCGAATCCATTACTGATGAAGAGCTTGGAGGCGCACATGTTCATGCTACAAAATCCGGAGTCACCCACTTTGTCGGCGAGAATGAAGCCGAAGGTATACTTCTGATAAAAAAGCTGCTCAGTTATCTGCCACAGAACAACCTTGAAGAACCCCCAGTGGCACTTTGCAGCGATCCGGTAGACCGGTTGAATGAAAATCTCAACTCAATCATCCCTGAAAAGCCATCAATTCCTTACGATGTCAAGGATATAATACATTCGATTGCCGATAATGGGGAGTTTCTGGAAGTACAGCGTCAATATGCAAGAAACATCGTTGTTGGTTTTGTCACCTTTAATGGCATGTCGACTGGCATTGTAGCAAACCAGCCTAACTACCTGGCCGGGTGTCTTGACATTAACGCTTCACGCAAAGCTGCACGATTTGTCAGATTCTGCGATGCGTTCAACATCCCTATCGTTACCCTTGTCGATGTTCCGGGATTTCTTCCTGGAAGCGCCCAGGAGTTTGAAGGTATTATCGCCAATGGTGCCAAACTGATATTTGCCTATGGAGAGGCAACCGTCCCAAAAATTACCATTATCCTGCGAAAGGCCTATGGTGGTGCTTACATTGTCATGAGTTCCAAACAGTTGCGCGGAGATGTCAATTATGCCTGGCCTACGGCAGAAATTGCGGTCATGGGGTCAATGGGTGCTATTGAGGTGTTGTATAATCGCGATCTTAACGCAATTGAAAACCCTGAAGAGCGTGCAAAGTTTGTTGCAGATAATGCAGCCGATTACCGTGAGAAGTTTGCCAACCCCTATGAGGCTGCCAAATACGGCTATATTGATGACATCATAGAACCGCGCAATACCCGGTTTCGGATAATCCGCGCCTTACAGACACTTTCGACAAAGAAAGATGTCAATCCGCCTAAAAAACACTCTACTCTGCCACTTTAACCCTGCAATGCCAATGACTACAGTCGCTCAACTGTTACCGATTGATCTTTCGGCTATCGGGAAGGAACATCTGACCCTTGCCGTCATAGGCTACAGCGTTGTTTTCCTTTCGCTCTTTCTTCTCTTTCTGGTATTCACTGTAGTACCGAAGTTTTTTACTCACAACCTGAGGGTAAAAATTCAAAAAGAGGGTGGCGCGGAAAAAGCTGCACTTGTCAACAGAATGGTACCGGGAGAGGTCAGTGCGGCAATCGCGGTAGCAATTTCACTCTATCTGGAGGAGTTGCATGATCAGGAAACAGCAATCCTGACCATAAAAAAAGTTGGGAAATCCTATTCACCCTGGAATTCAAAAATCTACAATGTTATTAATTTTAACGGTTTTCAACGATGAGGCGATATAAATTCACGATAAGCGGAAACAAGTACAGCGTTGAAATCAAATCCTTCGAGGAGAACATTGCTGAAGTTGAGGTAAATGGTACATCCTACCTTGTTGAACTTGGCCGGGAGCTAAAAACACCTCAAACACCAAAACTTGTCCGCTATACCCCTCCAACGCCACCAAAGGCACCTGTACTCAATACCCCTGGTCTGAGTATAATCAAGGCTCCGCTTCCCGGTACTATTATTGCGCTTAACGTGCATCCTGGTATGCAGATAAAACTGGATCAGCCGGTTCTTGTTCTTGAAGCCATGAAAATGGAAAACAATGTTTTTGCTGAAAAAATCGGCACGGTTAAAACAGTAAGAGTTGCCGTAGGCGATACTGTTATGCAGGGAGATATACTGATTGAAATTGAATAATATCACTATGGAAGGAATTGTACGGTTTTTCGAGAATTCCGGTTTTGCCAATGCAACACCAGGTCACCTTCTGATGATCCTCATTGGAATGACCGTCATCTACTTTGCTATTCGAAATGAGTATAAACCGCTGCTTCTCGTACCCATAGGATTCGGGATCCTGATCGGTAACATACCATTTGTAGAGCATGCCGGACTGCACCTTGGGATCTATGAGGATGGGAGTGTGATGAATTATCTCTACATGGGTGTGCTCAAAGGAATTTTTCCGCCGTTGATTTTTCTTGGAATCGGTGCCATGACAGATTTTTCAACACTGATCTCAAACCCAAAGCTTATGCTGCTTGGTGCCGCTGCACAGCTTGGAATTTTTTTAACCTATCTCGGTGCCATCTCTCTGGGCTTCACCAATCCCGAAGCGGCATCAATCGGTATTATAGGGGGTGCTGACGGTCCAACGGCAATCTTTCTCTCCTCGAAGCTTGCACCGCATCTCATTGGGGCAATTGCTATTGCAGCTTACTCCTACATGGCTCTTCTGCCAGTCATACAGCCGCCAATTATGCGCCTGTTGACCACCAAAAAAGAGCGAAGAATAAAAATGAGACCACCGCGTTCAGTAAGTAAAGTTGAAAAAATACGCTTCCCTGTTCTCGCTCTTCTTCTCACTGGTTTTATTGCTCCTGGCTCTCTGCCGCTTCTTGGCATGCTGTTTTTAGGGAATCTGCTTAAAGAGTCAATGGTGACCAAGCGACTTGCCGATACCGCTAAAAATACGATAATTGACATTGTCACCATCATTCTGGGTGTCACCATCGGCGCTTCAACCCAGGCAACCACCTTTCTTACACGAGAATCCATGCTGATTTTTGTGCTCGGTGCGACGGCCTTTATGATATCTACTGCAGGCGGGGTGCTTTTTGCCAAGATCATGAATATCTTTCTTTCAGCAGAAAACAAGATCAATCCGCTTATCGGTGCTGCAGGTGTCTCGGCGGCGCCCGACAGTGCACTGGTTGTCCAGATGGAAGGACTGAAAGCTGATCCCGACAATCACCTGATCATGCACGCCATGGCTCCGAATGTGGCAGGGTTGATCGGTTCAGCTGTTGCTGCCGGTATTATGATGAGTTATTTATTATAAGAGGGTTAACTCTGGTAGTTTTTCTGTTCAGAAGTTCTCATTTCTTCGCGATGTTCATGGATTTTCGTATTTTTGGCTTTTTAAAACCTTAATTTCTCTTCAGCTATGAGCCAGCTCGATTTACTCAATATTGTGCAGCGTCCAAGAAGGCTTCGTAAAAGTGCGGCTATCAGAAACCTTGTCCAGGAAAACACCCTGACGGTCAATGATCTTGTCTACCCGCTTTTTGTTTGCCCAGGAACCAACATCGTTGAAGAGGTATCTTCAATGCCAGGCAGCTTCCGCTACTCCATCGACAATGCCGTAAAAGAGTGCCAGGAGCTCTGGGATCTTGGAATCCAGTCTATTGATCTTTTTGGTATTCCAGAACAGAAAACCGAAGATGGAAGCGAATCTTACAACGATAACGGCATTATCCAGGAGGCAATCCGCGCTATCAAAGCGAAAGTGCCTGATCTCTGCATCATGACCGACGTTGCGCTTGATCCCTTTACCCCGTTTGGCCATGACGGCCTGGTTAGAGATGGTATTATCCTCAATGACGAAACAGTAGAGGTGCTTTGTAAAATGGCAATCTCTCATGCCAATGCCGGTGCTGATTTTGTATCTCCGAGCGACATGATGGACGGCCGTATCGGCGCCATTCGTGAATCACTTGACGATGCAGGCTTTTCCGATATAGGTATTCTCTCCTATGCAGCAAAATATGCCTCAAGCTTTTACGGGCCGTTCCGTGATGCGCTTCACTCAGCACCACAGTTTGGTGACAAAACAACCTACCAGATGAATCCCGGCAACACCGACGAGGCCATGAAAGAGATTGAACTCGACATCATGGAGGGTGCAGATATCGTCATGGTTAAACCGGGTCTTGCCTATCTTGATATTGTCTATCGCACCAAAGAGCGCTTTGATGTTCCGGTTGCTATCTACCATGTCTCCGGCGAATATTCCATGGTTAAAGCTGCTGCCCAGCGTGGATGGATTGATGAACAGCGTGTCATGATGGAATCACTGCTTTGTATGAAACGTGCCGGTGGGGACCTTATCTTTACCTACTACGCAAAAGAAGCTGCGAAAATACTTCGTTGAGCCTCGTTGACAAAACAGTAACACCTTTGCCCGGCTGTACATTTAAAGCACAGTCGGGCTTTTTACTTTTCAAACTCTTACAGTCATGATACGATATTTTACAGCAGGAGAGTCCCATGGGCCAGCCCTTTCAGCCATCGTGGAAGGTATGCCGGCTGGGGTCACCGTAACCCTTGAGGGTATCAACGCCCAGTTAGCCCGCCGCCAGCAGGGACACGGAAGGGGTGGACGCATGAAAATAGAAACTGACCAGGCAGAGGTGCTTTCAGGCATACGCTTTGGAAAAACCATTGGCTCGCCAATTGCGCTGGTTATTAAAAACCGTGACTGGGCAAACTGGACAACCACCATGGCCCAGTTTGACAAGCCCGATGCGGTAATAGATAAAATTTCAATTCCACGGCCCGGGCATGCTGACCTTGCTGGACGGATCAAATACGGTTTTAACGATATTCGTCCAGTCATTGAACGCTCTTCGGCAAGAGAGACTGCGGCACGGGTGGCGGCTGGAGCACTTTCAAAAATGTTTCTCAAGGCTCTTGGCATAGAAATCGGCAGCTACATCTCAGCTATCGGAGCGGCGGCTGAACCATCTCCCGACCAGCAACTTGCAGATCTTCTCAATGAAGGGGCTGAAGCGGTTTCACGGCAGGCCGACCTCTCACCGGTACGAATGCTCGCAAAATCCACTGGAGCCGCAGCTCTCGGCGCCATTGATTCCGCCAAAGAACAGGGTGACACGCTTGGTGGAATCATTGAAATTTTTATCACAGGAGTACCGCTTGGCATCGGCAGCTATGTTCAGCACGACAGGCGTCTTGATGCGGCACTCGCAGCGGCAATTATCTCAATTCAGGCTATCAAGGGAGTTGAAATAGGGAGTGCATTCGCCAATGCAGGAAAACCCGGTTCAGAGGTTCACGATGAATTTTACCTCACTCCGGAGCATGGCGCTGCCAGAAAAACCAACCGGGCCGGTGGTCTCGAAGGAAGCATGTCGAGCGGACAGGTTATTCACCTGCGGGCAGCGATGAAACCGATCTCTTCACTGGTTACTCCGCTGCAATCGTTTGACCTTGCAACCCTGCAGCCAACCCTTTCTCGCTTTGAACGTAGTGATACCTGTGCAGTCCCGGCAGCAGGGGTTGTTGCCGAAGCTGTCGTCGCCCCGGTTATTGCCAATGCACTGCTTGAAAAGCTCGGTGGCGATCATGTTGATGAAATTCTTGAACGGCTTGAGCTTTACCGGAAAACCATTCGCAACACCTTTCGCTCCTGAAACCGCTGAAGAGCCTTCTTTGCCGGGTGTAACCATATTCTGGGTATTCTAAAAGAAGGCTCCCCCATACCAGTACTCCCCCACTCTTTTCCCACCATGCCTCACCTCATGGAGTGGAAGGCTTTATATTAATTTTTTACGTTACTATTATATAATTTTTACACCACAATATTTTGCGGTTGCAAAAATATTGTGTAAATAACAGGCAACATAAAGAGTATTAAAAAAGTATATACGTTACGACATTCTACTGGTAACTTGATAACTTTTATTTTTTTGATCTCATGAAAACCGCCTATCGTCTTTTTTGGAACAAAGCTATACAGAGCTCGATGTGCGCTGCCGTTGTAACCTGCTCATTGCTTCCGGGCAGTAACTCTCTTGCCTTGCCGCTCAAGGGCCAGATAGCTGCCGGGCAGGCAACCATCAACACATCATCGGCAACCACCATGCATATCGGTCAGGAGAGCAACCGAGCCATCATCAACTGGAACTCCTTTGACATCAATAGAGGTGAATCTGTCAACATCACCCAACCAACCAGCCACTCAACACTGCTTAACCGCGTTCTGGGCAATAATCCTTCACAGATCTTTGGTTCGCTCACCGCCAATGGCCAGATTTTTCTTGTGAATTCCGGCGGTGTGTTTTTTTCCCCGGAATCCAGCGTCAACGTTGGTGGACTGGTTGCCTCCACTCTTGCAATCAAGGACAAGGATTTTCTTTCAGAGAGGTACACCTTTTTCAAGGATGCTCTTTCCGGTTCAGTGATTAACCAGGGTACCGTGAAGGCTGGATTTACAGCTCTTCTCGGCAGCAACGTTGAAAACAGTGGGAGCATAGTAACATCCAGAGGGTCAGCCGCAATAGCTGCCGGTGAGGGAATCACCATCGGCTTCGACTCTTGCAATCTTGTCACAATCAAGGTTGACCGGGCGGCTTATAACGCCCAGATAAAGAACAGCGGGCTCATTGAAGCCGATGGCGGTACCGTCGTGATGAGCGCATCAGCAGCCGATGCACTGCTTGCCACAGTGGTCAACAACAGCGGAAAAATACGTGCCGGCTCCATCACCGAGCACAACGGCAACATCATGATCGAAGCTGGCACTATTATCAACAGTGGAGCTATCGAGGCAGAAAACAGGATAGAGGCAACCGCTGCCGGCACGATAATCAACACTGGCAAGCTCAGTGCTCCCGAAATCAATGTCCAGGTTAATAACCTTGTCGATGCTGGCTCATGGAACACCGGCGGATATACAACGGAAGGCAATATTCTCATTAATGCTGCCGGAAGCATTGAGCAGACCGCGACCAGTCAGATGAGAGCCGATGGAGAGAGTGGAGGCCATATCTCCATCACCGCGGGTAAAGAGCTCTACCTCTCCGGCGAGTTCAGTGCTTGCGGCACTGCTTACCATGGAGGAGAGATTCTCATTACTGCGCCTGAAGCCATACTTGCCGGTACAAGAGTGAGGGCTGACGGCCAGACCGGCGGCGGAAGGATCAGCATCGGTGGAGGGTGGCAGGGTAAAAATGGTGATCTTGCCAATGCTTCCACCACCATTGTCACCTCAAGCAGCACACTCACGGCCAACGCTCTTGATCATGGCAATGGAGGCACCGTCGTGATCTGGTCTGACCAGTCAACCTCCTTTGCCGGCGCTATCGAGGCTAAAGGGGGAAACAAAAGCGGTGATGGCGGGCAGGTTGAGGTATCCAGCCACGACTTGCTCTCTTTTAACGGACAAGTGTTGACAACAGCACCAAAGGGTGAAAACGGATCTCTACTGCTCGACCCGAGAAACATAACCATTGACGCAAATCCAGCAGCTCAAACTTTCTACCTTATTCCATTATCCTATGACCACCCCAATGCTGGTGACCTCTATGGTTCCGGTAAAATAGTTGAACTCTCCAATGGCAATATCATCGTTGCCAGCCCTACAGATGACAGAGTTGCTCCTGATGCTGGCGCGGTCCGCCTCTACAGGCCGGATGGCACCTTGCTTTCTGTACTGACCGGGTCCACGGCCAACGATATGGTGGGAAATAATCTCTATGCCCTGACTGGCAATAGCAATGCTGTCACAGCAACACCGAACTGGTCGAATGCTGGGCAGGCTAATGCTGGTGCAGCAACCTGGATTGATGGCATTTCAGGTATCAGCGGAAATGTCTCAGCGACAAACAGCTTTGTCGGTTCACTTGCAAATGACGGTATCGGCTCCAAGGTAACACTGCTCACCAACGGCAACTATGTAGTCAGCTCACCACACTGGAACAACAGCCTCGGCGCGGCATCATGGGGGGAGGGCTCAACAGCGGGTCATCGACTGGCAGGTACAATATCTGCTGTCAACAGCCTGGTTGGTTCATCGCCCAATGATGCTATTGGTACTAATGTGACCGCTTTGACGAATGGCAACTATGTGGTTAGCTCAGGATATTGGGACAACGGTGCTTTTGCTGATGTGGGAGCAGTTACCTGGGGGAGCGGCATTGCTGGCACGGTTGGGATTGTCACGGTTGCCAACAGTCTTGTTGGTTCCACGAAGAATGACTTTGTGGGTTCAAATGATTCCGGGGCGAACAACGTTACGGCCCTGACGAACGGCAACTTTGTGGTCAACTCCGGATATTGGGACAATGGTAAAGCCATCAATGCTGGAGCTGTCACGTGGTGTGACGGGATGGGCGGCACGGTTGGAGCTGTAAGTGCGGAAAACAGTCTTGTTGGTTCTAAAACAGGTAATCAGGTGGGATGGGGGACAGGAGCCATTACAGTGCTGAATAACGGCAACTATGTTGTTTCATCAGCTTTATGGGACAATGGCACAGTCACCAATGCGGGTGCGGTTACCTGGTGCAGCGGGGTTGGAGGCACCGTCGGGGCTGTCAGTGCTGCAAACAGTCTGGTTGGTTCTTCCAAATATGACTACGCAGGAGGTGATGAGGCAGCTTCAAATAACGTCAAAGCTCTGGCAAATGGCAACTATGTGGTTTGTTCAAAATATTGGGATAACGGCATTGTTGTCGATGCTGGAGCGATCAGCTGGGGCGACGGACTCAAGGGGAGTGTCGGGGTTATAAGCCCCGCAAACAGTCTGACTGGTTCTCTTCCCAATGATGGTATTGGCTCTTCAGTAACAGCTCTAACCAATGGGCACTATGTCGTTGCCCTCCCAAACTGGAACAACGGCGCAGGTGCGGTGATCTGGGGTGACGGCGAAACAGGTGGCACCCGATTGGTGGGCCCAATATCCACCGACAACAGTTTGACCGGTTCAAGCGCCAGTGACGGTGTAGGAACAAATGTCATAGCATTGACCAATGGCCACTATGTCGTTGCCTCTCCAAACTGGAACAATGGCGCAGGCTCGGTGAGCTGGGGTAACGGCGAAAAAGGTGGCACCCGGTTGGTGGGTGCAGTATCGGCGGATAACAGCCTGATCGGTTCCACAGCCAATGATAGTATTGGCACGAATGTCACTGCGCTCACCAATGGCAACTATGTCGCAAGCTCAGGATATTGGGATAACGGTAGCGTCGCTGATGTTGGAGCTGTCACTTGGGGCAATGGAGTTGGAGGCACCATCGGGACTGTCAACACCACCAACAGTCTCGTTGGATCAAGTAAAAATGATTATGCTGGGTCAGATGATTCGAGATCGAATAACGTCGCTGCCTTGACGAACGGCAACTATGTCGTGAGCTCAAAATATTGGGACAATGAGAAGGCGCTGAATGCTGGAGCTGTTACTTGGGGATGCGGGGTGGGAGGCACTGTCGGTGCAATCAGCTCCACCAACAGTCTGGTCGGAACGAAAACCGGCAATCAGGTTGGCAGCGTAACAGTAATGCAAAACGGCAATTACGTCGTTACCTCACCATTATGGGACAACGGTTCCGCCACCAATGCAGGTGCGGTAACGCTTGGGAACGGTCTTGGAGGAACTGTCGGAGCGGTGACATCGCTCAACAGTATGGTCGGTTCGTTAAAAGAGGATCAGGTTGGCTCAGGTGGTATCACTCCTCTCAATGTGGGCAACATGAAGGGGTGCTTTATTGTCAGCTCTCCTGCCTGGTTGATCAACACTGGACGGGTTGACATTGTTACATCTGTCCCCGTGTCACAGCAATACTCCTCCAATCCTGGCACGGACAACACCTTTACTCCCGATCAGATCACCTCTCTGCTCAATGCTGGTGACAATGTGGTACTGAGTGCCAACAATGACATTACGGTTAATTCAGCCATTCTTGCTGGAAGCCCGAGTAGCAGGAGCGGCGATCTTGCCTTGAATGCGGGTCGAAGCATTCTGATGAATGCCAGCATCTCAACCAGCAACAGCAACCTCACACTGGCAGCCAATGATAGCGTGGACAACGGTGTTGTGGATGCATACCGGGCTGATGGAAGTGCGGTGATTACCATGGCTCCTGGCTCAACAATCAACACGGGTAATGGAAATCTCACCATTGAACTGCGAGACGGATCAGGCAAGACCAACCGGGAGAGCGGTGACATTACCTTGCGCGATATCACCGCAGGCTCCATCAGTGCTGTTAACTATGGTATCACAGCGGGTTCAGGTATTACCCTCGCAGCTGGTACACTAAAGGCCAATGCGAACAGTGGCAGCAGCATTGTGCTTGCTGGAAGGGATTTTGACAACAGCGCGGGAGCGACTCTCTCTACTTCCGGAACGGCTCGATGGATAGTCTATTCGGACAGTCCAGGTGCTACCATCAAGGGTGGATTAACGTCTGACTTCCGCCACTACAACGCCACCTACAGCAACTACTCACCCGACAAGATCAGTGAATCCGGAAACGGGTTTATCTACAATTCCGCACCGGGGACTATATCGGTATCAACAACACTCGCCAGTGGAAGTGCCAGCAGCATCTACGGCAGTGCGCCTTCAGCAACTTACGGCTACACGCTGAGCAGTGGTGATAACGAAGATAACATCGGAAATATTGGCCTGACCGGAACCATGCTGTTGACAGGAGTTCCTACGGCCAGCTCAAATGCTGGCATCTACACCATAAGCTACGCTGGCGGTTTTTCAAGCAGCATGGGATTAACTTTCACTGCCGGTACCGGGCTGAAATATACCGTTGAGAAGCGGCCAATCAACATTTCAGCCAACAGCGCAAGCAAAATCTATGGTGATGCCGATCAAACACTGAGCTGGCTGGCTGAAACCCTGTCCGGCAGTCGTGGGCTCATGCCTGGTGACAGCTTCAGCGGCGCACTCGGGCGAGCAGCAGGCGAGAATACTGGTGCCTATGCAATCAATCAGGGCAGCCTCGGAAACAATAATTATATCATCAACTACAGCGGCAGCAATCTGACCATCAATCCTCGCCCGATTACCTTGAGTGCCTCACCATCAAGCAAAATCTATGGCGAAACTGATCCAAAACTGGCAGTGAATATCACCAGCGGCAGCCTTGGCAGTGTAACAGTAAGTGATGCGTTAAGCGATGTCACCGGAACCCTGAGCAGGCAGGCTGGCAGCGGTGTTGGCAGTTACGATATCGCTCTCGGTTCCGGTAAAAAGGCCAGCAGCTACGCCATCACCTTTGCTGCCGACAACAATGCCTTCTCAATCACCAGGCGACCTGTCACCATAACAGCCGACGACAAAAGCAAAACTTACAGCATCACCGATCCTAAACTGACATGGGAAGCTGAATCTAAAAGCAGCGGTCGAGGAGTGCTTTCTGGCGATAGTTTCAGCGGCACACTGGGACGAACTGCCGGCGAAAATGTTGGTTCCTATGAGATTACGCAAGGATCACTCGGCAATAGTAACTACGCCATTACTCTTGTAGGAGGAGAGCTGACCATCAATCCTCGCCCGATTACCCTGCATGCTACAGCCAAAAGCAAGATCTATGGTGAGGATGATCCAACTCTTGCTGTAAGCATTAGCAGCGGCAGCCTGGGCAGTGTTACCGTGAATGATCTGTTAAGCGAGGTTACCGGCACCCTGAGCAGGCAGGCAGGCAGCAGTGTTGGCAGCTACGATATCGCTCTCGGTTCCGGAAGCAAGGCTAATAACTATGCTATAACGTTTAGCACCGACAACAGTGCCTTCTCAATCACTCCACGCCCAATTACCATTACAGCCGATGACAAGAGCAAGAGCTACGGTGATGCTGATCCGGCACTGAGCTGGCACTCTAAAGCACCAACCACAGGCCGTGGACTTATATCTGGCGACAGCTTCAGCGGTTCACTTGAGAGGGACGATGGTGAAAATGCCGGCATCTATACCATCAATCAAGGATCGCTTGCAAACAGCAATTACGCCATCAGTTTCACCGATGCAAACCTGACTATTAACAAACGCATGCTCACACTTTCGGCTCTCAAAACCTATGACGGCCAAACAACACTGACCGGGTGTGTAACCCTTGGCAACCTGGCTGGCAGCGAAACGCTGAACTATTCCGGTGCAACATCGAAAAACAAGGAGGTCTCCGGCAATGGCACAAACTACATTAATGCCATAACCTTGCAGGATGGGAGCGGGTTAAAGGACAACTACAAACTTCCAACCCTTAATGTGGCCAACGCCCCAGTGACCATCAACCCGCGTCCGGGAGATGTCACAACCGATACCAGCAACAACGATGGAGAGGTTATTACCGGGAAGAAACTCTCCGGCACTGATGATCTGGCAACTGACACCAGCAGCAAAATCAAAACTCTGCAACAAGGATCACTACATGATGCAGGCAATGCCAACGTCACCAGGGAATTTATCGGGAAAAGGCTGGACATCAATACTAAAACGGCTGTCATCTCTACCCGCGATTTACCGGAAACAAGCAACGGGGCCTGGTCAATTGAAGAATCGGCAACCCATGGTATTGTTGCGGCAACAACAATAGAAGTGCACGAACCTTTGATGGAATTTTTCATATTACCGATTCCTCAAGGCGCCTTCAGGCACAACAATCCAGAAGTATCCCTCTCTCTCGAAGTTCGCCTGGCCAATGGCTCTTCACTTCCCTCCTGGATGACATTCGATCCAGGGCAGAAGGTCTTAAGCGGTACCCCGCCAAAAGATGCAAAAGGAGAGTATCCGGTTGAACTTATCGCCACAGACAAGTTTGGTGGAGAAGCCAAAACACTATTACTGGTCAAGGTTGGATAACAAAGTTTTTTACAAACCAAAGGAGTCTTCCATGTCCACATCATTGAAAATACTCTTGTTCATCTCAATATTTACAGCCGGTGAAGTTTTTGCAGCTGATATTCCAGATGCTGGACGACTGCTCAAAGAGAACTCATCACCAGCCACCCTTCCGCCCCGACAGGTATTACCTCCTCTTCAAAAACAGGTGACCACTCAAGAGCAGACTTTGGGCGGTACACGAATAAAGGTATACGGTTTTATCTTTACCGGTAACACCCTTTTTTCAAGCAGCGAACTTGCAGCGATGATGTCCGGTTCTCTTGGAAAAGAGATGACACTTGCCGAACTGATTTCCGCTGCCGGCGTAATCACCAATAAATATCGTGAAAAAGGGTGTTTTCTGGCATCGGTTTTTTTCCCCCCTCAGTCGATAAAACCAGGTATGCCACTTCTCATTGAGGTCATTGAAGGCATACTCGAAAATATCCACATTGAAACAATACCAGACAAAACAAGAACTCCGGCAAGCCTGCTGCAAGGTTATGCAAGTCATCTGCCGGTTGGTAAACCGGTTGAAGATGGTGCACTGACCTCAATGGTCATGACAGTCAATGAACTGCCAAATATCTCTTCCCGCATCATGCTGGAACCTGGCTCAAGGCCCGGCACAACAAAAGCAACCCTTGAAGTCACTGAAGGCAAACCCTACGCTTTTTCACTTGACATGGACAACTACGGCAACGAGACAACCGGAGATAATCGAGCAGGAGGAACCCTGGATCTCTACTCTCCTCTTCATCGAGGAGATCAGTTTACCCTTCACCTGCAGAGCTCAACAACCGGAGAACTGCAGAATGTCAGGGCAAACTATAGTGTGCCGGTAACGTCTTACGGAACAAAGATTGGATTGGACTACAATTATGTCACCTATCAGCTTGGGGGATCATTTAAAGCATTGGATGCTGAGGGCATTGCCCATGACTTGAATCTTGCCATTACCCAGCCACTTCTACGCCAGAGAAACCTGATCCTCAATGCAACCGTTGCCGGAGAGGGCAGAGTGTTGGAAGACCGGACTGAAAACCCTGTATCCCAAAATAAGCGTCATACCGCATCATGGCAACTTGGCCTTGCCGGTATTCAAATGGATAAAGTTCTGGGAGATGCCTCCACCTCTTTTTCTCTTGGGTACGTTGCAGGAAATCTCGGTATCACTGATGCCGAAACACTCTCGATGGACCAGTCATCAACCGGGTTGCACACCAACGGCGGGTACTCCAAGGTTAACCTGACTCTTGCCCGAACCCAGACACTCTATAAGGGATTATCATTCTACGCTGGCGCTTACGGTCAATGGGCCGATAAAAACCTTAACAGTTCTGAGCAGCTCTCAATGGGCGGGCCCGGTGCAATTCGTGCATGGCAGACAGGTGAATCCTATGCTGACAAGGGTTATGTGGCAAGTGCTGAACTTCGCTGCCAGTTCGGGTCAATAGGAGAGCTTCCCGGCAGAGTCCAGGCATCAGCCTTTGTTGACCATGGTTATGCTCTCTTGCATACCAATCCCCTTACTGATAGTGGCACAAACACCTGTAGCCTGACCGGTGCTGGTATCGGTGTGAAATGGGTAGATGGAAACAACTATACCCTGCAGGCAACCTGTGCATGGAAATTAGAAGGTGAAACTACCTCCAGCAATAGTCCCCTGATTTATGTCGAGGCAGTCAAGCATTTTTAAAGAACGGCAACAGGCCTAATTTTCGAAAAAAATTTGTTTCAGTTGAGTCCGGGCGCTTGAAATCAGTTCACGGACTGCTGATGCAAACCAACCCCCTATAGCCTTCCGTCAACCTCTGTTTTGCTTGCCATACCCTTGATATCGTAGATGATTGTGTTACTGCTGGAACCGAGTGAACGGATATCAAGGCCTTCAAATGCTTTATGGGCTACGGCCAGAATGATGGCTTCGTAGTGGTTTGTGTTAAGTTTCGGGAGAGATTTGAGGCCGTATTCGTGCATCACCTCTTCCGGGTTGGCCCAGGGATCATGGATCTCTACTTCTACTCCGTATTGCTGCAGTTCCCTGACAATATCGACAACGTGGGTGTTGCGGATGTCGGGGCAGTTTTCTTTGAAGGTGATGCCAAGAATGAGAACTTTGGAGCCTTTGATTTTATGCTCTCTGGATATCATGAGCTTGATAACTTGTGAGGCTACATATTTGCCCATGTTGTCATTGAGCCTTCGGCCAGCAAGGATGATTTCCGGATGATAGCCGTATTCCTGCGCTTTCTGTGCAAGATAGTAGGGATCAACACCGATACAGTGGCCGCCTACGAGGCCTGGCTTAAAAGGCAGAAAGTTCCATTTTGTCCCTGCAGCTTCAAGTACTTCGTGGGTGTCGATACCCATGCGGTTGAAGATCATGGCCAGTTCGTTGACAAAAGCGATATTGATGTCGCGCTGGGAGTTTTCGATGACTTTCGCAGCTTCGGCAACCTTGATGGATGACGCGAGATGCGTGCCTGCTGTAATGATTGATTTATAGAGGTCGTCAACTTTTTTAGCCGCTTCAGGTGTTGAACCTGAGGTTACTTTTTTGATTCTGGTGACGGTATGCTCTTTGTCGCCCGGGTTGATGCGTTCAGGTGAATAGCCGCAGAAAAAGTAGTGAGTACTGAGTTCAGGTAAGATGGATAGTTCGCTTTTCTCGGTATGACACCTTGATGTAGTGGGTGCTTTGGGGTTTGATGTTGCGTATTTTAAACCGGATACTCTTTCAAGAACTGGGACGCAATCTTCCTCGGTAGCTCCGGGGTAGACTGTTGATTCATAGATTACTATGTCGTTTGGTTTTAGCACCTTTCCGATAGTTTCACTGGCTCTCAAGAGTGGGGTCAGGTCCGGACGATTGTTTTTATCAGTTGGGGTTGGTACTGTTACTATGTAGTAGTTCGCCGTGGCGAGGTCGCCGGGGTCGGTTGTTATAAAAAGACCGGTGGAATTGTCTGCTGTGAATTCATTATCGCACAGGACTGAATGTAGCTCTTCTGCTGTGATTTCGAGAGTGGCATCAAGGGCTTTTTTCAGGTCGTTGACTCGCTCTTGTTTGATATCGAAGCCAATTACCTGGTATTTTTTTGCGAATTCTACGGCAAGAGGAAGGCCTACGTATCCGAGGCCGATTATTGCTATTTTTATGGCACTCATAGGGAAAAAATATGCTGAGCTTTAAAAAAGTATCGCGGGTTAAAAACGGGGTATAAATAAAGCCATTCAGTACTTAAATTACTTTGAGCAACCAAACTCGGTATCCAGAGCTGCTCATCCAATCATCGCCCAAAACGCAATGTGACCAGCAATGGTTCTATACTCAGCCTTAGCCAGTGTTCTTGCTTGTCCATATATGGCATACCCATAATCTTCTCTTCGTGTAAAATTACTACAAGTATAGCGCATAATAGATTTTAAAGCAAATTGTTTACTTAAAAGAGTATATCAAGCTTTCGTCGCTGGTGAGCTCTATAACCCAGACAAGCCATCCTTTACCACAGCCCGCAGCTCCAGTGACCAATCAATCCTTAGAGATTAAAGTCCTTCAACAATAGTAATCGGTAGACCGGTACATTGCGCAATCGTTTCAATGTTGACGCCTTCATCTTTAACCAAAATCAACTTTAGCTACTTAACAACGTCCCCGATAAATGTCGCGCGATCATATTCACTCCGACCAACCCGTTCGTTGGACAAAAATGAAAGGTCTGAAACTGTTCCAGCCTCAGTCGGCAGCAACGTGTTCAAAAAGGCTATCAGAAGGTCTTTGTTTACCTCAGAACCAAATATTTTCTTGAAGCCAAAGTCGGTGAAAGGGTTTATATAACGATCTTTTATAAGCATGTTTTACTCTCTGTTTTGATATAATCAACAACGAAGCCTTTTCGTGCGTTCTGAAAGACTTTAATTCTTATCAAACTGACTGAAATTGCATATTTGACAGCTCTTCTTTAGTGGCCCTTGATGATATATTGAGAAATTCTACTCCAACTACGCTATCCTTATCATCAAAATCAAGAATTACTCCAGGCCTGACTTCTTCGGATTCAACTATTTTCGTTTCATCAAGCCTAAAATAAAGTGTGTCAGTTTCTTTATCGACAGTAATTTTCATGTTTTCCCCCTTAATCGATGATCAAAAAATACGGTTATCGCTTTATTTGGTAACTCCTCCACATTCACAACAATTCTTAACCATCGGTTTTCGTTCTCAACAATTTTTTTTAGATAATGTCTGGTAATACCTCCATCGTGACTTTCAATACTATCGGGATCGTCAATGGTTCTCTTTACCCATGCTTCAGCAATGTTTCGCTGTTTAAGCATTTCATGAAAGTGTTTTGTAAATATGAGCATCAATCAACACTTAAAAGCTTTTTTAAATTACTCTTACATTGTCCGATACCAATTTACATATTGCTCAATTCATGAATTCTAAGCTTCAAGATATAAACGTATCAAAATCAAGAAGTATTGAGCTACCTTCTTCTACAGCTTTCATACGTTCCCTTACTTCCCCGATCCATGCCTGGCGAATTTCTTCCTCTTCATTATCAATGCCTGCAAGAAGTAGTTCTGCAAGTGCAACTCGTTGAAGGGATCATAAGCATCCGGGAAATAAAACTCCGGAAAATAGTGCTCAATGGCATTTTTCCGCGGGCTGTTGAAATGGTCGTTCTGGGTATCCATAACTTGCATCTGATGAATGCAATATTACGATATTTTTTGGTGATAGTAAAAAAACTCGCCTCCTCTGAAAACTGAACAATAATGAGAGGGATCTTCCCCGCTCAGCGAGTCTCTGGACGGTGGGGAAATGTGACAGAAAAGCTCCCGCAATCCTGCATTTTCTTTTGAGTGCTTAACAGTTATACTACCGAGATTTCCTTTTGCGTCAATATCGATAACCAAAATCAACTTTAGCTACTTAACGACGTCACCTTCTTAAGCGTTGTGGTGTAGTGGTTATGGTCGTCGAAGAGCCGGGAGACCTCTTTGATGATGAGCTCTCTACTGGTTCCTACCAGTCGGACTATTCCGGCTTCGAGAGTTTCCGATCTTTCGGTGGTATTTTTCATAACCAGTACTGGTTTACCGAGACAGGGAGCTTCTTCCTGAATGCCGCCGGAATCTGTCAGGACAAGGTATGAGCGGCTCATGAGATAGACAAACGGGAGAGAATCAAGAGGCTCTATGAAAAAGAAGTTCACCAAGTTTTACTATTTTGGATAGTAGCCACCGGTTTTTGGTGAGCCAATGAATTCTATCTGGCCAGCTTCTCGTAATTGTTTGAGCCAGCGTTCGAGATTCTTTGGAGAGGTGTTCAGCACTTCAGCTAATGCTGGCACTCGCATGCCCTGATGTTGCGTTATAAGTGCTACAAGTGCACTTACTCCCTCACTTACTCCCTCACTTACTCCGCCAAGCTGCTTTGGCAATATAAAAGTCATCAAGACACTGCCAGTATGTTCATGTGGCAAACCTACCGTTTGCATAAGAGTGGCAATTTTGAGTGTGCCTCTCCCCCAAGTTTCGATCAACCCACGACGGTAAAACACCTTTACAAAGCCACTGCTACAGAGCCTGCAGAGCTTGTGTAATCTCGATGATGCATTTCCCATCGGTCAGTGGTGTGCATGGATTCAATCAAGATGCGTTGGTAATTGGCACGAGGCATGACACGCGTTGTGTTCAGCACACGTTCGTAAGGTATTCCACGAAAAGAAACAGGGGCATATATGGCTCGCCCAACTTGTATCAGTAGAACTTCCAATCCAGAGTCATCCCCTTCTGAAAGGGGTATGCGCTGAAGTTGCAAAGACAATGGTGGCTCGAAACCCTGAAACTCCTGTGCCAGTTCTTCCAGTGTACGATCAGTCACCTTCTGGCCTACCACTTTGCCTGATGGAGTTACACCAAACACCACTTGCCCGCCTTGGCCG
>Ga0208743_1000025_pt1 | contig 77217 bp, 97 predicted proteins | sample CryBogCBH04Jul08_FD_184615 | JGI IMG/M metagenome (GOLD analysis project Ga0208743, IMG submission 184615) | Freshwater microbial communities from Crystal Bog, Wisconsin, USA - CBH04Jul08 (SPAdes) (version 2) | ecosystem: Environmental > Aquatic > Freshwater > Lake | place: Crystal Bog...
GGAGATACCCCTTTATTTCTTATATATATATATTTTTATTTTTAATGTAAAAGTGTAAAGTAAGTAAAAAAGAGGGCTACAACCTATTATCCATAGGGGTTTACATGTTTACAACGCAAAGTGTAAAAGTGTAAATACAACAGGCACTAAAAAAGCGGGTTGAACCCGCAAGAACCTTTTGTAAATGAATGGTTTTATTTTAAATCCAATATGTCGGTAATTTGACAATCAAAATAATTACAGAGGGTTTCCAGCGTATCAAGTGAAATCATCCTGGCTTTGTTGTGGAACAGTCGATTGATTGCCGTATAACTAATTCCAGTCTTCTGTGCAACATCAATTTGGCTAACCCCATGTTCAGCCATTAGCACTCGTAATCTGGAATTTATCTTTTTTTTCATTGAGAAATATTAAATAATATCTAGCGGATTGTAGTTATTTTCTAGCGTTTATGCTATATTTAAATTATAGAAAAAACAAGGGCAGCAACCCTCGTTTTTCATCAGCTTATTTTATTTTAACATGACCCAATCTATCACCAAACCAGCTCCACTTCAAGTAATGACTTGCACTACCGAGTGCAACTGCTTGACTAACAACCACAGCGTCCGCAAGTTAATTATTGAAACACCCATTTCCTATATGGAATGGTATGTGCTCAAAGACATTTTAAATGCTTACCAAGACCTTGGAGACGAGGTTGTTCGAGCCATCGTAAATAAAGATGGACGCTCTTATACTCTTTATCCTGAGCTGTTCAACTTGGAATGGCAAGGCGATCAGGAAATGATATACCATTCTGTTTTGCAAGAAATTTTCTTGATTTATCAAGGAATTTACAAACTTTACTAACAACAAAAGGGAGTAACAAACTCCCTTGAAAAACTTTTACCAAACCAAAAGGAGACCACCAATGACCACTTACCACACCTATTACTATCAAGGCAGAGCATACAGAGCAATTAAAATCGACGGCAAAAAATGGTATTTGTCAGTTGATATTGCTGAAAATCTGCATCCCATTTACCCAGAAGATTGGGCTATACTTCCAACTTATGACAAAGCCTTCCTTGACCCCCAAGACACTGGTTACGACCTTCCAATCCACTTAGTAAGTGCGTTAGGTTTTAGCTACCTTCGCACCTGTGCCAAACAGCGCAGAGACTGGGGAGACCAGTACCTTGGCAAACTAAAAAAACTAAAAACTTTAGATAGATTACCCTTAAATTCTCAACGCAGATGGATTTCTAATAATCTAAAATTTGGTTAAACAAAAGAGCAGGAAACCACTCCTGCTCTATTAAATAAAAAACCAAAAGGAGATTATCACACACACATGCAACAATCAACTTAAAAATTATCTTAACCCAAAATGCTATTAAAACATATACTAGAGAACTTCAAAGCACCCATACCTCCAGCAAAAATCAGCACTAAAAGAATTTCTGGACAGGCAATTAAATATATTGCTTGGAGCGATTTAGCCGACATTTTGGACGCTAGAGCAGGGCTAGGTAATTGGAGTTGGTCAATCGTTAATACCATTGAAACCAGTCCAGTTACTCAAGCCCAGATGGTCCACGAAGGACAACCTTTTACCAAGTCCATAAAAGCGCGTTTAATAATTACTGGTAGACTAACGTTGCATGGTGACGACAGATCCATCAGTTTTGACGCTACAGGCGAGGAGTTATTGGATTGTAGTAATTTCGGTGACCCTGCTAGTAACGCTAGTGCTCAAGCGCTCAGAAGAGCCTGTGGATTAGCTGGATTAGGGAGAACATTATGGCAAGACACTCGAAAATAACGCATAGTGGTTTTCTTTACCAGGTGGAGTTTGTCTTTGACGACCTCGTGTTGTTGCTTGGTAGATATACACAAGAAATAGCTAAGCAACAACAACTAGAAGCCGTGCAAAAGTTTAAAGATAATCTTGATTTTAGTTTGGTCTCAGCCTGCGCTCAAAAAGTTTATAAGGGCTCACCAGATTATCATGTCAGTTTTATCTTTAGTAATCAAGTGCAATTATTTTCTACTAAATTTCCCAGTAAAAAAGCAGCGTTACATTTTGCCCACCAAGTTGTTAACAACAAATATTTTTCAGTAACAGACCACGCAATACTTTAAACACAAAAAAATCAATGTATAATACAGGTAAACTATTATCTGTAATTTTATGCATTTTGTTAAAGAATCCGTTTATTTTATTGAAGAAAATTTTGTTGAAGATTTTATTGAATTAGAAACTGGTTGTTGGGATTCTTGGTTGGCAGAACAACCAGGATTGATTCACAAACAGATTTTAATTGATTCTGACAATCCTAATCTAGTAACAGTGCAAGTTACTTGGGAATCTGCTGAAAAAATGAGCAACCTAGACCTTGATGATATGGTTGCCATTCAAGAAGAATTTGAACAGGAAGTATCTGATAATAACTATGCTTTTGAATTAATTAAAACCGATTATTTCTATACACACAACTCTATAGATAACAGGCTAGAAATCAAACTAGGTGGTCCTGGAAGCGGAAGAAGACCATCTGGTGTAGCTCCAAAAGCCAAACCAGAATCTACAGGCAAACGAGGAAGACCCAAAAAAAATAATCCAGAACCAGCAGGTGAGCAAGATTCTGGTGGAGAAGGTGGAAAAGGTGAAGAAGGTGGCAATACTGGTGAAACTCCAGAACCTAAAAAAACAAGAAAACCTAGAAAGAAAAAAGAAGAAGAAAAAAGTGAAACACCAAAAACTAAAACACCAAGAGCACCTAGAACAAAAAAAATTGAAACACCAACACCTGAAGGGACTGGCAATAGTCAACAAACCGAAACACCAAGCAGCAGAAGAAAAAAAAATGATCCAACACCTATAGACAACAATTTTGTTCCAGCAACAAATAAAGAGAAAAAATACGATCGAACTAACCCTAATAAACCTAGTAATTCAAGTATTTTTGACGAAGTAGGGTATCTTCGATATTTATATATGGACGAACTTACTCCTGTTTCAAATCCAACCAAAGCATCTGACAAACAAATAGAAGATGCAGCCAAAGCGGTTAAAGCTGCTGGTAATAGAAATTGGACTCCAGTTTTAGTTCGAGAGCATCCAACTGAAAAAGATAAATACGAGGTGGTAGGTAATGAATTTGTACACGCAGTAGCAAAAAAAGCGGGTATGGATAGAATTTGGGCTGTTACAGTTCCCTCACACGAACAAGATAGTTCTGAAGAAACCAAAGCTGCCATTAAAGCCTTGTCACTGCATACACCTTAAATGAATGTATAATACAGGTAAACTATTATCTGTAATTTTATGCATTTTGTTAAAGAATCCGTTTATTTTATTGAAGAAAATTTTGTTGAAGATTTTATTGAATTAGAAACTGGTTGTTGGGATTCTTGGTTGGCAGAACAACCAGGATTGATTCACAAACAGATTTTAATTGATTCTGACAATCCTAATCTAGTAACAGTGCAAGTTACTTGGGAATCTGCTGAAAAAATGAGCAACCTAGACCTTGATGATATGGTTGCCATTCAAGAAGAATTTGAACAGGAAGTATCTGATAATAACTATGCTTTTGAATTAATTAAAACCGATTATTTCTATACACACAACTCTATAGATAACAGGCTAGAAATCAAACTAGGTGGTCCTGGAAGCGGAAGAAGACCATCTGGTGTAGCTCCAAAAGCCAAACCAGAATCTACAGGCAAACGAGGAAGACCCAAAAAAAATAATCCAGAACCAGCAGGTGAACAAGATTCTGGTGGAGAAGGTGGAGAAACTCCAGAATCTACAGGTAAAAAAGGAAAACCAAAAAGTGGAGAAGGGACTGCAAAAAGAACAAATTATAATCGAGACGGACATCCTGGATACACTTTAGATACTGCGCTTGGTCCAGTTGAAGTTCCACCATATTTAAATACTGATGGTGGAAGTTATCAACTTACTCCCAAAAAAATTACACAGGCTGAGGTTTTGCATGCTGTTTTGACAAAACTTCATCCAACTAGAACTCCTGTAGAAGAAAGTGAGCATAGAAATAAACTTCTTGGTGTATTAAACAATCCCGACTCTAAACCACAAGCAAAAGGACAAGCAGTTAAAGCTATATCTAAATACTTAGCTATTGAAGAAGAAGCAAAAAAACAATTTCCTGAAGTTTATGCAGAGAAAAAAAGTTCTAGAAAAACCAAAGCCGTTGAGATTCCAGAATATCAACAAAAAGATCGGTGGGGCTCTGATAAAGATCAGAAAGAGTACCATAAATTCAACGACGATGTTGAAAAATTAAACAATTATCTTCAATTTAATACAAGCAGAAGTGTACATGTTTTAGGCGGTTTAACCCCTTCAACTGATGCCGTTTCTCAATTGTTAAAAGATCCTACTGTGCCACTTAAAACCAAAAATAAAATTGCAGCAATTAAATCAAGAGAAAATGCAGTTGAAGCTGCAGCTGCAGCACAAAACCCAACAGACTATGCAAAAGCAGTTAGAAAAAGGGATAAAGCGGAAGGTTCAGCACCCGCAAAGGCTGAAGAACCTTCAGAACCTAAAACACCAAAAAAACCAAGGAAATCTTCTGGAACACCTAGAAAACCTAGATATAATGTTAGCGATGAAGTTGGCAAATGACACCTAAATAAAATAAAAAGTTAAATCTCTATTAACTTAATTCAATGTATAATACAGGTAAACTATTGTCTGTATTATTATGAATTTTGTAGAAGAATTTTGTTACTTTGTAGAAGAAGACGGATTAGCCACCTTTATTGAGTTAGAAACTACAATTTGGGACCCTTGGTTAGTTAAGCAAGAAGGAATTATTAATAAACAAGTATTGGTGGGTTATGCTAAACCTTATCTTGTAACTATAATAATAAATTGGGAATCTCCTGATAATATCAAAGCCGCAGACGGTGATGAATCAAGTGCATTAGAAGATGAATTTCAAGAAAAAATGGAAGAAGCTGGTTTTACTTACGAATTAATCAGCTCCGACTTTTTCTATAGTCACAACAGCATCCTTGACGGAGAAATCAATACTCTTGATGACGAAGACGATGATGAAGATGATTCTGATGACGAAGACGATGATGAAGATGAAGACGACAGCGACAATTAAAAACGCTGTATAATACAAGTAAACTATTATTTGTATTGTTATGTATTTTGTAGAACAATTTACTCATTTCATCGAAGAGCCTGCAATACCCAAATTTATACAACTTGATGCTCAAATTTGGGATACTTGGTTGCTCAAACAAAAAGGTGTAGTCGGTAAACAGATTTTAATTGATATTGATAAACCCTATATTGTAATTATTGAAGTCACTTGGGTTAGTCGTGATTTTCTGGTAGGACTAGATCCTGATGAAATTTCAGAAGCCGAAGCAGCAATGCAAGAAGGTATGGCAGGATTCGCTTTTGAGTTATTGAAAAAAGATTATTTCTATGCTCAAACCTGCTTAGAAAACGGTTCACTAGATGACGATGACGATCAAGATGACGACGATTCCATTCATACAGATCCTAGTTACAATCCAGCAAACGACAATCCCTCCTTAGTTCCAACCAAGTCTGACGATATGAGCGATAATCTTTATTAAGACAACAAAAAACCCCCAGTTACGGGGGCTTTGTTTTTTTTATTAGTATTAATATCTGGATTCAACAACTACGATTTTTTCCCCAGAACTGTAACTTGCCAGCCAAGCTGACCTTACCAATTCGTCGGTTTCTTCTGTATGGGTAGCAAAGTACTCTTTTGCTGCTTCAATTTCATCTGCATGGTTAGCAGAAAAAGCCTTCACAATTTCGTGTTCTAGGGAAGAGGGGTGAGCAACGGTCTTTCTTTCCCAGTTAATAGAATTCCAGACTTGCTCTAGTTCGTTGACGTGTGCGTTGGAAGTTGTCATGATTTATTTCCTTGATTGGTTTATAAATTAAATTTAGCACACAATATCTTATGATGCAAGTGTTTTTTTTTAAAAATAGCCCTAAAAGTGTTGTCAATTGACTTTGGTATATTGAATTAAACAATCCAATTTTACTAAAGTATGTTCAATTTTGCTACCGAAGACCGCCAGTTGGCGTTAGCCTGTGCTTTATCCTATTGGGTATTTCGTTGTAGAGACAAACAACGTTCACCAGCAATGGGTTTAAAAACTTGGGAGTATTTTCAATCCAGTATCGAAAATTCTGCTATACCTTCAAGAAACCTTAACGACTATATTGTTTTTCTTTCCAAAAAGTTAATAGTACCAGTACTCAAACCAACAGAATGGCGTCGTTTAGTAAAGCCTTCACAATTGGTTATGAGGGTTAGTGTAGACGCTGACGGCAATATGGGTGATTTAATCCAATCCGATAAGGATCAAACACTGGCTTGGGAATCGTGGGAACAGGTAATCAAACAATGGACGGTTCAATACGGTACTACAGAACGTCATGTTTTAAAGCAATGCCTAACTAAAGCTTCTATTGTTACGGTGTATTGCCGATTAAAACACGAAGAAGATAAATTGCAGTGGGTAAACGAACCAGAGGAGGAAGCTATTGATGTTTAACAATTACGATCCCAATAAACGCCACCAGATAACGTGGCACTTAGTATTTGAAACCTTGTCACCTTTAAGTCATATTGGCGAAGCGGTAGGTAATCAATCCAACTTAAAAACTATTACAATTACCGATATTGAAGGTCAACCTTCCAACGTATTCTGTCTATCTGGTAACGCTTTGCGTAATCGAATATTGCGCAGAATTGGGATAGATTCAATGTTGGAAAAACTTTCACTTAAAGTTAATCCCCTGTTGCACCATACTTTATTTTGTGGTGGAGCTTTAGATGGTGGTACTGCCAACGATTTGGAATTAGATAAAAAAATCAGACAATTTCTTCCACCAATCAGCCTGTTGGGTACAGCAAAACCTAAAGGAGTATTTGGCGGAAAAGATGCTCAGATGATTCCAGGACGCTTAGCAGTTGGAGATGCCATGCTGGTCTGTTACGAATCAGCTTTAAATATTTACAATACTTTTTCTCCAGCAATTCCTTTAGAAACTGTAGAAGCTTTAGAGGCAATCAGCAAAACCAAAACTCAATTAGAATCTGACCGTGTGCACGCCTATCTTTCTGGCAAGGAATTAACTAACGATGGCAGCGAATATCAAGAAGCTTTACGTTATTGGTTACCCTTTCTTGAAAACAAATTAAGACCCTATTCCCACTGGTTAACCTACAATCAAAAAACCAGACGAGATTCGCACCACGATCCCAATTTAGTAAAATATTTAGCCCTTCCAGCAGGCAAAGAACAAAAAACATTATTTGGTGATAGCGAAGAAAAAACAGAAAAACCAAAATCCAATCAAATGATTATGGGTTCTTGGTTGATTCAAGAAGGTGCTAGGCTCTATTCTCGCTGGGATGGTTTTGTAACAGATATTGAAGAAGGTTTTATGTCCGAAGCACTTTTGCGTTGGAGTGAATCTCCTTACCTTGGTGGACAAGCCAATACTGGTTGTGGCAAGGTAGCCGTCAATATTTATTATTCTAGTCAAGGCAAATCTGGAAACTGGATGCTGGTTGAAGGTGGACGTGAGGTATTGTCAGAACGTGCTAGCCAACAACACCAACGTTATCAACAATATATTGCTGAATATCAAGAATATTTAAGCAACAATTCTAGTGAAATTACAGGGTTACTAGCGTGATTTTAGAATTGGAATTTGATATTAGAGGACAGCGTTTACCCGCAGACCATGGCTACGCGCTATATTCAGCAGTAAAACAAATTGCAGATATCTCTCCAGAAACTTTGCTTAGTTCGATTTCTGGACAATCTAAACACAAAGGAATAATTGCGCTAACTCAGTTTTCTAAATTCCGTTTACGTACTCCTAACACCCAAATAGATAATTTGCATCGATTACTAAATCAACAAGTGCTAGATATTCGTGGGCATCTAATAAAATTAATTGACGCTCGCTTGTCAACCCCAAAACCTAGTGCAATCCTAAAATCGCGCTTGGTGACCATTAAGTTAGCACAGGTTAATCTAACTGAAACTCCCAATTACTTTTTAGAATCCTGTCAACGTGCCCTAGATAAACTTGAAATCCAAGGCAAAGTGTCAATTGACTATAGTGAAGGATTGGCTTTAAAAGCAATCAGAATCAAAGAAAAACACGTCCTAGGATACGCTGTAACCGTTGAAAATCTAAATGCTGTAGATTCTATCAAACTGCAAACAATGGGTCTAGGTGGACGTAAACATTTTGGTTGTGGTTGGTTCTACGCACCCAAGGAGGTTAAGTGATTCCTTTACAGATTACTGCTTTTTTATCTAGCCCTTTGGCGATAGTAGACGATTATTCTCCAGCAATTGAAGGGATTATTGAATATTTTGTTAGACAAAAAGAAGGAAAATTGCATTCTACTGCTAGTGATGCCAGCCAAGATATTCCAGTAGAATTACCTTTACTTAAGCATCCTATTGGTTTTTATCACGCTTCTAGTCCTTTCTATCAGTATCAACAAGAATCGACTACCCGTTATAGAAAACGTTGGGATTATCAAGATAGAGCTTTAGATTGGGGAAAGAAAAAAGCTAAAGCTTCTAGTCAAACTGGACAATTTAAATCTTGTGATTTACCAATTTTTTATCGCAATACCTCTAGAGTAAACTGGGCAGTAGTTGGAATAGAATCTGAAATCAAACAATTATTAAATCAAGTAACAGGTATCGGCAAACATAGAGGAAAAGGATTTGGTCAGGTTTACCGTTGGCAAATATCTAGATTAAAAACGGATTATTCCCTGTTTAATCAACAAGGTCAATTAATGCGCCCAATTCCAGTTGCCTATTGGGATAATCCAATTGAAGCACCGATATTTGAATTAGCTTGGAAATTGCCTTCCTATCGTATTGATAGCCGTTCTTTTTGTTACGCTCCAGTAGATAACGCTCAGTTATTGAACTTGAGCAACGTAGTTTAATAACAACAAATAACGACTTTTTCTGATTTTTCCCATTTGTGTTTCACTTTCCCAGAACCTAGGATCTTGATGGATTTTTAATAGATTTTGACTACGGTATTCTCCAGAATTAATTTCAGTTTTGGAAATACCTAGTCCTAACAAATATTCGTATATTGTCAAATATTCAATAAACTGTGCTCTATTAACTTGAATTAAAGTGTGCTCCAACAATACTGGAAAATAATTCCGATTGCTTGCCTCTTGAGCAAAAGGTAAAGTATATTTCTGTCCAGATTCAGCTATACAGATAGTGAATGGAGGTTCTGGAGGATTTATCAACCAGCGTCTAATCTGCGCTCTAGTTGGCAAATTAGCTACCTCTGTGGCAGTAATAGTTGGTAGATTTTCTTGGTTAGATAGCAACCAACTCCAACCACGAGCAAAAAGCATAACTTCCTTGCCTTTATTTGGATTGTAATATTTTAAACGCAGAGGAATTACCCAAGCGCAACGGTCACAGAAATATTTACTATGAGGGCATTTAGCGTAGGAATGGTTAGAAAAAAATTCTGATAATTCTACTGTTTGTGTAGCTGGTGATTTTCCACAAAGATAGCAAGAACTCATAATTTGTTTAGGCGCTCCTCTGACCATACTGGACGATGGTTATCGGCTATTGATAATAAGTGCATAGAACTTAACTTAGAAGCAGACACTTGATGTGGAACTTCTCCAGGTACAAAATAACAATCACCTTGGGTTAAAACATGCCTTTCCTCAGCAAATAATAAAAAACCTGACCCTGAGACAACGTAGAGAATATGGTTACCAGGATGGGTGTGTAAACAGGTTGATTGATTGGCTTGAAAAAACAACATATCTGCTGCAAAATCTGTTTGTTTTACCAAGGGTGTACCCAAGGCTTCTGAACCGACCATGTTGAACCAGTTGGTTTGTTTTTTATAATTCGCTTTCTGCAATTTCACGACAGAGTTTTTGATAATAATTATTATTAAACCGTTTAAAGTATTCTAACCTTTTCAATTGATAGGTTTTATCTAAACTTTTACTAATATGATCTGATGTCCTGCCTTCAATTCCAGTAATATTATAACTATTGAGATAAGGTAAATCGTATTTGATAATATAAGCCCAGATATCCCAAGCAGTCCAATTACCTAAAGGGCATGCTCTCCAAGTACCGTCTTGGTATTGACGTAAGGGCTGGGTTAAAGTTATTGCTCTAGATTTGCTTTCTTCTTTGCGCAAACCAATAAACCCTAATTGATATTGTTCTCTTAATTTTGTTTTTTTTACCTTGTCAGGAACATGATCACCTTCTAGGTAAATTGTTTCTAAATTGGTTTTAAACCGTTGACAATAATTTTGTTCAACTTCAACATAGTTATCTAACAATTCTCTATCTGGGTGACCAAAAGATATTACTTTAATATCTGGTTTTATCTGTTGACAAAGATTGAGCATAACAATTGAATCCTTGCCCCAACTTACCGCCGCATAGACGTTAGAAGTAACGGTCAAAGACAGTTGAATAAAATCTAAAGTGTTTTTAACTTTACGTTGAAATTTTGTTAGTTGACTATAAACCAACAAAACTTCTTTAGAATCTTTGGGTAGTATTGTTTGCAAAATAACAAAAATCCTCTTTAAAAGACTTAAAAAGAGGATTTCAATATGTTTAACCTAATGTTTTTATTATAGGTTATTTGTGGTGGAACAAGGCTACCACTTCTTCTATAGCCGCTAACAATTTATCAAGCAAAGGAATATTAGAACTTGCTTGTAAAGCGCTGCTGACTGGTTTAAATTCGTTGTGTGCATTTACTAAATTTGTTATTTTTTCAGCATCAACTGGCACTGAATTTTCTGCTGGTGGATTTGAAGAAACTGCAGCTACAACGTTAGCAACTGTAGCAACATCAACTGGCACTGAATTTTCTGCTGGTGGATTTGAAGAAGCTGCAGCTACAACGTTAGCAACTGTAGCAACAACTTGTGCATCGTTTGAAATGTTTGAAATATCCATAAAAAAATATAACCAAGAATTATATCTTGATTATATCTTAATGTACTTATTTAAATACTATTAGAAGAGATCAAAGTGTGGTCGGTTAACATCCACCACTTTTAACCAAGCATTTAGGAATACTGGGTCATGCGAATATTCTTTAGCTTTTTGTCTATAGTTAAAGTCATTTCTCAAGGTGTAGAAGCTATCTTCCTTGTTTGTAAATACTTGAACTTGATGTTTATTTTCAAAAAATTCAAATATTTCACCAGTTTTAAATTCTATTACGTAATTGGGGTCTATAGCTGAATAGTCCTTGCAGGTGGCAAGATGTTCTTCCAAAGTTTCCCAGCTAGTGTTCCAGTGGAACAGATTAAGAATTGCATAGACGTCATGCACGTTTTGGGAAAAGTGATAAAACCTGTTGTTTGGACAATTTTGGGAAAAGTTAACAAGCGTTGTTCCGCAAGGTGCAGAACAAATTTCTAAGAAAACGTGGTTAGCAAATTGTAAAACATATTCGGGTTTGGTTTGAGTTGTAGTCATGATTTATCTCCTTTTGATTGTGTGTAATTAGCGATTTGAAAAATTATTCCAAGTAGGCTTTCCTGCAGCCAATCCTTTTTCTATGGCGTTTAATTCTTCTTTGCCAAGATTGTAAGCTGGTATTTGAGAAGGATTTTTTAGCCAATCTGCTTCAGTTAAAATTTCTTTATCAAATAAGTGGATCCATTCAGCCCAAGTATCTAAATATGTTTGGGAAAAGGCATATTGGGGTTTAACAGGTTTTTTATTAACCCAACTTATTTGATAATAAAATGTTTGATTTTTGTAAGAACCACTAAACCAACCACTGTTGTGTCTAGCTTTGTTTTCTAGTTTTGTGGTTTTAACCACAATTTCTGTTTTGATGTTTTGAGTTGTAATTTCCATATCTCTCCTTTTTGGTTGTGTAATGGGGGTGGTTAACCCCCTATATTAATTATTTGCTTTTGCTGTAATAGACAGCAGTGTTTAGGGCTCCGTTGCGGTTGAGGAAGGCGTTTATGCTTTTGGCGCAATATTCGCGCCCAGTTGTCAAAGTATCAATTACTTCACCGTTTTTTAGTAAGAAATAATAGTGAAGCATAGGAACTTGATAACCAATTTTTTGGCTACGAAGTTCAAAGCCAGGATTGATTTCAAAAGTTGTAACTACTCTAGAAAATTTTATGTTTGGGGTTGGGGTTGTCATGATGTATCTCCTTGATTGTGTAATGGGGGGTGGTTAGCCCCCTTGCTGTTTATTTGATTTGAACTTTGCCTGAAGGAAGGAATTTAAAAGATTGTTTGGAATCAATCCATGTTTCAAGCTCAGCGACAGAAATTGTAAATCTGTCAGCAAAAATGCTGTCGCCGACTACTTCGTAAGTAGTGATGGATTGTCCTAAAAAGTTTTCGATGAGTTTTTTAAGCATTGGTTGTATCTCCTTGATTGGTTTATATAATAAACTTAGCACACAATATCTTATGATGCAAGTGTTTTTTTATTTTTTTTTGCGTTTAGCTAAAAACCTTCGTTGATATTCAGAATTAGACATTGTTTCCTCGCCTAGCGGTGGTCTACCAGGAGGTTTATCGCTCCAGGTTTTATCACAATCCCTACAACGATAACGAGGAGACCCTACTTTAGTAAAACCACTTATACGAAATTTATCAGAATTACATCTTGGACAGTTCATAACTGCTATTTTAATCGTTGCTTGATAGCTGTAGCAATTATTTCTAACCAATCTAATGCAATCATTTTGTCTGCTAGTTGAAATACCAACCAGCCGTTAGCTAAGTGTAAATTATGTTTTTCATAACTTGATAACAGTCCTGTACCGCTATTGTGTCGACCTTTGTGCCACAATTGCCCTTGAATTTCTATTCCAATTTTTGTATCAGGATGAGCAAAATCTAATCTAAATCTACGTTTAGGAATTGCTTTAAACTCTTGCTCTAGTGGAATATCTGGATAGGTTAAATTCCACAAGTTATTAAATTCTGCTTCAAGATGGCTAGGCATTAATAATAGTAAATCTCCAAAGTTTCGCTAGTGTTGAGGGTTACCCCAGTCCAAGTTAAAGTTGCTCCAGTTATGCTGTAATTGATTGAATATACAGCCTTGACGCCATTTAAAAACAATTCAGACATAGCTGGAGTAGTTGGGGTTTCACTCAAGGTAAAACTTGTTTGCCCGTTGCTAGTAATTGTTAACAACTGATAATAGGTAGTAGCAGTATTTCCGCTACCTAAATTCACTGTACCACCAGAAGCTGTACCGCCATAAGCGCCAATAGTGTTATCTGGAGAATTGGCAGTTAAAACAATATTTTTGTAAGTACCCGTAGCTGCATAACCTAGCCCAACGTAGCTAGAATATTGCTGTACTGTAAAAACATCCCCCACCGTTGGTGTATAGCCATCTGCAGTCATTTTAGACGCGCTGTAGGTAAAAGTAACATTACTAGCTTGATAAGTTTTGTTATTGGGAGTGGTTATTAGATATTGAGACATTTCGCCAGCAGACCAGCCAATATCAGCATAATCAACCAAACCTCCTATTTGATAGGTTCTGCGTGTCCAATTTAAAATCAAATTACCAGAGCCGTCATTGCCAATTGTAAAATCAGCAGGAGCATAGGGTTTACAAGAATTTCCGCGATAGGTCAAACTAATCGTAGTCGTAATATCGGTTTCTACTTGATTTAAAGGAACTAATTTAAATAAATAGGATTTATTGATATCACTTTGAGAAAGTTTAGCTTGAGCTAAAGTGCTATCTAATAAAACAAAATTTTCGTTGGCACTATGTGTAGCAATATAATTTTCAGTACCCCGACAGCCTCTAATCAAATAACTAATTTTGTATTGATTGTTGCCAAGCAGGGTAACATCTCTAAACGCTATAATCTCACTGCCAACTAAAATCAAATTCTGTCCAGCTAAAAATGTATCAGTAGTTACAGAATTTATAACATTGTTGCTAGTAATCGTAAAACTAGTTGAAGTATCAACAATATCTGGATTACCTACAGCCGATAAAGTTCCAGAAATTGTCCCAAGAGTAGCAGATTTAGTAATAGTGGTTAACAAGTAATAATTATTGCCATTATCGGTTGAATAGTAAACACTACCTCCATTAAAATTTGCTTGATTTTGTACAGCAAAATAAGGGCCAATTGGCGACCCATTATCGCTAACAAGATTAATATCATATACATTTAACAATCCGTAGGCTATAGCAGGATAGGGATTATAAACTACTGGAGATGGTGGGTTGATATTTCCTGTAGATTGCAAACCAGCTTGATGGATTACATAACTTCTAGGATCGTAGATTGGAGAAACATAATTGGTAGTAATGGCGTAAGCTGAAGTTGGAGAAGGGTTAGAAATCCAAGGACTAGAAATTGAATAATTGCTAGAAACAGTATTAGGATCTATCTGTTCTCCAAATATGGAATAAATCTGTACATTGGTATAAAGAGAAGGATTAGCAGTACCCATTGGATAACCCCAAACCGCACCTTCAGGATTACTTAAAATTCCAGAAGGTGAAGTATAGACGTGAGGAATATTAACGCCATTAACATATTGGGGAGGAGCGTTAACGTTACCATAAGTACCAACTGGTGGAGAACTTAAAGGGATAAAACTACCATCACTAAACGATACACCCCAAACTGGCGAGGTATAGAGAACTACACCAGAATAATTACCAACTAATTCAAATCCTTCTAATTGTTGAATTACGGGACAAGCCAACCTGATTGTAGCTCCAGCAGCAGTACCGTATTTGGGAACTTGAATAACTGTATATAGAGTTTGACCAACAAAAGTTTGATTTTGATTAGCACCAGCTATATTGAGAAAAACAGCAGGATCGTTGCAAGTAAAACTACAAATTACCCAATGCCTTGTAATAGCAGGCACACTCAACGAACGATAATTAGTTCCTTCAATTTGACAAATAAAATCTTTAGTTAATAACAATTTGGTTAGTTGAATTTGAACTTGACGTTGTCCAATATTTACACCAATCACATCTCCAATATGCAATTTGTTAAACCAGCAAGGCAGTAAAGACATATTGCTAAAACTATTACGTTGCGTGATGATTTCACCAATTAATTTAGCAGCACAACCAGCCGCCATACCATTGGTGCTACCAGCCCATTGTCTAGTTTGAATAGATACTGGATTTTGTCCTTGAGATAATGGATTACGAGCATAGGCGGTAGTCTGGTCACCAAACCATGCTAAATCATGATAGGAAATTTGAATTTCGCTTGCCATTTCTCTAATTGGCAAAATTGTTTCTTTAAACAAATCACTAGTTTTTCCAGCTTCGTTATTTAAATTAGTACCTAAATTGGCTAAACCAATATTTAAAGTAATCGATGGACGATTTTTATTAAGAAATTTAATGACACCATTTTCTTCTCTGATTACAATAAAAAATAACTTTTGTAGTTCTTCAATATAATCGGCAAAAGTTTCCCCAGAACGCTGCAAGACCATGCCTTCACTAATACCAATACCCATGATATCGCTAACATCAATCTGGCTAGAACTCAAACCGCATTGCAAACAAATATCAGTAATAATATCGGTAATTAAAGGATTAGGGCCAAGCTTTCCAAAAATTTCTACATCGATTTTAGGAAACCCATTACCATTAAATTGAGCAATATTATAATTATTAAAAGTAATATAACTTCGATTGACAAATGCTGGAATATTATTGCCTTCTGCTGCTGAAATTATTGAAGATATGGTAGTTTGATTACCAATAAAAATTTCACTATGATCTGCAAAATATTGACTATGTTTATCGGTATAACTTCCACCACTACTAAAAGCAGCATTTAAACCAGCACCACCATAGATTGGTTGTCCTTTAGGGGTAAATCCAGTAATGTAATTATAATCAGTTAAACCAGTGTAATTAGTAAGGTTAGTAGCACCAGCCCTAGAAGACTCTGCATTATAAATTTGAACATTATTTGCCCAAATTCTATTGATACCAGCAATTGGGCCACCAATCATAAAAGCAGCAGTCATATAATAATTGTAAATATTTTCTCGTGGCCCAAATCCTTTACCGCTTCCTGGATAAGCGGGATTACCAGCAATACCATTTTTAGCTGCTGTTTTACCAGAAGTTTGAGTTTGAGTTAAAGGTAATGCCCAAAACATTGGACAACCGTCTAAACGTACCCTGCCATAGGCTAATGGTAATGGAGAACCATAAGAAGCTCTTGGAGTTAAAACAGTAGCATCTAGTTTGCCGATTTTTTGAACTGGTGTAACTAAACTCAACAGAACATTTGACGCTAAACCAGCTACGGCTGGCACAATCATATTAGCCATGGATTACCTCATAGATTGCTGCAATTTTATTAAGATAAAAATTAATTGGTACTAATTGCACGCCATAATTCATATCAGCGTGAATTATTTGATTTTCGCCAATAGCAATACCAACATGACCAGCAATTTTACCAACTTGAAAAACCATAACAGCTTCAGGTTCTACGGTATTAATTGGTTTTAAATAATTTTGTTGATTTAAAAATTCAATAATATTATTTTGTCTTGGTATACGATCATAATTTGGCAAATAGAAATTATCAGGAATCACTCCATATTCTTTACCGATTCCTAAAATCAAACCGACACAATCAGTACCAATTCCTTTTACTGCTTGATTGTGAACCCATGGTGTGCCAATCCATTCTGTAGCGATTTCTGTAATACTTTTCATTAGTTACCTGCTATTGGAGAGACAAAATAAAAATCATTACTTGGCATAAAACTTCCGCCTTGAGGTTCTCCACCAAAATTGATGTAGTTGTTATACAAAGTTTTACAAGTGGATTGGGTTTTATCACAACCTCCTTGGACAATCAAGGTATCGCCAATGGTTGTTTGATACATTAAATTAATTGAAAAAATCACTAAAGTCCCCCCATTATATGGATAGCTATCCCAGATTGGATAGGCTACACCTTGATTAGCTCCACTAGTAAAAATACAAGTTCCATAAGCCAATCCATGTGACAGCATAGCAGTAGAACTAATTACAATTTGACTAAGAGACAATCCATTACTAGATTGGTTATCACTAACAGAAGTAGTCCAGCGATAATTGGCAATATTTAAAGTGCAATTGCTATAGGGATTAAATTTTTTATTAACATCACAAAAATCCCAACGGCATTGATAGCTAGTACGTTGTGTGCAGGATTGACGCAATAGGCTAGTACCTAGCGTTAAATTTTCCATTGTAAATTGGGTATCAGTCGAAGTTATTTGCCCAATTATGCCAATTTGTTCAGTTAACGCACCAGATAAAGTAGAGGGAGGATTGGTATAATCTACGGCTGCTATTGTGATTGTGGCGTTGTCAAACATTCCACTAGCTAGCATTGCTTCAGTAATAGCAGTAGAGCTGATAATTGTTTTTATTTCTTCGTTATCTACTTGGATATTGATATTTCGTTGCAGTGCTGTAGGTTCAAATGCAGTATTAGCCAGATAGGTAACTCCAGCAATTACAATATTGCGGTCGTGTGTAGAAAAACCATAGACAGCCGTAGTTCCATCAGGTTTGGGTACAGTAATATTACAAATCCTTGCAATTTTAATCAAAGGAGTCGATAAAATATCAGCAGGAGAACTCATTGGACTATCTAATATCAGCCCACCAGTTCTATATACTTTCATTTCTAGTGGCGCAACATCGTAGATTTGGTTGTTGGATTGCAAGGTATAGGTCAAATCTTGCGTATTAAAACGAGCCAACAATAAACTATTGGAAACTCCAGTATCTTGGTAATAAAATAAAGACCCATTACCTTTGTTGGATAACCAAAAGTTTAATAGAGTATTTAGCAAAGATTGGGTGTAGGTCTTGCGTTCACCTTGAACGTGTTTATAAAATGGCACACTTTTTCTAGTAGTATTTTTACGAAACCCAGAAGATAACGTGATAATTTCTGTATCGTAAGTAGTAAAATCTTGATTACCTGCTAAAAAATCTAATTGCGTAGGAAATACAACTAGATCTGCATTGGCAACTCCCGTATTTCCATAGATTGGTGTATCTGAAAGAATATCAATTGGCGTGATATAGGGTACTTGTTTAAATTCTTTTAAAATTAATTTATTAATTTGAAAAGTTGTAGGAGAAGCCAAACTATATTCAAATTCATCATTTTCAAACGTTACTGGCACGTAAAAACTAAATACAGCAGGAATTAAATAATAGCGTTGTGGAGTGCTATTAGCTGGCGCTGCTGGTGCTGTAGCAAAAGTTATTTGTCCATTGTTTCCTAACGTCCAACCAGTAGTAGAACCGTTGACGCTGGTAACTACATTGGGTTGAGTAATTGGTCTTAGGTGAGTATTGACACCAGAAAAATAGACTGGTTGCGAAGTATAGGAGCCATAGGTTCCAGAAGGATATTGATAGATTTTACATAGCTGAAACGTGGTTCTAGTACCATCTGGCAAAGGATAAAGACAACCAGCACCTTGGTCGTTATAATCAGATTTATCGGTATAGAGAAAAGAAGCACTAGCACCAGCTACTGAACCAAAAAAACTTTCTATAGTAGTGATATCGCTGGCAGTTAGAATTTTACGAGCAAAGTTAAAAGTTCTAATTGGATCTTCCCAATAAACAATTCTTTGCTCAGCACCTACCGAATTGCTCAAAATAGAATTAGCAAAACTTAAAGTAACTTGTATACCAGCACTTTCGTTAATTGGAAAAACTTGATTGATATCGACGACCATTGTTAATAGAGTGGATAGGTTGAGGTTGAAATTGTCCTTAAAGCGTTAGTTAACCGTAATGCTTTAATAGAAAGGGTTTTGCCGTTGGTGGTAGATTGAATATTATGATCTCCGCCAATATATAGTGGAGAAGAGCTGTTGGTTGTCGTAGGATTTCCACCACCACTAGAAGGGCTATAGGAAGTGCCGTTAACGTACAGTGAAATTGTGCCAGCATTACTCAAGAACACTACATAGTAATCAGTATTAGCGCTATAGGCTGGTACTGAAGAAAATACAGCAGTTGAACGTCCAGAACTCGCATAAAAATAACCTAAATTGGCTGGACTATAACCAAACGCATATTCATCACTACCAGAAAACATACCGCTATTGCCTTTTACTAAAAAAGCAAAATTATCACCATAGACTGAGGTTGCTGAATAACTAACTTTGATCTCTAAAGTCCAACTAGAACCAAGACTATAACTAGCGTTAGTACCATAACTGATCGAGGTATCACCAGCAGTCGAACTAAAATCTAAACTATTGTTACTAAGATTGGCTGATGCTCCAGCTCCAATTGAACTAATTGTGCCAATTCCTCTAAGGTTGCCACAACTTCCATAGGTTTCTAAAATCACATTAGAGCCATAGGGGTCAGCACTCGTTCCAGACGAAGTTGCAGGATAGATGCCACCTAGCAAATTTACAGTTGTCATCGGCTAGCTCCTACTAAATCAAAATTTGTACCATTTAACCAAAGCTCTATCCAACCATAGGCTAAATTGATTGCTAGATTATTTCCAGAACCCAAGTTTGCAATTGTATAACCGCTTGGTGGGCTAATAGTTAAACTATTGGTAGCAAATCCACTAGTTGAAGTAGTTGCCCCGCGATCGTAGAAATAATAACGACCGTTGGCGGTAGTAGGCAAGGTAATAGAAATTGCACCACTTGAGGTATTTACTGGATATTTATAACCAGAAACTGGAGTAAAGGTTGCAGTTTGAGTAGTACCTAGCGTCCATAATGCTGTTCCATTTGCTAGATAACTCCATGCTCCACTAGAATAATACGCCCATTGTTTTAAATCATTTGCCCAAACAATTAAACCTTCAAATGGGGTAAAAAAAGATAACGTACCTAAATAATACTGAGCAATATTGTTGGTTTGACCAGACCAAGTACCTGACGCTCCACTTGGTACAATATATAGCGATTCACTAGCAGGACTAGTAGGTGGTGTAGTTAGGGTTGTGCTAGTTATCCCACGTCTTAGAGCACTGAGAGTTATAGCTAACGTATTTATAGTTTGTTCTTTAAATTCTTGAGATTTATCTACTAAAATCCCGTTGCCACTTAGAATAGTAGTCGTCATATTTTTTATTTATACTTAAACTATATTATACAAGCAATTAATATTAGTTAATTTTGTTTAATTTGGCTATAGTATAATAGTAAAAAATATATAAATAAATATGTTAATTCAAGCAGCGCAAATCTCTCAAAATTTGGCAGCTCCGATCTGGATTACTGGAGTAACAGTAACTGGTTCTTCAGCAAATATCACTTCACCTTTAACTACTGCCTTAAATAGTGCAGGAAATAATGGCGTTTCTGTACCTTTACAAGTTTCAACAAGTTCAGCCGTTGTTGGGGTAATTACAACAGGAACTAATGCTCAAGTTTCGGTTGTTAGTAACGTCAATGGTGCTCAATTTGACGATGCTAATGGCAACATGGTCTATGGGGTAATTAGCCAATCTTCTAGTACTTATACTTTATCGTTTTATACCAACGTTAGTGGCACTCAAACTGCTTATAGTTTTGCTGGTTCTACTGTAATAAATTTTACGATTAACTACGTTTTTGATTTTTATCGTTTTCCAGCCTATGCCCTAATTGGGGTCAAAAACATTTTAGTTGACCAATTAACCTATCAAATTCCAGTACCCTTTACTCAAGCTTTGACAATCGGTACAGCTAATACAGTTCCTTCCTTGAGTTATACGCCAATTTCTACCTACGGTGTTAACTTTGTAGTAAATGGCGTTACATATAGTACATTATCTGGAATTGGAGAATTTGCAATAACTGGAACCTCAGTATCTTTTTCTAGTGTAAATGCTGGATTTACGTTACAAGCTGGCTGGGAAGTTTTCGCTCAATATTTCCACTATTAAAATAAATGGCAATCAATTTCAACCAATTACAAAACCTTGATAACAATACTTTACTAGGCAACAATTCTGGTTCTGGATCTGCTCCTAGTCAATTAAGTATTAGCCAAATCAAAACTTTATTGGCGTTATCTACTAGTGATATATCTGGATTGGCTGCCTATATAGCGTCTGCTAGTATTTCTGCTAGCCAAGTTACTGGCTTAGGTTCTTTGGCAACAGCATCTAGTGTAAGTACTAGTCAAGTTACTGGTTTATCTACTTTAATCAATAGCAATATAGCTTCTGCTACCATTGCAGGTTCCCAAGTATCAGGAGCTTTGACTAGCTCGACATTATCTCCTAGTAGTTTATCTAGTGGAACGTTGGCTAGTGGAGTTACAGTCCCCTATAGTCAAATATCTGGTGCTCCTAGCAATAGCACTTTAACTTTAGGAACAGGATTAACTGGTACTTCCTACAACGGCTCTAGTGCTGTAACTGCTGCTGTAGATACTAGTGTAGTTACAACACTTACTGGCACTCAAACTTTAACTAATAAAACTTTAACTAGCCCAACAATCAACACTAGTTTAACTTTGGGTAGTGGAGTAACTTTACCTGCTGGTAATTTAACTGGAACTTTACCAGCTATTAGTGGCGCTAGTTTAACTAGTATTACTTCTAGTCAAATATCTGGACTAGGTTCTTTGGCAACTTTATCTAGTGTAGCTTTAACCAATATTGCTTCAATAGCCAACAACACTTTACTTGGAAATAATAGTGGTAGTTCGGCTTCTCCAACAGCACTATCAATAAGTAATGTTCAAACTTTATTGGGACTAGGAAGTGCTGCTTATTTAACTGCTGGAACAAGCGCTAATAACGTAGTTCAGTTAAATTCGTCAGGGTTTTTAGCAAGTGTTGTTGCAGGTAATGGTATTCACGAAAACCCTAATACAATTAGTTCTTCTTACACAATAGTGGGAACTAACAATGCTGTATCTATTGGCGATATTGCTATTTCGGGAGCATCTACAACGTTAACGTTACAAACAAATAGTCAATGGAAAATAATATAAGGAGAAAATAATGGCAACTTTAACTATCCAAAACGCTTCTGGTCAATCAACTTCTATAACACCTAACGCATCAAATACTGGTACTTTAACTTTGCCTACTGGTACGGCAACAATATTAGCAACTCCTTTACCTAGTGGTACGGCAACTGTTGCTCCTTTGACTTTAACTACTGGAACTAACCTTACTACACCAGCGGCAGGTTCACTGGAATATAACGGATATTCGCCATATTTTACTCCCACTGGTACTCAGAGAGGGGTGATGCAGGCGGCACAGTATTATGCTCTTAACACTGCTTATACAGGTACTCAGGCAACAACTGCACAAAGTATTTTTGGGTTGACTAATGGTGTAACTCTTACTAGTTCTACTATTTATGAATTTGAGATGGCAATTGCTTTAAGTAAATCGGCAGGCACAACTTCACATAATTTTTCAATGGGATTTGGAGGCACTGCAACACTAAATTCTATTGGATATTGGTTTATATACGACGGATTAACTACTAATTACAATACTGGACAAGCAACAAATCAATGGTTTATGTCATCGGCATCGGCAGCTACAATTACCTCTGGAATAACAGGAGCAGCCTTTTATGCTTGGGGAGTTGTCAAAGGTATTGTATCAGTCAATGCTGGCGGAACTTTTAACCCACAATATACGCTAAGTGCTGCTCCTGGTGGTGCATATACAACCGCCGTTGGAAGTTATATAAAAATTTCTTCACTTGCTGCCTCTGGTTCAAACGTAAGTATAGGAGCATGGAGTTAATATGCCGAATACATTTAATGGCAACGTTGGTGCAATTTTCCCTACATGGACAACAGTAACACGCTCTGCTACTGCCCAGACAGGCGAAACTGGTTATAACACTACTACTGGAACTTTAGAAGTTTATAACGGTACTGCTTGGATTGCAACAATTAATTATTCAACATCTTATCCAGTATCTTACTTAGTAGTTGCTGGTGGTGGTGGTGGTGGAAATTATAATAGTGGTGGTGGTGGTGGAGCAGGCGGTTTATTAACTGGAACTGCTTTTCTTGTAACTGGAACTGTAAATACTATTACTGTTGGTGCTGGAGGTAATGGCGCTGTTGGTTATACTGCCGCTGTTAATGGCAGTAATTCGTCACTGATAGGCAATAGTATTATTGCTACTGCTCTAGGGGGAGGGTATGGAGCATCTAATGGTTTGGGTAACAATGGAGGTTCTGGAGGTTCTGGAGGAGGAGCAGATCAACAAGGTGGGGCTGGTTCTGGAACTTTTGGACAAGGAAATGCAGGTGGTGCTAACAATGCTACGTACAACGTATCACCATATTATCCTGCCGCTGGAGGTGGAGGAGCAGGCGCTGTAGGGGGTTCTCAACTTTCCTCGTCTATTGCAGGAAATGGTGGAGTAGGTTTAACCACATCTATTATTACCACAACTCAAGCAACTAATTATTCCGTTGGACAAGTTGTCAGTTCGTCAATTTATTTTGCTGGCGGTGGAGGTGCTTCTACTCAAGGTGGAGGCGGCACTGGAGGTTCTGGAGGATATGGTGGAGGTGGGGCAGGTACTAGTAGCGTAGGCGCTGGTACATCTGGAACTGCTAATACTGGTGGCGGTGGTGGTGCTGGTTATAACGCTTTTAATGGCGGCAACGGCGGTTCTGGTGTTGTCATTCTATCTATGCCTACTACCAACTATTCAGGCAAAACCACTGGTTCTCCAATAGTCACAACAAATGGATCAAATACAGTTTTAATTTATACATCATCTGGGAGTTATATAGCATAATGTCGCACTACGCTAAAGTTCTTAATGGCACAGTTACACAGGTTATAGTCGCTGAACCTGAATTTTTTAATACCTTTGTTGATTCTTCACCAGGACAATGGATTCAAACATCTTACAATACTCGTGGTGGAATCCACTATCTTCCAAACTCTAACGAACCATCAGGACAAGATGGACTTAGAGGTAACTACGCTGGTGTTGGTTATATCTACGATGCAACTCATGATGTTTTCTATCCTCCACAACCGTTTCCATCATGGACTATTACAGAACCAGATTGGACATGGGCGGCACCGGTGCCCTATCCCACAGATGCTAAGTCCTATACTTGGGATGAGAGCACTAAGAGTTGGATTAGTACCTAATATAGGGTTTATACTTTCTAAAAGGTGCTAAGAGATAATCTGGTACTTGGTATGGTGATCCTTTTTGATTAAAACTAATATCAAATTCATCAAAAGGTACAGAAAGAGAACCAATACCAGCGTAGAGCTTAGACGTATAATATTTAATAATTTCACCAGCAGCCATCTTGAGATTATAGACAACTGGATCTGGATTGGACGTTAATGGTACGAGGTTAAATCCAGCATAGTAACTAGCCAACATTTCTGTAGCGATTGTTCTAATACTTTGGCTGAATTCTGGATAATTGTAAAAATAAGCTTGCGTTAAAAATAAACTAACTTGACTATCGTCGTCAATTTGAATCATTGTATTATCCAACGACAACCAAGGTTGGACAGGGACTGCTCTACCGTAATAGTTTAGAGCGTCCGCAATCCTAACTTTGAATGAGTACGGATAATTGGTTTGGTCGTTTAATATCAGTGGATGGTAGGCTAGGTAACAGTTTTGTAGTTTTAGAGTTAATCTGATTTTTTCTGTCCATTTGGTGATACCTAACGGTCGGTTAGCACCTTCTGGCGATTCAACCAAATAGTTGATATAGTTAACCATTGCTCCAAGTGTATTAGTATCTAAACTAGATAAACTTGGAACAAGTGTAGTGGCATCCGTAGTAGTTAGGATGCCTGCCATCTATTTGATAAACTCACAATCAGGTAAATTGTTAGGACAACGTAGAGTAAACTCTTGATATCCTGTATTTTCACTGATTTTTTTAGAACCGCATTTTTTACAAATTGGAATTCCTAATGATTTCCAGATTTGTCCATCTTGAGTTTGGGAAAAATCCACAAACGGAATAGGAGCGTCAACGGGAACAGATATATTTTTGTCAGCAGCAGCCATGATTGTTTATCCTTTATAAAGCGCTATCAGTAGTATGTACAAGGAATACTCTTAACTGTTGAGGAACAGTAGAGGTGTCACTATAACCAGTTGGATCTACATCAAGAGCAGCAAAACCTTCTTCACTTCTCCAGATATAAGAATTCAAACGTTGGTAATTAGTGATTTCATTTTGTCTGATTTCCATTGGTGTACCAACTCCACGACCTACTGCACTATTACCAAAGGCATAACTAATACGAGTAAGTTTAGAACCACTAAGGATTGTTTCAGTTTGGACACCTTCATTTCCAGTAACACCAACGCTAAAACCGTTAGATTGGAAAATATGGAAACCATAATATGTACCAATATAACCTGAAATTCTAGATCCATTTTCTGGTGGAATTACAGTTGGGTTAAGAATATTGGAAAGAGCAGCAACATCTTCTACAGTGGTCATGCGGAAGATAGTTTGTAAGGATTGCATTAACTGTGAAACAGCTAAGGGATGCAATACTAAAGCGTAGTTGTTATCAGGGAAAGGTTCAACCAATAAGCTTCTCATGTAAGCGTTAAGGTTTAATAAGAACTCTTTAGTAATAATTCCAGAATCATTAGTAGCAGAAGAAGTAACGATAGCACTAGGTGAAGTTACAACGTTAGATGCTGAGTTATAAACTACAGCAGACGAACCGTTATATAAAGCTCTAATTGTACGTTCTTCAAACTGAGCATAGTTTTGTCCAAGGTTTTTTTCTAATACGCTTACCAAATCGATCATCGAATAAGCTAGAACAAAACTAGGTAAGGAAACTGGAGGCATTTCAGTGGTATATCCTGAACCTTTACCAAGACCAAATTCTTGCAAGACAATAGGAACAGTACCAGTAGAAATTTGTTGTAGGTTGGTATCGATAGCAGTAAAAGAACCACCACCAGAAAGCAACCAGTCAGAAGGAACAATAGAACTTGGTTGATAAGCGGCTCTTTGGACTAAAACTGTAGTACCTTGTGATTTAAGGTAATTAAATTCAGTTTGGGCAAATTGCCAGAAAACATAACCAGGTCTATGAGTAGTACGAATTATGCTACTGAGAGTTTGAAGAAAACCACCAGGAACGTCAGAAATTTGAGTAGCAGCTTCTTTTACTGCCATTCCGTTGACTGATCCACCTTGTAGTAAACCGTTTTTCTTAGCAAAAACCTCAAGGTCGTTCATAACCTGTTTGCGGTTTTCTCTAACAAAATGATCTACTGGTTTAAAATCTCTCATCCAGATTGGGTTACCTTGACTGGACTGCTTGAGGACTAATTGAGTAGAATTTTGAATGGACTCGAGATCTGATAAACTACCAAACACGCGGTCGCTATCAGTGGTAGTAACAGTATTTAATGCAGGGGTTTTTCTTTCTTTCACTGGGTTTGCACTTCCGTGTAATTTGAATAGATCAGCAATTCTTTTTTCGTTTTCTTTGGCTGTTTCCAATTCAGATTTGGTGGTTTTTAAAACTTCGTTAACTGCTGCAACTTGCTCATTAGAAGAAGCTTTGAGCTCTTCAACTACAGCTTTAAGTTCAGCAATTTCATCTTCTTTACGCTCTTCAATAGCTTTGATAGCAGCGTCAAGCTGTGCATCTTTGGCTTTGATAGCAGCGGTTAATTTAATTTCTTGTGCTTTGTTTGCCGCTTTAATTGCTTGCTGAACTACTGAAGCAACGTCAACTTGGGGCTCAACATTTTCTTTGACAACTTTTTTATTGTTGATTTCCGCTATCTTTTCAGCGGTTTCAACGATTTTTACTTGATCCGTGGGAAGCTTGCTAGAATCAATTTCTGCAACTCTTACGAGTTCAGGAACTGCACTAGCTTTACGTCTAGCCATTATAAATACTCCAAATAATATACCCGTACTTAATACAGTTATATCATAGTTAGAGCATACATTGTACCAAAAATATACTAATTTGCTGAATAAATACAACAAAAAAGAGCCAAAATTTGCAAATGGCTCTAGGAATGGATTATTTGGTTTTAGGTAAGAAAAAAATAAGTAGTATAATTAAAGAAATGCGTTGGCATGTTCCTTTTGGTTAATTTATGTTTCGCTCTAGAAATAGGGCGTTAAGCTGCACTTAAATACCTAGACCAAACTACACATAAATAGACAAATTATTTGTTATAATAATTTTATGTCTAGTTTAACGCCACAGGAAGCAGCCACATTACTTGGTGTAACGGTTAGAACCTTGCACAGATGGGAACTTGATGGAAAAATTAAGTCTACACGTACAGCTGGAGGTCATCGTCGATATGACATAATAGATTTAATTAGTAATAAATCTGATACTCAATTAACAGTAGGCTATGCTCGAGTTTCTAGTCATGATCAGAAAGAAGATCTAACTAGACAAGTTATAGTTTTAGAAAGTTACTGTGCTAAACATGGCTGGGGATTTGAAATAATTCAAGATCTTGGCAGTGGAATGAACTACAAAAAGAAAGGACTTATTAGGTTAATTAAGTTAATTACGTCCTATCAAGTTGAACGGCTAGTTTTAACTCATAAGGATAGGTTACTTAGATTTGGGTCAGATTTGATTTTCACACTGTGCGAACAATTTGGAACAGAGGTAATAATTATCAATCGTTCTGATGACAGTACTTTTGAAGAAGATTTAGCCTCAGACGTACTCGAAATCATCACTGTATTTTCTGCTCGTTTGTATGGTAGTCGTTCTCATAAGAATAAAAAAATAGTAGAAGAATTGAAGGAGGTAGCAAGACAGTTGTGAGAATCAGTTTTAAAACCGAACTAAAACTGAATAACTATCAAAAAACTCAACTGGCTAAACATGCAGGTGTAGCTCGTCATGCTTGGAATTGGGGATTAGATATATGTAAAAAAATTCTCAACTACAATCAAGAAAACCCAACAGAGAAATTAAGATTTCCATCAGCAATTGATCTGCATAAACTTTTAGTCAACTTGGTGAAGGCTGAAAACCCTTGGTACTATGAAGTATCCAAAACTAGTCCTCAATATGCGCTGAAACACCTATCAAATGCATTTTCTGATTTTTTTAGAAAAAAAACTATGAATGGTCGGCGGATGGGGTTTCCTAGATTCAAACGTAAAGGTCAGCAGGATAGTTTTACCTTGGAAGGAACTATTAAAGTTAAACATCGATGTCTTCAATTACCAAAAATAGGAATAGTCAAGACTTACGAACGATTGCCGCAAGGATTAACACCTAAAACAGCAGTAATTAGTCGAACTGCAGACCGTTGGTTTGTTTCTTTTAGCTATGAAATAGAGCCAAACACTACAGCTAAACTATTTGGTGCTTGCGGTGTAGACTTAGGCATTAAAACACTAGCTACCATAAGCACAGGTGCAACGTTTCCTAACCCCCAACCTTACCGTCAATTGCAATCCAAGTTAGCTAGGCTTCAAAAAACAGCTAGTCGTAAAGTTAAAGGCTCAAACAATCGACAAAAAGCAAATCTAAAAGTAGCTAAACAGCATGCAAAAATTGCCAACATTCGTAAAGATACGCTCAATAAATTAACTACCTATTTGGCTAAGAACCACAGTCAAGTAGTAATTGAAGATTTAAATGTATCGGGAATGTTATCTAATCACTGTTTGGCTAAGTCAATTGCAGATTTAGGTATGTATGAATTTCGTCGTCAATTAACTTATAAGTGTGACCTATACGGTAGCAAATTAATTACTGTAAGTCGCTTTTTTCCAAGTTCTAAAACCTGTTCTTTTTGTGGACACATTCAAGATATATCGCTCAAAGAACGTGTTTTTAACTGTCAGCAATGCAATATGACTATTGATCGTGATTTGAATGCTGCGCGTAATTTAGAACATCAAGCTCTTATAGTAGCTTAAACACTATACTGGGTGCAGCTTGCGCCTGGAAGCCTACAGAGGGATAGCCGCTCCTATGCCCCCGTTGAAGTAGGAAGTAGACATCAATCTAGCTTGTCTAGGTTTGTATAGGTTCTATAAAGCGGCGATTTTTGCGTATTAGCCAAAACGTTTTAGAGAACGGTCGGTTTGCATTTGGTTATATGCTCGAACTTGGCTATCACTCATTCCACCAGCATTACCTTGATGGATAGCTACATTCCAATTGTTGTTGATAGTATGATTAACGCTAGAGCTAACCTGTCCACCAATTCCACCAATTCCCATACTGGCGTTAGTAAAATCATTGATTGCCATATTTTGTGGATTGAGCATGGCATTTACTTGGTTTTTAGGTACAACATATTCTCCTGGAGTTAAGGCTGCCAATACTGGAGTGATGCCCCCATTTTGCAATTGTTCAGTAGTCAATGCCGAGGCAGCTTGAGCACCGAGGTCAATCAATCCTCCACTGGCATAGTTGCGAACCATTCCTCCTTGATAAAAACCAAGTAAACCTTTAAAAAGATTTCCAACTATTGGAGCGCCAAAATTAGCAAATTCAGTTCCTAGCCCTGCTCCTAAAGCAACACCAGATTGCATTGTTTGAACGTCGTTACCATTGACGTTATTAAAAGACAATCTATTATCTAACCTGAAATTAGAATCTGGATTGACTTGTTGTTTAATACCGTCCATGATGTTGGCAACAATATTATTGTTGTTAGAACCAGTCCCTGTGCCAAATATTGAATCAGTTAATTGTTTAGCAAAATAATCACCAACGTTTTTAGCAATTGGTTGAAGAATTGCTTTTAATAATCCTTCCAAAGCTTGTAATGGAGTTTTGGAGCGGTCAATTAAACCAGTAATCCCATCGGCAAAACCTGTACTAAATCCAGATGCTACCTTATTGCCATTGAGTTTAGCTTGTTCAATCTGGTCTTCTTGCACTGCTTGTAATTGTCTGCGCATTTCGTTAGCTTCTGGACCGTTGGGATCTATATTTAATTTGGTTTTAATTTCTATTTCTAAATCCCGATCTTGCGCTTTAAAATCAGCTTTAAGTTTTTCAATTGACGCTGCTACATTGATTGAGCCAAAAGGATCAAAGGTTTTTCTAGATTGGGCAGCCGCATATTGAGAATTGAGATTAGCGCTATACTGCGCGTTAGCTATCCCCTGATCTAAATTAAATTTATTAGTAGTGTTGTTAATGATATTTTCTTCTGTGCCAGGAGCTTTAGCGTTGTTTCCTAAGTCTTTATAGGTTTTTGCTATTTGTTTATATTTAGCTTGATTGATGGTTGCTTGTGTAATATCATCAGTTAAATTTTTGATGGTTTCTTGATCTGCTCCTAATTGTTTGCTTAGTGCTAATCTTCTTTTTAATAGTTCAATATCTTTGGCTGAAGATTCAGATTTACGTTTAAATTCATTTTCTGTAGCTGTAATATTTTCTATATAGGAAGTGTATCCTGCCAAAGCGCTGTCAATAGCTTCTTGCCGTTGTTGATCCGCAGTAGAATAACTTTGCGATAATTGTGTTAATTTTTGATTATTTTGCGTAATAGTTAATTTAGATAAAAGTTTATCTAGTTTTATTTGTTCGTCTTGTTTAGCAAATAAATCTTGTTTGGTTATTTGGGCAATTTCTAAATTTTCTATTTCTTTTTTTAGTTTGTTGTCTTGCGTTTCAATTGCATTGCTAGCTAGTTGATTGGTTTTTATTTGATTAATTGAACCAGCGTAGGGTGATTTCATTTTGGCTGGATCAATATAATCGCCAATTTTTACGTTAGAAATATGTGGTCCAATTTGAGTAGTTGAAGTTGATTGAGCACTTGCTCCATAAGGATTAATGCCATTTTGTTTTAATAGTGAAACTATACTGGGAATATAATTAGGGTCTTCGGCATAACCACGTCTTTGAATATCTTGTATTGCAGCAAGAGGTGACACTCCACTTAATTTTCCGTTCCAATGATTAGCATGATCAATAAACGCCGCTTCATCACTAGAATAATTTTTAAAATATTGTTTACTTGGGTGCATAACTCCACCCGAATGCCAAACTCCACTATCTTTACCAGGAACGCCAGTTTGATTAAACCAATTATGTGCGCCAATAACACTTGATTGATTACCTCCAGTTTCTTGGATGAATTGAGCAGCAGTGACGGCAGCTTGAGGATCTCCAGCAGCTTGAGCCAAGGCATAGGCTCTTTGGAACATTTGACGTTGTCTTTTTATTGGATCTTTTTGATCAAGTCCTTCTAAACTTATATTTCTGCCGTTACCAATTAAACCACTAGCAGGTAAATTAGGACCTTGAACGTTGCCTGAAACATGGCTCTGGCTTGCTTCTAATTGAGCAGCAGCGCTAGAAAAAGTATTGACAATAGAATTTACTGAATCGTTTATTTTGGTTAGATGGGCAGCGTTATTGGCAAAGGTTGAAACAATTTGTCCACCTAGATTGCGTTGCATTTCTACTTTTTGGCGTTCTAGTTCTTCGCTTTGCCTTGCTAGTTTGACAGCATTTTGTTCTATTGATAATTTATCGGTTCCTGATTTATCTTGCGCAGCATTAATTTGCCGCATTTTGGTTTCGTAATTATCAAGAATATTAAAGATACTATCAAAAGCTGAACCAGTACCAGCAGTTTTACCTGCTAAATAATCGCGTTTAAACTGATCTGCTTTTAAATTTTCCTTGGCTTCTTTTAATGCGTTTTGACTTTCTAATAAAGATTTTTTTAATTCAGTACCAAAGTCTGTAATTGAATTATTTAAACTTCTAAATTGCTCTTGCAATGAACGCATAGCATCTTCTGCTTGTGCTTGTGCCTGTGCCTGTCCAGTTTCTGCCCCCATCGCTCCAGCTTTAGCACCATATAGGTCTTGGATGACATGCAAGAATGGTAAATAATTTTTATTGGCAGGGTTAGTGTCCTCGTTAATATGGCTGATAATGCCTTCTACGTTGGCGTTACCACTTAAAATATTGTTGCGATTTAAACCATATTGTTGGAGATATGCTAAAACTTGTTTTCCTTCTGTTGTGTCAAACTGACCAGCTAGTTTTCCTCTGGTAGAGCTAAATTGTTGTTGATATAATCCAGCAATCTGTCCTTGAGATGCACTTTCAGCTTGTGCAGTTAGAATACTAGCAGCAGATTTTCCAAGTGTTCTATTAGCTAAACCCTGTTCAATTTGTAGTTTGCTGGCTGATAATTGATTTTCGGTTAAAGATTTAAGTACACTTAATCTAGCGTTGTTTTTTTCAAAATCAGTTTGAAGATCTGTTAAAACTCCACGAGAACTTGAAACAACATCACTACTTGTTTCTGTTTTAGATTCAGTTTTTGCATTGCTACTTGGTGCTAAATGCAAATATTTTAAAACTCCTTCTAATTGAGGAGGAAGATTAAACCCTTTAAATAATCCAGCAATCGAGTTTTGAATTTTATGCAATAGTCCATCAAAACTTTGCATAGCTGAATACATTGCATCAATGTAAAATTTGTTTGCTTCAAAAATTGGTTTAATTATTGCAAATTTTAATAACTTTATTAAAACTTTATCAACTGAAATAGAAATTGAATTGAATACTGAAAAAGCTCGTCCAATAATACTGCCAAGTTCTTGAAAAGTATCTTTATGACGTTCAAAAGCATCAAACATTCTATTGATTACTGAGGCAGCAGCTCCAGCCGCAGCTACTAACTGTGTACCGATTGCAGCTTGTAATCCTTTTATATGCATCTGCAAACGTTCAAGCTGAGCTGTAGTTGTTGATTGAGCTTCTTTAGCACCACCTTTGTTTTCTTTTTCTAATTGCGTACCAACTTTTTCTAGGAATTCGTAGGGGTCAAGTTCTTGTTTTCTTACCAGTTTTAATAACTGTTGTTGATTTACGCCATAGGCTCTAGATGCTGTACCAAGAAATCCTGGTAATATTCTTGGGATTTCTTTGGAAAGTACCCTAGAGTCCAATTCACCAGACATGGCTATGCGGTTGATATATTCTAAACCTTCTGCCTGTTCATCTTTAGTTAAACGTTTAGCAATAAAAGCAGTTTGAAATCCTCTAATTACCTGATCGCTGTTTTTAGAATTTGCTAAAGAAGTTCCGTAGGAGTTGACTTGTAAATTAGCAGAAGCCAACGCCAACTTGGATGCACTACCACCATATTCGTTGGTAAATTCTTTAAAATATTTAAGTTCATCAGTAGCTTTGGTTGTAGAACCAGTAATCTGTTCTAATTTAAATCTGATTCTTTCTAAACTTTCGGCAGTGTCATAGGCATCAGTAATAATAGAATTAAACATCTGTGCAGCCGAGGTTGCCGCCATAGCAAAAGGTTGGGCTAACAGAGCGCCAATTGCTGCTGGACCAAGCATGCCAGTAACACTACTAAAACTTTGGGTAAATCCACTAATCAATCCACTTACAAAGCTAGAACCTTGAGATTGCCCTTGTTGTGGCGTCAAAATTGGTGGTGGTGTGATTTTATTGCTTGTTAAATTATTTAAAGCAGCCTGGACAGAACCAGTACCGTTTTTTATTGATTGCACAACACTATTAACCATTCCATTTTGTTGTGGATTGGTAGTAGTGGGTGAAGTATGGGTGATTTGATTTAACGCATTTTGGACAAGCGCTGTACCTTTTCTAATTCCAATTGCTAAACCAGCAGCTATATCTTCTCCAATCTTTTCAAATATTTTTGATGGTGATTGTGTTTGAGTAGCTTTTCTGGTAGCTTGTTCTGCCGCTATACCCAAATCTGCAGCAGCTTTGGAAACATCAACTTTTCCTTTGTTTATACCCTGTGATAGACCTTCACTGATTTCTTTACCAACTCTCTGCCAAGTTTGGTCTGCTTGATTGGTAAATTTACTAAGGTTTTTGACAATCGATAATGAATCTTCTATTTCTTGATCAAAAAGCTGGGCTGAAGCTGGTTTTATCTTTTTAGAACGGCTTTTAGAAGTAGTTGTAGTAGTAGAACTAGAATCAATATCTAATCCAGTAAATTCACCCTTGATTTGTTTAAACTTGGCACTGAGAGCGTCAAGCTGAAGATTGATTTTAGTTAAGCTAGCATCATTTACCTTGATTTCTAATGGCGCACTATTAAAATAATTTCTAACTTGGGCATAGTGGCTTTGTTTTAAAGTTAAATGCTGATTTAACGCAGTTAGAGCTTTGTCGTCTACTTTAAGTACCAGTGGATTGCTAAACTGGCTTTCAAGCTTAGTGTAAATATTAGAAATGGCTTCCAGTTTGGATTTGATGTTAGCGCCATCACCCATTGAGATATTAACTTTAAACTTAATATCCTTAGCACCAAGCCCAGCTAAATCATCCTGTGCTTTCTTTAATGAAGCGTCAAACTCAGAACGATTTAACTTTAACCCAACCTCTAAAGAACCTAAGCTTGCCATGCCAAAACCTCTATACTAATATTAGTATTATAGACTGAGGCATCTAATGAATTTACAAATAATTAAAGCATTAACGCCGTTAATCTTGGCGTTTTTAGGTTCTGGTTTAGAAGCCTATGCGGTTGCTGTCAAAAACGAATCTGTGCAGCCTGTAGCAATGGTTTTAGTTGGAGCAGCAGCTGGTTTAGCTAATCCAATTAATAAAAATGATGAACCAAAATAATATTAAGTTTTCTTGGTAATCAGTTTAAAAAGAAAAATAGAATCAATTATCAAATAAAACCAACTCAAGACAACATATTCAAAATATAGTTTACGCAAGCTTGGCAAAAACAAAACATCAGAAACAAATCTACAGATGATACCCCAATCTGGTTGGTCTCCTAGCAAAAGAAAATAGCCAAAAACATTTAAAAACAATGCTATTTTGTTGAGCATTAACCAATTTGTAGATATGGTGTAACAACCGATTCTTCCACACCATAATCTAATAATCTCAATAACCAAGCATTCCAAAATCCATTAAGTTGCTCTTTATCTAATACAAATAACTGTTTACCATTGGGGGTCAAGGCAATAATTAAACCCTGTTCTACTTTAAGCTCTGGTCTGGCATATTCTATAGCACCAGCATAGGCGGCTAATTGCGTAAAATCATCTTCCAACCAAGTTTCTAATACTGGTTTAGATTTGGTTTTAAAATCAATAATTGTCAATTTACCTTCCCAGTAAGCCAGTAAATCAAACCTTCCTTGATAATCCAATTCTCCATGAATTACTGGTTGTTCAATTGCAAATGGATATTCAATTTTTGGAAGCAATAAATCCATCTGCTCCCAATATTTAAAAACTTCTAAAGTTTCTAGATATTCAGTGTCGTATCGTTGCTGGATGGCAGGTTCATTGCCTTTCAAACGCTCTTCAATTAAGGCATGGATAACTTCACCACGAACCTTAGAATTGGCAATAATTGCCTCGGCTTCAGATTCACCTACCCTTGCTCTCCAGTTGGCTAGCATTGTCTTTTTTTCGATTGATTGTGTTTTGTTTAGAATTTTAGATACCGAAGGTAGTTTAGGATAAGCCATAATCACAACTAGGGAAATTAAATTTGAAAGCTATATCTGGTAAGCGTTTTAAGCCTGTCCCTTAGCAAGGTAAACTTATTTGTTTTAAAGTTTCACTATGGTTATGGTTAGGAGAATGTCCATTGCTATAGGGTTTAATTTCTTGCTTTTTAGGTTCGTTGGAAATAGATTTTGCAAAATAATCAGTTGAATATTCAAAGCCAAAACATTCACGAAAAACTCTAGCTCTAGCTTTTATGGCAACGTCTAAAGTTGAATAATTTGCCGTAGGAAATTTAATACGGGTACTTTCTTTATCCGTTGCTATTATCTGTAATATGTAAGGTGAAATACATTTGTATCTATTATTATAAATAAATGGTTCCTTTGTAGATTTTGGATAGCTTTCCAGAAAATTTAGTGAACCTTTAAGTCCCAATATTTTATCTTTAATTGCATTAATTAGATTATTAGTTCTAATTGTTTCTTTTTGAGTCAAAACTGATTCAATTTTATCTAAATAAAATTTGTTTTCTACCTTGTTTGTCGTAACAATAGACGAAGGAGAAAAATCATGAATCGACTTTAAATTTAATATTGAAGGTGTACCCACCTTTTTCAAGATATAGCTAGTATCTGCATAAAAAGCATGGGGAACGAAACTATAAAATTTTTTTTTATGTTCTTCTAGATCATTTTTGTGGATGACCTCGACTATTGCTATAAGTTCGTTATTTTGAATGATGGCAATATCGGCTACACAAAATACGTTAAAACCCAATTCTATTAACTGGTCATACGAAGGACTTTGATTAAATAGCATTGAAATTTTGCCATTTTCAACCTTGGTAAGATTTGTCCAAGGTCTATGTCCAGTATCTTTATCGGTTTTTAATAATGGATATTCACAATAGGCTTTGCAGGTAGAATTTAAAGTCAATCCTTGAATTTGTATACCTTCATTAATCCATTTACAAATATCTTGTTTAGCGTGAAAATGAGCACGAGATTCGTTATTTGTATAATCAGCCATGTTATTTTTAGTTGCATCTACAAGACAACTATACCAAAGTTGCTAGAACCCTTATTTGCCCCAATTTCTGACCATATCTTTATCTAAGTACTTGTGAGAATATAGTACAAATACTCTATAATTAAGGTAAATTATATAGGGTGTTTGGCGATGGGTAAAGATTATCCTGCTAGTGGTAAGAAGTCCAAGAAGGCTGAAACTATAACTGAAGCCAAGCACCAGCAAGATTTTTTTAATGACCCAGATTACAAGAATTCTAAATACAAGGTGTTGCACCCCAAGAATGACCACCAACGGCAATACCTCGAATCACTAGCCACCAATACCATTACTATTGCTATAGGACCGCCAGGAACAGCTAAAACTCTCCTGGCTCTTTATTATGGATTTGTCCAACGGCAACAGGGGAATCTAGAAAAAATATATTATTTAAAACCTCATGTTGGCTGTTCTTGGGAACGAGATATTGGAGCTACTCCAGGTACGCTGAAAGAAAAACTAGGAGATGTTTTGCTTGACCCAGTAAAAGATAATCTGCCAGTATTTATGAGTGCTGGAGAAGCAGCTTACCACCTAGATAAAGGTACAGTTGAAGCCAAGTTGTTTGCTAATATTCGTGGTGCAACTTTTAGGGATTGTTTGGTTTTGTTAGACGAAGCGCAAAATCTACCACCAGAGGCAGTTAAAACTTTTTTAACTAGACTTGGTTCTAACTGCACAATGGTAATCTGTGGAGATCCTAACCAACAAGATGTCAAATTAATCAACAATGGACTGCTCGATTGTGCCCATCGGCTCTACAACCTCAAGGGTGTTGGTATTGTTGAGTTTACTAGAGAAGATGTTGTCAGGCATGGTCTGATCAAGCATATTTTGGATAGGTACGAAACTTAGATTTTGCTATCAGTAGAGCCAAAACCACCACGTTTGACTGTTCTAGGGTCAATGTCAACTTCTTGTAACGTCTGGTTAATTCTTGGATGAATTACCAATTGCGCTACCCTTTCTCCTGCTCTTAATAAAACTGGTTGGTGGTGAGCATAGAGAGCCAAGAGGATTTCACCAGTATAGGCAGGATCTATTACACCTACAAAATTTGCTAGTCCTATACCCTTTTTGCTATTACTAGAACGGCTATAAATTCCATACCAATAATCGTAATTATCTGGAATTAACACTATGCCAGTTTTAGCGTGTTTTAATTCGTATTTTTCAGTTTCAATATTAAATGGAATTTGATTATACGGCAATACCAAATGGTCTTCGGCTAAATGGATATCGTAACCAGCATCGGATTTGTGCCCAGGTTTGGTTAATTGTAATGTGGGACAATGAGGTAAGCGTAAAAATTTCAACATAAACCAAAATAATTGCTTGATTATTATGATTATAAACGACCTGTATTTCAAAGCTAGAACACTATCTTCTACACCCAATCCATACTCTACAATTTGGACAGCAGCACATGGCGATTATTGTGAAGATTTTATTGGAGATGAATGGGCTCAAGAACTCTGGCCAGATGAACATCGATCTTGGGCATTGATTGAAAAAAATCTATTACATAACCATCGTCCGCATGCAGGCCCGTTAGAACATGCACAGATAGTAATTGCTATTGGGGGGTTTCCGCATGATGTTATGGTTCAGCATAGAACCCACAGGCTAGCTAGTTTTGATGTGCAATCTCAACGCTATACAGGACAAAGGGTGGTTGATATGGTCGAAAATCAACGAGAAATTGAAGAGGTTTTTTATTTTAGACCAGTTGGTAAATATAAAGATAGAGTTGGTCATTATTTTGAATATACCGATGATATGCGCCAAAACGATATCTGGAATACTCGTCAATCTGCAATAACCTATACCAACAATATTGCATTAGGTATGCCTCCAGAAATGGCGCGTCAATACCTTAGCCAAAATATTAGGCAAAACTACACCTTTAGTTGCAATGCCAGGTCAATATTGCATTTTTTCAATATGCGTACAGCCAAAGATGCCCAGATAGAAATTCAAACACTCTGTGAATATATTTTTATTGAATTTACTAAGTGGATGCCAGAACTTGCTGAATATTATCGCAACAAATACTGGGGGAAATCTAGTTTAGGGTTTTAAAACTATGCAGACTGGTGATTTTGTCAGGTTAAAATACAGCATTCCACTAGCTGGGTTGACCAAGGGAGATGTAGGCGTGATTGTCTTGGTCAGAGCCAATTACCTGCATTATGATGTGGAGTTCGATATAGGCAAAATATTAACGTTGTTGGAAGAAGATTTAGAATTGGTTACCTCTTTGCAACTTTGTAAAGAAACCTAAATTAAGTCCAAATATTTTATGCAGAGCACAAAAACTTTACTGTGACTTGATTTGAAGCATTTAGCCTTTGTTGTATTTAACCTGGGCTTTTGTTTTTACAAGAATTTGGCAATAAATACTTGCGCATATAAGATATTGTGTGCTAACTTAGTAGAAAGTCAATCACTACATGACTGAACTCTACAAGGACAAACCAAATGTACGCTACACACGCCGCAATCGACAACATCATCTTCGCTCCCTTCATGTACGCTTTCGTTATAATCGCAGTTTTAGCCCTTGCTGGCAAAAAACCAGCCGCTTCTGCTACTTCCGCTTCAGCACCAGCTCCAACTCCAGCTCCTATCGCTCCAGCACCAACTACTTCTGCTATTGTTGTAGCCCCCGCTTCAACTCCAGAACCTACTGCAATTGTTATTGCACCCAAGCAAACTATTGCTACTTTAATTACCGAAGCAGTGCAAGCACCTGCTAGACCACAATTAACTCAAATTGACAGCAAAACTCTAGCCTGCATTTTTGTAGATAGAGAAGAACCTGTCAAACTTTCAACACCTGTCAACACAAATAAAAAAGGAGGGAAAACTAAGCGCAACAAGCGCAGTATCAAGAACCTTATCGCAGAGCAAATGCTCACCTAAAATAAACAAAGACCCTTTCCAATAGCGGAAGGGGTCTAACTTTAATGAGTAGAGACGCTTTTAGCATCAAAGTTTATTCTACTCGATATCAAATTTACATAATAATCAAGAATTTTCTCGGTCGGCTCTCCTTTTTTTATACTGGAGATAGTACCGAGCATTGTTGTGTGTTCGTTTGGATTGGATAGCCAACGTATTCCTAGATTTTCGTCAATATAAATCATAGTAGAAGAATTCCAATTGCGTTCAAAGCAATCGGTAACGATTCCTAGTAAGGTTTTAGCAGCTTCATTTATCAATGCTTGTTTCAAGGTGTTCGATATTTGCCTGTTGCAATATAGATTCATAGAGGTCGGGTACTCCAATAATTTCTCTTAAAATGTTGGGTGGTAGATTTCCAGAATTCCTAGCTTTGATGATGATGATTGCGGTTTCCTGGTCAATTTTTTCTGATTGTTTAGCAGATTTGAGATCGTATGGTAAAAAGTCCCATAGTGTTTTCTGGACAGATTTATCGTGGTCTCGGATATATTCGTAAACCATCCAAGCGATGTTAGCTGCTGCCATAGAATGGGCATTGGCTTCGGTTGCTTTGGTTTTTTTTACGCCTTGCCAAACTTTGAGGATTAAACTAGCAGGATAATTATAAAAATCATCAAGTGGTAGTCCCCAAGCTACCCATTCATAAAATATTTGTTCCCAATCTGGTTGATTACCTGTATAGTATTCAATCTGAGCATTGAGGACTATATCTAGGGTTTGGGCTTCCCCGTGCGTTCCCAACCGTTAATTTCTTGGGTAACAAAGTTGGCAAGTGCTCCTCTTAGCCCACTATGTAAAGCACGAACATTATCTATAGTAAAATTTACTTTTTCTTCTGAACGTTTACCTGAAAGAAACTTGGCAATCAAAGCTACATAATATTCGTCGTAGGCATTAGAATAAGCTTCTTGAACTTGGTTGTAATGCTCAGTATGGTCAGCCAAAAGGTCAGCAATTGCTAGATTTTCGCTTTTGATTTCATTGCGGATATTAGCTAGCTGTTCACTATATTCTAAATAGGATTCATTGTTTTTTTTAGCTTTAGCAATGCTTTCTAAAATATCTGCTTCATTTTCTTTGAGACCTTGATTGGTTCTGGTAGTAACTTCAGATGGAGTTAATCCAGTGATTTCTGCAATGTTTTTTATGGCATTGAAATAATTTTTAGCAGAATCTAGATAGGTAGTATGTTGTTCTTTGACGGCTTCATCTTCGCTTGGATGGATACCATTGCGTTTTAAAAGTTTGATACCAACATTGCCGTCTTCCTCGGAGACAATCTTTTCTAATAGTTTAATTTCTGGAGAATCGAAACTAAATTCTATCCACTCTGGCTCTAACTGTAAAAAATAATAGGTTGGTTTAAATTTAGCTAAAAGTGAAGTGGTTGTCATAGTAAGTCCAATTCTAAATATTGCACAATCCTAGAAGAATTCATTTTAATTAACTCTTCTGGTAATACTATTTTAATACAATTGCTTTTCTGTTCATTTGGGTAAACTTGGACAATTGAATTAGTAATACCCGTGCCAAAATAACAAAAATTAGCTAATAGTTTACGTCGATGGATTGTAGCATTTGCTATCCAAACTAAATCCCCTTGAGTCCAGTGTGAACGCAAGAGGTTAAATTTTGTCCTTTGTTTGTTAACAGTAGGCACAATGATTAGCCCCCATTGCTGAGGGCATTAATTTTAGTAATCGAAATAGCTGATAGTACCAGAGCGATCTAGATTACAAGTTTGTTGAATATATTGGTTTTTCTGGATAGATTCAGGTAAACCAGAAATTACAGCAGCAAAATCATGTCCACCACGTTGTGAACCTTTAAGTACTGTAACGCGGACCAACTGGGCGTTGAGCACGGCTGCATTTAAAATCGCTAATCCAGGATCTTGATAAACTTGAATACCTTGAGTAGTAGATTTCCCATCAAGTTGGGTAACCGCTTTTTGAGTATCAAGTCCAGCACTGAAATTTTGTTCAGCAATTACTGTAGCAGATTGTTCTAAACTAACTTGGTTTGCACTAAATAAAGGAATCCAAGCGTTGATTGTAGCAGTAGCACCAGAAGTTATAGCAGCAGTTGCAGGCAAGATAAAAACACCTTGTGCGCCAATTGGAGCATAGGCAGATACATATACTGGTTTGATTACACCAGCATCGTTAAATGGTAATCTAGTTCCTTCGTATAGAGCAACAGTTAAAGGAGCACTTAAAGTGATTTCAGTAGCGCCGATTGCAACAGCTCCAGAAGCGTTAGTAAAAGGAGTAATAGCAGCAGTAGTTCCAGAAGAAGGATAACCAGAACCAGGAGCAGTAATAACGTAACCAGTAACCACACCACCAACTACCAAGAGAGTAGCAGCAGCTCCAGTTCCACCAGTTCCAGTAAAAGCAATTGAAGCTCCATTAATATAACCAGAACCACCAGCAGTAATTTGGATAGCAGTGATAGCTCCAGCAGTTACTGTAACAGTAGCAGTAGCACCAGAACCAGCAGTATCAGTTCCAAGAGTGCCTAAAGTAAAAGATTGAGAAGGTACAGAATCTCCACGATTATAAGCAGTAGAGATCAGAATTTTAGTATCTTGACCTGGAGTGAAGTTAGTGGTGTTAGCCACTAAAGTTGAATAATTGAGAACAGCCATTAATTTTATCCTTTATGCATAAAGTATAGTTGTATTATACTATAAAGCTTTATTTTATCTAAAAATAAGTAGTAGGGCCTGTGCGCTCTAAATTTATTGTTTGCTGATTGAATTTATCTTTGGCGTAGGAAGCAGGCAAGCTAGAAACATAGGCAGCAAAACTACAACCACCTCTTTGATTACCTCTAAGCACCACAAAATTAACTAGCTGAGCGTTTGTATAGGCATTTTGTAAAATATAAAACCCTGGGTCATTATAAACCTGTATACCTTGGATGGTTGCTTTGCTATCAATACCAATTGCAGCTTTAATGGCGTTGATATCGCCGTCCATGACCTGTTCACTGATGATTGTAGAGTTTTGTTCTAGGTTGATAGAATTAGCGCTAAAAAGAGGAATCCAAGCCGTAGTATTGACCGCTACTGAATTTAAAGGTGCTCCTATATATTCGGTTAACAGTGGAATGTTGTAACTACCGACGGGAATATATTGAGGCACTACCACAGCAAAATTATTATTGATAGTCAATCTAGTGCCTTCGTATATTGGATAGGTTGTAGGACTAGATAAATCAAACGAAATATTACCAGAGAGCAATCTTCCAGCATCTATAGAAGTTCCACCAGAATAACTAGCGCTGGTTGCTCCTTTGATATTTAAAATATATGTGCCATTAGGTATTCCAGAGCCTGCATTGCTAATTGTAAATCCAGTAACCACACCATTGGAATTGGTGGTTCCATAGCCTGAAAAAGTATTATTACCGGGATAACCTGCAAAAAATCCAATCTTGGCATAAGGATAGGAACTATTGCCAGAGAAATAAGAATAACCACTAGTTCCATACCAATAATTAGTACCACCATTTAAAACCGTAGCACTAGTTACTGAACCTCCGCTTACCGTCAATTGGACTATAGCCCCGTTTCCTACTGGAACTGAACAGGCATAGGTAGAAGAAATTTGAGCATATGCCCCAGCAGGAGTTAAAGCGCCATAGCCATATTGTCTAACTTGAGATGGTGGATTATAACCAGAACCACCATAGAGGTTGCTATAACCTGTAATTATTCCATTTGTAACAATTAAATTAGCACCAGCAGGATCTACGCCAGTTTCATCATCTCCACCAGAGCCACCTTGTGATAAATTTAAAAATCTGATATTTACTCCACGGTTATAACCAGATCCACCATTGTTGATAATTAAATCTACAATTGAGCCATTATTGACCACAGGCGTAATTACAGCTCCAGATCCTGCCGTAACACCAGATGGAGGACTGCCCATCGTTAAGCTCAAATTTGGTGGAGTTGCTCCATAATTGTAGGCGGTACTAACAAAGATTTTAGTATCTTGTCCTGGAGTAAAGTTAGTATTATTGCCAACTAAAGCAGAATAATTTAAAGCCATTAGCTCCTCTTGTATAGCGCACCGTAAGATACTTTAATCAAAGTAGATTCAAAAGCTATACCAGTAGTCAATTCTGTATAGGGTACAGTTCTTGGCGTATCTAAAATCGTAAAAGCTTCTGAAGCAATAATTTTCATGGTTGCCAATTGGGTAGAAAGTTCAGGATTAAACTGTCTAAGTTGAATTGAATATTTTGTATAGATTTCAACGCCTAGGTTAAAACTAGCAAAACTGGTTAAATCCACAGTTCTAGAAATAATACATTCTATGCCAGACTTTGGCGCCATTCTAAACTGGGTATCTAGTGTTGGTGGTTCTACCCTAATCGAAGGGATGGTAGCAGAAACCACATTGTTTTTCATCAGTTGATATTGTCCCAAATCATCAGCCAAAATTAACAGCAAAGTCTGATTGATTGCTAGTAAAGTATTGTCTAAATCAGCTTGAGTAGGCAGCGATAAAGGACTGAAATTCATGATTTTATAATCAACTGTATTACTTGATAGTATAACAAAAACGCTCTTTCTAAAAAGAAAAAGCGCATATAAACACAATCTAAAAGGGGTTAAGACTATTATCTCATACCTTAAAATGGCATGATATCTTCCGCATTATCCAACTCCTCAACAGCTTCTTTGACGGCTGCTGGTATTGGTTGAGTAGGTTTTTCACCATAGCCTTTGTTGGGTAAAGCAAAATAATTATATTCCTTAAAGTAAGAAATAATTTGTTTACCTAATGGTGTTTCTATTGGTATTACCAAATCTTTTATGTCAGCTCCGACATATTTTATAGCTTTACCCAAAGTTGTAGTAAAGTCCTTGTGTGCTCCTTTTTCTAAGGTTGGTTGAGATACCGTGCCAGCATAGATACTAGGACTATTGCTTTCATGTCTGTGCAACGTCAAGCCAAAATCTACTACTAACCTAGCTCTGCCTTCAGCTTTGATGGTTTTAGCTGGAGCGTTAAACTGTGCATAAAACGCTTTTTCAAGGTCTTTGTAGTATTCGGTTAATTGTTTTCCTATTGCGGTAGCAAACGCGCCTCTAAGCGAAATTTGCAGCACTCCATTATGCAATGCTTGATTGTTGCTATCTAGGAAAATTACTAAGAATCTAGAAAGAGTACGATAATTCTTTTTCTCGATTGGTGGCATGCTTTTTAATTTATCCACCCAACCATTATTGAAAAATAAATCTAAGTATTCCCAACGTGAACCGTTGTATTTTTGCACTTCAGTAGCGGCTCTATGCAAAACTACCATTCTTAGCTTGTTAGTAATAAACCCAGGTTTAGGTTCGTTCTCCACAAATTCTATAGAAGTTTCAGTCCAGTTATCATCTGGCTTAAATCCTAATTGCGTGGCTTGGTCTCCTGCAATAAAAATTCCCCAAGGGAGTTTAAATTTTCTAATATCAGCCAAGCTCATGTTTTTTGGATTTACCACCTGTGCCCAAGGAATTATATTTGCACTAGATTCTTGATCCGCGAATTCAGTTAGACGTAATGTCGAGTTCATTTTATTTTTTGTTCAAGTAAATTACAGGATTTAATGATTTCTCATTGATCTAATACTATCAAACCTGCCGAACCGCCAAAAACAACTAAAATCCACCATTCTTGTTACACATTTACACTTTGCGTTGTAAACATGTAAACCCCTATGGATAATAGGTTGTAGCCCTCTTTTTTACTTACTTTACACTTTTACATTAAAAATAAAAATATATATATATAAGAAATAAAGGGGTATCTCCATGAGCACTTGGTTTTCTTTCTCGCGCATGCATATATAAATTTATTTAAAAAAAGTGTAAAAGTGTAAACCCTGCATTTTTGGGTACTCAAACCCATATGCAGTAATGGTTTACATGTTTACAGTAACAGGTGTAAAACTGTAACGGATTCTGTAAAAACAGAAGAAAAAGTCAATTGAACAGAAATGGGATAATAGACAAAACACAAATATTTCGCATTACCTATGGAATTTGTCATTGCTCAAAGTATTTTGAAGGAAACCTTAAATTTGGTTGGCGCTGCTGTTCCTGGCAATCCAACGCATCCAATTTTAGGGAATATCCTAATTAACGTAAAAGACAATCAAGCGACCTTTACAGGCTTTGACCTTGTTACTTCTATAACTGCTACAGTGGCGGTAGAATCGGCTGTAGACGGCACAATTACGTTGCCTGCTGCTACTTTAAAAAGTTTAATTACCAAACTAGAACCACAGGTATTGTCGTTAAAGTTAACCGACAACGATGAATTTACGATATATAGTAATTCTGGTGAATTTGTCTTGCGTGGATTGGCGGCATACAATTATCCAGCTTTACCAAGTTTTGCTGATGCTGAAGCTTTTGAAATTCAAACGAAAGATTTTGCTGCTGGAATAGACCTAGTAAGTTTCTGTTGCTCTAAAGAAGAAATGAAACAGATTTTAACTGGTGTAAATATCAAAAAAACTGGCAATACAATAACCTTTGCTGCTACCGATAGTCATAGATTGGCAACTGCAAGCTTTTTGATAGATGGAGTAGAGGATTTTACAGCGACAATCCACGGTAAAGGAATCAAAGAAATTTCAAAGATTATCAAAAACCAAACCAGTTTTACTTTGAAACTAATCAAGGATTCAATGGTCGAGGTGACGGCAGGCAACATGGTTGTAACTACCAGATGTCTAGCTGGTGGCTATCCAGCATATCAAAATATCCTTCCTAACAGCTTTAAAATCCAAGGGATATGTAATCGCCAAGAATTGATAAATAAAAGCGCAATAGTCAATATTGTGTCTGATGCTTTGCGCAATGTAGTCAAATGGGATTTTGCTTTTGGTAGTTTGTATTTAAGCGCTTCGACTGAAGGTAACAATGCTAAAGAAATGCTCAAAGTTGAAGGTATTGAACAGGCTTTTGAAATTGCGTTTAATTCCAAATATCTACTGGATGGTTTAAAAATCATTCCTGGTGAACGTATAACAATCAATGCCAATGATTCGAATCAACCAATTATTTTTACACCACAATCTGGAATTGATTTTACTTATTTAGTTATGCCTGTACAAATAGTCAAATGATGACCAACAAACCAATTCTCAAAGCTCCAGTAACACCAGAAGACCAACTATATTACCAAGGAGTTGGTTATCTTTTTGCTTTGGTTAAAGGCAAATTAGTTAAAGGTGCTAAATATAAATTTATGCAATTTCACGTAATGGTTGATGGCGTGGAACATCTGTTAACGTTTAAATCCAATCTAGTAAAAACTGCCATAATTCAACAACTCAAAGCTTATCCTGAAACGCCATTGTGGTTAAGATGTTATCCACAATATTCGCAAACAATAAAAAATCATTATTTTTGTTGTATTTATTTCAGCTTGACCCGTCCAGAAAATGCAAGAGATCGCCAGTTTTTACTAAAAGGGATTTGGCAATATATTGCACCATTCAAAGGAAATTATTTTACAATTTACCGCAACCAACGAAAACAAGACGAATCTATCCGCAACCACCACGTGCCAATAGTTTGGGCTAAACGCGCTTGGAAACCTACCGATAAACTACCAAAGTTTTCAGTAATTAATGCTTATTTTGGTGATGGTCAAATGTCCCACCTTCAAACAATATCTGAATCTGAAAAAATCCCAGTAAAAGTAAGGAAAGGGAAAAAAACTAAAACTGCATTGAAACCAGGTTTGCCGCCAGCATTCTTGCCGCCTCATCAACCCAAGGTCTTGAAGGAATCACCGTCCCAGTGCTCAATGTAGCCCCTTGATGGACAATCATGGCATGGTCAACATTGTAGCTATAGAGTGCTTCGTTGGGATTGATTCGCTCGACATTTAAACTATCAAACAATTCTTGAGTATCGATAATATCACGTGGACCAGCAGGAGTTAACCCTCTTGCTTTTCGCATGGTATCTCTGGGCCAATTCCATTTTTCTGCTTGCATTTGTGCTTGTTGTTCAGTTTTAAACTGTTCAACTATTTGGCTAAATGCGTTTTCTATATGAGTTTCTAAAATAGTCCAATCAAGTGTTGACATTTTCCAAAATCCTTTTAAGTTGAATTCTTTGTTCTTTGGTCAATAACTTGGCTGCTTCTTGTAAAGTTTGATTCCCAAAACTAGTTTTATAAACATCACGCAATATTTTTATCTGTTCATTAATATCTAGTTTGATATCATCGGTTGAATCCTTATAAGCAACAAACGGACTAAAAAATTCAATCTTTTCAGTCATGCTTAAAACATCAATAAAATCTTGCGCAATTGCTTCAATGATACCGATCATTGTCCTGAAGTAACTCTAAAGCCAAAAAGGCAATCATTATGGCAATAATTGTTAAAGTCAGTTGAGCAACCATAATTATTATTTAGCTTTATTTTCTATTGTACCAACTTCACTAAAATCATAAATCTTAGGAGGTTGTGCTGTTCCTACAATTAACGATTGTGTCAAGACATCATTAGAATCTTTGATAGAACGTTCAATAATTTCTTTTTGAGTTTTGCTCAGTCCTTCCAATGCCAAAAATCCACAACCAACAGCTTCGATTAAAACAGCATAGAGGTTGTTTAAGTCCCAAGAGAAAGTATCAATATTATCTAATGAACGGATTTTAAAAGATTCTGGAATACTATCTTTATTATTGCGTTTAAAAAATGTAGCAACCTTTCCAGAACGAAATACTATAGAAGGTTTAATGTTTTCTGTAATTTTATAACTCAATATAAAATCATCTAGCAATTGCTTTAACGTTCCAGCTTTCTTAAAACCAATTAATGTAAAACTTTTATCTTCACTATTAAACGTAAAGGCAGCAGCCCCCACAATATTTATATTTTGAGATGACGTGCCAATACCAAAAATTAAAGCTTGCGACATAAAAAAAATAACCTTCCAAAGCTTGAAAGGTTTTGTTAATAAAATTGTATCAAAAAAATAGGTCAAGAAGGCAACAGGTTAGAAACTCGCCTGCCTTAGCACGATCCGTTAACCAAGACCTATAGGCAGTTGCAAATAGGTTAAGAAGGCAACAGGTTGGAAACCAATCAACCTAGTTCTATAGATGCACTTTTGGCTAGGTTGCAAAAAGGTTAAGAAGGCAACAGGTTAGAAACTTTCTTTTGATTTGATTATTAGTTTCCTCATATTGGCTGTTGCAAAAAGGTTAAGAAGGCAACAGGTTAGAAACTCTATCATTGTCAGAGAAGTTGAACGTTCTAGTTCTTTAGTTGCAAATAGGTTAAGAAGGCAACAGGTTAGAAACGGTAGGATGTTGTCAATCTTGACATTATCTGATCCTGTTGCAAATAGGTCAAGAAGGCAACAGGTTAGAAACTATAATGCCAGGTTGGGGAATCTATCGATGAATAGCGTTGCAAATAGGTTAAGAAGGCAACAGGTTAGAAACTAGATGTTTTTTTTACAGATTGAGACTGAGTAGCAAGGGTTGCAAATAGGTCAAGAAGGCAACAGGTTGGAAACAGGGCAACATTTTCAAAAGCCATTTCCGAGGGGTAAGTTTTTAGATCGCTGAAATGAACTTTTAACTTTTTTAAAATGGCATCAAAGCCAGTCTGGGTAAAGAGTCGAGGGCTAGCACGAAAGAATAATAGTTTCATAGGTTTAATTTGTTAAATTGATTGAGCTGTTAGCCCCTCTCTAAGAGAGTAAAGTGTGCCTCGTCAATGTTAAAAAAGTTTGTCATGTTAATTACACTGTTCCTACCTTAAAAGAACTGTTTAATAATTAACCATAGGGCTGGGGACTGGCTTGTATCCCAAGGTATGATAGCTTTTTTAACGTAGTCAATTAAGACTTAGACTGGGATCCATAGTTCGTTAATAGCCGTTTGATTAGCTAAAAGAACTTTGCCTTCTTAACTTATACTTATTATCCCATAGTCAAAATTTGTACAAAAACCCTATTTTTTCACATAAAAAAACCACCTATTAAAAGGTGGAGTTAGGTCAAGAAGGCAACAAGTTAGAAACTTGGAGGCGGTGACACAACTGGAGTTAAATTGATAGGTGGTTTGAAAGTATAAGCATAGCCATCTTTATGATGTAAAACTTGGCAGTATTCGTATTTAACGGCTTCAACTTTGCATCCTTTAGGTAAAGTAAAATTACCATCTTTTTTAATGGTGACTTTTCCTATTGCAGTTTTACCAGCGTATTTGTTTTTTAAGTGAGCTGGAACAACGGCTTTAACTATATCCCCAGTTCTAAACTCAAAATATTTTCCTGTTTTGTTGTCAATAGCACTAAATGGACCTCTAAGTTTAGGTTTGGATATTGGTGTGCCATAAGCGTTGTTGCGTACCATTTGTCTACAACCATGCCCAAATGCTTTGATTTGTAATGGCTGAGTAGTCAAGAATGTTAGATTATCTATTTTTTTACCAACACAGGCAGCGTCTATCCAATGAGTTTTTGGTAACTTCAAAGTAATTCTGTTGAATTTGGTTTGTCCGCCTGAACCTACTTTTAAAGTTAATCCAGTTTCTTTTAATGAATTAAACAAAGCCCATCTGGTAGAGTTAACGGCTGCGGCATCTCTTAATGGAGCTTTAGCTTGTGCTTTTATCTTTTTTAGTAGTTCTGGTTTCTTTGCCAAAAATTCTTCAATTGGTCTATTGCTTTTAGTTTGATTGCATTTAACACAAGCCAACAATAAATTTGCTACTCGATTACTTCCACCTTTTGATTTTGGATGAATATGATCCACGTCAAACGGTACGTTTTTGATTCCACAATAGGCGCAAGTACGATTCCATTTTTCTAAAAGGTATTCTTTGGTTTCGTATCCCGCCAAAGTGCCATGTTGATATTCAACTCCAGAAATTTCAGCATTTTCCATTTTTTGAGTATCAAACTTGATTAATTCTTGAAAAAGAGCAGTGATTGGCGCAATTCTTCTTAGGCGTTCAACCCAAGTCATAGTGGTATAAACACGATGTTTTAAACTTGGTGCTAACCAACCTTTGACTTCTGCTCTTTTCCTATTAAGAAAACGAGCTTTACGATATCTGGTTTTACGTCCCCTACGTCCACTTCTAATCGCTCTACGTTTTTGTAAAGCATCTTTTATAGCAAAACCACGATGCTCAATTTCAGCACCCCAAATAACATCTTTGCCATTGAGAATTGCCAATCCAGTAAACTTTGAACCTGGGTCTATTTTTAATGCCAATTCTGTTTTAACTTCATAAGTGATAGCTTGTTTTAAAATGATTGTAAAAGGATACAATTTTAAAACTGCAGCTTTACCAGAATTTAGTAACTTTCGTGCGCGTGAAGGTTTAACTGGTGCTAATGGTTTTTTATTAGCGTCAACACAAAATATATAGTTAGACATTTGCTGAAATCAATTGGTTGCATTTAGGTCAAAAAGGCAACAGGTTGGAAACTTGGTTATTTTGGAAACTTGTTTGTGTTGCATTTAAGGTCAAAAAGGCAACAGGTTGGAAACGGCAGCAATACTGAAAGAATAAGTGTTTGGTTTTTAAGTTGCAAATAGGTCAAAAAGGCAACAGGTTGGAAACTTCGTGAACAGCTGGTTGCAAATAGGTCAAAAAGGCAACAGGTTGGAAACTGGGTTCAGTTGTCAACCGTTTTATCCAAAAATTTGCTAGTTGCAAATAGGTTAAGAAGGCAACAGTTTGGAAACTTTTATCTCGTGGAGAATTAACCCTCGTGATTTATCAAGTTGCAAATAGGTCAAAAAGGCAACAGGTTGGAAACATTTTCAGTGATAAAGATCACGTTGCAAATAGGTTAAGAAGGCAACAGGTTGGAAACCTCTTAAAAAAAATTGATTGAGCTTTTGGCTCCTCTCTAAGAGAGTAAAGTGTGCCTCGTCAATGTTAAAAAAGTTTGTCATGCTAATTACACTGTTCCTACCTTGAAAGAACTGTTTAATAATTAACCATAGGGCTTGGAACTGGCTTGTATCCCAAGGTATGATAGCTTTTTTAACGTAGTCAGTTAAGACTTAGACTGATTTCCCTAGTTCGTTAATAGCCGTTTAATTAGCTAAAAGAACTTTGCCTTTTCAACCTATACTTATTATCTCATAGTCAAAAATTGCACAAAACACACCATTTTTCACATAAAAAAACCACCTACAAAGGGTGGAGTTAGGTTAAAAAGGCAACAGGTTGGAAATATCCTTCTCGTTGCAAATAGGTCAAAAAGGCAACGGTTGAAAACTGGGTGTCCCACCAGAATTTTTACACTGTCCGTTGCAAATAGGTTAAGAAGGCAACAGGTTGGAAATATCCTTCTCGTTGCAAATAGGTCAAAAAGACAACGGTTGGAAACTAATAATCGTTAATAGGTCAAGAAGGCAACGGTTGGAAATTACTCTAGAAAGAATACTATTTTAATTTTAACCAAAAATCCCCCTAGTAGCAGTTAAAGCAAATGCCAAGCTCATAATAATATCGTCATGTCCACCAGCTTGTGCTTCTAGTTTATTTTCAAGTTGTCTAAAACTTAAAAGTTCTTCAATGATTATTCTATCTGGAGGCAAAATTAAAACATTGCGTTCCATTGCCAATAGTAGTTTATTGATCATTACTGGTTTACTAACACCAGTGGTTTTTATCTGATCAATGTTGACGTTAGGATTGATTTTAATTAACTGTTCATAGTAAATAATCCCACCAGAATTAACTTCAATTCCTACTGCTACTGGTTGGTATTTTTGCAATAATAAACTGAGGTTATGAATTTGTAATTCATTGGTAAGTTTACGTTTGCGGTAAAGGTCAACCAGATACAATTTATCGCCAATAGATTTTAAAACAGTAGCTACCGTATAGTCAGCACCCATCAAACTGGTATCAATACCAAGATAGTAAGAAGCGTTAGGATCTGGTTCGCGTTCCCATTCTCCAACGGTAGTTAACCTGATCAATTCTGCACTAAATACACTGGTCGCAGCATCAGTAAAGTTTAAATTATATTCTTGTTCTACAATTTCTTGGGTCAATCCAAATCTATCTTTGAGGGTTTCTAGATAGGTTTCTTTTTGTTTACCAAATTTTGGATGATCGTACCAGTGGGTAACAAATTTACAAATACCTTTACTATCAGTCCAATATTGAGTAGGCGGTACTTTATTATTTCTGATACCTTCACAGATTGCTAAAAAATCATGACCATCATTGCCATCTGCCAGCTGGTTATAATACCAACCAGTTTGACCATTTGGTGTGCTTAAAATTATTACTTTGGCTTTATCGCCTACCATTGTTGTACAGGGTATAGCAGATTTATAAATATCTTCAATCCCATCCACAAAGGCAGCTTCGTCAAACAACAACATATGGACTGATTCTATTCCCCTTGCACCATTGGCGGTAGAATTACGAAACAACAACCTAGAACCGTTAGGAAAAGATATATCAGTTAAACTATCGGTTACTGGTTCTCCATATTGATGCAAAAATTCTAAAGTTTTACGTAATCGTTTAGCTAAGCTGGAGGTATCCTGTTGGGTTTTACTAAAAGCTACACAGAGAAAACCAGGATCTTTTAACGCTCTCCACAACGCATAATTGATGCAGGTTTCGGTTAGACCCAATTGTCTAGTTTTGGCAACAACAGTGGTTATATGACCTTCTATCTGCTCTACCAGTCGTTCTTGATAGGGGTAGGGAACAAAATGGACAATACCATCACCAGAACGGATTTTACAAAGCTTGGCAAACTCCACCCAAGTATCAGGCACGTCAAGTTTACCAGGATCTTTTACTATACCTACAATTTTGTGGTGATCTCTTTGGTTCCGTTCTTCAATGATTGCTCTAAATTTCGACCTGTTGCTCACGTAGTTTCTCCAGCATCAGATCTCGCAATCCAGTAAGCTCGACATATTGATTTAATGCTTTTTCGTTGGATTCAGTCAAAGCAGCATCAATTTTGGCTACATTCAAGGCATCTGCAGTTTTCTCGTAGTCTAACGACTGGCTACCATAGTTATGTTTAAACTGTTTTGCTAAAATCTCTTGGCGCTCTAACGTGGATTTTACTAATTCTAAACGCCGTTGAACAATATCAAAAATCACTTCTTTTTCGGCTGCTAATAAACGTTCAGCTTGTGCCTGTTTAAAAGCTTCAGTTCTTTCTCGCCACTTCCACTTGGTAGAAATATTGATCCATTCTTTGGGTGTAATTATATTTCCAGAAGCTATCTTCTTGGCAGCATTGCTATCACCTTTTTCTTTCTGGGCTTTGAGGTAACGATGATATGCGCTATTGAGAGTACCAGCATCTAAAAAACCAGGCAAATAAAATTCAACTAGACGCAAATACCAATCTATTGGCTCGCCTTCTAATTGTCCCCAATGCTCCAGTGTAGTGCTTACTGCCATTAAAAATAGGTAATATGATACTAATTGTAGTATATCACTGACTATTCATAACTTTTTCCCATTGCTCTACATTGATTTGGATTAAGTTAGGAGAAGGTTGTCGCCAATGGATACCTTTCTGGTAAATTGCTTTTTGCGGAAAACGTTTAGCTTCGACAATTGCTTTGTAGATAACAGAACGATCGAAATTAAAATAATCGGCAGCAATCGATACCCGCACCCATTCTTTCAAAACAAATCTTGTACTCATGATTACATTTGATATTTCTGTAGTTAAAAGATAGAATATCACAATCAATGAGTAGCCAAAATGGACGAAAAATTAAGCAAAATCAACCAAAAACTCAACAAAATTAAACTCAGAATAAAAGGAAATCGAATTTATTTACGTGGTACGCTTCCTCCCAAACCACAAGATGGTGAACTACCACGTCAATATGACCTGTCAACTGGATTACCAGCCAATAACGAAGGAATCAATATAGCCTACGGTAGAGCGCTAGAAATGGAATCTAGATTGATTTTAGATAGGTTCTCCTGGGCAGATTATCTGGGTGAAGGGATAATGGGAATTAAACCAATATCTTTGTGGATTGAAGAATTTACTGAATACTATTGGAATATCAACGTTAAAACCGTTAAGAAAGAACATTATTTTAACAACGCCTACTACCTGCACCTACGGCAATTGCCTTTAGACCAACCACTAAGCGAAAAAATCATTATTGAATATTTAACAAAACTAGAACCATCTTCGGCTATCAGACAAAAACGCTATCTGGTCTATAAAAAATTATTAAGTTTTGCAAATATCAAGCATGACCTGAGCCACCTACATACTAAATATACGCCAGCTATTGAACGTGATATTCCTACTGACAGGCAGATTGAAAAGTTTATAGCAAAAGTTTCTCCAGAATACCGTTGGATTTTTGGGATGCTTGCCGCCTATGGCTTGCGTGGACATGAATTGATGGAACTAGATACCAGTAAAATCAATTCTAAAGTGCCAGTAGTCTATGTTAATTCAGATACTAAAACAGGTTCACGGTCGGTCTATCCAATGTTGCCAGAATGGGTAAGCAAATTTAATCTAGCCGAGCGCTACATTCCAGAATCTATTACCAAATATACCAACGTCATAGATTTTGGCAATGTTTTAAGCTGGTATTGTAAAAGAGAAATGCGTAAAAAATTTAATCAAAAGATGACCGCCTACTATTTTAGGGATGCCTATGCAATTAGGTGCGCTCTCCAGGGCGTAGATTCAACTACTGCTTCCAAATGGATGGGACATTCAATTACTATGCACCAAAAATCCTATCTGAAATTCTTTGATGAAAACCACCATGAACAACTCTGGCTAAACGCACAAAAAAAGGATACAAAAACTGCACCCTTTACAAACAACCAATAGTATCAGTGTATCATTTTTGGTATTAAAAAAAGTACTAGGGAAGAATTAGGGAAGTCAATTTTGAGAAGCTTTATAGATAAGGGGTTACGAGAATTTACCAGTTCTTTTCAAAAGAAAATTTCAGACCATCTTGAAACCTAGCATTTTAGAACAAATCCTTACATATTAAGCTCTTTGGCGTTTCAATTTTATTGTTGTAGTTTTAAAAACAAGGGAAAAACAGTTTTATTTAGGGAAGGATTAGGGAAGAATTTTGCACACTTTTTCCATACCGACAAAATATTTTTGCCAAGGTATACTGTTTTACAAACAAACGGAGAACCCTTATGCTAGAACAAATGTTCGGGGGGGGGGGGGGGGGGGTAACGCTTCTTTTCCTATTAAATTTTGGCTGTATTATTGGCAATGGTGCAAAAGTAAGTTATTTTAAAATAGTCTTCACAAAATAATTACTTTGAACTAAACCTATAAAAAATGTCAACAGCCATTAATTGTTACAAAATTGAAGCATTGCTCAAGACGTCTATTGAGCAGATAAAAGAAAACAAGGACACTACAGAAGCCCTTGTAAAACTAGAAACAGCGTTGAAATTAATTCAACATGAAACTGGATCTAAATATCTTTCAGATCATCAACATTGATTGGTGGTTCGCCTAACAGCTCTTCCTTCAGTTCAGGTTGAGCTGCAACCACGCTGTCAAACTTCAATAGCATATCGTGCCAAGTATAGAAAAATTCAACCCGCATCGATTCTGGAATAGCGGTTAAAATCTTGGCAAGAACCGAAACTTTCATATCACCCTGCTTGCCGTTTTTGATATTGGAAACGTTATTAGCAGTGACGTGAGCATGGTCTGCTAATTGTTTGTTAGTAAACCATGACTGATCGTTCAATACTTTCCGTAGAATCCGATAGGGATCTGGATAACCACCATGATTCTTGATTAACCCGATTTTTGCGTACAACTCGTCATCTATTGGTGTTTTTAACATTTCTTTTGCTTTCTACTCATTATCTTTAGTGTAAGCAATTTTACTCAATACCACAAGATATTTTTATGGTACGTAATAGACAAAACACCAAGAATAAGGTCTATTTAAGTTCCAATAGATCAGAAAGTTCACATTGGAAGTAATTGCATAAAATTTCAATAGTGGAACTACTAATAGCTTGAAATTTATTGAGGTAAAGAGCATTGATAGTAGTAGGTGACAATCCAGTCTCCTTAGCCAATCGGGCTTGATTTAAAGGAGGCTCATGTATTGCCATCAAAAGCCGAATTTTAGATTTTAATTTTTTCATAAGACAATTATACAATTTTAAAAATATTGAAAAAATAACACAATAGCTTGTTAATTTCTTACAATAGCTTGTAAGATTATAAACAAAGAAAAGTAGCCACCAAGGACTACCTGTATCAAAAAGCAACTAGATTTTAGCATGAATAAAACAAAAATCCATCTCATTGGACAATATACCCGTCCAAGATAATCTTTGTTACTAAACTTTATTTTTTGTATATTGCTTTCTCACGATATTCAGGATAAAGTTTAATAGCCGAGATTAAATCAGGCTATATTTATATATACAAACAAAAAAGGAGTAGCCCTTGAGCCCTCCTTCGGAGATAACTTGTTTATTAACTAAACATTATGCCACACAACTACAGAAATCAGGCTTCCACGCGGTTTATAAAAAACATTATTAAAAATATAAATACTGTCATTAGAACAGAGTTATTGTATGGCAGATAGAAATTTTAGCTCAGACCAGTTTGTACGCCAACTAAAATATCTCGGTTATTCCGAGAAGGAAAATATTTACCTAAGAGAATTCGCTGGAAAGAATCCTAAGGCAGACGATTTTAGGGAAGCAGGTATAGAAAGTAAAGATTTTTTTAAAGGTGTTAAGCCTTCTGTTTCTTGCACTCAGTTTTATCATGTTGCCAAGGGAAAAGAATGGGAACATGACGAGCAGAGGGGATTGTATTTTGTCGTTAATGGTCAAGGCAACACTGATAAAGAGGTTAAATGGGCACGTGCTATTTTTGTCGAACACGACCATAAGGAAGGCTTAAGCCGACAAGAACAAATCGATCTTTGGCAAACTCTAGGACTACCTGAACCTACTTTTCAGATTGAGTCAAGGAATGGAATTCAACAATACTGGTCCAGTAGAGAGCAGATTGGATTAGACGAGTGGCGAGAGCTTCAGGAGGACATGATCGCCTTTACTGGTTCAGATCCTAAAAACAAAAACCCAAGTAGAGTATTTAGGGTTGCTGGTAGTTACCACGTCCAAAAAGATATTAATGGTGATTTGTTGCCTGATTTCCAATGTAATATTATCAATGAATCTGGTGTTAGGTATTCTTACGATGAATTACGGGCTGCTATACCCTCTCGGAACGCTAGCTTACCAGTTTTAACTGCTAATGAGTTTGCTGGTCAAGAAGTCCAATATGGAGCGCTTAAAGAATCTAACAGTGGACCAGTTCCTATTGAGAAATTATTATCTGTAGCCCATCGAGGAATTTTAGATAATGGTATCTCCGAAGGTGGGAGAAATAATGGGTTAGCAGAGTTTGTTAGGGATGCCATTGGTGTTGAGAATTGGTTGTTAAATCAAGGGATTCAATACGAGGGTAATGCCAGACAATTATTGGATCAAGCCAATTCCAGATGCTCACCGTCATTAAATGACAGCGAAGTAGACACAATATGGAAAAGTGCAGAAAAATCAAATCCTACACCCTGCCTAGATCAAGGAAAACTGCAAACTTGTCTTGATGCTTGGATTAAACCATCTCCATACAAGCAGTCCCAGAACAGCACTATTGAAACACCTGTAACTGTTGACCAAAGCAATATTTACACTGCCAATAAAATCTATTCAATTAATGGCAGGCTAGGTAGAAAAATTAAACTTAAAAGCAAAAAAGAAGACGAAGATAAAGAACTTTTTGAACCTTTAACTGATTTTGATTTTGATGTTATTGATATTTTTGGCGATATTCATGGTCTGGGCAATTCTGGAGTTTTGCTTGAAGTAAAGCAGGTAGGCAACGGCGATATCAGGAAAGTATTAATTCTTGATAAGGATTTAAAATCATTAGCCGAATTTTGCTCAGCAATTAGAACCAAGTTTGGTTATACCTTAGCAATAGATCTCAAGATTGGACAAATCAACCAGATTATTGGCGACAAGATTGAAGCCTACATTAAACGTGGAGGCGAACGTCATCTTCTAGCACCACTAAGAGGTAGACAACCTAATGGCTTTTGGGTATTCGAAGATATCCAATTTGACGCGCTAGGGAACGTTTGTAAACCTGAGCAATCAGGTATGGTTTTTAATGCACAGCAGGATGATGGGGACGCCATACCCAGTCCTAAAATATTAAAACCAAATCCAGAAGCTTTAGGCAAAGTATTGACCTTAGCTAGAGAGTATGTAGGGAATACTAATATTTTTCCTACCTTGTTTGTAATAGCTGGACAGGTAATGGGGGTGCATTATCACGCCATTAGAGATAACGGCTATACAATTTTCCCTTTTGTCAATGCTACTGGAGATCCTGGTACTGGAAAATCTACAGCAGCCAGTATAGCGCAGGCTTTGGTAGGTATGCATGAAGCTGGATTTGGGGATACCAGCCACAGTGCCATTATGCAAAGGTTGAAAATATTATCTGGTATATCTTTGAATTGGGATGATCCCAAGAAAGATAAAACCCTAGATGAATGCTTAAAATCAATTGCATCTGGAGAAGCGCGTATTAGACGTGGAAACGTCCAAACCCCTCAGAGTAGTGTAATTGTTACCTCTAATCATTTTATTGGAGAAGATAAAGCAGCCGTAGAATCCCGTTCAGTTGCTATTTCCTTTTTTAAAACCAACGATATTAACGACAACCTGAGATTAAAACTAAAAACTGCTTTAAAAACCGCTAGTGCTGCTTTTAGTACTCTTATAGGATTTGGTTTTGATGCTGAAGAAGTTAACAATCTTGCTTTAAAACTAAAACCAGAATTAAAAAAATCACATTCTAGAACGCAGGACAATTTAGCCTTAATTACTTTCTATGCGCTCAAACTTGCTCCCTATGCTGGTTTAACTTGCGAGCAGATTATGGATTATGTAATCAACGTCTTGTGTCCAGCAGCCAATCAATCTGAATCCAATAAACCTTCGCATTTGGATCTAGTAGAAAAATTAGAGATTCTAGCTAACCGTTCTCTAATTGGCGATTGGAACTATCGAGTTATTAAAAAAGATAATTACTTAGGAGTAAAGCAAAAAGCAGTTTCTTTCAAGCTGGAATCTATCTGGAATATTTTAATTAACAATTTTGATGTTTCCTATTCCAAGAAAGTAATTTTAAATCTAATAAAACAATCTGGAAACAGTATTAGTGATGTTCAGCATTTTGCTAAAGACCAAAGAGAATGGCAAGCATGGCAAATACGTCAAAACGATAAAGATGTAGCTGAACGCAATCCTCAACCAGAACGCAAAGCATATCGTTGTGTCACTATTTTTATTGACGATGAACTCGAGGTTGAACGCGAGCCCACACCACCTCCAGTAAAAAAAATTGAACCTGAACCTGTAGTAGAACCAACAGTAACAGTAGTTCAACCAGAAATTGCATCAGCAGTTATAGCCGAACCTCAAGTTGTAGAGCAGGTTGTAGTGATTGATGAAGAACTTGAAAACGAAATTTATGATTACTTGGATTGTTTAACTACAGCCCAAGAATATAAGGAATTTTTGCAAAGATGGGCAAGCTCTGGAGATTCTGTTAAAGAAAAAGCAGCTCATAGAGCATGGCAAAGACTACCAGACTTTGTGATTTTACGATTGAAAGCGTTAATACAGCGCGAAGACGTAGGACAGTTGAAAATGCTGCCTCCATTTAACCGACCTGAATGGTGTCCATATCAAGCTGGAGAGTTGATTGTAGATAAAAACGACAATCTATTCTATGTGAAAAACTATATAAAACCGACTGACAAGGATGTACCAAGGTCGGTAGCAGAAGGTCGTTATCTGTGGATAGTACCAATTAACAAAAAAATCAATAACGGTATGGAACGGCATATTCCAATTGACGAGGTAAGAGCATGGTCAGCTTAGAAGAATTATTACAAAAAGCCACTCCCAGTCAATTAGAACAATACGAATATCTACAGAAAACCTATGCAACTACGGTAGATATCGATGTTGGCTATCGGTATTTACACGTTGCAATTTTAAGAAAACTACCCAACCAAAAATATGCTTGCAATCCAACAACCAATCCTTTTTACGTTAGAGAGTTCTATCCCCAGTCGCAGGAAGAATTCACGAATTCAGCTGGTAGACCGTCCAAAAAACTTTCCAAAATCCAGCAAGCCTGGGCCGCATTTGCTGACAATTAAACAACTATTAGCAAAGTCGACTATAGGACAACAACAAGAAGCTAGTAGGTTACAACAATATGGTAATGACGTCTTCCATCGTTATCTCCAGGTTAGTGTTACCCGCAAACCTATCGCCAATTTAAAAATTAACAATAATTCAACTTGGGATAAAAACGAACTTCTGGATGAATTTCCAGATTATTGGGAAGAATTAGCTAACGAATTTTTAATAGGCAAACCATCAATTACAGCTTTTGCTCTCTATGAATTTCTGTTTCCCGATTGTCATCAAGTTTACGAAAATCTAGAAGGCGAAACTGAAATTGTACCGATGATTGACCCCTATGATGCCGAGCGTACCATAGCGTTTTTGGCAGGCAAACTAAAAGAATGGAATTGGACTACTCTCAATAATCCTCGTATTTTCTTTAACCCAAGCTTGAAATATGAGACAATTGTACTAAAGGCTAAAGAAGAAAAAGAATTTAAATTAACTTCTTTTGCCCACAAATTAGGATTTGAATGTAATCAAGAGCTGATAAGGTTTTTGAAAGTTATTTTAGATCGGGCTGGGTTTGAATCTTACCTAATTGGTAGAGATTTTTTTTATCGCACACCATTATTTTTTATTTAGCATGACCACTGTAATCCATCGTGACGGGAATATTACGCCTGTAGATATTTCCAGAATTAAACAGGTAGTTGATTGGGCTTGTTTTGGTTTAACGCCTATTAACCCTTTGGAATTAGAAGCGGTATTTTCTGCCAGACTCAAAGGAGAAATCAGCACCAACCAAATTCAAGAAAACTTGATTAACCATGCCTTAGAATTATGCTCACCTACTGAACCCAATTGGCGTTATGTCGCAGGTAGGCTGTACATTTGGAATCTATGGAAACAGGTTAGGATAGCCCGTTCGATGGAAAACTACGAAGATATTTATCAAAATAGTTTTATTGAAATCAAACGGAAAATTGTAGCTGGTATTTATTCTCCAGTTTTGTTAGAAGGTTATAGTCTAGATGAAATCAAAGAATCTGTGGGTTGGATTGACCAGGAACTAGATAAGGATTACGACTATGCTGGAGCTAAACTACTGCATGACCGTTATTTATTAGCGAACGAACTACCCCAAGAAGCTTTTTTAGTATCAGCCCTGATTGCTGCTAGTAATTCTAAAGAACCCTTGGTCTTTGCTAAAAAAATCTATCAAGCAATTGCTCAACGTAAAATCTCGTTGGCAACTCCAATGCTGGCAAATCTCCGCCGTCCTAATACTTCTGTTACCAGTTGTTTTATTATTGACGCTGACGATAGCTTAGAAAGTATTGCCTATAGTTGGACACAAAGTGCTAAAATTTCTGCCCAAGGTGGTGGTATTGGAATTAGGCTATCCAGAATTAGAGCAATAGGTGCTACCGTCAATGGTCGTCCTAATTCTTCGGGTGGAGTAGTACCTTGGATCAAGATTTTAAACGATATTGTTTTGGCAGTAAACCAAGGTGGCAAGAGAGCAGGAGCTATGACTGTCGCTTTAGATTCTTGGCACTTAGACCTGCCAGCGTTTTTAGATATGCAAACCGAGCATGGCGACCAGAGGTTAAAAGCTTTTGATATTTTTCCTCAAGTAGTTTGTTCAGATCTGTTCATGACCAGGGTAATTAACAACGATACTTGGACACTAGTAGATCCACACGAGGTTAAAACCCAGTTAGGAATTGAATTAGCAGGATTATGGGGTTGGAGTTTTCAAAACGCTTATAACGAAATTGAAGCGCATCTAGGTAGCAAGCTTAAATTATATAAAACCGTAAAAGCTAAGGAATTATTTAAAGAAATCATGCGCCTCCAGCTTGAAACTGGACTGCCTTATCTTTCGTTTAAAGATACCATCAACCAAGCCAATCCCAACAAAGATTCAGGTACAATTCCTAGCGTTAATCTCTGTACAGAATCCTTTAGCAACGTTAGTGTAACTGAAGCTCACTGTTGCGATCTTGTTTCGCTCAATCTAGCCAACATTTATGATGACGAACTAGAAGAAATCACCGCTATTGCTGTTGAATTGCTAGATAACGCTTTAGATATTGCTACCCCATCGATACCAGAAGCCGCTAAACATCATAAAAAATATCGTGTATTGGGTGTAGGAGCAATGGGTCTAGCTGATTGGTTGGCTAGTCGCAAATTATCTTATAAAAACAATCAACAAGAAATCAATGATTTGTTTGAAAATATTGCCTATGCTGCCTACAAAACGTCAATAGACCTAGCTTCAGAACGTGGAGCATTTGCCGCCTATAAAAAATCTGAATATAACAAGGATTTAATTAACTGCAAACCCTACAGCTGGTATGAGCAAAATTCAAATCAACCAGACCGTTGGCGTAGATTGTTTGAAAAATTAGCAGAATATGGCATTAGAAATAGTCAATTATTGGCAATTGCACCCAATACTTCATCTTCACTAATTCAAGGCTGTACAGCGTCAATTTTACCTACCTACAATCGCTTTTTCTTTGATAAAGCAAAAGGTAATTTACCAATAGCACCACCTTTTATCGACGAATATTTTTGGTATTACGAAGAAAACCGTAATCTTGACCAACAGATAATAATTAATACGGTAGCTAATATCCAAAAATGGATAGATACTGGTATTTCTATGGAGTTGCTTTTTAACCTAAATCACGGGTTAACTGGAAAGGATATATTTAGAATATTAACCTCAGCTTGGCAACAAAAAATAAAAGCTATTTACTATGTGCGAACCGTGCAAAAAGATAATTTTATTGAAGCTGAATGTAGCGCTTGTGCAAATTAATGAACGAAACCATACTATATAGTATTTCAAGTTTGATTTGGTTGTTATTTGGTTTTGCTATCAAAGCCTATATCGACTATCAATTTAAACAATTTGAAAAAGATACAAACGCTTTGTTGGCAGCTCCAGAAAACGTTGATTATGTCAGTGTTCGACAAGTTGACGCTTTAAAAGATGAAATTATTAATTTGGTAGAATTGTTGTTAAGTGATGCAGTTTCCATGGAAGATCAAGGAGATATATTTTCTTATAAAATATCTTCGGCATTGATTCATAAATTAGACACGTTGTTTGCACAATTAGGGGATATGGGAGATGATTCAAACCTTTATTGATTTAGTAAAATGCACAACTTTCCACCCAAGATTATCCCGTTAGAACCTCACCAAGAATTACAAATAATCAAGCTAAAACAACAGGCTCAATTACTTAGTAAATATACGTTAGTTGAAATGATTGCCAAAAATGCAAGGCAGGCATACGTTAATCAAAACAGGATTGAAAGTCGATTAGATTTAACGTTTGAACAGGAATTGCACCTCAAGGCAGTTGACAAATATTACCAAGAATATCCACACGAAGTATTAGCTCAAGCCGCCATATTTTATTTGCACAGAAACCTCTTGTTTGAAAATATGGTGATTCATCAAGAACAACAAAGAAACCATGAAAAATACAATTCTTTTTAATCCCAACGGTCAAGATAAGGCTAAACAAATATTTGAAGGCAATAGCACTGGAATGTGCCAGTTAAATAATATTGCATATCCTTGGGCTTCTAGACTATGGGATCAAATGCGGTCACAATTTTGGCAACATCAGAAAATAGATCTTACCCCAGATGTGGTTGATTACAACAATTTAACTAAATCTGAACGCAATGCCTACAACAAAACTTTAGGGTTTTTGGTATTTTTAGATTCAATACAAATCAATAATATTCCCTATCTCAAAAGTCCAATTACTGCTCCAGAAGTTGGATTATGTTTAGCCGAACAAACAGCACAAGAAGCGCTGCATAGTGCTAGTTATCAATACATCATTGAAACTGTAATTCCCAAAGAAGATCGTGATGCAATGTACGAACTTTGGCGAGAAGATTTGATATTACAAGAGCGCTGCAAGCTGATTGCTGGAGTTTATCAAAATTATATTGATGATCCTAGTTTAGATAATTATTTGAAATCGTTGGTTTCTGATTATATTTTGGAGGGAATATATTTTTATGCTGGTTTTAATTACTTCTATACCCTTGCTAGCCGTTCTCTTATGCCTGGGACTGCAGATATTATTAAACTTATCCACCGAGATGAATTAAGTCATGTCAGGTTGTATCAAGAGCTAGTAATTGAAGCCAAACAACAATATCCAGAAAATCCAATTTGGCAACAGGTTCAAGATATGTTTAGCCAAGCAATAGCCCATGAAATTGACTGGAATTTTTCAATTTGTAAAGATGATATTCTAGGTATAACAGCACGTTCTACTAGCGATTACGTTTATTATCTTGCTGATTTACGTTTAAGAGCAATAGGTTTAACTGGTATAGCAAATGTGCCCAAGAACCCCTATGCACACCTTGAACGCTTTAGTGATCTTTCTAGTGGAGCTACCACCAAAACCAATTTCTTTGAATCTACTGTTACCAGTTATCAAACTTCTTCTACTGTAGAGAATTGGGATTTTTAAATGAGGGATAGACTCAATCTTAATTTTGATTTGATTCAACATAATTTTAATTATGCCAATATCCTAAATTTTCTAGAAATCATTTTAGAAAAAGTAGAAAAAGAATACATGTTGTGTGCCAATGATGTAGCAGAAGAAAACGGATATAGTCGTAGTTTGCACGAAGAAATTTACAATTTAACCTTGGTTAAAGGTCGCAAAGATTTGTTGGATAACTTGATTGAAGAAATCAAAAAAATAATTTAATTGGAAAGTATTATGACAACCATATTTGAGCAGGACATAGATCAAGAAACGTTAGATTATCTTCTAACTAAAGAAGCAATTGCGGTAGATACTGAAACTCGTGGACTATTACCAGCTCGTGATAGATTATGCCTAGTGCAAATTGCAGATGATGATGGAAATTTCTATTTAATAAAAATCAATCCAGACCAAAAAGAAGCAGTCAATCTCAAAGCACTATTAGAAAACACTAGTGTATTGAAAATCTTTCATTTTGCTAGGTTTGATATTGCTTTCTTACTAAGACAACTTCACATCAATACTCACAATATATTTTGCACCTACGTAGCCAGTAAACTTGCTAGAACCTATAGCTCGAGCCATAGCTTAAAAACATTGGTTGGAGAATTTGAAGGCATCGAATTAGATAAAAGCAAACAAACATCAGATTGGGGTAATCCAGAATTATCAGAAGAGCAATTAAATTATGCTGCTGGCGACGTTGAATATTTGCATAGTATTTCAGCAAAGCTTGCCAAGATTTTAGAAAGAGAAAATATTTTACCACTTGCCTTTAGTTGTTTTGCCAGTATTAGAACTTTGGCTTATTTAGATATTTGTGGATATCAAAATTTATTTGAACATTAAATAACTTGACCTGAGCATGTCAATAAAAGGTTCGGTTCTTGGTCTGTAGTTGAAAATAGTGCGTAGTGAAAACTGCGCATTTTTGTTAGGAGAATTTATGGCAAGACAAGTATGTCCAGTCTGCAGTGTATGTATTGAAAATGGTATTGTTAAAACAAGTTTAGGTAAACCATTATCTAAACAAGAATTAAAATCTAGAGTTTGTATATATGCAAAATATCACGGTTGTATTAACGACTTTATTGGAGAAGTTGATCCATATTTTAAATCCTACGAGACCTTCACGGGAGGAGCTTTTAAACATTATCAAGGACTTGGAAAAACTCTACAAGAAAACCCAAGCCAAGATTGATGAATTAAAAACTTTAGAAAAAGATCGACCAAAAATTGTAGTTGGAGAATCGGTAATTAATGCCAAATTAGAATTTGAGATAATGGTAGAAGAAGATACTAAAAACGTAATTTTGTTGATTCAAAAATACGACGTTTTTAAAGAAGGAAAATATTTGACTCAGCTTAATCAATTTATTCTTCCACCAACAGCAGCCCAATCACTTTCTACTCTGTTATTTAAAAATTCTTTAAAGGAGGAAACAACCCTTGAATGAGTATCTAAAAACCATTTGTGCAACCTTTACTGGAGTAACTTTAGCTTTGTATTTGCATAGTTATCTAGAAAAAACATTAATACCTCCAGCTAATTCTAATCAATTAATCAACCTACCTACTATTATCAAATGACCAGTATTTTAATTGAAGGAATCGACGGCACTGGTAAAACTTCTTTAGCAATTGCTCTAGCTGCCAAACTGAACTATACCTACCTTAAACATCCAAGCGCTTGGTATTACGACAACGAAACAACTTCAGCCTATTCTAATGCCCACCTGCATGTTGCTGATTTCTATATTAATAGTGATTTTATTGCTACTAACAATGTAGTAATAGATCGCTATTTACCGAGCCACATGGCTTACGAAATCCTAACGCCTAATGCCTCTAATGCGGTAGATTGGTATAGAGTTGCCCAAAACGTAGCAATTCCAGATATTGTGTTTTACTTGGATTGTTCGGTGCAAGAATCTTGTAAACGTCTTGAAACCAGAATTAAAAAAGATTGGCAAGAGACCACAATGCAATTAAATATTGTGCGCCGAAATTATCTAGAAAACGTTATCCCTTTACTAAAAATAAAAGGCTGGAAAATCTATACAATCGATGCCCACCAACCAATTGATGTAATCGTCAATAAGTGTATAGAGTTTTTGTATCGTCATAACGAATCTTTGCAATTGCCAGAACTTCCAAAAGGTAAAAGCTATTATGTCGCAAGGGTATAGAGGAATTGTAATCAATTCTCCAATTAGAGATTATCTAGAAACAAGTGCTGGTAACTGGCATAGTCAACGTCGTTATCATTATCTAACTACAGGCAAGATTGAAGAAGTTGAATCTAAGTTATCAATAGATTTTTTAAACTGGGAAGCCCAAGAGCTATTGGACTTGGCAACCAACTTTACTAAAGATAACGGCAGTAATCCAATATTTCTATGTGGTGCAATATTGTCCTGGGATAGCGTCAACGCTCAAGGGCACAATTTATCTAGCGGTAAAATCACACTAGGAGCTACCGAAAATCATCAAAAAATTGGGTAGAAACCCCGTCGTTCACGACGGCTTTATAGAAGTGGATGAAATCTGCCAGTATGAACTGTCACTAAATACTAGCAATCTTACAAAAGATATTTTAGAATGTAAACATGGAAAAAGCCTATCGCTACCGTTTCTATCCCACTAGCGAGCAAGAATCACTCTTGCGCAGGACAATGGGTTGTGCACGGCTAGTCTATAACAAGGCTCTAGCTGTTCGGACTGAGGCTTGGTACGAACGACAAGAGCGAGTTGGCTATAGCCAAACGTCCTCCATGTTGACAAATTGGAAACAAGACTCCGCTCTTGAGTTTCTGAATGAAGTTAGCTGTGTTCCTCTTCAGCAAGGACTTAGACATCTCCAAGCCGCATTTACTAACTTCTTTTCTGGTCGGGCAAAATATCCCAACTTTAAGAACAAACATAATGGCGGTAGTGCTGAATTTACTAAGTCTGCTTTTCGGTGGAGAGATGGGCAAGTCTTTTTGGCTAAATGTGCTGAGGCTTTGCCAATTCGTTGGAGTCGCAAGATTCCCGAAGGTTGCACACCCTCGACTATTACCGTCAAGCTGACACCATCTGGTCGCTGGTTTGTATCCTTGAGGGTGGATGACCATACTGTTAAGCCATTTCCAAAGGTCGATGTCTTGAATGGACCGCTCATGGGAGAAACCACCAAGACTTTGCCTGTCCACAAATCGATTGGTTTGGACGTTGGCATAAATAGTTTGATTGCCACTAGTGACGGTGATAAGATAGCCAATCCCAAGCACTTTAAACAGCTTCGGAAGAAGCTGAGACGGGTACAGAAAGCACTGTCTCGAAAGCAAAAGGGAAGTAACAACAGACACAAAACTAGATTGCAAGTAGCTAAAGTCCATGCACAGATAACTGATGCTAGAAAAGATTTTTTGCATAAGCTGACAACTCAACTGGTTCGTGAAAACCAAACGATCGTAGTTGAAGATCTGGCTATCAAAAACATGGTCAAGAACCATAAACTTGCACTTGCGATTAGCGATGCAAGTTGGGGAGAATTGATTCGTCAACTTGCATATAAATGCGAATGGTATGGGCGAGAATTGATTAAAATTGACCGATGGTTTCCTAGTTCTAAAAGGTGTGGAAACTGTGGACATATCGTAAATAAGCTGTCGCTGAATATCAGAGAGTGGGAATGTCCGAAATGTGGAACTAACCATGACAGAGATGTGAATGCGGCAAATAACATTTTGGCGGCAGGGCTTGCCGTTTCAGTCTGTGGAGCAACTGTAAGACCCGAAGAGAGTAAGTCTCGGAAGGCTGGTGTTTTGAAGCAGAAACCTAAATAGCGATGTTTAGGAATCCCCGTACCTTTAGGTCGGGGAGGATGTCAACTATATAGGAATCAAGGTTATGCTACTCAAGCGCCTGTTAAAAGCGATTATACGGTTGATATACACCAATTAAAAATGGTTTCTAATTACAACAGTACAGTGTATATAGAAACCATTAAATTACTGAGTGAAAATCATCGTAGTAGGCAAACTGAAGCCTATAAAAATGATCAATTGGTGCTGGTTGGACAATATCTAGAGACTAGGCTCTGATTCTTTTTCATCGATAGTAGGTTCAATGGTTTTAACACCATCTTCTACTTCAATATTTTCTTTGATAGGAACGGTGCAAAAGCCATCAAGACAACGGGATTTTGGGAGTTTTGTTTTGCGTGAACCTAAAGCTATTTCAAGATTGATTGGTACTTTTTCCATGATTAATATAATAGTAATTTATTTGCATCTAGAGAGTTTAGCACCTTGGCTGATGGGCAGTTTCCAGACATAACCATCGATAGTTCCATAGTGGCTTGATAACCTCCACGAATCCAATAGGGTGCTGCCTGTTGTTGTTGTACTGATGTTAACGGTCCACTGGGAATATAATGCGGACAATCGGCATGTTCAAAAGGAGTTTGACATAGGGGGCAGGTCATTGCTCCAGTAGATAATCCACCAATACTGGCGTAAATTTTTCGACCATAGTTGAGGTCATTGGTAATTGGATGGCTAGTTTCAGTCATACATTGACAAACCAATTGATAGATGCCTTCTCGATCCATAATTGCGTTATCAATAGCTTTGTTTGGACTGGTTGCCAGATAATATGACCTGATTTCAGGATTGGGGTTAGGATAATGTAGTAATTTAGCATCATAAATCATGCCAACTTGATTTAATACATTTTCCCAATCGTGGTTAAGCATCAATGGTTTACCAGGATAGGTATTAGCCATTGTTTTTAAAGATTGCAAATCCCATTGAAACATGGACGAGTGCAATAAATTGTTAGAAGCCAATATAGAAAATGTACTAATGTCACCGTCAGAATAATCTGGTGCATTGACTGGCTTATAACGATTAATTTTATCCAGCGTAGCTTGATCTAACATGTTTAGAATTTATCATAGTATATAAATTAGTATAGAACCTTTCTTGTGGTTTTCCGCTACTTTGGCTAAATTCGAAATAACATTTACAATTGACTTTGCACGTACATTTTTCACCGATTTTAGGTAGAGTACCGATTGGTTGCCAACCAGCTTCGGCATAGCCTGGGCATTCTGGACAGGGGTGTTTAGAACCAATAAACCTGCGTTCCCAACTGTAACCTGCTTCCTGGTGTGAATCTCTGGTAGCTTCACTGTAAAATGACCAGACCGATTGAATATAGAGATCTGCTCTAGCGTCAATTTGCGCTAAACTCAAAGCACCTTTTTGGATTTGTTTAGTAAAGTTACGCAAATAGACAAATTGTTTTCTCAATTCAGTTTCAACCTTAGCCCAATCCTGTGTAGTAGCTTTGGGATTAGCAATTCTATAGGCGTTGATAGCAGCAGAACGCAAGGATTCTACTACCTTTAATTCCCACTGGGCAATATTTATTTCACCGTTGGCTAGTTGATTGTGAATGGTAGATAATTCGTTTTTATGAGCGTTTAAATAACTTTGGACGGTTTCTCTGACTTGGGTTTTTCCAATAAATTGCCCTTTTTTTGGACCGTCTAGATAGTGATAGCGTTGCGAATTTTGATTAAATCCAAACTGTGGTCCAGCTACTGGTTCTACTACTGGTTCTGTAGCAGTAATGTTGCTATCAGTATTGTCGGTAGTGGTATCGGTTGGGGTTGGTTTTATTGGAGAAGTTTTTTTAACCTGTTTAGAAATAGCATGCACCTTCGCCAATAGAGTTGACGATTGATCTGCTAATTCATCCAAATCAAACTTACCAGCCGCCAATTGCTGGGTGACTTTGCGTAGGTCTTGTAAATGTTTAGTTAACTGCAACTCTAGCGCTTTGTAATCGTTTTCTGTAGCAGTTGGATTGATTAACCTAAAGTTGGTGACCAGAGCATCTCTAAGAGCCAATGCCATAGCCATTTCCCAATCAGCACAAGAACCACCATTTTCTATAATTTCTAGGGTGCTTTCAAGTGTAGCGGCAGTATGCTGTTTTTCGTAATAATCAAAATATTCTTGTAATTTCTCAAGCGGGACTACCTGACCATTTTGATCATAGAAATAACCATTGCTATAGGTAAAGCTATTGTCCATCTACTTTGGCAATAATTAAATTTTCAAAACCTTTGGGCGCGTATTTTTGCCAAGATTCTATAGCTGCTTGTTTAGCGGCATCGTCAATTTTGGCGTTATTACTTAGTTCGTTAAAAGGAGGGAGAGTTGAACTGGTTGGTTTGATTTTCTGCCCCGTAGCCTCCTTGGTATCCGCCGCCGCCGCCGCCATCATTTCCTTCTTGTCCATTGTTAATTACTCCAGTGTAGGTATCGTCCCAAAGTGGCCATTCAATTCTATAATGACCAAATTCTCTGTACCAATCGTAACCCATCCGCAATACCAGTTCAGTATCGCAAACCTGTTTGATTGCTTTAGAGAGCATGGCACACCAAGAATGGCGCATCCTTGCGTATTTTTTAGCAGGTTCTCCAGCGATTTCCTGTGCGCCTGTAGTATCTAGTCCAGGAAAGAACCAAACAGGATAACCTACTGGAATTATTTGAAATTTCCAATAATTACAGGTATCAATCAAAGGTTGCAAATTAGGAAAATCTGATTGTAATTTTTTTAAATCAGTATTATTCCAAAGAAATAAATCAGTAATAATCCCGTCTAGTTGACGGTTTTGATAAGATTGAATATAAATTTGACGTTCGCGTTCATCGGTTTCTGGTGGCAAAATATGCAGTGTTGGATTGATTCCAAGGGTAACTGCTGCCTGTGCTAAAGAAAGTGTGGCTTGTTTGAGATTACCCCAAGCTTGCATTGATTGTTGAAAGATACTTTGCCCATAAAGAAATTGACGGTCATGCCTGATATGGACTACTTGGCAGGGGTCAAACTCGGCATCAGCTTTTCGAGAAGACATAAAACGCCGTTGGTCAAAGCCTTCTAGCAATCCTTGGTCAGATTCACGTCGAAACATCTCCCAAGTTGGCAAGTACATCAGGTTGGATACGCCGTAGGATTTGCCATCTTTTTGAATACCCAGTTCTAAAAAACTATCACCGTAACCAAGGGCTTGTTTTAATGCTTTTTCTAGTTTGTCTCCACCTATCACCCATTGGTCTATATTTTCTTTGCGGTTGATTAAATCGTTTAAAATTACCTTGGTATCTGGATGGATTGGAATAGTTTGTTGTTTATCTTGCCAATCCGATATTGTCCAACCCAGATCGTCTCCATCGGCTGCTGCAAACACGTCATCTACCGCTACACCTAAACAATGACGAGCTTCGTAACACCAGTTAACGATTTCGATTAGCTCTTTACCCATATTGGGATCTCTAATACTGGATTCTGGAATTTCTGTATCGTAACTACGCAGAACTGAAGCGTAAATCTGCGATAGTGGACGCTGTGAACCAGTCAAGTCTGTATTGTTTTTTTGACCTTGACTGGAATTATTGGCTAAGCCAAATTGGTTAAGTAATTTCTTTATTATTGGGTTCATTGTTTTTTAAAATTCTTTTAGGAGAGTGTCCATTCAAATCAAAAATGTAATGAACATCCTCATTTAAATCTTCTAACTTGGTTTGTGTAGTTTTTAAATAATAAGAAATATCGCGAATATTATCAGCATTTTTTTGACTGATTTCGTAAAGTCGCTCGATCTTTTGATTTTGCTCGTCAGTCTGCTTAGTAAACCGAGAATCCAAGGTAAACGCTATACCAAATACCGAGAACAAAATCGTTAGCATTTCGTAATTCACGACCTTACCTCAAAAATAAGAAAAAATATAGTATATATGAATTTAGTATAATATAATTTATCTACTCTTTATACTACTATGGTTACTATTTCGCAAGTTATAGCCGATAAATCTACTTTTCCTATCAATCAAGCGGATTCAGGGTTCTTAACAGAGCTACAAACTAAATTAAAAGAATTAAATTATTATTTTGTACCAGTCGACGGGCTTTATGGTCCAAGTACAGCAGGAGCATGGGCGCAGTTTAAATCTGATTACAGCCAAAGTTCTCCAGAAATTGTAGGTCCAGGTTCACTAGGATTGTTGGCAAATGCCAAACCTAGAAACTTATCCAACAATGCTGCTTTTTATAATCGCTTGTGGAACGGGGCTCAAATCCAAGACCATGCAGCCTGTGACCAAGTAATAGATCGTTCTTTCATTCCGCATCGTGGTACTTATCAAGAAATTCAAGGGGAATTATCGATTCCTTGGTACGTGATTGCCTGTCTTCATTACAGGGAATCTGATTGTGATTTTCGTACTCACCTATTTAACGGAGACCCTCTATCACACAGAACCGTAAATGTGCCAGCTGGTCAACCAGTTCATGGTAATCCTCCTTTTACTTGGGCTTATAGCGCTAAGTGTGCTTTGGAATACGACGGATTAAATCGAGTAAATAATTGGTCTATTGAATCTTTACTATATGAATGCGAAAAATTCAACGGCATGGGTTATCACCATCTTGGTATTAATAGCCCTTATCTTTGGGCTAATACTAATCGCTATCAAGCTGGAAAATACATTGCCGATGGTCGTTTTTCCGCAACCGCTGTTGACCAGCAATTAGGTATTGCTTCTCTATTGAAACGTATGCAAGAAAGGCAATTAATTTCTATTTATTAATCTTGGTAGAATTAAATCAAGATTGATTTTTTAAAAAATTATGTTGCAAACTCCCGCAGACGATACTGTAGAAAATTTAGCTGCTCTTTGTCGCACTCAGGGAACAGTCATAGAAGCTTGTCCTGCTGCTTCTCCAGAACCCTATCTAGCAATTCACAACGATAGTAAAATCTATTGTTGTTTTAAAAAAATTCCTAAGATTTTGTTAAATCAAATCAACAAAGAAGTTTATTTTAAAGGTTTGTTTATCAATACTAAACTTACTGAATTTGCACCCACAGAATTTTCGTTTAACGGGTTTATTTATAAACTGATTGACGATGAATTTGTTAGCTCAGTTTTTGATAGTTTCCAAATGATTAACGAAGATGACCTATAATTTTGACTTCAGCCAAGAATCTGCTTTTTTCGGTAGTGTAATCAACACAGTACCTAACGCTACAATTACTTTTCAGTGCTTGGAAGATGGCGTGACTTTGGGTCTAACTACCGATAGTGTAGGCAATCCAGTAATTCCTACTGGTGAATTTGTTACAGTTTCTTTGCAATGTTATCTCAATCAAAAAGGTTTATCTGGAGCGATTTTAGACGTACCTCCAGGGGCTGACATGGAGACGGTTTATTTTGAAGGAAGACTGATCAATCCTAAAATCTATCCAATGCCCATTCAAGCACAAGGAGATATTCTGGCAGTAATTAACGGGCAAACTGGACGGATTATGGCACACAGGGCGTTTAGTTCGCCTGCTGCTGCAGTTTATGGTCTTGACGCTACTTTAGGTCAAAAACTGGCAGTATACGTCCAATTCCAGCAAGGTTTGGCTTCTACTGGTGCACCTTCTGGTAATCAAGGTTCTAATGGTGGAGCTTACTCTACGCTAACCGAAGGCACAGTCTATCAAGTTTTACCAATCGATAGCGCTGGTCAAACAATATTTGCTTTAAAATCAATTCCTACCGTTCCAAGTGACAGCGAAGTTTACCTCAACGGGGTCAAAGCTCAGTATGGCGTAAATTACGCTATCAATGGACAAAATCTAACTTGGTTGGGATTGACCCTGCAACCGACCTATTTATTGGAAATTTACTACTTTTAAAGTATATTAAAAAAAAAGTACTTGACATTTCACGATAATTTAGTTATATTATTAATAGGCGAGCAGGGGTCCCTCCTGTGGTGCTGGGGAGAAATCCCAGCCATCGTCGTCCCCCCAGGAGGAGGAGGGCTCTGAGCGGTTCACGGTTGGGGATAGAAATAGAATCCCAAAGCAGACAACCAATCATCCAAAAATAAACCAAAACACAAACCAAAAGGAGAAATAAAATGGATTTAATAACTAAACAATCAATTGAAACTTATCTTGGGAAAAAAATTAACAAGTTTGAAGTATGGGCAAAAGTTTTATTTGTAGTTCCAGTAAAAGGTAAAGCTACTTTTGTTAGCAAAACCAAATACGAAGCTGCTCAAGCACCGAAACCACCAAAATTTCCAACGATCCTTGTTGGATTTTCCAGCACAGGTTTAAAAAAATTAGGTTATAAAACTTGTCCATTTGTTTGGACAAAAGGAGAATTGATTGAGCAATTGCTCAAAATTAAAACCAAACAACCAAAGCTTAACTTGTTGCAATTCCAGACCGACAAAGAAAATTTTATTCATTACACGATTGAAAACGAAACTGGATTATACGAAGATAAATTTGGTAATCAAATTCAAGTTAGTCCAGAAGGAAAAGCATACAAAATCAATGGATAGACCCAACTGCCCTATTTGCCAAGGCAAAGTTAATAAGGATGGTAAGAACGCCAATGGAGACCAAAAATGGCGATGCCTTCGTTGTCCACATTATTTTGTGGATAGCAATAAAAATGTTGGCAGACCAACAATTTTGCCAGATAGACCATTAACTCCATATGAAAAACTAAAACGCCATACAGAAAAGAACAAAAAGCAATTTGAGAAATAATTTTCAAAAAGTACTTGACATTTCACGATAATTTAGTTATATTATTAATAGGCGAGCAGGGGTCCCTCCTGTGGTGCTGGGGAGAAATCCCAGCCATCGTCGTCCCCCCAGGAGGGGGAGGGCTCTGAGCGGTTCACGGTTGGGGATAGAAATAGAATCCCAAAGCAGACAACCAATCATCCAAACATAAACCAAAACACAAACCAAAAGGAAATACACACCATGACAAAACGCACAATTGAAATTTTTGAAAATGAATTCTCTGGACCCAATTTTTTAACCATCGCTTACGAAGTGGTGGTTGTAGTCAACCCTAACAATCCATACGCAGACATTGATCTCGGCTGGTACGAAACTAGAGAAAAAGCCGAAGAGGTAGTTGCCAAAGCCAAAATCAAATACAGAATCAAATAAACCACCAAGGGGCTAACCACCCCTTTTTTTACTAACCAAAAGGAGAAAATAAAAATGGATTTAACCCCAGAACAATTAGCCGTATCTGTTCCAGACCCTTATTGGGTATCTCTTCTTCCACCAGATGTTTCAGAAGAAGAAGAATTCGATTACAAATATGCTGAACATTTAAACGAAGCAGAAGACGACGACGACAGCGACCTATTTGATCACGAATAATTACCAGGGGGCTAACCACCCCCATTACATAAACCAAAAGGAGAAAATCATGGCACACGAACGCTCACAAAGTTTAGTTTTAGGAACAGCCTACAATCACATCAATTTTGCTGTTGGAGAAACAGTTACAGCAGAGATGGTTACTAGGAAAGCTTACCGCGCCTATAACGCGTTGCGGTCCTTGGACATGATTGATACTTGCGATGTCAACATGCACCAGGTTATCCAAAGTTTACTTTATCAATATAACCACTGGATAGATTCAGGGTACGTAATCAAGTAATCAAATAGGATTCTATCAAGGGGAGCTGAATGCTCCCTTTTTTTTGTTACAGTTTTACACCTGTTACTGTAAACATGTAAACCCTTACTGTATATGGGTTTGAGTGCCCAAAAATGCAGGGTTTACACTTTTACACTTTTTTTAAATAAATTTATATATACATGCGCGCGCGAGAAACCAAGTGCTCATGGAGATACCCCTTTATTTCTTATATATATATATTTTTATTTTTAATGTAAAAGTGTAAAGTAAGTAAAAAAGAGGGCTACAACCTATTATCCATAG
>Ga0208743_1000039_pt1 | contig 66188 bp, 82 predicted proteins | sample CryBogCBH04Jul08_FD_184615 | JGI IMG/M metagenome (GOLD analysis project Ga0208743, IMG submission 184615) | Freshwater microbial communities from Crystal Bog, Wisconsin, USA - CBH04Jul08 (SPAdes) (version 2) | ecosystem: Environmental > Aquatic > Freshwater > Lake | place: Crystal Bog...
GGAGAATGGAAAGATGGAAAATGGTATAGCAAATTCCACCGTGATGCTTGGATCAAGGCTGTCAAACCATACGCCGATGAGATTGAACGGCTGCGGGGTTCATATGAAGACTGCATCAATGCTGTTGATACTATAATCAATGACGGAATGACTGAGCCAGCAAAATTTGCCAAAATTCAACACAGTGGGTTTACCGCGTATAACTACATGATCGCAATGGCGGAAGACATAAAAGATGAAATTAAAAAACGGGCTGCACTGAAGGAGGGTGAGTGATGGATATTGTTGAACGGTTGCGGGATCGTAAAGAAACAATTATTGGGTGGGTTGTTAATTTTGATACATGTGAAGCCGCTGATGAAATTGAACGGTTGCGGGAAGCGTTAAATATTTTCATGGCGGTAGACCCCGATAAGACCAGCAACTGGTTGTATAAGCGGGAAAAAGCAGAAGCACTTGTCAAGGAATCCTTGTCAACTGGTAAGCAATTCTTACAAGTTTGGCCGTGGAAATGCCCTATCGGAAAAACAGATTGCAATGAAAATTGTGGAAGATATGGTTGGGCAATTAGCCCGTGCCGCACTGAAGGAGGGTGAGTGATGTCAGACCATGCGATTGAATTTATATGCAATACGGTTTTCTGGATAGTTCTTGTATATTTATGGTTTCGTTGAAGGAGGGTGAGTGATGGATATTGTAGAACGGTTGCGGCAAGAAATTGCTGGGTACACAGACGGCCCAATTGAGGCGGCTGAAGCAACGATGCATGAAGCCGCCGATGAGATTGAACGGCTGCGCATTAATATGTATCAAGCAATGCATCATGCTGCTGAAATTTGGAAGGAAAATGGGAAAAAATTAGACGACCAACTTGGCGTTGTTGCTTTGATATTAGCCAATGGATTAGGCATTATCCCTGACGCCGCACTGAAGGAGGGTGAGTGATGGACATTGTTGAACAATTACGCAAATGTGCAAATACTATTTACCATCAAGATGGTTACACGTTTCGCCTTGGATTGCAGAACGAAGCTGCCGATGAGATTGAACGGTTGCGGCAAGCATTACAATTAATTGCGGATCATCCCGTTGAACAATCTGGGCAATGGCAGGTTGGTGCAAAAGAAATGCAAAATATAGCTAATTCCGCGTTAAAAGATCCTGCCGCCTTGGGCTATGGGATCGTTAAAAAAGTATTGAAAGATCATGGTCTTTGGGAGGGTGAGTGATGTGTAACAGAAAGGGCGAACCCATGACGGGATACCAAAGCAAGAAGCTATCGGCGGAAATCCGGTGGCTGGGGCCGTACCCGCCTAATACCCGCCATGCTGATCCTGAGACGATGGATCATATCATTGACCTGCGTAAGAAATTGGCAGAGGCGGAAAGGCAGCGGGACAACGCATTGGACAGGGTCGTGTTCATGCAAAAGAAGGTGGCGGAAATGAAGGAGGCTCTGGGCTTAAAATGACCAGTCTGACTACTTTAGCCGCGTTGTTTTACGTGGCGCATACGTTCTGTTGTTTTGTTTTGCTGTGCGTTTTAATGTGGAGGAATGGATAATGGCTTTTATGAACAAGAGAAGTAAAAGTGGAAGGAGGGGTGGTGGCAGTGGAACATCAAGGATTGAGATGCCAATGGTGCGTTTGGTTTCCGCTAAACAAGAACGGCGGATAGAAAAGATACGGGCGGCATTTCAGCCTGAAGCTAAACCGAAGGTAACATTACCTAAATTTTCATGGGACAAAAAAGATGACGAATAACGAATTAGAGGCGGCATTACAGGAAGCAATCGCGTTGATTGCAATAGCGGTTCATATGGCGAACGATCCTGAAGATCGGTTACAGTTTAAGGAAAAGTGGATCAATAAGGCTAACGAAGTAGTTCGGGGATATTTTGATTATGTCAAACGTGAGGCAGATAGCGCAGAAACACGGCATCAGGATTGGATCGGAGACTAAGGCGGCGCAAAAGACAATTTGCCCAAAGTGCAGCAGTAAACGGGTTCACGCATACGATCATTGCCTATCGGTAAGGATTGACGCTACGGGTATAGGGTGGCGGTGCTTTCATTGCGGGTGGACAGGCGGGGAAATGACGGATGCTTTCAGAACTTCATCAAAAATGGTTGGAAAAACGCGGGATCAACATCAACACCGCGATCCATATGGGGACTTACTCAGGAAGGCGCGGGCCGGATGGGCAGGTCGTTAGTCATCCTGAAGGGGATGTCTTGTGTTTTCCGTTCATCAAGGACGGGGAAATAGTCGGCCACAAATACAGGGGGCCGAAAAAGTCATTTTGGCAACAAGCAAACGGAAGGAAACAGTTTTACAATGCGGACATTCTCACAGACCCTGCGCTACACGACGGAAGCGTTTCCCTTGTTATTACTGAGGGAGAGGTTGACGCACTGGCGGTGGCAACTGCCGGATACCCATATGTTGTCTCCGTCCCAGACGGTGCGCCGCCTCCCCGTGACGCGGATGGACGGCTCATTGTCGTTCCACGGACAACAGATGATATCGTACCAGATGCCGATACAAAATTCGGATACATCACCGCCGACTGGGAAAGCCTTACGAAGATCCGTCGGATCATCATAGCGGTTGATAACGACGATGCGGGGCGGCGGTTAGGGGATGAACTTGTCCGCCGCCTTGATCGGGTTCGGTGTTCGTTTGTAACGTTTCCCGAAACCTGCAAAGATTTTAATGAGGTTTTGGTAAATCACGGTTCTGATACCGTGCGGGAAATTATAGGGGCGGCAAAACCTTATCCGGTTGATGGGGTTTACAAGCTATCGGACTTTCCGCCTGAGGAGCCGATTACAACCTACACAACGGGTTGGGGTTCATTGGATCAGTATATCCGCCCATATTTAGGGGCGTTTATGGTTGTGGGTGGGTTTCCGGGGCATGGTAAATCAACGTGGACGCTCCAGTTCGCCGCTAACATGGCAAGGTTGCACGGTTGGGGGGTTGCGGTTGCATCCTTTGAAATGAAGGTTGTCCCGTATGTCACTGACACCCTCATGTCCACGTTTCTGCAAGGTCCGATTAAGTTTGCGGCTCCGGTTAACCGTAAACGGGCGGTTGAGTTCGTTGAGGATCGGTTTACGTTTATCGCGCCGGAAAAAGGGGATAGTGACACGGATCATGACATTGATTGGTTGATTGACCGGATGCAGGTTGCGGTTATCCGTGGCGGTTGCAAGATGGTTTTGATTGATCCGTTTAATGAGATTGAGCAGAATAAAAAGCGGGATGAAACCACAACCGAATATATCGGGCGGGCGATTAGGAAGCTGAAGGCGTTCGCAATGCAATATAATGTGTTGGTCTGCGTTGTGGCTCATCCGACCAAGGGTTCCGCCCATTTGGATAGTGCCGATTTGGGGTTATACAATATCGCGGACAGCTCACACTTCGCAAATAAGGCGGATATCGGGCTTATTATCGGTCGGGTTGGTGATCCGAAGGTTGATGTCATAACGGGGATTTACATTAAAAAAATCAGGTATCAACCAGACGCTGGCACGTTGGGTGAGGCTTTTTTAACCTTTGACAAAAGTACGCGGTTGTTTTCTTGAAACCGTTATTGTATGGTTAAGACAAGGCTCCCGTTCGTCTCCGGCGGTTGTAGCTTGGGGCGGTTGGCTTTCATCCCCGTTGTGCCGACCGCCCTTTTTTATGTTTAACCTATTGCAAAATAAAGAAAAACCGGATAGGTTAGTATCCGGTTCTTTGACATTGTGAAGTATGTTTCGGGGTGCGGGTTATAGGTTACCGCTCCGGTTCATAGGGTTGTAACCCGTTGGGTTAGGTTCGGGGTTCGGTTTAGGTTCAAGTTTAATTATTATTTCGGTTACGCGATCAATGATCGGGTTGTCGTAAGTGTCAAAGGTTGACAGGCGGTCAAATAACGCATGAACCGCCGTTTCATCTGGCGCGTCAATTTCGTAGGTTTTAGTGCCTGAAAATTCAACGGTTACGGTAAATTGTGGCATGGTTTCCCCTCCCCTATGCGTTATGGGTTTCATAATTGCGGATAACAAAACCGGATTGATCCCGTTTCGCTTTATGACCTTTGGGGGATAATCCAACAATAACACCCTTTGGATCAAGAAACCGTAAATCATGCTTATCCCCGTCAATAACGGGATAACCTAAATACGTTTCCGGTAAACCGTGATCGAAAATGGCGGCAACATTGACCCCCCGTGCCAATAGCGCCCGCGCAATCGGTTCGTTTGTTTCTGATAGGCTGAAGGTTAAATGGTAATTAGGCGGCAATTTCCGGTTAAATCGGTTAGGGTTCTTTGTATAATCCAGAAATGGGATAGCAGGGAAAGCTTCCATAATATTGCGATAGGTTAAACCGTTAACCGTAACCGCAACCCCTTCGTAAGCGATATCCGTTGAACCGTTAGGGCGGATTGCGGGTTTTAAACCGTCTTTTTTAGCGTTATCGATTAGTTTTTGAACGTGATAGGCGAATTCTTGCATATATTCGGAACGGTATTTCATAAAGAAAACCATTTTGCGCTTGCGGCTATCCCGTACGGTTTCCGACATTGCAGCTTGTCCGGAATGTTCACCTAAGCATAACGCAATGCATCCGGCGCTTGCGTGTGAACAAAGGTTTCCGACACCGCCCGATTTATGAGGCGCACCGTAATTTATCCCGTTAAGATAACCGTATGAATTCGCCTTAACCGCTTTCGGACTATCCACCGAAAGAAACCGTTTGAATTGAATTTTCATTTAAACCCCCGTTTAAATTGGATCAGGATTGATCCTACTGATAAGCATAATTGCGAATTAGTGAAAAGCAAGCGAAAAATGTTATTGAAGTGAAAAAATTTTATCTTTTTCACTGATAAGCAAAAAAGCGATTTAATAGGCGGTTTATGCTTTATAATATATAGGCGAAAATTAATTTCAATTTACCGCTTGCAATCAACAAAAAATTGATTTACAAAAAATACGCGCAATAACGCGCTACATAAACGGGGGTTTATTATGAACGATATGTCTTACAACCAGAACCGATTTGCTACAGATACGGCTATTCGCTTGCCAAGCGCAACCTACGCGGAGTGTCCGCACAATAGCCGGACAGATAAATTCCGTCATATCCCGACTTTTGAGATTGTGGACATTATGAAAAACGCGGGCTTCGTTCCAGTCCGCGCAAGCGCAAGAAACGTTCGCAATCCGGACAAGCAAGGTTTTCAAAAGCACGTTATCCGCTTTCGTCGTGAACAAGACGCGGATTTACGTCTGGCAAGAGTAGGGGAAACGGTTTCGGAGATTGCATTGCTAAATGCTCATGACGGAACAAGCGGACTAAACCTTATACCCGCCTTAATGCGTTTAGCGTGTTTAAATGGTTTAGTGATACAGGATGAAACCCTTGGCAAAATCTCAATTCCGCACCGTGGCGCTAATATCGCGGATCGGATTATTGAAGGTTCATATTCTGTGATTGAGCGGGCGGATCAAGGTGCGATTGCAGCGATTGAGTGGTCAAAGGTTAACCTATCCCCTGAAAAAGCGCTTGAATTTGCGGATCGGGCGCTTTCGATTAAATATGTTACCAAGGCGGGAGAAAATCGCGACGACATTTGTCCGATTGAACCGCTTCACTTGCTACGTCCGCGTCGATATGGCGACAATGGCGCTGATTTATGGAAGACGTTCAATCGCGTTCAAGAGAATTTAATCAAAGGCGGACAAGGCGGACGGATCGGCGATAAATTCCGCTCCAGCCGCGCCGTAAAGAGCGCTGAAAAAGATATCACGCTAAACGCTGCGCTATGGGGCTTGGCGAAAGAATATGCTTTAGCCGCTTAAAGCGGGGGATAAAATAAATTGAGATTAGGGGGGAATTTCCCCCCTTTTTTATTGAATTGTTAATCAAATCAATTTATTCTCTTTCTTGTCGGAATGATCCGACGATATCAGAAACGGGGGTTTCTTATGAATAACGCAATTGAATTGCTACAGTCTGAATTGAGCGCCGTAATTGCTTTAAATGCAAAGCTTGAAGCTAAGATAGCCGCCTTGGTATGGAAGGCGGACGATTGCGGCGATATAGTCCGCGCCTATCGCTTTAAGTTTAACAATAAGCGGGGACTTGTTGAAGTGTATACAAATAAGACGCGGCTATTTTATGCGGGTAAAGAATATGCTCCGGAACAAGCGCCGTCTGACATGATAGCCGCTGCGATACAAGCTGATCCGGAATTTTAGGGTCCGCAATGGCTTAAGGCGGCCATATAGTAAGACAAGAATATAAGGGGATTTAGGGGGGAGATTGTATCTCCCCTTTTCTTTTATCTGATAGCAGGGGAATTGAGGCGCTGATAGCAATAGGCTGAAATATAAGGCAGAAAGCCCTTTTCTTCTTACAGGGGTAGGGGTCTGCCGTGATGATACAAAATGCTAATCACTGGCACGCTTCCGTGGTGTGCAATTTGTATAAGTAGTGAGCCGTCAAGGATCATTTATGCTAATCAGTGAAGTAAGCAATAATGCTAATCAGTGAAGCGCGTCATGGTTCAGCTTGGCGCGTGTCTGGCAAGATAAAGCGCGGCATGGTGCGGCGCGTGCGATGGATGCCAGCCGCCCGCAATGGTCAGCCTCTATGCTATAGGCGGCACTGATAGGGTAAGAGACGGAACGGGCTTGGTGCGCGCTCTGTGAGGCACCGCGACCGTATAGGATAGGGCACAAAGAAAGGCCTTTGCAAAATCAGACAAACGACCCCCGACCCCCCCTTTTCATAGGGATAGGGGGTGGAAAAGGGACCCCCCATACCCCCAGAGAATCTTAATTTCTCACTGATTCTCACTTCCGCAAATCACTCAACCCCCCACCCCTTTTTGGGACCCCCCAGTACAAAAACAAAAAAACCGCCAGAGTTTCCCCTGACGGCTTTCTTTTGAGATCCGCCGACCGCGACGCATACACGGTCCATTGCTCTCTATTGGCGGCTATGCTTTACGGGTGGTAGACTTGACGCTGTTCTGCTTCGTTCTACCTAAGACGTGGAAACAGCAAAAACACGCCGCCCCGTAAACTGTATACGTATATTAACGTCTGACCTTACATCCAGATACAGTACGTTAATTAAGCTTGAGTACTATATATGGCGGCAATAAAAAATTGTCAACTAACCGCAGACCATACCGCAGTAGCCCAGCGTATCGCTGTAATGGCCTTCATCTTCCCCGTCTTCTTTCCAATCGTACTTTGCCCTCCACGCCATGCACTTTGATGCAATGCATGCGCGGCCAGCTTCCAGCCCATCATAGATAAGAACGCGGTTATTCATACCGCCACCTACTGACATTGGGCATACTTTCTTGGCGGCCTCTAATTCCGTAATGTAGTGCGGAGCATTAGACATTGCTTTTCCCCCAATTAGTGGTAATAAAAGTTACATAGTTTCAAGGCATTATACTTTAAACAATGGGGAAAATCAAATGCCGACACCTAAACTGTCTGTGGAAGTTTTAATTGAAACCCTTAAATTATTAGAAGCGCATAGCCGCCGACCAACCATAGCTGCTAAGGCGGGAAACATATCTCCCAATACATTTAACCATCGCATGAAGATGGCATTTGAGCGATTTCCTAATGGACTGGATGATGTAAAATTAGAACGCCCAACATCCACTTGGACTTACCCCAGACTTAAAACCATTGAAGCCCCCGACACAAAATGGATCATAGGATCTGACCTTCACGTCTGGGATGGTGACCCAACCCTCATTTACAAAGCATTCGTTAAAGTTGCTAAAACTTTAAAGGTTGATGGGATAATCCTTAACGGGGACATTATTGACGGGGCGCGAATCAGCCGCCACCCATCCGTTCGGGGTTCCAAAGCCCCTAAAATTGAAAAAGAAATAGACACCGCCAAGAAATGGCTCCGCCTCCTACCCAATGCCAAATACAAACTGTGGACCCTTGGCAACCATGATATCCGCATAGACAACTACATCGCCGCTAACGCTTCAGAACTGGATGGGTATATCCTATCCCTGCATGAGCATTTTACAGATTGGGATTTTTCCTTTGCGTTTGATATCAACGGAACGGAAATTCGCCACAGGTTTAGGGGCGGCATCCATGCGGGCTGGAACAATGCTTTACATGGTGGGATAAGTATCGTTACGGGTCACACCCATCAGCTTCAGGTCACCGCCATGCGGGATCGGAAAGGTTCGCGGTGGGGTGTGGAGACTGGGATGATGGCGGACCCCACTGGCCCGCAGTTTCAGTATTCAGAAGGAACCCCGTCCCGGTCGCAGCAAGGGTTCGCGGTTATTTCGTTCGATGAAGACGGAACAATGTTTCCGCCGGAACTGTGCGAAATGATTAATGGCCGCCCCGTGTTTAGGGGCGACCACGTATTTTGATTAAGAAAAGGATTATTCTTCCTCTTCTTCACCCTCTTCGGAATCATCGCTCTCATCGGGATATTCGTACTCAACTTCAATCTCAACCAGCTTATCCAAACCATCGTCACCCTTGACAATTTTAAGGACTGGCAACTCAAACGCCGCCGCCATCAGATCAAAATCGTCCGCGACTTCTTGGAAAGTGTTTCCGTATGGGGCGCAACCCTCATCCGACCAGAACTCAATCTCGCCGTCGTCATCGTAAAAAACTTCACGAATGGTGTAGGAATCTTCACCAAAAATATTACCTTCAGCGGCAAGTTCCATAATAACGCGGTAGTTCCAAGACATGTTATTGTTCCCTATGTTGAAAGAATCTGATGATATTGTAAACACTGGGATTTCTCCCAAATTCCATTCAAATGTAACGTTAGTCGCGGTCAAACCCATGAAAACCTCCTATAAAGGGGACAACGCTACACTATACCAGATTTTCATCACTTTGATGACGGGGATTTCTTTTTAAGGGCAAATTCTTCGCAAGTGTTATTTTCAAATGTCACCGCCGCCCGTCTAATATCCCTGACAACATCGCCGGAAGAAGGGTTAAAATGATCGTATAGGCGGTCATTAATAGGGTTCATGCAGTTAAACCCGTTATCCTGAGCGTAAATCCACTTACAATTAACGCAAATCTTCTCTGACATTTAACTCTCCTTTTTAAAACACTTGTATTTTAATCAACTTTTGCGATATAGTAAATACAAAGGAGTAGGAAAATGAAAGCAATTACCAACGCCAACCGTCTTACTCAGAAACCGGATGAGCCTGAGTACAAGGGGAAGAAGAAAGGCCGCAAACGGAAAATCCCAGACGACGCTATGGTTCGAAAGACCATAATGGGCCTTGCTAAACGGGGTACGACATTGGATGAGATCGCGGATATTGTTGGGGTTTCCCGCGCATGGTTGCACCGTGAATACGGGAATGAAATTAAAAACGGGCGGCAAATTGCGAACGCGCTGGTTGTGGAAAATCTTTACCAGCAAGCAATGAAAGATACCCCATCCTCCATTAATGCGGGGATTTATCTGACCAGATCCCAAATGGGATGGAAAGATAAGCCAGACCAAACGGACAATCACCGCCCACAAGTTATTTTTGACTTTGGTCAATTATCTTACGAAGAACGCGCATACCTTATTAGTAAGGTTAGGGACAAAATTGGCGGACCAAAAATTATAGAAGGTGAAGTTTTTGATGAACTCCCCCAAGAGTAGCACTATTTTACACGCAAAAACATTAGAAGAAGCAATTGAGCAATATCCGGAAGATGCGGCGCGGGAACTTGAACGCCTCAATTTTGAGGAGAAGATGGTCGATTTTGTTGCGGGGGCGTGGAAATACATTGACCCCAACCCGTATAAATATGGTTGGCACCTTGAAGCTATCGCGGAACATCTTCAAGCCGTAACCCGTGGAGAGATTCGGCGGCTGGTCATTAACGTCCCGCCCCGCACGTCCAAATCCTCTATGGTTTCCGTTTGTTTCCCCGCTTGGACATGGGCGCAATCCGATATTGGACCACTCTCTGGTCCACATGTACAGTTCTTATACGCCTCCTACGCGCAATCCCTTTCCATCCGCGATTCCATTAAAACCCGCCGCCTATTAGAATCTCCGTGGTACCGACACCATTTTGGAGATAAATTTAAAATTGTATCGGACCAAAACACTAAAGTAAGGTTTGACAATGATAAAGGTGGGTACCGCCTTGCAACCTCCGTTGACGGCGCCCTGACGGGTGAAGGTGGATCAATTATTGTGGTGGACGATCCCCACAACGCAAATGAAGTTGAATCGGATCTTGTCCGGCAAGGGACGTTGGAATGGTGGGATCAATCCATGTCTACCCGTCTTAACGATCCTAAGACTGGCGCGTATGTCGTTATTATGCAGCGGCTACACGAATCGGATCTTACGGGCCATGTTTTATCCAAAGACACGGGAAACTGGGTTCATCTATGCCTCCCCATGCGGTTTGAACCAGACCGTCGGTGTATCACGCCGTGGTACATTGATAACCGCGAAGAAGGTGATTTGCTGGTCGGGGATCGGTTTGGTGAGGATGAAGTTGCTTCACTGGAATCCGCCCTTGGCCCCTTTGCCGCCGCTGGTCAATTGCAGCAACGCCCAAAACCTAAAGGCGGCGGTATTATAAAGCGCGATTGGTGGGTGCTATGGGACGAAACCGTATCGGGGTCAGAAGGGTTACGCAAAAGTGTTTTCCCGCCTTTTGAGTACGTTATCGCCTCATTGGACACCGCTTATACCACTAAGCAAGAAAACGATTATAGTGCTATGACCATTTGGGGCGTGTGGACCGACCGCCAAGATAACCAACGGATTATGTTAATATATGCGTGGCAAGATCGGTTAGAGTTCCCTCAACTTGTTAAAAAAACAGTAGAATTATGTAATAAGTTTAAAGTTGATAAACTTTTAATTGAATCCAAAGCGGCTGGGCTATCCGTCGCTCAAGAACTGCGAACGCATTTTGCGCGGGAAAACTGGGGGATTCAATTGGTAGATCCGGGCAGGGGGGACAAAGTTGCGCGTACATACGCGATACAACATCTTTTTTCGGACGGGATGATTTATGCCCCCGACATGGAATGGGCGGAAAAGGTCATTGAACAGGCGGAATCGTTCCCTAAATCAAAACACGATGACTTAGTGGATAGCATGACGCAAGCACTCTCACACTTGCGTGTTATAGGTTTTGCACGTAAACCAGTAGAAATAGTAGCGGAAAAGACCGAAGGTATGGTATATAGGTCTTCAAAGTCATCACAGCTTTACCCGGTGTAACACATGTCATTAGCACCCATGAACATTCGTCAAGTTCCCGTTTTGGGAAGTCGGCCAGAAGAATTTGATGCAATGGACATGGATATGGCCGTTGAAGGTGACACCGATGTTGAGGTTAATCCTAAATCCCCATATGTAAAAGTTGAATTGCCAGACGGTTCCGTCACGATTTCTTTCGGGGGTCCGCAGAAATCGGAAGATGAGGGGGATGAAGATTTCCACGAAAACCTTGCGATGCATTTGGACAATAGTTCATTAGGACAAATTGCGAACGAACTTGTACGGCTTATTGAACAGGATAATGAATCCCGCCAAGAACTCCTTCAACAATACGTTATGGGCCTTGATCTTTTGGGGACAAAGATTGAAACCCCGCGTTCCAATGCGGGGGATGGTTCTACGGCGGTTGAAGGACAGGCAACCGTCCGCCATCCGTTGCTTTTGGAGTCAATTGTCCGTTTCCAAGCCAACGCCCGTGGAGAACTTCTCCCATCTTCCGGCCCAGTTAAGATCCGCAACGATGGGCTTGATAGTGCTAACATCAATGCTCAGGCGGAAGCGTTGGAAAAAGATTTTAATCATTATTTAACATCCACCGCATCGGAATATTACCCCGACACGGAACGGATGTTTTTTGCGTTGGGTTTTGGTGGAACCGCATTTAAGAAAGTATACTACTGCCCAATTCGCCGCCGCCCGGTTTCTGAATTTGTTAGCATCCCTGAAATTATTGTCTCCAATGCGGAAACGACGGTGGCGACCGCACAGCGGATTACGCACGTTATTAAGATGTCCCCCAGCACCCTTAAAAGGCTGCAACTGGTCGGGATGTACCGAAATGTCCCCCTTTCTTCCGCACAACCGCCTAAAAACAACGTCGTGGAAGATAAATTAGAACAAATGATGGGTGTTATCCCCCGTAATATGACTAATACGGATAACCAACCCCGCGAAATCTATGAATGCTACTGCGAATTGGATATCCCCGGTTATGAACATGAGGATGATGAAGGGCCAACGGGCCTTCAACTCCCATATCGCGTAACGATTGATAAGACTTCATCTGAAATTTTGGAAATCAGGCGGTGGTGGAAAGAAGATGATGAACAATGTCTGCGTCGACAAGTGTTTGTTGATTATATCTTCGTTCCCGGCTTTGGCTTCTACGGCCTTGGCCTTTTACATCTTGTTGGTAATACCACGATGGCGCTAACCGCCGGATGGCGGTTGTGTATTGATAACGGAATGTTTGCTAACTTCCCCGGATTCTTGTACGCAAAACAAGCGGGGCGGCAATTAACCAATGAGTTTCGCGTTCCACCGGGTGGCGGTATGCCGATTGACACGGCGGGTCAGCCTATTCAATCCGCCATTATGCCCCTACCATACCGGAGCGTTGACGGGCAATTTCTTAATTTACTTCAATTAATTGAGACAAGTGGTCAACGTTTAGCTTCAACTTCGGAAACTAATGTTGGTGAAGGTAATGCGGAAGCTCCAGTTGGAACGACTATTGCGTTAATTGAACAGGCGCAAAAGGTTATTTCCGCTGTGCATAAACGTATGCATGCGGCGCAAGCACGGGAATTTGCGCTTCTTAAAGAATTATTTAAAGAATGCCCTGAGGCTTTTTGGGAAAATAACAAATATCCATCTTACCAATGGACGCCAGAAACATTAATAACGGCGCTTGACAACATTAATTTAGTCCCCGTTGCTGACCCAAATACCCCATCCCATGCGGTTCGCATTCAAAAGGCAATGGCAATTAAGCAATTGCAGGGTCAGAATCCGGGGTTATATGACCCACGCAAGGTAGATGAGCGTATCCTAACCATGCTTGGTATTGAGGACGCGATGGATCTATTTGCCCCACCAATGCCGCCTCAAGCCATGCCGCCAGATCCAATGATGATCCAAGCGCAAGCAAGAATGATCGATGCTCAAGCAAAAATGGAAGAGGTCAAGATTAAAGAAAAGAGCGTAGATGCTCAGATTCAAAACTATCACCATGACCGGGAACATGAAAAATGGCAAGCATCTTTGGAAAACGCTCCGCGTGGCCCAACTGACCCGGAAATGATGACGGCGCAAGCAAAAATGATTGACTCCCAAGCCAAAATGGCGGAAGTTAAAGTAAAGGCTGTAGACGCGGCGGCTGACGCTCAGAACCGCACGGCTGACAGAGAAAGCAAAGAACGGATAGCCATGTTGCAACTGGCCCGCGAAATTGCAGTTCATCCAGAGAGCGCTTCTCAGGCGGAACAGTTTATTAAACCGGAAATCCAAGGATTGATTAGCAATCCTAAAGTTTAATGCTGGACGCAGCAGGAGCATAAAATGAGCGATCACAAGAAAGAAGCTAAAAGCGCGGCGGCTGCTAAATTGCAGCGCATGGGTTTAAAATTAGATGATGGCAGCAAATCCTTTACGGATGAGCGCGGCGGTTCCCCTTTTGAGGGTTTGAACAGCGGCAATGCTGGCAAGATGCCTATTACCCCATCCCGTTTTAAACGCGGTGGTAAAGTTAGCAAACATGCTAACGTTGAGGGTAAACACGCACATAAGAATCTTGGTAAATCCGCCCGCAAGGGTCGTGAGCATCATTCTGGACTTGATGGTATTAATCGCGTTGGTCAAATGACTGGCCCTGAAACAATTCCAAATCAGCCACAAATTCCGACAACTGGGAAGAAAAACCCATCAAATTATCCAACGGATAATCGTATGGGCCGTGGTATCCCCACAAAAAATGGCCCCGCTTGGTTTATGCAAGATACGGATACTCCATTACCGACCCGCGATAAGCCTAACACCAAATTTGAAGTTCCAGATCAGGCGGCTAAAAAAGGCGGTCGCATTCATAAGGCTGGTGGCGGCATGATGGGTGCAATGACTCCCGCCCAGAAAAAAGCTGTTATTGGTGCAATGGTCGCACGTAAGAAAAGGGCTGGTCTTCCTATAGCACCCCCATCGCAAAGCGCCGCTGGTATTCTTGGGACCCGCCCAGTAATGCCAATGGTTTCTTCAATGCGTAAATCCGGTGGTGCCGCAAAACACACGGATGAAGTGCAAGATAAAAAGTTAATGCACAAAATCCTTAAGCCAAAAGCATTTAAAGCTGAGGGTGGCCGCGCTTATAAATACCGTGGTGGCGAATTGGCAGATGGATATGATTTTCGCAAAAGCAGTAAATCTGCTGTTGAAAATTCAAATTGGGATATGAATAATCCGGATGGTTCAAATTGGGATAGCAGTGTTGTTGATTCACGGCATTCTAATTCACAAAGCCTTCGTGATGCTCAATTAAAACGTGGTGGTAAAGCTATGCACCATGAAGATTGCTCATGCAAAATGTGCAGTGGTGGCATGGCGGAACGTTCTCATCGTGCTACTGGCGGGCGTACTAAAGCAGGAAAAACCAATGTCAATATCATTATTTCTCCGCAATCTGGCGGACAAGGCCAAGCACCTTTGGGCGCTGGCGTTGGAATGGGTCAACCTCCTGTCCCGCCGATGATGCCTCCTATGCCTATGGGCGCACCTCCTATGGGTGGTATGCCTCCGGGAATGCCGCCAATGATGCCTCCGGGCGGTGGTATGCCCCCACGTCCACCAATGCCTCCTATGGCCCGCAAAGCTGGCGGTCGCGTAGGCAATGTAATGCCAAAATATCAAGAGAAAGATTACGGTTCCGGGTCCGGTCTTGGTAGGTTGGAAAAGAAAAAGTGGCCTGTAGCTAACGGAACCGAATAAGGATCTAAATGGCGTCACTTGACCTGCTCCTCTACCGCAAATTGGAGGAGCGTATTGAAGAAGAACGGGAGAAGCTGGCAGAGAGCATTCTAAACGGTTTCTCCCCAAACTATGAGGACTATAAAAATCGTGTTGGGTATCTAAGAGGATTATCCGACGCACTTATCTGGGCGAAAGAGACGATGGATGACATCGTCGGCATTGATAGAAAAGCGAGATAAACGATGAAGACTGCTACGATGAAGATGCTCCATGCGGCTGACCCCGCAGCGGAGTTAAAAGCTGCAATTGGTGACATTTCTAAAATTAAAGTAATGCACAACAACATTCTCTGCGCCGTATATAAACGGCCAGAACGCACGGCCTCCGGCCTTTACCTTTCAGATGGCATCCGCAAAGAAGACGAATATCAGGGCAAGGTTGTTCTTGTACTGAAAAAAGGTCCAATTGCGTTTATGGATGACGACAAAACCGCCTTCGCGGGACAAAACGTAAACGAAGGTGATTGGATTGTCCTTCGCTCCTCAGACGGTTGGAAATTGAACATTAATGGCGTCCTTTGCCACGTTATTCAGGATGTTCAAATTAAAATGGTCATCCCTGAACCCGATATGGCATTCTAAGGAGGTATAAATGTCAGAATTACAAGCCGCAGAAATTACGGTTACGGCTCCTAATGTTCCGCAAATGACGGAAGTAGATCTTGGGGCGGTATCTAAACAGCCTGAAATAATTGAAAAATCAAAAGATGAAGACGGAATCCAACTTTTAAAACAACAGTTGGAAGAAAAACGGCGTGAGGCAGAAGAAATTCGTCGTCAAAAAGTACAAGCGGAACAATTTGCTCAACAAGCACAGCAACAAGTAAAAAATTATCAGTATCAAGCACAGGATAATCAATTAGTTGCGTTTACAAATGCTATCGCAAGTTTTGAACGTGATGCGGAAATGCTTGAACGTGATTACGCAAATACTTTGGCGGAAGGTGATTACGCAAAAGCCGCCAAATTGCAGCGTCACATGGCGCAAGTTGAGTCAAAATTGATTCAATTGTCGCAAGGTAGGGAAGCGCTTCAAGAAAAACTTACCTACGAACTACAAATGCTTGAACAACAGCGTCGCCAACCGCAGCCACGCATGCAACAAGAGAATTTGGACCCAATTGAGGCAAAAATTCAAGAAGTTCCAAGCCCAAAAGCGCAAGCATGGTTACGTTCTCACCGTGATGCGTTGGAAGATCCCGTTAAAACGGCACGTATGACAGCCGCTCACTGGGATGCTGTGGCGGATAATGTACCATTAGACTCCCCAGAATATTTTGCCTTTATTGAAAACAGGGTTTACGACGCGGAACCTGTACGTTCTTCTGTACAACAACCACGTTCCCGTCAAGCTATGGCGGCTGCTCCCGTTTCGCGTACCAATTCCGCGCAAACTTTCCGTTCTGGGCAAACTGTGACTATGACTTTGACCCCAGCGGAACGTCAATCTGCCCGTGATATGGACATGAGTGACGAAGAGTATTTGGAAGGCAAGTTGTATTACCAGCAAAAGAACATGTTGTGAGGTAATCCATGTCAGAACCAATTAAACGTGGCCCCGGACGGCCAGCCAGAACCCCAATTACAGAACAAATGGAAGAAAACATGACCGAATTACGCCAAAATGACACCCAAGAATTGGGTATGGCCCCAGTAAGCCGTGGCCTCCGTGAAGCTTCGCTCCGTGCTGAAGAGTTGCGGGCAAGAATGAACGACGATTCAATGGACCCGTCGATGTACGATGAGTTTTACATTGATCCGCGCAAGGTTCCAGAAGGTTGGGACTACAATTGGAAGCGCGAATCCATTGCGGGTATGACGGATGACCAGCATATGATTGAAATGCGTTCAGGCGGTTGGGAACCAGTAGATACCCGCCGTCACCCAGACATGATGCCTATCGGCCATAGCGGCGCAATCCGTAAAAAAGGCATGATTCTTATGGAACGCCCTAAGGAAATCACCGTTATCGCTCAGGATCGGGAACTTTCTACCGCCCGTGAATTGGTTAACCAAAAAGAAAAGGCGTTGGGTATTGCGCCAGCCGGAACCTTTGAACGTGACCGCAAACAAACAGGTGTCCGCAAGTCTTACGAACCAATGCAAGTTCCACGGTAATAAAAAGGGGGCGCAAGCCCCCTTTTCTACTATTGCACTGTATTAAATATGGTGTTATAGAAAAAGTTATAACTCCTCTACGCGCCGTAGGGGGCTTCCCCATGTTGGATAAATAAAGACGCGCCGTCTGGTTTTATCCTACTGAAAAGGAGCGACCTATGGCGAACACTTCAGCGCCCAATGGTTTCGTACTTGCAGGATTTTTGGACGGGCGTACTGGTTCCCTTGGACAGTCGACGTATCAGATTCAGTCTGCTTATTCTTCAAACATCTTCTCTGGCGACCCCGTACAGCTTTCGGGCGGCTATGTAATTGCTGGCGCTGCTGGCACGACTGCCGTTCTTGGCGTATTTATTGGTTGCGAATATTACAATTCGTCGGTTAACCGCGTTGTTTGGTCGCCTTACTGGCCCGCCAGCACGACTGTCCCATCGGGAACGGTTATCAATGCTTATGTAATTGTCGACCCACAGGCTACGTTTAACGTTCAGTCTTCTGGTTCCGCAGCGGTTACTCAGGCTCAAGTCAACTCAAACATTGACTACGCTGGTAACTCACCTGCATCGCCAGCCGCTTACCAGCTTTTGACTGGTCAGTCGACGGCCTATGCTAACCAAGCAAACATCAGCACGTCAACGACGTATGCTTTCCGCATCCTTTCGCTTGTCACTGCACCTCCCGGCGCAAACGGCACGGATACGACGACTGCATACAATCGTATCATCGTTGCATTCAACAACCAGTCCTTCCGCCTGACGGCTGGGTCGTAATAGGAGTAAGTTCAAATGGCTATTAATCTCAGTCAGATTCGTGACCTTCTCCTCCCCGGCCTCCGTGGAGTTGAAGGTAAATATTCTCAGATTCCATCCCAGTACGACAAGGTGTTCGAAATCACCAAGTCAAACATGGCTTTGGAACGCACCGCTGAAATGCGTTACCTTGGTCTTGCTCAGTTGAAGCAAGAAGGTGGTAACACTCAGTTTGATAACGCCGCTGGCGAACGTTATGTCTATAACCAAGAGCATAACGAAATCGCCCTTGGCTACGCGATTACCCGTAAGGCAATCGACGACAACCTCTACAAGGCTCAGTTCAAGCCAACCAACCTTGGCCTTACTGAATCTTTCCATCAGACCAAAGAAATCTACGCGGCTAACGTGCTTAACACGGCTACCACGTACAATGCTTCGATTGGTGCTGACGGTGTGGCGCTTTGCTCCACGTCGCATCCTATCGATGGCGGTCTGACGATTGCTAATACCCCAACTGTACAGGTCGATCTGAACGAAGCAACCTTGCTTAACGCAATGGTTTCTATCCGCCAGAACTTCCGTGATATCGCTGGCATCAAGATCTTCGCCCGTGGTCGTAAGTTGATCGTTCCTCCTTCACTTGAACCAGTTGCTATTCGTCTTACGAAAACGCAGCTTCGTCCGGGTACGGCAGATAACGACACCAACGCGATCCTCTTTACGGGTGGCGGTCTGCCAGAAGGCTATATGGTCATGGACTTCTTGACCTCCAACTATGCTTGGTTCCTCTTAACGAACATTAAGGGTCTGGTATATATGGAGCGCATTCCATTCGAAATGGACATGCAAGTCGATTTCACGACAGACAACCTTCTTGTTAAGGGCTATGAGCGTTATTCTCTGGGCTATTACAACTGGCGTTCTATCTACGGTTCGTTCCCAACATCGTAAGGAGAAGGCACTATGGCTGATACCGCATTCTCCGGTCCAATTATTGTATTTGGGCAATCGCCCTATACGGGATCAGAATATAATCCTGACTTAGGCTCTTCGCTATTTTATGCGGGGGGCGGCATCCTTGATCCGCGCACTCCTTTTACTTACATTCCCGGTGAGTCACAGGCAGCGCAGGATTTTGGGTGGTACGGCTTCAGTGACATTGTTTCGTTCACTGGCGTCCCATACACAAACGCAGCGGCAGCAATTGTTGCCTCTGCAAACGCAACAAGCGCAACTCTTACGCTTGTTTCCACTAACTCCGCGACCACTGGCGTCTATTATTCAACGAACTTTGTTCGTTCGGATACGGGCGTTACGGATACGGTTCTTGCTCTTGATGCTTACGCTTCAGTCACCGCTTCGGCAACGAACGGCGTTCTGACGGTTACGGCAAACAGCGGCATGCCAATCGGACCCGGCATGGTTCTCCTTTCATCGTCTACGACGGTAACAGGCGGAACTCTTGGTGCATCTTCTGGTGTGTATATTGGCTCCCAATTGACCACGACCGGAACTTCATCAACGGTTGGTAACGGACAAACTGGTACTTATCAGCTTAGTCAGAACGTGACTTTCACGTCTGGAACAGTCACTTTGGCTTATCCAAACGTGCAACAGTGCGCTATTCCAACAAACATCCAGACTCCTTCAATCTGGTTGTGGAATCCAATGGCTATGGTTGGCCGCGCAGTAAGTGTTACTGCGGCAGCAAGTGCTACTGCTACAACCGCGACTGTTAACGGCTACGATGTCTACGGATATCCAATGTCGGAAAACATTACGATTTCGGCAGGTAACGCTGTTAACGGTAAGAAAGCATTTAAGTACATCAAGAGTGTTGTTCTTAACGCTGCTGATGCTACACATGCCTATTCCGTTGGTACAACCGCAATTGTTGGCCTTCCTGTTCGTTCGGATACGGCTGCTGAAGTTGTAGTAAATTCTGGTAACTCTCAGACTGCTTTGAGTGTTAACACGGGTTTTGCTGCAAACGGCTTCTTACCTGCTGACCGTACTACACCGTCCGCAACAACGGGCGATGTCCGTGGCACGATTGACCTTGCGAATGCGTCGGGTGTCAATCTTACGCCTTCCACTGGCACGAACAAGTATTCGTTCCGCCAGATTCCGCAAGCCTACAATGTTCAGTCTGCAACTGGCTTGTTTGGTTTAACCCAGTATTACAACTTTTAAGGAGTAACCCATGAAGCATCATTCTGAACATCATGGTCACCATGCTCATGGCGGTCATGCTCATCACATGGTTAAGAAGCATTCTATGCATACGATGAAACGTGCTGCCCACAAAAAGGGCGGCGCTGTCGAATCGCCAATGCATGGTCAAGTAGACAAAGACGAAACCCCACATGACGTTTACGCAGGTGCAAATTCTCCTACGGTACACGAAGCCAAGGAAAAGCATGCAGCCCGTAAACGCGGTGGCCGCACTCACAAGGCGCATAAGCACCTTGAAATGCATGGTCACCATGCTCATCACCGTCTTGACCGCCCTGCCCGTAAGTCGGGTGGTGCAGTTGGCGGCGCTGAGATGCGTCCTTTCTCCGCAGCCAACAAGGTTAAGACCCCTGCTGGCCGCATGGTGGAGCCGGGGGAGTCGTAAGCCGTCAGCATCATGCTGATGGCGGTGCTACGAAGTGGATTCAGGGTGCTATCAAGCATCCCGGTGCGCTTCATCGGCAGCTTCACGTCCCGGCTGGGGAGAAAATCCCCGCCAAAAAGTTAGCTAAAGCGGCGCATAGCGATAACCCTACTCTTGCTAAACGCGCCAGACTGGCTCAGACGTTGAAGAAAATGCACTAATTGAGGGGGGCTGCGGCCCCCTTCTTTCTTCGGAGGTTTTTATGACTGCTGCATGGACAAGATCTGAAGGTAAATCACCCTCTGGCGGGTTAAACGCTAAGGGTCGTTCTTCGTATCATTCTGAAACGGGCGGCACATTGAAAGCCCCCACCAAAGATACGCATAATTCCCGCCATAAGTCATTCTGTGCGCGGATGGAAGGGATGCGTTCCAAACTGACAAATCACAAAAACGCGCATGATCCAGAAAGCCGGATCAATAAGTCGCTTCGGAAATGGGGTTGCTAAAATGGTTGTAGGTTTATCATTTGGTGAAATTGTTAATGTTGCCCTTTCCGGCATAATTCTTATTCTTTTGGTGAGGAAATAATGGCTAAGACACCTTTTTGGGAGCATCCCGCTGAGAAAGATGCTCATCATAAACACCTCACCGCAAAACAAAAATCAACCGCAAAAGCACATGCAAGGGCGGCTGGCCGTCCTTATCCAAATTTGGTGGATAATGCAGCAGTTGCACGTAAAAAAGGTAAATAATTATGACCAGCCAAGCTTTTGTAATTAACGATTCCGTCACTAAACGTGGTTATTATGAACCATTTGAGTTGCAGGTTTCCCGCAATCAAATTACGGGCCATACGCCCACCAATATTTTTGGTTATGGCACGACCCCCGCAACGGCTGGGTTATTTCGCACCGTTTGGGAGAATATGGGATCAACAGAATATGTGTTTCCGTCTTCCGCTGTGACAATGAACCTTGTTAGTACGGTGAATACCGATACCGCAACGATTACCATTGTTGGTTTGGATGCTAATTACAATGTGCTTACCGAAAATCTTGTTTTAAATGGCACAACCAATGTGCCAACGGTAAACCAGTATTTCCGCATCAATAATATGTTTGTTTCCGTTGGAAGTACGACTAATCCATCCGGTGTCATAACACTAATCAACGGCGGTGTAACGTATGCCCAGATCAATACGGGCGTATTTAACGGAACAACATCAAGCCTTGGCGCATCTCAACAGGCTGTATATACGGTTCCCGCAGGTTACACATTTTACGGTTATCGTTATGGCGCTTATTCTTCGTTCAACGGAAACAGCGCAAACTATACAACGTATCGGGCAATTACCAATTCATCGTCAGGCGTTCAAAAGCTAATTGTAACTACACCATTCAACACAACATATGAAGTACAACGCCATTTCCCATTTGCTTATGCGGAAAAAACCGATTTGCGCTTCCAAATTGCATCAAGCGCTGCGGCGGCGGCAGTTGTGAGCATCAATATTGGCGGTGTTTTAATAGCAAACGACGGTACTATCTTCTAAGGATAGCAAATGACCAGTTCGGGTACGTACAACTTCCAACCCAGCTTAGGTGAGTTAGTCCTCAATGCGTTTTCGCGTTGCGGAATCCGCCGTACTTCGCTTCTGCAAGAGCATTTTGCAGACGCTACGATGGAAACCAACCTTATGTTGGCGTCTTGGGCTAACCAAGGCGTCAATCTGTGGGAAGTGGATCTTATATCCGTACCTCTTGTTCAAGGCGTAACAACCTATTCGGCGGCCCCTATAGATAATATTACCGCCATTTCCGGCACTGGTACAACCGCTACTCTTACTTATAGCAGTACCAATACGTATCCCGTTGGCTCTCCAATTACTGTGGCGGGCATGACCCCTACTGGGTACAATGGTACGTATGTTGTTACCGCATCTACATCTACGACTGTGTCTTATGCAAATTCCACAACGGGTAGCTTGACTGTGGCGGGTACTGTTACGGGCGATGCACGTCCAACAGTTATGGTTTTGGATGCGTTTATTCGATACAATAGCGGCACTTCTTCGCAGTTTGACCGCGTTATTATGCCTATTTCGCGCACAGAATACTCCCAAACGCCAAATAAATTGCTTCAATCGCCGCCAACAGTGTTCTGGTTTGACCGTTTAATTAGCCCAACGATCACCGTTTGGCCTGTTCCAGACCAGACTGGTTACTATACGTTAAACTATTACAGGGTTCATCAGATCCAAGATGCAAATCTAACGGGCGGCCAAACGGTTGACATTCCGTATCGTTGGCTGGATGCGATGGCCTCTGGATTAGCGGCACGGTTATCCGCTATTTATGCCCCTGACAGGCTCCAATTATTGGAAGCTAAGGCGGAACAGGCGTATACGATAGCCGCTACGCAGGATACGGAAAACGTCCCACTTTATATTATGCCTGGATTAGCGGGATATTTTAGGGTTTCTTAACAATGGCTTACATAGTTTACGTAGCGACAAACATTGTAAACGGGAACCGCTATATTGGCGTTACATCCCGTGGTTTGTCATATCGTAAATCCAATCATTATTCTAAGGCAAGGGCCAAATTTTCAAATGGCGGAAGTTGCCCTAAGTTTCATGCAGCAATTCGCAAATATGGTGAAGACGCTTTTTCATGGGAAATATTAGAAATCCATGCAAATATTGATGACATGATAGCAGCAGAAATTCGACTTATTGCTGAATTAAAACCTGAATACAATTTGGCCGCTGGCGGAGAAGGTGCAAAAGGTATTAAGCACACAGAAGAAACTAAACGTTTACTTTCTGAACAAAAAAAGGGCAAAATTGTTTCCGCAGAAAGACGGGAACAAATGAGAAAAACGGCTCAAAAAACAAACACGACCCCCGAATATCGCGCAAAAATGTCTGCTGTCCAAAAAGGTAAACGCAAAACACCTGAATGGCGGGCCAAAATATCTGCTGCCCATAAAGGCAAAAAGAAACCACGTACCCCAGAACATCAAGCCAAAATTACTGCTGCTCTTCGTGAAACTCATGCACAAAGGCGGATGGAGGCTTTGCACTAATGGCTTATCGTCCCCACGGCCATGCATATGCGAATCCTAACTCCCCCTCCGCATGGGGGCGGTGCGACCGTTGCGGGTTTATTTACAACCATAAGACCCTGCGTTTTCAATTTGATTACCGTGGTCCGCAATTGCAGAACCTGCGATTTTTGGTGTGCGAAAAATGCTATGACAAGCCTCAGGCTCAGTTAAAACCAATTATGGTCAGTCAAGACCCGATTCCAATTATGAATGCCCGTCCTGATTCGTATGATTACTACAATACAAGCAATTTGGCGGAACCCGGCTTTACCATTAACACCGCCACTGGCATTCCCGTCCCCAATAATGTTGATCTGATTACGGAAGATGGGCAAACTTTAACCGCGCAGCCCATTGGCAAGCCCGCAGATCTTGATCCTAATGCGTTAATGCCGTTAATCAACCAGACGCAATACGATATTCTATTACCCGTGCTATCAATTACCGCTGATGGTTCCACTACCGTTACCGTGACGACATCCGCCGCAAATAACCTCTCAACTGGCAGCCAAATATCGGTTACGGGGACAACAAACAACAACGCTATGGGTATGTACAGTGTAACCGTTTTATCGGCGGTTTCTTTTACATATCAAGCTAATTCTGCTATACCTTCAGGTGGACTTTTGGGTCCAAATACACGTATAGTAACTGCGTCCGTTGGTATTCCGCCGCAATATACACAAATCGTTCAAACAGGTGCGTAAATGTCAAATATTTCCATTTCAAACCTGCCATCAACTACAGCGGCGACCGCAAACAATCAAATTCCTGCGGTGCAAAACGGGACGACCGTTTACCTTACGGTAGGGCAAATCGCGCAATATACCCAACAAACTTACCCAAATAATGGTATTACATCTATTACGGTGCAATCTCCGCTTTCCGGTGGGACGATTACGTCTACGGGGACAATTGGATTGCCAACGGGTTCGCTATCCAATTCTTACTTAGCGAACATGCCCGCCAATACCATCAAAGGCAACAATACGGGGGTTTCTTCTGCCCCAACAGATTTAACTGTAGCTCAGACAATGAGTCTATTGGGGGCGGCACCGTTAGCTTCCCCCGCATTTACTGGGGTTCCTACGGCTCCAACTCCTGCAACCAGCGATTCAAGCACGACGTTAGCAACGACTGCCTACGTTAAAGCACAGGGATTTGGTGGTGGTAGTGTTACATCAATTACGGCGGGAACGGGTTTGTCCGGCGGTACGATTACAACCTCCGGTACCATTGCAATTTCCAGCACGGGCGTTACGGCGGGAACTTATGGTTCCGCATCGGTTGTTCCTCAATTTACCGTCAATGCCCAAGGTCAAATTACTTCCGCGTCAAATGTTAACATTTTGATTCCATCGGGTCAGGTCACTGGCCTTGGAACAATGGCGACGCAAAATGCGAACTCCGTTGCAATTACGGGCGGTTCAATTAACCAGACGACAATTGGCGCATCAACTCCAAGTTCTGGTTCTTTTACAAACCTCACCGCCAATGGAACAACCAATTTAGCAACGATTGCTACTGGTACGTGGAATGGAACCGCTATTTCTATTGGGTATGGTGGTACAGGCGCAACAACTGCTCCGGGGGCAAGAACGGCTCTTGGTGTAGCCTCTTCTGGCGCGAATAGCGACATTACAAGTATAACGGGGCTAACCACACCACTGGCGGAAACACAGGGCGGTACGGGTTATGGGTCGTATACGACAGGTGATTTGCTTTATGCTTCATCATCTTCCACCTTGGCCCGTCTTAATGACGTGGCTACTGGCAATGCACTTATTTCTGGCGGAGTCGGTGTTGCTCCGTCTTGGGGTAAAATTGGTCTTACTACGCATGTAAGTGGGACGTTGGGTACCGCAAATGGCGGTACTGGCTTAACATCATTTACGTCTGGAGGTGCATTATATGCCACCTCTACGTCAGCTTTAACATCCGGCACGTTGCCTGTAACGGCGGGGGGAACTGGGGTTACAACCTCTACGGGTACTGGTTCAGTAGTGTTGTCAAATTCGCCAACGCTTGTAACGCCAGCCCTTGGAACCCCATCTGCTGCGGTTTTGACAAATGCTACGGGATTACCTTTAACAACTGGCGTAACGGGTACGCTTCCTGTTTCCAATGGTGGTACTGGGGCTACAACCTTAACGGGCTATCTTGTTGGTAACGGAACAAGTGCGTTTACCGCTGTTTCTACTATTCCAAATGCTGGGTTGACCAATTCCTCCATTACGATTGGTTCTACCGCAATATCCCTTGGCGGCAGTACTTCTACAATTTCTGGTTTGACAACGCTTACTTTGACGCAGGACCCAACGTCCGCCTTGCAAGCTTCGACAAAACAATATGTCGACAACACAGTTTCAACGGTTGCCAATACGACGTATCACACCGCCTCTGGTTATGCGACTACCGCAGACCTTGGTACGGTAACATACAATAATGGTACAGCAGGTGTTGGCGCTACAATTACCAATGCGGGTACTCAGGCAGCGTTAACCATTGATGGTTATACATTTACCGCGACTGACGTTACTAATTCGACCCGCGTTTTGGTTAAAAACCAATCAAGTGGTTTGCAAAACGGTATTTATGTCGTTACAAACCAAGGTTCTGGTTCAACTAACTGGGTATTAACCCGTTCTACCGATTTTAACGCAGTTGGAACAGGGCCTAATTTCATTGAAACTGGCGCTGCTGTTTACGTCAGCAATGGCACGACAAACGGCGCAACTTCTTGGACCATGACGACGACTGGTACAATTACCGTTGGTTCAACCGCATTGGTTTGGTCGCAAATTTCTTCTTCCGGCAACATTCAAGTTTCTGCCCCTATTACCAAAACGGGTAATACAATTGGCCTTGGAACGGTTGGCGTTGGAAATGGTGGAACAGGTTTAACTACGCTAACCGCGTATGGATTGTTATATGCCCCAAGCACGTCCTCTGTTGGTCAGATTTCCCCATCTGCAACAACTGGGTATGCGCTTCTTTCCAACGGTTCATCCGCCGCAGCTTCGTTTGGTCAAGTATCTCTTACAGCGGGCGTAACCGGAACATTACCAACCGCCAATGGTGGGACTAACCTTACGACCTTTACGGCGGCAAATAACGCTATTTATTCAACATCCGCATCCGCATTAACGGCGGGTACACTTCCTGTTCTTGCTGGCGGTACGGGCGTCACAACCTCAACTGGCACAGGATCTGTTGTTCTTTCAACGTCTCCAACGCTTGTTACCCCCGCCCTTGGTACGCCATCTGCCGCTGTTTTGACCAATGCAACTGGTCTTCCATTAACTACGGGCGTAACTGGAACGTTGGGCGTTACAAATGGCGGAACGGGTACAACAACAACGTTTACTGCGGGTTCGGTTGTATTTTCGGGCGCTTCAGGTGTCTATTCTCAAAATAACTCAAAGTTTTTCTGGGATAACACCAATTTCCGCCTTGGTTTAAATACCGTTGCTCCAAATACAACATTAACAGTTTTATCAAATAGTCAAACCGCTACGCCCCCAACAACGGGCCTACCAGCGGGTACTGACATATATATTATGGGCGCTAATGCCGCCAATACCCGTATTACGCAGGACGCATACGGCACAGGTGCTTATGGTGTATATACAGCACGTTCCGCCCGTGGAACTGCCGCATCTCCAACAGCATCGCAATCTGGCGATACAATTGCCCAGTTTACTGGTCGCGGTTATGGTGCAACTGGTTTTGGCGCCGCATCTACAGGTCGTTTTGATATAACGGCAGCGGAAAACTTCACGGATACGGCGCAGGGAACGTATGCGTCTGTGTTCACAACCGCTACGGGCAGTAACTCATCAACGGAAGCTTTCCGATTCGGCCCCGCTGGTCAATTTGGTATTGGCGCTGGAACATATGGCACATCTGGTCAATTCCTAACTTCTGGCGGCGCTTCCGCTGCCCCTTCTTGGACAACCGTTACGCTTGCAACCCTTTCCGGCGTTGTTCCTGTTGCAAGTGGCGGTACGAACATTACGTCCTATACAACGGGCGATTTACTTTATGCTTCCGGCGCTACAACGCTTTCTAAATTGGCGGATGTAGCTACAGGTTCGGTGTTGGTTTCTGGCGGTGTTGGTGTTGCCCCAGCTTGGTCCAGCACTCCAAGTATCGGTACGCTAACCGTTACATCAACATCATCTAACGCTTTAGCGGTTGGTCCATCTGGCGCAACCAACCCATCTTTTAACGTAGATGCTTCAACCGCATCGGCTGTTACCGGGTTTAACGTAAAATCCGCCGCTGTTGGTAACGGTCTTGCTTTATCGGTTACATCATCCGGTGCAAACGAAAACTTAACTATTAACGCCAAGGGTACGGGTACAATTTCTATTGGAAACGTATCTACTGGCGCAGTTACAATTAGCACATTAAACTTAACCAATGCGTTAACAGTTGGTAACGGTGGTACGGGCGCTACGACTTTTACCGCTAACGGCGTTATCTACGGCAATACGACAAGCGCATTGGGAGTAACCGCTGCTGGTACGACTGGTCAGGTATTGATCGGTAATACGGGGGCCGCGCCTTCTTGGTCAGCCGCAACATCTGTGGCTGTCACGTCTATTAACTTTGGAACAACGGGTTTAACGCCGTCTTCCGCGACTCAGGGCGCAGTAACGGTTGCGGGTACATTAGCGACAACTAACGGCGGTACGGGATTAACCACATTTACCGCCGCAAATAATGCTATTTACAGCACATCTTCCTCCGCACTAACCGCAGGTACATTGCCTGTGGCGGCGGGCGGTACGCAACTTTCAACCGCCCCTACAAATGGTCAATTACTGGTTGGTAACGGGTCAACATATACACTTGCAACAATTACCGCTGGTACTGGCATTTCCGTTACTAACGGGTCTGGTTCCATTACAATCGCTGCTACTGGATCATCAACTTCAATTGGCCTATCAAGGGCTATATCCACCAACTATATCTTGCCATAAGAGGACACTACAATGGCCGCTAATACCGCACCAATTTTCTCCATCGCAGGTCACGTTGAATCTGTTGCGTCGGACAACTCAGGTCTTGTTGTCGGTCCTACCGCTAACACGGCTCAGGACGGATCTGGTACGCTGTACAAAGCATTTACCGCTGGCGCTAACGGATCTTTCCTTCAAAAGATCAGATTCCGCCCGGTCGGTTCCCCAGCCGCAACGGTCTGCCGCGTATTTATTTCGTCCAGTTCTTCAACCAGTGCAACCAACACATGGTTGTATGACGAAATTACGCTCCCAGCCGTTACGGTTTCCCAAACTGCCGCATCCAGCGTATTTGAGCTTCCGCTTAACTTTGCTTTAAACGCCAACTATCTTCTGTATGTAACTTTTGGTACGTCAACGGGTTCCTCGGGTACGGGTTATTCCGTTGTAACAGTTGCGGGGGATTATTAATATGTGGAGAGAAACGGATACGTGGTTCAAAGTTCAATTTGTAGATGGTTCATTTGGTTATGACCATTTGGATGCGAACGGAAACCACATTGGCCTGTTCAAAGAAGATGGGACGCAGATTGGTGACGGTGTTGCCGTGGAATACACCTGCGTTGACGATAATTCCCCCGTTCCTTATTGGTGGGGAAAATAATGTTCGTTCGGCAAACCCAACAACAGTTTCGCAACAGCAATGCTGATGTGCAGTTTTTCTACGGCGATGGAAGCCAAAGAAGCTGGGTAAAACCTGTTGGGGTTAGCCAAATTTATATGATGCTAATTGGCGGTGGTGCTGGGGGTAATGCTGGCACTAATGGAGGCGGGTCTGGCGCTGTCACGACTTGGTTTGGTCCCGCGCAAAATGTTCCAAATAATTTAATAATTTCCGCAAGTGCGTCTGCCGCAGCCGGGGCAAGTGGCGGTACCACTTATGTGTATTATCAAACTTCTTCCTCTACTTTAGTCGCGTTATTATCTGCCAATGGTGGGCTTACTGGAAGCGGTGGCGGGACAGCAATGACCGCCAATCAATTTTCAAATATGGGGTTATTTCAATCCGTTGCTGGTCAAGCAGGTTCAACAAGTGCAAATACCGCTGCTTCCGCAACTACTTTTTTGAGTGGTGGTTCTGGGTCTTCTCAGACTAACGGTAATTATGGATATTTAACCACCACAAATGGATTCCTTCAATTACAGCCAATTATAGTCGGCGTAGCGGGTAACACCGCTACAGTTGATACTGTTTTAACCGGAGCGGGTTGTGGAGGAGCGCAAGGTGTAACAACTGGATGCAAGGGCGGACAGGGCCTTGTAATCATAGCATCGCGGTGAAAACATGACATTTCCTTTCAATTACCCGACCCCCACAAATTGCAATGTTCAGACATTTTCCGTGCCTTCTTCTGGTACAGTTTATGAAGGTTCTTGGGTAAAACCTATTGGCGTATCATTTGTTTGGTTTACTTTGATTGGCGCAGGTGGCGGTGGCGATTCAGGTACTACTGGCGGTGGGTCAGGATCTGTTACAAATTGTTTAGTTCCCGCTTTTTTAGTTCCAGATGAGTTAACAGTTTGGGTTGGTAAGGGCGGTATTAATGCGGCTAATGGAACCAGCACAGTTGTTAATTTTCGCAATAAAACCACTTACACCCTTCTTACAGCAGGTCCCGGAAGCACTGGCGGCGCAACAAACGGTGCATCCACATCAAATTATTTTTCTTGCATGGGATTTTTTCAATCGGTTGACGGCCAAACTGGTTCAACTGGGGCGCAGACAGCCTCATCAACAACATTTTTATCTGGCGGCGCAGGTGCCACCTCAACAACCTCAAATTACGGTTATAGCACTACAACAAATGGATTTTTTCAAACTCAACCTATTATTGTCGGCGTAAGTGGCGCAACGGCAACAGCTTACAAGGGTGGAATAGGTTGTGGCGGTAGCTCAAATGGCATTGGCGGTGATGGCCTTTGCGTTATAATTTCATGGTGAAATCATGTTAGATGTTTTTAATACGATTCAGCCACTAAGTTCTAACTACCAAGAGTTTTATGGTGGCGGCACGACCATTGACTGGGTAAAACCCCGTGGCGTTGCTATGGCGCGTATTTTAATCATCGGCGCAGGTGGTGGCGGCGGTGGTGCTGGCGGGTCAGCAACAGGCGGTGGGGGATCTGGCGCTTTTACGGCTTGGATAGGACCAGCAATATTTATCCCAGATGTGCTGCAAGTATCTATTGGTGCTGGCGGAACAGGTGGAGCGGCCAATTCAACAGGTGTAGCAGGTGGGACTACATCAATTATTTACCAAGCTAAAACTGGCTCAGGATATACACTTTTAACGGCGAATGGCGGCAGTGCTGGAACAAATGCCGCAGGTGGCGCAGGTGGCACCGCAATGACCAATAACTATTTTGGCGCTGCTGGTATTTTTAACTCCATTGCGGGTCAGGCGGGGGTTGCTGGCGCGGCTCAAACGGCCTCAACAACAACATTTTTGTCCGGCGGCGCAGGTTCAAATGCCAATACAAGCAATGCTGGGTATGCTGTTGCAATCAATTATAATTATCCAACCATATCTGGCGGCGCGACATCTGGCGGCGCTGGGGGTAATGGTTTCTTTATTACGCAACCTACTATGCTTGGGGCAGGCGGGGCTGGCGGTGGCGGAAACGCTTCAGGTATAGGCGGTGCTGGGGGAAAAGGCGGCATTGGTTGCGGAGGCGGCGGTGGTGGTAGGGGTAGCACTACAGGGGGCGCAGGTGGTCCCGGCGGTGATGGCGCTGCATTTATTTGGTCTTGGTAAGGGAAAGTATCATGGATACGCAGACGATGATTAATCTACTTGGTGGCGCTGCATTATCCGTAGTAGGATGGCTTGCCCGCGAATTATGGGGCGCTGTTAAGGAACTTCGGAAAGATCTTCATATTTTAGAAGTTAACACAGTCCCCAGATCGGAATTTGTAGAAAACATTCGGCATATAGAAGATATTTGCCGTCAGATTTTTGATAAAATAGATGCGTTTCGGTCTGAAAGGTAAATGAGTCATGGTTACATATACGACAAATAAAGCACTTCAGGAACCGGATGCCAATTCATCCTCTTGGAACGTTCCGTTAAACTCCAATTTTGTGGCTATTGATGCCGCATTTGGGACTACAACTACGTCTACATTAAGTGGAACCACTTATAATCTTTCCACTTCGGAAATTGCAAACTTTCGCATTTATTTAAATGGAAGCCCCGGTGCGGGCGTAAACGTTGTTATCCCAATCACAAACTCAGCGGGCAGTAGTGTTGGTGGATATTGGGTTTTTGAAAATCAAATTACGACGACTCAAACCATTACAATATCCAATGCTTTTGGCGGCAATACGGTTGTTATCCCCAAAGGATATCGCATTGTACTATTTTCCGACCCAACATCCGGTGTTTGGATTGCAAATGATGGGGTCATTCGCGGTAATTATGCGGGAACATTCAGCACCCTATCTACGTCGGGAAACGTAAGTATTGGTACGGCCACTTCAGTTAGCCGATTGTTTATTCCCGCATCAGCCAGCAACACTTCTGATATTCGATATTCATCAGCTTCACTAACTGGCAATGCTACCTCTTATTTGGGAATAGGGGCTTCAAGTGCTACCAACATAATAACTGCGCTTGATAGCGGGAACGTCAATAATAATTTTTCTTTTAATACAAGTTCAAGTGCTTTTCCCGGAACGCCGCGACTAAAAATAGATAACGCCGGGAACGTTCTTGCTGTTAGTAAGGGGTCAAGTGCTGGCTTGGGTTATGGAACAGGCGCTGGGTCTACGGTAACTCAAACAACAAGTCTTACAACGTCTGTGACAATTAATGCCCCAACAGGTGTCATTAATACGTATAATGCATTTTGGAACAATTATACGGTTTCTAATCCCGCATCCTTTACGGTCAGCAATACATCCGTGAACACAAATGACACGGTTGTTTTATCTATTGGTTCGGGTCTTTCTAATACATATGCGTATTTTGTATCTGGGGTGTCTACTTCGACTTTTGTAGTTACAATTTACGCCCTAAAGGGAACTGTACAAGAATCTGTTATCATTAACTTTGGCCTTATTAAAGGGGCATCTTCATAACCAATTCATAGACTTTGCCAAAGGTTTATGGCATTAAATTAATGTGTCGCGCCGACATATTTCAATTGAAGACAGGGAAATACAAATGAACGACGTGCAAGTTGATCTAAAATTGTCTCTTCAACAAGTAAACGCAATCCTTTTGCTGGTTTCACGGGGAGCCTATGCGGAAGTTGCAGATTTAATTGCGGAAATCCGTAGGCAGGTAGAACCACAGTTTGAGGCGGCTCAGGCGGCGGCTCCTGTTGAAGTGGTTAACGCGCCAGCACAGTAATACTATGCCTATAGGGGGCGACCGTGGCTTTATCATACAGTGACTATGTAACACAGCTTGCTACGCTTGCAGTCGTCCCCGCCACTGATCCATACTTCTTGACTATTCTTCCAGATGCAATTTCTTATGCGGAATTGCGGATTCAAAGGGATTTGGACCTTTTAGCGACTGTTGTATCTGATACATCGTCGTATTCAACGACCGCGTCTCAGGGATATGTCAACATTCTCCCATCGCAGTTTATTTCCGTCCAAACGGTATCTGTGACGACCCCATCTTCTGCCGTGTTTCCATTGGTTAACGTTTCCAAAGAATACATTCAGAATGTGTTTAATGGCAACACTACGGGAACCCCAACGTATTTTGCAATGTACGGATCTGGTACGGACACTACCGGATTGAACAACATAACCATTCTTTTGGGGCCAATACCAGATGCAACCTACCCGCTTACAATAACGGGTACGGAAAGATTTGCGACATTAAGTGCGTCCAACACGCCTACGTATATAAGCACTTACTTCCCCGACCTATTCCTTATAGCGTCGATGATTTATGTCTCCGCCTATCAACGGAATTTCGGTAAGTTGAACGATGACCCACAGATGGCGGTTACGTATGAAAGCCAATACCAAGCGCTTCTGAAGGGTGCAACGGTTGAAGAATACAGGAAGAAGTTTGAAGGACCCGCTTGGTCTTCGCGCTCCCCATCGCCTATTGCCACCCCTCCACGGAGTTAACCTATGCCCCGTGCAGAACTTAAACTTGTCCCCGGCGTTGACTTAATAAAGACGCTGAATTTGAACGAATCCGCTATTTCGGATACGAACCAGATTCGGTTTCTCCCCGACCGGAACCAACTTGGACTGGCCCAAAAAATGGGCGGATGGCAGCCATATTATAACGCCGCCATATCGTCCACTGTCCGGTCAATGAAGGCGTACAATGATTTAAACAACTTAAATCATCTTGCTTTGGGTTGCGTTGGGCCAAGCCCCGGAACAAATGCGTATGGGTCATTGCAGATCCTTACAAACGGTACCTTAACGGATGTTACCCCGCAATTCCGGGCTAATTATGCTGCTAACGCTACATCTACATTAAGTACAATTAGTTACGTTATTCAAAACACTGGAACGACCAATTTTACGTCTATTGGTTCGTCGTCCAACGACCTTTATACCTACTTCACCGCGACGGGGGCGGGTACAGGTACGGGTACGGCTATTCCAGTAATTAAGATATCTACAACTGCGGGTAGCAATATTGTAACGATTGTAGATACGGAAATACCCGCAATTGTTGGCGACTTTATTGAATTTAAAGAACCAATATCACTTGGTGGTACAGTTTTCCAAGGGCCGTATGCTGTATCAAGCGCAAATGGCACGACGTATACAATACAAATTGCAACTACGGCCACAAAGCCTGAAACCAATTTTTTATTCACCAATGCTTCCGCCCTTTTTAATGGTAGTAGCAGCGCAGCGGTATTAACGGTTACAGCTATTACCAGTGGGACATTGAGCGCTGGTCAGTTGATTAGCAGTTCTAATACAACGGCTGGAACTCTTATCGTTTCGCAATTAACCAGCAGTGCAGCAGCGGTTGTTACAAAAACCTATTCCAGCGGTGGTGCTGTCGGGACAAATACCGTTACATTCGCAAACGTTACAAGCATTGCTGTTGGGCAATTGGTGTCCGGCACAGGCATTCCTAATGGCACGTTTGTTGGATCTATTTCCAGCAATACCATTACGTTGGTAACCGTTACGGGAACCGCAAGCAATTTCACGGTTCAAGCGGCTGGAACTTATAGTTTTTATACTGCGGGCGGCGTTGGAACATATTCTATTTCAATATCCCAAACGTCTTCCGGCGGTTATGCCGCTACTTTAGAACAATATCGCACCTACGTCATTCAAACTCCGGGAACGACAGTTTGGACATCTAACGGGGCGGCATCCAGTTTAACGGGAACCGTATTTTTGTCTACGATTGCCGTGGCGACTGCTGGGGCTTTTGTTGTTGGCAGCACATATGAAATTATAACAGCCGGAACTACGGATTTTACATTAATTGGAGCCGCTAATAGCACTCCGGGAACTATTTTTGTAGCTACAGGGGTTGGTACTGGAACAGGTACAGCAACGACGTATACTGGCACAGGAACCGCCAGATTATTGGGCGTGCCCGCATATTATATAGCTCCGGGTAGCCAAACGGTTACTGTTTACCTTGATAACCACACATATACCGTTGGCAGTGATTATTATATTGCGGACCCAGTAACGGTAAACAACGTTACTTTGGCGGGGTCTTTTACAGTTACGGCGGTAGGATCAAACCAAACAGCCCCTACATTTACAATCCAAGCACCTAACGTTGTTGCATCCGCGACAGCCGCTGGTTCATTTGTTATTGGTCAGCAATACAAAATTCAATCGGTTGGTACTACGGATTTTACCGCGATTGGCGCATCCGCCAATACGGTTGGTGTTATTTTCGCCGCTACTGGCGTTGGATCTGGTACGGGTACGGCTTATACCCCCAATCCAGTCCCTGCAAATTCCGGTATGCCCAATACCAACTTTTACATTTCTCCATTACCAACGTCTCAATCAGGGGGGTATGGTTCTGGCGGATATGGCGTTGGTGGATACGGAACGGGTACAGGCGCTATAACAAATGCTGGGTCTTTTATTGTTGGGACTCAATATCAAATTCTTACGGTTGGAACCACTGACTTTACATTGATTGGGGCGTCTTCTAACACAGTGGGCGTTATTTTTACCGCTACTGGCGTTGGTAGCGGGACGGGTACAGCAACCAGTTACAATGCGGGCTACCAGATCAACGCTACTGACTGGTCTTTGGATAACTTTGGGCAGATTCTTGTCGCATGCCCCGCTGGCGGCCCTGTTTATACGTATGCGTTTAACACAGCCTCCGCCAATGCTAACTTACCAAGCATCCAAGCACCGCTTCTTAATGATGGCGCGTTTGTCGCAATGCCACAACGCCAAATTGTTGCATGGGGTTCTTCATTTGGGTTAGAACAAGACCCGCTTCTTCTTCGCTGGTCAGATGTTCAAGATTCCACCACTTGGGTTGGAACCGCACTTAATCAAGCGGGTAGCTTCCGCATCCCAACGGGCAATAAAATTGTAACCTGTATCCAAGGTCCGCAACAGGCGTTTATCTGGACGGATATTGACTGCTGGGCGATGCAGTATGTTGGTGCGCCTCTTGTTTATGGATTTAACAAGATTGGATCAAATTGCGGTGCTATTTCGCGCAAATCGGTCGGCCAATATCTAAATAACATATATTGGATGAGCCAAAAGCAGTTTTTCGTAAACCGTGGTAATGGGCCGGAAGTTCTCCCATGCCCCGCTTGGGACTTTGTTTTCCAAACGCTCAATACGGGCGGCGGGGTTAACGTATCCCCTTCATCCCTTATTCCGGGCAAAACATATGTTATAACATCTCTTGGAACAACGGATTTTACGACCGTTGGTGCGACGACAAACGTAGTGGGATTAACATTTGTCGCTACCGCTACGGGAACGGGGTCTGGAACGGCTTATCTCCCACCATACACAAATAACATTCGTTGCGCGATAAATTCGCAATTTAACGAAATTATTTGGTATTTCCCATCAACCGCATACCCATCCTTTACGGCCTATGCGGGGTCGTTGGTTGTTGGGAAAACCTATACGATTGGATATGTCGGCAACACGGATTTTACCGCATTGGGCGCATCGTCCAATACAGTTGGGGTAACATTTGTTGCGACTGGCACGGGAAGCTATTCCTCTGGCGCTGGTTGGGCGACATTAACCTCATCCATCGGTGAGAATAATGCGTATATCAAATACAACGTGGCGGTAAACCAATGGAACTTTGGTTATAACCTTACGGGTACTGCCTTTGACGGCGCGACTCAGGTTAGCCAATTTGTAGGCCGCACAGCTTGGATCGACCAATCTGTATTGGGCAACCCACTTGGTACGGGATACGATAACTTCATTTATCAACATGAAGTTGGGTATAATGCGTATCAGGGGAATGCTTCCTTTCCGATGACCTCATCCTTCTCCACCGGGTTCTTCCAAATTGCGGAGGCGGATCAACTTGTTTTCGTTGACCAAATCTGGCCTGACTTTGTATGGGGAACATATTCCGGCGACCCAACCACATCACCAAATGGCGGCGATAATTACAATGCTACCATACAGATGTACATTTTGTTTACAAACGATGCGGATGAGCCGCAAAATTTTGATGGCGCAAACGGTATAAATACTCTGGGTCCGTTTACGTTCCAATACGGAATGACCCCATCTTATGTCTCTTGCCGCATCCGCGCCCGATTTATCCGCCTATTGTTCTTCTCAAACGATTCCAACACTTGGTGGCGTTTAGGCGGATTAAGATACCGTTATCAACCAGATGGGAGATACTGATGGCATCGCTTGACGACATATTAAGCGCACATAAAAATGCGGTACAGGCTATCAACAATTGGGGGCAGACAACCTCCAATCTGGCGGGGGTAATGAACAGCGGGGAAATTTCCTCCGCTACTCTTTTGACGCCAAGGTTGGGGTGGGTCGCCAACGTCTCCGTTATTGTAGCGGGTAGCGCTGGTACGATTTATGATGCGACCAGCACCGCAACGACAAGCGGAACCAGAATATATACAATTCCCGCTACTGTCGGGGTTTACAGCGTTATGTTGCCCGTACACAACTCCATACTTGTTGTGCCGGGATCTGGCATGGTTGTGGCGGTATCTTATAGTTAATCGGGGCTATTAAAAAGTGTAGTTTTGGTGTAATAAATCTGAGAACAAGTGGAGTTTAGCATGTCGGACGCATTTCAATACGGTGATGAACGCGATGCGTTTCAAAACTCTGATTTTGGCCCAGACCTTTCAGGATTATTCCCAACGGGTGCGATTGACTATACGCGCCGAATTGGAACAGATATTTACAACAGATTGCCGTCCCTTCCCTCAAATCCAGTCGCGGGTGGCCCAGAAGATAGGGCTATGCGCCGTTTGATGAGCCAATCCATCCGTTATGGCAATCGCGGCTCTTCGGATAACAACCCCCTTTCAAATATGGGTGATTACATCACAAATACCGCCAAATCGTTGTATAATGCGGTCCCTTCGTTTAATTACACCCCAAGTTCTGCGGATGATGTTGGCGCGACTGTTTACTCCCCAGATGCGGCTAAAACCCAAGCGATTACCCCACGGGACCGCTCCGAATATGCGTATAAACCGCATGAGAAGTCTTTTTATGAAAAGACCTTGGATCTTTTGCATTGGTCGCATCCAAACAACCCTGAGAACAAAGTTGAACCCGCTTCCAGTAACTCATTCGTCGGCGCTTTAACGGGAAAGCCAGCGCCAACCGCCCCAGTTACGCCATCGGCCCCCGCCACCACTTCAACAGCCCCAACCCCATTTATTAAGGCGCTGACGGGTAATACACCTCAAAATACGACAATCGCTATGGGCGGTGCCAATACGGATACGCAATATCCAAATGCTAAGGTGCCGTTACCACCACGTCGTCCTGCCAATTTAGGCCAACCCCGTCCACAGGCGCAACCTGAACAAACGGAGGATACGGGTCCGGGTTCTTTGGCGGAGGCACAAAAGCTATTTCCGGGCCGCCCATTGCAACAGGCTATCTATTACACTGAGCCTCCAAGTGGGAAGCACAGCACGGGCGGTCAAATGCGCCGTCTTGGCGTAGGTGCGGATACGTCTGGCTTAAATCCTGATTATATTGCACGTATTTGGGAGCCAAAGGATTTGTCCAGCGGGGAAAGGTTTATCCGTGGGGCTTATGAAACTCAGGCCCCGCAAACGCCAGTTCGCAAGACCTCTGGCCCTGAAGTGGGCGCAACCCAATATGCATCAGGCGGCCATGTTGATATGGCGGATAAGCTTGCGCGGGAAAAGTCAACTCCATGCCATACGGGAATTATCCAAATGGCGGTGGGCGGACGTACCGACCATCTCCCAATGCACGTCCTTGAAGGTTCATATGTCCTCCCAGCCGACATCGTCTCCGGTCTTGGTGAAGGCAACACCCTTGCGGGCGCTAAAATTCTGGATGAGATGTTCGGCCATCACCACAACCTTCCCCACAAAGCGGGCGGTGGTGGGTTAAGTTCAAAAAGTATATCCGCAAATCTAAAAAGCTTGCGGGATCTTCCAGCAGATATTGCATTGGGTGTTGACGGCAGGGACTTTGCTGGTAGCGATATTTTAAGCAAAATGTTCAGCGAAGGTCCGGGTGGGGCAGAAATGCCTAATTTCCGTGCATCGGTAAACTTCCCAAGCCTTATGTTCCCCGTTCCCGGAAACGCAAGTATTTCGGAAGCATCCCGTGCGACAGGCGGCGGCGTAATATCAAACACGCACCGCCCAGTTCCGATTGTCGCGGCGGGTGGTGAGTATGTAATTCACCCAGATGATGTAACGCGCTATGGTGGCGGTGATATGGACAAGGGCCACGATAAACTGGACAATTTTGTTAAATATGTCCGTTCTCACTTGGTTAAAACGTTGAAAAACCTTCCCGGACCAAAAAGAGATTAAGAATGACTGATTATAAGGTCAAAGTTGCTACTGCTGAAGATGTGGATCAAATCATTGATCTGCTTAAAATGATGCATGATGAGAATGGCGTTTTTCAATACGACGAAGAAAAAACGCATGATATCATCACAAATATGATTAATGCTGGTAAGGGTGTTGTTGGGGTTATTGGTGAGGGTCAAATTGAGGCAATGATTGGCCTTATTATTGACCAGCTATGGTACGGAAAAGACTTTCATCTTAATGAATTGTTCAATTTCGTCCACCCTGATTACCGCAGATCTACCCGCGTCAAATCACTAATTACGTTCGCTAAAAAATGTTCCGACGAAATGCAGATACCGCTTGTTATCGGTGTTGTCGCAAATCACAGGACGGAAGCCAAAGTTAAACTGTACGAAAGACATTTCCCTAAAGCGGGGTCATTCTTTTTGTATAACGAAGATTATGCAAGGGTAAATGGTCATGGGTAATTTATTTAGTGGCGGTCCATCGTCAACGACGTACCAAGCAAACCCCGCGATAACCAATGCGTTAACGCAGCTTCTTGGTGAGGGTGGCGGTCTTATCGGATCAACGGGCGCTCCATATTACGACCCATCGACCGCACAGCAATATGCGGGTTTTGTCCCCGGCCTTGTCGCACCCCAGACGCCGGAGCAAATCAACGCGATCAATAACATTACGAATTTGCAGGGTGGGACTCAGCCGTTTTACTCAGCGGCGGAACAGATGACTTCCCAAGCGGCTACCCCAATGCAGATGCGACAATTTTCTTTGGGTGGCGTTAATCAATATATGAGTCCATATATTAGTGACGTTGCTAACGCAGCGATGGGGAATATTAACCAAACAAATGCCCAACAGCAACAACAAGTGTTGGGCAATGCGATGCAAAAGGGTGCTTTTGGTGGCGACCGCGCTGGTATTGCTCAGGCGGAATTAGCGCGTCAGCAAGACTTGGCGAACAACGCGACGATTTCTAATCTTTATAACCAAGGTTACACTCAGGCCCTTGGTGAGTTTAATCAGCAGCAGGGTGTTGACCTTGCGACGCAATTACAAAACCGCAATCTTTTGTCTCAAAATGCACTTAACCTTGCTAACCTTGCGACGGGCGGACAGAATGCTGCATTGCAACAAGCGCAAGCGCAATACGGTGCGGGCGCGACGGAACAACAGCAGCTTCAAAATCAGTTATCCACCGCCTATCAGCAGTATATGAACCAATATCAAAACCCTTACGGCCAGCTTGGATGGTTGGGTTCATTGATTAGTGGTGCCGCTCCCGCGATGGGTGGGACAACAACGGGTCAGCCAGCATCCCCATCTATTGCAAATACAATAGGCGGAATTGGGACAATGTTCTCCGCATTGGGAAAAATTCCGGGGTTAGGATTTAAAGAGGGTGGCGCTGTTAAGGGTTACGCAACTGATGGGGCGGTGACCGCACCAAAAACAGATCCAGCGGTAACTGATGCGTTAAACGCTATCTATGAAAAGGATTTTGGCCGCGCTTATAATCCAACGACCGATTCCTATTGGGCGGATCAAATCGCTTCCGGTAAAGACTCCCTCTCAAATATGGCACAGTTGCAGAGCGATATCGCTGGCGGCGCACAGGGCTTTGATAGATTTGCATTGCAACATGCGATGGCAAATAAGCCAATGGTTGATGCGTATAATGCGTATGGCACACTTGCTAATTCTGGAAATGCATCACTGGGTGATTTGCGTAACTCCTACAATTCCTATTTGGCATCCATGCGCCCGACATCTGGCGTTGCACTCCCATCAAGAGCAATAAGCGGCGCGTCTCCTTTCGCGTCATTGCTTGCCAGCCTTGCGGGTGCGGGAGCGGGTTTAGGCGCGGGTACTTCAGGATCTGATTCTTCTGGATTAACGGATGCTACCGCAAGCGGATTAATAGGTCGCGGGCATGGGGAACCATCTACCGCCCGTAATGCTAACTATTCTTCCGATTTCCGTTCCAGCAATGGTCCTATTGCAAGTCCGGGCGGGTATGGTCCGTATTCAGCGGGTGGCGGTGGTGGGGCATCGTTCAACTTTGGCGGCCCATTGGGTGGCTTGTTGGCTGGAATTGGCGCTGCTTTAACGGGCGGTTCCACGGAAAGTAAAATTCCAAAAGAAGAAGGCTATACTGGCGTTACATCTTCAATGGGTCCAGACAAAGAAGAAAACCGCGGTGGTCGTATTCATAGTGCAAAGGGCGGCTTAATCCCTACCAGCTATGGGCTTATGACCAAAGATGATTTGGCGCAGTTAAACGCTGATGTATTTGGTTCAGGTGTGTCTAACGACACCCCATCTGAGCAAGCATTTGGCGCGGCTGACGTCCTAAGCGGCATGAATCGCGGTGGCGTCGTTGGTCATTATGCTCCCGGTGGAGCCGCAACGGATGACTCATCGGATGAAGCCCCAGTCGCGGATACATCCGTAATCCAAAACTCCGCTAAAAACGCGGGTATTCCGGTAGATCAGTTTGTCAAATTATCGCAAGGCGAAAGCGGCCACCGCTTTAAGTTGGGTGATGATAATTCATCCGCCGGGCCATTCCAATTGCATGTTGGCGGCGCTTCAAAACAATATCCAAACCCCGGAAAAGGCGATGATTTTTTTAATGAAATGCATCCCGATTTGGCGGAAAAATTAACACCTCAACAAAAGGCCGCATACATAAACGATCCATCCCATTTACAAGAAACATCGGATTGGACCGCAAATGAAATTGCGAAAAATGGCGCAAATGCTTGGACTGTAGCGCGTCAGCAAGGTCTCCTTGGTGCGCGTCAAGCTGATATGCCATATGTAAACGCAAAGAACGCAGCCGCCCAAGCTGGCGATCAGACTGGTCAGGGATCTCAAAATAAAAGCATTTTATCCGGCCTATTCCCCGGCCTTGCTGATCCAGAGCGCCTTGCATTGTTTAAGTTCGGTGCGACGTTAGCGGGAACACCGGGTCCGTTTGGTTATGGTCTTGCGAAGGCTGCTGATGCGTATGCGAATCAGTTGGTTGAGTCGCAGAAACTTGCGTCCGAAAGCAATCTACGCGCCGCTCAAGCGGAAGCACAAAAAGGCGAAGCTATTACTAAACGCGCGACACTTGGTCGTGCTGGTGCATTGGTTAGCACCATGAACCCTGACGGCTCTATTTCATTGCAACAAATTCCAATAGGCGGTATGGGCGGCGGACAGTCAAGCGCCGCTGCACCATCAATAGGTGGCGGTGAATTTAATATTCCCCCAGCAAGCCAATCTGGAACTACTGGCGGCCCATCCGGTGGCGGCGCTGGCCCATCCACTGGCGCTCCTTCGGCTCCAACCGCTCCTGTCGGCCCTGAAAAAGCTAAACCCTTACAGACGTTTGCATATGGGTCGATCCGCGAAGACGGTTTGAATGCTGACAAGAAAAATGCAGCTATTCAACAAGAAATTGACGCAATCAATAATGATGTGTCGTCTCAATACGGCCCGCGTTCACAACAATTGGCTACCCAAGCTGATGCGATACAAAATACCGCAACCAAAGAAGGTAGTGCCGCTTATAACGGTAGGCAAGATCTTCAAACTTTGACAAAGGCGGTTGCCTCTCAGGATTCAACTGGCTTGCTTGCTTCCGGTATTCAGAAAGCATTCCGCGACCGAATGGCTAACTACGCTCAAACGGTTGGTGCGATGACGGGCAACGATTTGGGCTGGTCTGATAAACTTAGCGCTCAAGAGCAGGCAAATAAGATCGCAACTTGGGCATCAGTTCAACAGGGCCGCCATGCTGGGTTTATCACACAGGGCTTGGAAAATGCGTTCCCAACAGGTGCATTACAGCCTGAAACACAACGTTCATTACTTGCAAGCATGATTACGCAGAATAAACGCGCTCAAGATTTGCAAAACTTCACGACTGATTACAATCAGAAAACTAACAATTTAGGTTGGAACGCTGAAAAGGTATTCCAAAAGACAAACCCGCCAAGCGAATATGCGCGGGATGCTCAAGCAATTGAAGCGCTCATGGCATTGTCGGATAAGACTCCTGCGGGACAAGGTAACTTGCATCCCAACCCAATTACGGATTTGATGAACCGTAAATACGGGCCAAAGTCGGCTGAGTATTTCGATCAGTACGTTCATAATCTGTATGTTAAAACGGGCGACCCACGTTTTGCGGTTCACAATCTTTCCCGTTATTTTGAATAGTAGGAGCGGTAAATGGACGACCAAAACCCGTTTATCTCTCAATACGGATCAATGGATTCGCAAGTAACACCCGCGCCCTCAAAAGCTGGTTCTTCCTCTGAAGGGGGGAATCCGTTTGAAGAGGCGTATGGTGCTATTAATGAAAAGCAGCAAAAAGACCAACGGTATGCGGAAAGGGTTCAAGCCTATCTTCCGCAACAACAAGAATATTATAAGGAAGCTGGTCCGGGATACGACCCTTCAGGGGGTAGCATACCTCTTCTTGGGCCATTAGTGATGAGCGGTGCGCGTCATATTGAGGCTGCTTTAGGTGCGGGTGGCACTGACCCCACTGGGAAAAAGGCGGCTGACTATTCTGAGCGCCTTCAAAATCTTGCCGCAAGAGATGAGGCGGCAAAGATTGCAAGAAAAGAAGCGTATCCTGTAAGATCCGTAATTCAAGATTTTTTACCTTCCTTGGCGCTTGGTGCTGTTGCTCCTGAAGCAATCGGTTTAGAAGCCGCCGCTGGCGCTGCTGGGGAAGCCGCTTTGCCCGCAATTGCCGCTGAAACAGTTGCCCCCGCCGCTGGTGAGGCTGCTGCGGCTGCCGCTGTTAAGGAACCAATTATACCTGAAACGTCTTGGTTAAAGACAACAACCCCCGGTCGTGCGGTTATGGATGTAGGCCGCCTTGGATTGGAGGGCGCTGGTTATGGAGCGGCTTCCGCTGCGGGTGAAAAGTATTTTGGAACCTCCCCTGATGCGGAGGATACAAGTATCACTCAGGGAGCGTTACTTGGCGCTGGCTTGGGTGCGGGGTTAGGCACTGCGGCGAAAGCTTTGACCGCTGGCGCGGGCTTTGCGGCGGAAAGACTTCCCGATTGGATGACGAATATGTTCTCCAAAGATAAGGATGTGTTAAACAACCTTGCCGAAAAATACGAACTTGACCGTCAAAATGGATTTGTCCGCAATGCGGGGACAAAGGATGAGTCGAAGGGCATGTCGTTTGAAGACTTTCATCAAGCGCGGGCCAACGGGCAAACGCCAATTGTCGCTGATGTGGGCGGGGACAATCTGCAAGGCTACATCGCTGATGTTTTGGCGAATGGCGACCCAGACCAAGTCAATGCGTTAAAGGGATTTTTACAACGCCGTAGCAATACCAGTGGCATTAACTTTTCCAACTTTTTGGAAAAAATGTATGGTGTTACGGATGATATGAACCTTTCCGCTCTTCGTCAGGCGGCGGAAGATGAGCGCGTTCGGATTAACAAAGAAAATTACGGGGTATTCCGCAACGACCCAAATTATGGGCGCGGAACTTGGTCGCCTGAGTGGAACCAGTATTTGAACAATGGTCTCTTCAGGGAGGGCATTGATGCGGTTGACGCTGAAAGGCGGTTGATAGATCCTAATTACCGCTCTCCATTCCGCACAATGTTCATGGACCCATCAGGTAAAAAGATGGTGAATGATGTCCCATTGGAAAATATGGGGCTTACGGATGAACAGCAACTTGCGTTAATGAAACGTAATGTTTTCTCAGCAAGCGACCTTAGCAAAATGTCGCCTGAAGAAGTGTCTAATATTTTCTTTCAGCCTCCAGCGGATGCGTCAAATCCAATACAAATGCGGGCGGCTAAAGATAACGCGAATCAGGCTGCATCTGAAATTTTAAATGCACAGAAAAAATTCAGCCCAAGAACCATTGTTGATTCCAATCAAATCAACACGAAGTATTTGGATGATTTGCAACGGAAACTGAATGAAATAGGTGAAGCACGTTATCAAAACGGGCAAATTGATGTCGCCAATGCTCAAAAAGGGATTGGGAATAAGATTGTTGGTGATTTAACCGATCCTAAAAGCCGTTACTTTAATCCCGCTTTTGCGAAAGCCCGTGAAGGGTATTTGTACCGCAGAAACGGGGAAAATGCGTTTAAATACGGTGAAAGCTTCCTCACCAATATTAATAACACCAAAAAAATCCACGACGTCGTTGAATTTACTAAAACGATGACGCCGGAGGAAAAGGTTTCGTTCCAAAGAGCGGTGCTTTTGGACATGCTTAATCGCGTTAAGTCTGGCGATAGGTTGAACGCTGACAAAGCGATGAAATTCTTTAAAAACGCGCAATATCGCAAGGGCATGGAAAATATTTTTGGTAAGGAAGATGTCGCGAATATGGAACATTTCATCAATATGGAAAAGTTGATGAATGATGTTAAGAACCACCTTGGAATGGTGGACCCTAATGCTGAACGTGGCCCCGCCTCTAAAATGGCGGACTGGGTTATTGCGGCACATAGCCTTGATATGCTCCTTATGAAAAAGGGCATTGAGAAAGGCGAATCATTCTTGCAAAGCCGTTACGGTCGTAAACTATATTCGCAGATTAAGTCGGACAACATCAACGACTTACAAGCGGCTCATAAGTCTTTGACTGATCCCAACAATACCAAAAAGGATAGCGCGTTTATCGCGAAGAATATTCTTATGGGGTTAGCAAGGGCTGGAACCCGCGTCGGCGCTACAGCTATGGGTCGCAAAGAAGGCGGTCGCGTAGGTTACGATGAGGGCGGTGACGTTCGTTCGGGCGATAGCGTTGGTGGATATAAAGGTGATACGGGCGGGTCCAGTGGTGATTCGGGCGGGAACGATAACGTCCGCGCCGATACCGTTTCGCAATCACAACAAGCATCCAGCGATGCACAGGCGGCGGCTAATGACAGGGCTAACAGTCAAGATGTAAGTAAGTTTGCATTTGGTAAGGGCTTTGATACATCCGGCGGTGATTCGGGTGGGCCATCTATGGGTTCACTCCCATCTGGGGCGGCAACCGCCAATGTTCCAACCCCGCACTTGGATTACGTCAATAAGATCGTCGACTCCATGCAGGGGCCGGAAAGTTCGTACGGACAAAATACGTACAATATGGGTTCGGGTGCATTTGGTCCTTGGGGCTTAATGCCTAAAACCGCTGTGGATCAATTAACTCAGTTGCACCCTGAGTACTTAAATGAAGCGACAGGGACGGTTAACCCCGGAGACGTTGCAAGTGGCGGATTGAATACCAGCCAAGATCCTTCTGGCGTCTCTAACTCCACCCTCCTTCGCAATATTGTGACGAATCAGGATTTGCAACGGGAATTGGTTACCAATTTAACGAACCAGAACATGCAGACGCTTGCGTCCAACGGATTTGCGACAACCCCCGGTAACATTTACGCCGCTCATATGCTGGGTGTAAACGACGCGATGAAACTATTGCGCTCTGATCCATCCGCCGGGATTGAAAGCACGGGGGTTAACCCGAAAGCGATCAAGAGCAATAAATTGGATGGTATGACGGTATACGATTTCCTTAATCATACACAAAATCTAATGGCACAGGCCCCTACGGCTCCCATAGCCCCAACCGCTGGACGTACTTTCCAGAACAAGGGCGGTCGTGTTCAACGGTCCACTGGCGGTCGTATTCCTGAAATGGATAAGATCTTTAAGAGTGCGAAACGGGAATTGGACGGCCAAACTCAAAAAATGCTTCACATGCATGATGATGCAATCGTCAATGCTTTAAGAATTGCCCAACGTAGGGTATAATATCGTTGATTTTTCTGGAAAGGGTTTAAGATGGGCGGATATATGAATGGTGGCGGTTATGGTTATCCCCCTCCCAATTCTGGGTATGGATATATGCCTGACCTCCAAGGTAATACGGCAGTCCCGCAAAGCAACGCGGCGCAAAATATACAAGCGAATCAGAACGCACAAACGGTCGTCCCAAATGGCGCGAATACTCAATATACGGGAGGGTTAAATTATGGCCCTAACCCGTACATGTATAGCGGCCAAGGTGGTTATGGTGGCTACGGCGTCATGCAGGGGTATAATGGGTATAATATGCCGCAAGGTGGTCCGCAGGGGCGGGATTTCTTTAAACAATTGTTAAGTACCCTCCAAGGGCTAAATACCAACACCACAAATCAACCCGCTACCCCAACTCCACCGACTACTCCGACAGATCCTAATGCTGCGTTGATAACCAGTGCATATCAAAAGGATTTTGGCCGCGCTCCTGATGCGGCTGGTCTTGCTTATTATCAGCAGCAATTGGCTCAACATCCAGAATATGCCAACAATTTAAACGCAATTATTGGTGGTGGTGCGGCGGCTGGTAGTGCTGATTATAATGCTTATAACGCTAATAATTTACCGACAGAAATGGGTGGTAACAAAGGAAGCTTTGGACCCGCAACATCTTCGGATGCATTGCCAGCAGTAAACCCCGTTACGGTTGGTGGGACAACGTACAATCCAACGATACCGTCGGGCGTTGGTGCTGGGTATATAAATAACTTGAACGCCGCCAATGCTAATCCTCAAATAGCCTCCGCTTTGGCTGGAGCGGTCAATGCGGGTATTCCCGGATTTAACGTTGTTAAGACTGGCGGTCGTATTAAATACAAGTATTGATTTGATTGGGGATTTACTGAATGGACCCGTTTACCCTTATAGCGGGCGCTACCGCAATCTATAACTCCATTAAGTCCGCCGTTGATTCGGGTCGGGACATGATGGAGACTGCGGAGAAGGTAAGCAATCTATTTAGCAAAGTTGGTCAAATTGTTACGGTAACCTCTACGCCGCATAAGAAAAAACTATTCCAAAGCCAAGCGGATTATGAGGCGGAGGCGGTAAAACGCTACGCTGTTAAAGCTAAAGCACAGGATATGCAGCTTCAGGTAAAGAACATGTTCGTGGGCCAATATGGTCCCGCAGCATGGGAAGGCATCCAACGTCAAGTCATTGAAATGCGGAAAGAGGCGGCCCGTCAAGCTGCTGCCGCGTTAAAAGAACAGGAAGAAAACCGTAAGGATTTAATTATGGTTAGCAGTATCGTTGGATTTTTGGTATTAGGTATAGGCGCAATCGGCATCTTTTTAATGTTAACGGTGAAATAACATGCTTCAAGCTCTTAAACATATGTTCACTGGGGTGGACAACATGACTTGGGACATTGGCCGCATCTTATGGGCTAAAATGTCCTTTGTTTACTGCGCGGTTACCGCATATCAGGCGGTGATTCATGGGAACTTTGACCCTCAAAACTGGGCTATCGGCGCTTCCGCTATCCTTGCTGGCGGCGGTGGTGGGTTAGCACTAAAGTCTAAGACGGAGCCATCGTAATGTTCTTCCTACTCCTTAATCCTTGGGTGCGTAATGCCGCAATCGCCGTTGGGATAAGTGCCGCACTTATTCTGGGCTATGCATACTGGGCGGGCCATGAAAAGGCTATAGGGGCCGCCAATGAGCGGGCGCAGGAAGAGGTCATAGCGATTCAGCATGAGCAGAAGGTCGATGCGGAGGCGGTTAAAATAGACCAGTCTGTCTCTCAGGATAATACCCCTCAGGATACCCTTCAGAAACAATGGAGCCAACCATGAAGCGGATTTTTATATTGGTATCGATATTACCTATGGCGGCCTGTATGCCTAAGCCAGAGACTAAGATTGTAGATACATCCTGCAATTGGGTGAAGCCTATTTATGTCAGAAAAACTGATACTTTATCTAACAAAACGGCATCGGAAATCTTGTCCCATGACGAAAAATGGAAGCAGTTCTGCGGGAATAAATAATGAAAGATAATTTTGAGCAGTGTTTAGCCCTTGTTCTTAAGGAAGAAGGGGGCTATGTGAATGATGCACGTGATCCGGGGGGCCGGACAAACCACGGCGTTACTCAAAAAGTCTGGGAAGATTGGGTCGGTCATCCGGTGACGGAGATGGACATGATGAACTTGACGATTCAGGATGTCGCCCCCCTGTACAAAAAGAACTACTGGGATAAGATAAATGGCGACTCACTTCCTCTTGGCATTGACTATGCCACTTTTGATATGGCTGTTAATAGCGGGGTAAGCCGTGCGGCAAAAACCCTCCAGCAGATATGCGGTGTGGGTCAAGACGGACAAGTCGGGCCAGAAACAATTGCTGCTGCTGAAGAGGCAAACGGTCGTGAAACTGCAACGCGAATCTGCGAAGCCCGGTTAGCTTTCCTACAAGGACTTCCTACGTGGCCCACTTTTGGAAAAGGTTGGGGCGGTCGCGTATCAAGGGTTGAAAATATAGCGTTTCGTATGGTAGAATAAGAGGTACCGTGGTTTTTCCTTCCCACGGTATCCTCCCTGACTTGGGGCCGATCAGTTTCGGGGCTGGTCGGCCTCCTTTTCATTACAGATTGTTATAATGTATTTACAACTTTGAACTACGGGGAGATTGCTCCCGTTGCTTTTGTAAATCCTCTCACTGTCAATCCATTGTAACTCTTTTAGCCCTTTTAAAGCGCGAATCACCACCGCCCGATTCGTGAAAGTAGCCTCCGCAATTTCATCCAATGTAGCTACAAAATGCTTTGGGCCGTAATGATCCAAAATACGAAGCATCATTATCTGCTCCCTCATTCGGGCATTGCTGGTCCAAATCACCGTTTGGATCATCTCCATTATTGTGGGCGGGGTGCGACTAACACTGGCGTTCATCATCATCCCCATCAAGAGACATGTGAATTTCCCTTCGTTTGAATGTCAGATTGGTCTGCGCCCTAACATCCGGGTTTGCATACGTCCAAATTTCACCCGTGTTATCTTGTACGCACACCCATAGAAGGTGATGCTCTTCGCCGTAATCAATCACAAAATGCGCTAAAGCTGGACCTTTTGGGGTTAGCATTGGTAAAGTTGGTCTGAGTTGCAAAATCAATGTGTTTGCTCCTTACCGCTTTCCAGAAGGTGCTTTAGATAATCTTGAACAATACCTTTAACTTTTCGGAGGGTTGTTTCTAATGTGTTATCTTCAAGAACTTCGCGGTTCATCATGCAAGTAATGAGCATGAGGGATATGGAATGGATGATGATCGCATCCGACATTTTATCGGTCACCTTCCCATCCTTCACCATCTCCATGACCGATTCGTTAATCGCGAAGGATAGCTTATCCGCCAATGGAAAGGCATGATCGTAGATGTTTTCTAACGGATTTTCTTTCGCGTTAGGGTCAAAATCGTCTGGTAATATGAGTGCCATTAGTTAATTCCGTCCATGTTAATTGGGAAATGTTTATGGTTTTTTATAAAATCTTGTGCTTCTTCTAACGTTTCAAATGTTGCGATAGATTCATACGTTAAGAAAAAGTCTTCCCACCGTTTTACTCTAAAACCAATTTCTTTCTTTTCTGGCCTACCATTTCGGTCATATGTAGTTACTTGAATGGCATCAATTATCCATTTTGGGTTCCTCCAAGACAACCTCACTAATGGCCTCATTAAAGCGTAAAAAAATTCCATTACTCATCTCTCCTAACTACGGTTCCGTCTAATTTTCGCTTGAATGCAGATTTTTTACCAAAAGGTAAGGGCGTCCTTGATACATGACCTCCAAGGTGACGCGCTTCGCGCCTCTTAGCCTTTGCAATTTGACCCACGTCATCAGACGTTTTTGTTCGATGACATTTAATATGGGCCAGTTCCCAGTTAGCCTCAGCATCTTCCCCGCCCATCGCAAGAGGAATTCTATGCTCCAACTCCCAAGCTTCTCCAACATTAATTTTACCCCCACATATGTGACACAGGCCGCCCCGTGATTGGAACAGGGCTACCCGTTTCTTCGTTGATATTGACGCTCTTTTTACCATGGCATGTCGTCATTGAGCGAATCTTTAACTGATGGTTTTGCCTGTTGTGGCTTAGGGAATGATCCCTTTGACTCAGGCGGCTTAACTTCATCACCCATCCGTCCACCAAGGAAATTATTGCCGTTCTTGGAGGTCTTATTCCAAAACGCCAATTCATAATCTTTCCCTTCAATATGAATGGACCCCCGCCAATCTGGCTGGCTATCCTTGGTCTTACGATCATTCGCGAACAACGTTGCGTCGCCATGCTTCTTTTCATACGCCATTTTACTTACTCCATAAGTCAACAATGTTAAAACCAATCATCTTCTCCACCTCATGGAGGAGTTCATACTGGTTGATTTCTGGTATTACTTCTTCCGTTATTACGTCCAAAGAACTCTCAAAAAACTTTCGGAACTCTTCTTGATCCATTGCGTTAAAACTAATGGATCTTGCAACCCACCAGACCTTATCGTCATGGAACCGAACTTCCTCCACATACCCAAGGCGGATCTTCAACCAAAGTAGTAGCTGTTCCGGCTTACGGTACGTTTCGTGGTTCTCACAAATCTTCTGAATCAACGCCCAGAAGAACCTATGTTGTTTTGAACTACGGGGCCGTGTGATCGTCACGGATAAGTCTTTCCCCGTAGGGAACTCAGCCAAAGCCTCTTCGTCCACTAAGGAGCAAGGTTCCAGCTTGTTCCCATTGCGGCGGACATAAATGACTTCAGCCATTGCCTTTCAATTCGTCCCTGCGTAACTTATAATAGTCTTGCAATTCTTTGCGGTGACCGGGGAGAAGCATCGCAATTTTGTCTTTGTTCTCCGTCGCCCACTCCGTTAATTGCTGTTGGTTTTCGCAGAAATCCAATACACCCTTAATGACTTCCATTAGTTTGGTGCTATCGTCTGGCGTAAGACCCGGCTCCATTTGCTTTGGCGCAGCCTTAGCCTTTACAGCGGTCGTATCAGCCGCCTGAGCAGCATTGCCGTCATCATCATCCTCACCCGCGACACCCACCAAACCAAATAGCGAATAGCGGCGGGCATAGGTCATCGCTGACCCCATCTCCTGCGGGCGACCAAGGCCACCTACCGGATAGTCCGATTCAAGCCACTGTCCAGATTTATGAACGATACGGGTGTTAAGGATAATGATTCCATCCATTACGGACGTACCTTGAACGAATGCCAACCCGTGCTTTGCGTAGCATTCACGGATCGCATCCAGACCGTCAGAGAGGTCCACGTAGCGGGATTTAAAGTGTGGGTTGATCTTGTTCTTAGGCGGGTTCTTTAACGCCCCCTGTGCGGCTGCTAAGGCCGTGGAGAGGTGTTCAATGCTTTCACTTGTCTTCATAATCTTTCCTTTCAGTGTGCTTTTTTTCTGTCTGGGTTACCAGTTACTTCGTATAGTATTGCGCGGGCGTGTCCGTCCGCGATCTCAATTTCCCTTGGGGCGGAGGGGTTCTGCAATTGCTTCGCAAGTTCAGGTAGGAGTTCCGCCAACCTATCCCTTATGAATTGCCCCTCATCCGCCGCGACTAAAGGATGAACTTCAATTTGGAAACCATCTGTCATCATGTGGATTTCCAATATTAAGACGCTTTCTTCGCGCATATTAATCGCCTTCCTTAAATACGGGCGTTGGCGGATCGCCAAAACATTTTTTTTCCCATTCAACTCTTCTTTTTAACCAATCCGCTTCTTCCTGCATAAAGACTGAATAAGATTTTTTTGCAGAAAGCCAGAAGTGACGGGGTACGTTTGGGCAAATTCTTTCCAATTCACGTATAGTTTTGGCAAGGCGTATACCATGCTCAATGAGATGTTCGGACCATCCCATTCCCCGCTCAATTTCATCTGCGGCGGCATGATAAATTGCATCTGATTTTACGCCACCCACTTCCCAATCACCAAGTTCGCGCAATCGGTTTACAATATCCATTTCAATCCCCCTTCAATCTTAACGCACCCCGCTTATCGCGCTTGATGCTGACACCGTATCCATACGCTTCCGCCATATCTTCCTCCATCAGACCCTTCAGGCCAGAGGCGGCTTCATCGTACATTTTCTTACCCGCTGAGTTTAACTGCAACTGATTCGCGAAGTTAGCCCACGCATTGTTGCCCGTCATATCAACGCGGCGCACCGCATCTACCGGAGGCCGTACGGTAATTGTAACTGGCGGGGTGCCATTTTTGACACAATCCCAAAAGCGTTTTTCCGCGTCAATCAAGATATCCGCGTATATCGCATCAAGGTTTATGTCGTACTTCTCCCACTTATGGTTGCCGTAAAAGACGGATAGGACAGCCTTCTCCACGCCGCACACCAGCATGTTATGCGTTAGCTGGGGATAGTAGCGGTCCATAATTTCGTCGTCCTTAGAGAACGCAGAAACGTGTTTAGCTTCAAAAACGGTGAGGCCGTCGTCTGTGAGTCCATCAAGGGTGCATCCCATGAAAGAGTGAGATAAACTAATCTTTTGGGTACCGTTATCCGTAACATGACGACCCGTCTGCTTTGTAAACCACTGTATGTTAAAAGGTTCTGTAAAAACTCCCATCTGTACTGGAAGTGCGTCGGACAGATCATGGTCTTCTGCTTTCCCTCTTTTTATTTTCCATAATTCAAAAATACGTTCTTCATCACCTCCCATGATTGTGTTTGCATCTGACCCGCCCAATAGTTTTGAGCGGAACTCTTTCTGTTCCTTCGTAAGTGCCATTTTTATCTTTCCCGTTGATAGTGAGAGGAATTTCCCACTGATTCGCTATTATGTCAACTACTAATTATAGTTCTATAAATTCACCTAAATTAAAGGTGCAGAAGTATGCTTTCTCAGTATCACCGCGTTCGCTGTCAGTAACATCTCTGGATGTCCATTGATCCATCGTATCTGTTTTAACAACAAATGCATGTGTCCTATCTTTATTAACGATGAAGTACGCAAATGCATTTACGCGATGCGTTTTGTGTACCTCATTGATAAGGACTGACTTGAAGGGGTAATCTGACACAGATGTAAAGCTATGCTTCGTTCCCTTTACCTCAATGATAAAATCATTACCACTGGCGGTATGACAAATAATGTCACCCTTATCGACATACTCAGCGGACTTCGTCACATTAGGTGCTAATTCCATTGATGGAATGGTTACCCCAAGGCCCTTTTCCCGCCAGATATATTCCGCGACTTTGAAAACAGCCGCCCGTGAATTTTGGAAGCGCTTTGTAAAAACCGCCCATTCCCGTTCGCTTTGTCTCATGCGTAAGCCTTTCTATTTGGAATTGTGTAAATACGGAAATGATACGGACACCATGATTTGCTTGGGACTACGGGATGCCCGCAGTACAGCGTATCCATGTGCTTTATTGGCCCCACAATAGCCCTACATTCAAAATACCGCAGGTTGTCCAATGTTTTATTGAGCGGGACGAAGTTTTCATCTTTGTGCGTCTCAAAGGTCTTTATCGGCGGTAAGCGAACTGGCTTAGGGTTCTTTATATTAAAGGAAGCACCCTTCCTTTTCTCCCTCTCTTTTCTGGGTAGTGCATGCGGCAACTGCTCCTTGGGGAGTGTCCTTTGCAGGAGTGGTATCCCCTTCCGATGACATATACCGATAACGGAGTTTTTATTCCGCCCCACTAATTCAAGCGCGATGTTCTTCGCGGAGTATCCTTTGGAGGCTAAGTCCGATACGAACTTAATCTCCTCCCATGTCCAAGGTTTTACTTGTTGTACCATTTTCAATTTCCCCGTTATTGATGCTTGACAGATAAACATACAGTTGATAAGTTGTCAACATAGTTTGGAGAAACAAATGGTTCATATGATTGCACAACGGGTAATTAAGAAGCTGGGCGGCCCCCGCGTCGTTGCGGATATGTTAGCGATGTCTACACAAGCGGTATACAAATGGACGTGGCCTACGGAGAAAGGTGGGACGGGTGGTTTCATCCCAGCCCGCCGCCAGATCGAATTAATGGTTGCGTCAAAGCAACGTGGGATTATCTTAACCAAAGACGATTTTTTCCCGAAGGATGCCGATGATGCCGCCGAAATACAAAGTGAGCCCCAAGGCCGACCGCACGTTTGATGGGATTACGTTTGACTCAAAGGGTGAGGCCAAGCGTTATCTTGAACTGAAACTGGCGGAAAAGGGTGGTTTGATTCAGGATCTGCAATTGCAGTATGGATTTGATGTGTACATTAATGATCAGAAATATTGTACATACACTTGCGATTTTTCGTACATTGATACGAAAAGTGGGAAAGTGATTTACGAAGAGGTAAAATCAACGGGGTCGGTCAAAGATGCGGCATATCGTCTCAGGAAGAAAGCCGCCGAATTGTACCACGGGGTCAAGATTACGGAATACCTTATTGGATGGAATCCGAAGTTGACCCGAAAGAAGAAACGGGTTAAAAAGATAAGCAGCCCCGACGACTAATCGGGACTGCTCTAATGGGTGACGGCCCTGCAAGGCCTAATCCTCAAACTTGGTCGTCGCGGAAGTTCAGGACTGTTCCCCATATAGTCCAAAAACGACCGCCTTACAATAGGTAGTAGGTCGTTATGTCTTTCCAATCTATGGCTTGGGCCACATCTCAGAAATTAGAACGTGCAACTGATAAGTACTTGCTTATCATGCTTGCAAATTACGCCAATTCCGATGGCGAATGCTACCCATCTATTGAACGAATCAGTGAAGACACCGCCATGGATCGTAAGACCGTGATGAAGTGTTTTGCGAATTTGATTGAATTGGGATTGATCGTTGACACGGGAAAACGTGTTGGGGCGCGGAAAAATACTAAAGTAGTTCGCTTAAATGCTAACCACTCAACAAGTACCGTTTTTCCCACTGACACATCCCAAAATTGGTACAGTAACCTATCAGGGAACCAAGATACAACTCCTACGGAGTTGGAAGATCCACTACTTAGCATTTTTGACACTCCCGAAGAGCCGCCAGTAAATAACACCAAGGCATTCTGGGATCAGGCGGTGGGAATGCTAATATCGTTAGGGGTCGCAAAGGCTACCGTAAACTCATTCGTTGGCCGCTGTCTCAAAATGACGGGGCAAGATGAAGAAAGGGTAATGGATGCAATTCAGGCGGCTGTAGATGCGGAGCCGCACGATGCCATCCCGTACATCGTCGCCATCTTAGGAGGCGGCAAAAAGAAATCTAAAACTGCGAAGGAAAAGGAAATTGAGGATGCATTCGCAAGACTTGAAGAAGCAAGCGAAAGGAGAAAAGCGAAGTGGAGGGAGCAATACGGCACAGAATACGGAATTATCCCTGACGCCGGAACAGGCGGTCAGAAAAATAATGAGGTGCTACAACCTCAACCACATCCCGAATCCATCCCTGATGATGGAGAACGCGGCGGAAGCGTTAGGAAAGTTCCCGCCAGAAGTCCTGCAACGGTTGTCAGACCCAGCAGAGGGTATTTTAGCGAAGGCGAAATTTCCCCCGACGATTTCTGAATTGGTGTCGGAGGCGGAAAGCTACATGAAACGTATAAGCAAGAACTTTGTTTAACAGGAGAGTAAAATGGATATGATGAAGCAGAAGACCGAAAGTGGAATTGTTGAAGAGGTACTATCCTCCCGCGAAAAAAATTATGGGCCATTTCGGGATGTAGCGAAAACAACGCAAAATTTTAAGAAAATTTTATACGAATCCAAAAATTGGAGGCACCTATCTGATTCTCATAAGGAGGGGTTAGAGATGATCGTAAATAAAATTTCGCGGATGTTAAATGGTAACCATAAATATCTTGACAACATTATTGACATCATGGGATACTCCGCATTATTAAAGCTGGATATTGAGGAAAGGGAACTTGACAGGGTAAAGCAGGATATCGTTTCCCAAATGCCCGCCGCCAACGTTCCACAATTTATTAAGAGTTGAAATGAGAAAAAAGAGAAAACAAAAGTGGGAAAATCCTACAGGTACAAGGACATATAACGCTTGGAAATCAATGAGAAATCGTTGCGATCCAAATTCAAAACATGTTTCAAAAGATCGGTATGTTGGTTTGGGCTATTGCCCTGAATGGGAAAGCTACGACAAGTTTTTCCAAGATATGGGACCACGCCCAGAGAGAACGTCATTAGACAGGATTGATAACACTAAAGGATATTATCCTGAAAATTGTCGTTGGGCTTCCATGAAAGAACAAATGCGTAATAGGTCGGATAACAGATTAATCACGCACAATGGGGAAACCCTACCATTATGTGATTGGGCTGAAAAATTAGGAATACGGGCGGACACACTTTGGAGGCGTTTAATTCGTATGCCGCCCGAAGAAGCTTTAGTTTCAGGAGATTTAAGGGATTACATAAAATGGGAACATGGGACAAGGGTATGTTATGAGCGGCATAAATGCAGATGTACTGCTTGTAAAAATTATAACGCAGAAAGAGCCAGAGAATATCGCAGGAGGCAAAAATGATTGATCTTTCAAAAGTTAACAATGAAGATTTAATTAATGACACTTTAGTCAAACTATCAGCAGATGAACGTCAGGCTGCAATTGATGCAGGAATTACAATTGAGGAGTATGCGAAGGAAAAAGCCCTTCATATTATTGGTTTGCGGAAATCCAAATTTGAATGGAAAACAATGGATACGGCTCCCAAAGACCGCATGATATTATTGGGCGGCAGGGATGAAGAGGGCAATGGCTGGGTAGAGACTGGCTATTGGGAGCCTTACGATATGTGGCCGGAGGATTCTGGGGCGGAAGGTGCGAAGCCTGATGCAGAATGGTCATGGGGCGTTTGGTTTGCTCCTAAATGGTGGATGGAATTACCGGAGTTACCGAAATGACTGACACCCCACATTATGTGACGCCTGAAGAGGCTGAAAAAATGGGATGCTGCATGAGTATGAATAGGCCAGAATTTGCTGCTTCATGTATTGGCAAAACGTGCATGGCTTGGCGGTGGGTTAATTTAATTAAAGAAGTAAAAGATACAGACGATTGCGTGATACGCGAAGGACTATTTAGTACAACCCACGGCTATTGCGGGATGGTGCGTCATGACTGATTGGCAACCAATAGAAACCTGCCCAAAAGATGAATGGGTATTAGTTTGTGAACCCGGCTGTCATCTTATGGTTGCCAAATGGATTTACGCAGACCAATGGCAATATGCCCAAATTGATGATCCTAAATTTTATTTAAGTTGCCGCCCTACCCATTGGATGATGTTGCCCATATGTCCTGCTGATTGGGAGGGCGGTCATGACTGACATGGAACGAATAGCCGATTTACTTTTACCCCGTGTTCGGGGGTTGGAAATTGAAATACTGAAGCCTGTATACCCTGATGTATATACCAATTTGGATTTGATTGAAGATAATCTGGTTGTAATCGTTCAGACATCTGAAGACCCATTATTGATACAGGGTTATACGATTTTGTTTAAATCAGAAGTGGAAGACGGCACTTGGAAAGATGTGGTTGTGCAAAGGATAAAGGATAAATTTAAACTTCTGGCGGCGTGGAAGAACGGGGAAACGGTGCAATGAGAAAGTGGATAGTCCGCCATGAACGGGACGGCGACAACATATCTGCGCTGTGGGAAAACGAAGACGGCGACAGGTGGTATGTGCAGGTTGTTATTAACGGGGAGGTGCAGTGGTAATGGATATTGTTGAACGGTTGCGGCGCATAAATGCTTTTCTTCATGTCACAGAAGACGAGCCAGAATATGATTACAAACTTTCGTATGAAGCCGCCAATGAAATTGAACGGCTGCGGGGTTCATATGAAGACTGCATCAATGCTGTTGATACTATAATCAATGACGGAATGACTGAGCCAGCAAAATTTGCCAAAATTCAATATAGTGGGTTTACCGCGTATAACTACATGATTGCAATGGCGGAAGATATAAAAGATGAAATTAAAAAACGGGCCGCACTAAAGGAGGGTGAGTGATGGATATTGTAGAACAATTACGCAAAAGCGCAAATACTGTTTACTCCCAAGATGGCTATACGTTTCGCCTTGGATTGCAGAACGAAGCCGCCAATGAGATTGAACAATTGCGGGATGCTTTGCGATGGGCTTTGCCTTATGTAAAAAACGATGAAAGAGTTAAGGCTATTGTTCTCGCTGCACTGAAGGAGGGTGAGTGATGGATATTGTAGAACGGTTAGAAGAGCATCTGCGTTTTAATGGCAAAGATCAGTTATCCCGTGATGCAAAAAGCGCGATTGAACGGTTGCGGGAAGCGTTACGTTATATTTTAACGCACTGCGAATCTGATAGCCCACCGAATGCCAAAGCACTTATACTTTTTGTCAACAACGCACTGAAGGAGGGTGAGTGATGGATATTGTTGAACGGTTGCGGGATCGTAAAGAAACAATTATTGGGTGGGTTGTTAATTTTGATACATGTGAAGCCGCTGATGAAATTGAACGGTTGCGGGAAGCGTTAAATATTTTCATGGCGGTAGACCCCGATAAGACCAGCAACTGGTTGTATAAGCGGGAAAAAGCAGAAGCACTTGTCAAGGAATCCTTGTCAACTGGTAAGCAATTCTTACAAGTTTGGCCGTGGAAATGCCCTATCGGAAAAACAGATTGCAATGAAAATTGTGGAAGATATGGTTGGGCAATTAGCCCGTGCCGCACTGAAGGAGGGTGAGTGATGTCAGACCATGCGATTGAATTTATATGCAATACGGTTTTCTGGATAGTTCTTGTATATTTATGGTTTCGTTGAAGGAGGGTGAGTGATGGATATTGTAGAACGGTTGCGGCAAGAAATTGCTGGGTACACAGACGGCCCAATTGAGGCGGCTGAAGCAACGATGCATGAAGCCGCCGATGAGATTGAACGGCTGCGCATTAATATGTATCAAGCAATGCATCATGCTGCTGAAATTTGGAAGGAAAATGGGAAAAAATTAGACGACCAACTTGGCGTTGTTGCTTTGATATTAGCCAATGGATTAGGCATTATCCCTGACGCCGCACTGAAGGAGGGTGAGTGATGGACATTGTTGAACAATTACGCAAATGTGCAAATACTATTTACCATCAAGATGGTTACACGTTTCGCCTTGGATTGCAGAACGAAGCTGCCGATGAGATTGAACGGTTGCGGCAAGCATTACAATTAATTGCGGATCATCCCGTTGAACAATCTGGGCAATGGCAGGTTGGTGCAAAAGAAATGCAAAATATAGCTAATTCCGCGTTAAAAGATCCTGCCGCCTTGGGCTATGGGATCGTTAAAAAAGTATTGAAAGATCATGGTCTTTGGGAGGGTGAGTGATGTGTAACAGAAAGGGCGAACCCATGACGGGATACCAAAGCAAGAAGCTATCGGCGGAAATCCGGTGGCTGGGGCCGTACCCGCCTAATACCCGCCATGCTGATCCTGAGACGATGGATCATATCATTGACCTGCGTAAGAAATTGGCAGAGGCGGAAAGGCAGCGGGACAACGCATTGGACAGGGTCGTGTTCATGCAAAAGAAGGTGGCGGAAATGAAGGAGGCTCTGGGCTTAAAATGACCAGTCTGACTACTTTAGCCGCGTTGTTTTACGTGGCGCATACGTTCTGTTGTTTTGTTTTGCTGTGCGTTTTAATGTGGAGGAATGGATAATGGCTTTTATGAACAAGAGAAGTAAAAGTGGAAGGAGGGGTGGTGGCAGTGGAACATCAAGGATTGAGATGCCAATGGTGCGTTTGGTTTCCGCTAAACAAGAACGGCGGATAGAAAAGATACGGGCGGCATTTCAGCCTGAAGCTAAACCGAAGGTAACATTACCTAAATTTTCATGGGACAAAAAAGATGACGAATAACGAATTAGAGGCGGCATTACAGGAAGCAATCGCGTTGATTGCAATAGCGGTTCATATGGCGAACGATCCTGAAGATCGGTTACAGTTTAAGGAAAAGTGGATCAATAAGGCTAACGAAGTAGTTCGGGGATATTTTGATTATGTCAAACGTGAGGCAGATAGCGCAGAAACACGGCATCAGGATTGGATCGGAGACTAAGGCGGCGCAAAAGACAATTTGCCCAAAGTGCAGCAGTAAACGGGTTCACGCATACGATCATTGCCTATCGGTAAGGATTGACGCTACGGGTATAGGGTGGCGGTGCTTTCATTGCGGGTGGACAGGCGGGGAAATGACGGATGCTTTCAGAACTTCATCAAAAATGGTTGGAAAAACGCGGGATCAACATCAACACCGCGATCCATATGGGGACTTACTCAGGAAGGCGCGGGCCGGATGGGCAGGTCGTTAGTCATCCTGAAGGGGATGTCTTGTGTTTTCCGTTCATCAAGGACGGGGAAATAGTCGGCCACAAATACAGGGGGCCGAAAAAGTCATTTTGGCAACAAGCAAACGGAAGGAAACAGTTTTACAATGCGGACATTCTCACAGACCCTGCGCTACACGACGGAAGCGTTTCCCTTGTTATTACTGAGGGAGAGGTTGACGCACTGGCGGTGGCAACTGCCGGATACCCATATGTTGTCTCCGTCCCAGACGGTGCGCCGCCTCCCCGTGACGCGGATGGACGGCTCATTGTCGTTCCACGGACAACAGATGATATCGTACCAGATGCCGATACAAAATTCGGATACATCACCGCCGACTGGGAAAGCCTTACGAAGATCCGTCGGATCATCATAGCGGTTGATAACGACGATGCGGGGCGGCGGTTAGGGGATGAACTTGTCCGCCGCCTTGATCGGGTTCGGTGTTCGTTTGTAACGTTTCCCGAAACCTGCAAAGATTTTAATGAGGTTTTGGTAAATCACGGTTCTGATACCGTGCGGGAAATTATAGGGGCGGCAAAACCTTATCCGGTTGATGGGGTTTACAAGCTATCGGACTTTCCGCCTGAGGAGCCGATTACAACCTACACAACGGGTTGGGGTTCATTGGATCAGTATATCCGCCCATATTTAGGGGCGTTTATGGTTGTGGGTGGGTTTCCGGGGCATGGTAAATCAACGTGGACGCTCCAGTTCGCCGCTAACATGGCAAGGTTGCACGGTTGGGGGGTTGCGGTTGCATCCTTTGAAATGAAGGTTGTCCCGTATGTCACTGACACCCTCATGTCCACGTTTCTGCAAGGTCCGATTAAGTTTGCGGCTCCGGTTAACCGTAAACGGGCGGTTGAGTTCGTTGAGGATCGGTTTACGTTTATCGCGCCGGAAAAAGGGGATAGTGACACGGATCATGACATTGATTGGTTGATTGACCGGATGCAGGTTGCGGTTATCCGTGGCGGTTGCAAGATGGTTTTGATTGATCCGTTTAATGAGATTGAGCAGAATAAAAAGCGGGATGAAACCACAACCGAATATATCGGGCGGGCGATTAGGAAGCTGAAGGCGTTCGCAATGCAATATAATGTGTTGGTCTGCGTTGTGGCTCATCCGACCAAGGGTTCCGCCCATTTGGATAGTGCCGATTTGGGGTTATACAATATCGCGGACAGCTCACACTTCGCAAATAAGGCGGATATCGGGCTTATTATCGGTCGGGTTGGTGATCCGAAGGTTGATGTCATAACGGGGATTTACATTAAAAAAATCAGGTATCAACCAGACGCTGGCACGTTGGGTGAGGCTTTTTTAACCTTTGACAAAAGTACGCGGTTGTTTTCTTGAAACCGTTATTGTATGGTTAAGACAAGGCTCCCGTTCGTCTCCGGCGGTTGTAGCTTGGGGCGGTTGGCTTTCATCCCCGTTGTGCCGACCGCCCTTTTTTATGTTTAACCTATTGCAAAATAAAGAAAAACCGGATAGGTTAGTATCCGGTTCTTTGACATTGTGAAGTATGTTTCGGGGTGCGGGTTATAGGTTACCGCTCCGGTTCATAGGGTTGTAACCCGTTGGGTTAGGTTCGGGGTTCGGTTTAGGTTCAAGTTTAATTATTATTTCGGTTACGCGATCAATGATCGGGTTGTCGTAAGTGTCAAAGGTTGACAGGCGGTCAAATAACGCATGAACCGCCGTTTCATCTGGCGCGTCAATTTCGTAGGTTTTAGTGCCTGAAAATTCAACGGTTACGGTAAATTGTGGCATGGTTTCCCCTCCCCTATGCGTTATGGGTTTCATAATTGCGGATAACAAAACCGGATTGATCCCGTTTCGCTTTATGACCTTTGGGGGATAATCCAACAATAACACCCTTTGGATCAAGAAACCGTAAATCATGCTTATCCCCGTCAATAACGGGATAACCTAAATACGTTTCCGGTAAACCGTGATCGAAAATGGCGGCAACATTGACCCCCCGTGCCAATAGCGCCCGCGCAATCGGTTCGTTTGTTTCTGATAGGCTGAAGGTTAAATGGTAATTAGGCGGCAATTTCCGGTTAAATCGGTTAGGGTTCTTTGTATAATCCAGAAATGGGATAGCAGGGAAAGCTTCCATAATATTGCGATAGGTTAAACCGTTAACCGTAACCGCAACCCCTTCGTAAGCGATATCCGTTGAACCGTTAGGGCGGATTGCGGGTTTTAAACCGTCTTTTTTAGCGTTATCGATTAGTTTTTGAACGTGATAGGCGAATTCTTGCATATATTCGGAACGGTATTTCATAAAGAAAACCATTTTGCGCTTGCGGCTATCCCGTACGGTTTCCGACATTGCAGCTTGTCCGGAATGTTCACCTAAGCATAACGCAATGCATCCGGCGCTTGCGTGTGAACAAAGGTTTCCGACACCGCCCGATTTATGAGGCGCACCGTAATTTATCCCGTTAAGATAACCGTATGAATTCGCCTTAACCGCTTTCGGACTATCCACCGAAAGAAACCGTTTGAATTGAATTTTCATTTAAACCCCCGTTTAAATTGGATCAGGATTGATCCTACTGATAAGCATAATTGCGAATTAGTGAAAAGCAAGCGAAAAATGTTATTGAAGTGAAAAAATTTTATCTTTTTCACTGATAAGCAAAAAAGCGATTTAATAGGCGGTTTATGCTTTATAATATATAGGCGAAAATTAATTTCAATTTACCGCTTGCAATCAACAAAAAATTGATTTACAAAAAATACGCGCAATAACGCGCTACATAAACGGGGGTTTATTATGAACGATATGTCTTACAACCAGAACCGATTTGCTACAGATACGGCTATTCGCTTGCCAAGCGCAACCTACGCGGAGTGTCCGCACAATAGCCGGACAGATAAATTCCGTCATATCCCGACTTTTGAGATTGTGGACATTATGAAAAACGCGGGCTTCGTTCCAGTCCGCGCAAGCGCAAGAAACGTTCGCAATCCGGACAAGCAAGGTTTTCAAAAGCACGTTATCCGCTTTCGTCGTGAACAAGACGCGGATTTACGTCTGGCAAGAGTAGGGGAAACGGTTTCGGAGATTGCATTGCTAAATGCTCATGACGGAACAAGCGGACTAAACCTTATACCCGCCTTAATGCGTTTAGCGTGTTTAAATGGTTTAGTGATACAGGATGAAACCCTTGGCAAAATCTCAATTCCGCACCGTGGCGCTAATATCGCGGATCGGATTATTGAAGGTTCATATTCTGTGATTGAGCGGGCGGATCAAGGTGCGATTGCAGCGATTGAGTGGTCAAAGGTTAACCTATCCCCTGAAAAAGCGCTTGAATTTGCGGATCGGGCGCTTTCGATTAAATATGTTACCAAGGCGGGAGAAAATCGCGACGACATTTGTCCGATTGAACCGCTTCACTTGCTACGTCCGCGTCGATATGGCGACAATGGCGCTGATTTATGGAAGACGTTCAATCGCGTTCAAGAGAATTTAATCAAAGGCGGACAAGGCGGACGGATCGGCGATAAATTCCGCTCCAGCCGCGCCGTAAAGAGCGCTGAAAAAGATATCACGCTAAACGCTGCGCTATGGGGCTTGGCGAAAGAATATGCTTTAGCCGCTTAAAGCGGGGGATAAAATAAATTGAGATTAGGGGGGAATTTCCCCCCTTTTTTATTGAATTGTTAATCAAATCAATTTATTCTCTTTCTTGTCGGAATGATCCGACGATATCAGAAACGGGGGTTTCTTATGAATAACGCAATTGAATTGCTACAGTCTGAATTGAGCGCCGTAATTGCTTTAAATGCAAAGCTTGAAGCTAAGATAGCCGCCTTGGTATGGAAGGCGGACGATTGCGGCGATATAGTCCGCGCCTATCGCTTTAAGTTTAACAATAAGCGGGGACTTGTTGAAGTGTATACAAATAAGACGCGGCTATTTTATGCGGGTAAAGAATATGCTCCGGAACAAGCGCCGTCTGACATGATAGCCGCTGCGATACAAGCTGATCCGGAATTTTAGGGTCCGCAATGGCTTAAGGCGGCCATATAGTAAGACAAGAATATAAGGGGATTTAGGGGGGAGATTGTATCTCCCCTTTTCTTTTATCTGATAGCAGGGGAATTGAGGCGCTGATAGCAATAGGCTGAAATATAAGGCAGAAAGCCCTTTTCTTCTTACAGGGGTAGGGGTCTGCCGTGATGATACAAAATGCTAATCACTGGCACGCTTCCGTGGTGTGCAATTTGTATAAGTAGTGAGCCGTCAAGGATCATTTATGCTAATCAGTGAAGTAAGCAATAATGCTAA
>Ga0208743_1000044_pt1 | contig 64419 bp, 94 predicted proteins | sample CryBogCBH04Jul08_FD_184615 | JGI IMG/M metagenome (GOLD analysis project Ga0208743, IMG submission 184615) | Freshwater microbial communities from Crystal Bog, Wisconsin, USA - CBH04Jul08 (SPAdes) (version 2) | ecosystem: Environmental > Aquatic > Freshwater > Lake | place: Crystal Bog...
TGGTGTTCATAACAGACCATGCACCAGTAACTTTGTAGTCGCTGATGATGATGCCGTCTTCCTCGACTTCTTGCAGGTCAATTGCGCCAGAGATATGCCAACCATTGAACTCTGTGTGTAGGCGCTCTTCAACGATGTGGTGGTTATCCTTGCCGTGCTCCAAGATGCCGTGGACGGCGGAGCCAAAGATAGACCAGACCATTTCAGAGGCGTCTTGTGTCAACTCATCCCAATGCTTGTTCTTTAGCTGAACGATGCGGGGCGAATTCAGAATCTCTGTGGCAGATATTTGGGACGCGCCCTTGGAATACTGAGGCCGCTTAATTACATTGACCCATGTGGTCGGCAAGTTGTGATTGTTCGTGATTTTCATGTCTTATCCATTCTTTGCAAATTCGCCGTGGTGCTTAATTCGCGCTTCGGAAACGGCACGTTCGGCGTCTTCAATTTTTTCAAAGTGTCCAAGTTCATAAGTCTTTCCATTCGCATAGATGCGGGCTCGATATTTCTTCAAGCTTTCTCGCCACGAAACACCTTTCACCCCGCTTTGGTTGTGTTTCGATTTCATGGAGTTGTATGAGTTTTGGCTTCTGGTGGCCTCGCGTAAGTTCTCAATGCGGTTGTTCAATCTATTCCCATCAATGTGATCAATCAAAGCGGGCAAGTAGCCGTGGTGCATAAGAAAAATCAACCGATGATTTTTGAAATACTTTCCTTGGATGCCCGTTTGGTAGTAACCGCTGCCGTCAATTGTTCCGGCTTTGGATGGCTTCCAATACAAGGTTCCGTCTTTGTATTCAAAGATTTCTTTTAACGCATCCTGAGTCAGTTCAGACTCTGAACCAATCTTGGATTTGATAGCTGACACAATTTTTCCACTCATAAAACCTCCTGTTGAAAGCTTTATTATGGCCTAAACATTCGTGAATGTCAATAGGTTAACGAAGGTCTCAGGCAGGTTGTGAATGTTGGTAATCTTCATTCTTTCCTCCAATTCATCATGGCATCAGCCACCAAAAACGACATCTTGGCTAGAGCCTCCTCTTCAGGGATGCCTGCCCGATCAGCAATCGTCATAGTTCCTGCGTGCAAAGTTTGATTGGTCAGCATGGCTTGCATAGCCTTGGCCGCGAAGTAATCACGTAGATCCATCCCATCGTGGGACGTGTTGTTTGGGTTCGGAAAAGCTTTCATTCATACTCCTATAATTGGTGTTACGAACATCCTTACTGGTTGTTCTGGTAGATATGCTATCAGGTATATTTTGGAAATGCAACACATGAGGAAAAATATTTATGGCACGTAGGGCGATGAGGCAGGACGACAATCATGGGGCGGTGGTGACTGCTCTGCGGGCGATGGGTGCTACGGTGCATACGATCAGCCAAGGCGGTGGGATACCGGACTTGCTGGTGGGTTATAAGGGGAAGACGGCGCTGCTGGAAGTGAAGGACGGGGACAAGCCGCCGAGTGCGAGAAAGCTGACGGAGCCGGAGGAGAAGTTCTTTGCGAGCTGGTCAGGTGGTCCGCTGTTTATAGTGAACAGTCCTGAGGAGGCTTGTGCCATGCTGGAGCATCTTGGAGCGTAGTGGAGCATTGTGGTATACTGAACCCGCTATTGCATTCATACATCCCTTGGTGGGTTCCACGGCTTCTTCGGAGGCCGTTTTTTTTGCTGGTAATATTACCACTTGGCAGGTACAATTGTTCCTGCGTACCAAGACGCATGGGGATTGGCATAAATGGCTTACCCGCTGGAATAAACCGACAAATACCGGGTTAATGCCAAGTCGGGCTAACAGTCCCCAGTCGTGTTGGTAATGGGTTGGGGGCGAGTAGGCGAAAGCTGAAAGGGTCGCCGTGTGCAGATACACCCTGCGATGCACACACCAACAATATTTTCGGGTTGAAGCGTGATGTGGTGGCACGATTGCACATTGGGTGCAAAACTTCTTCTGTGGCTACTTGCTTGAACGGCAACTTCTAGAGTGCGTAATAAACAGCAGGGTGTGTTAGAAGTCTATCTGGTTCGACTCCAGACGACCCGACCAATTTAGGGGGAAAGCGGATGCTGGTTACTTGTTCTAGACAGGGCACATAAAGAGACACTAGACGCAGCGAGTACCCCACCTAAAAAAAGTTGTTGACAACAGTTCTATCTGTGTATAATCCAAAACATCAACGGATTGGTAACCCGTTGTAGTTCGTAGAAACGCAACCGCAAACCCATTGGTGAGCGGGCTTCGTCAAAGCTGGGATGTCCTGTCTACGCAGGCTCTTATGCGGCAACCAAGCCTAAAGCTCGTTCACCAATGGGTTTTTTGCTTTTTAGCCGTATACCTTGATCTGGTAATTTAACGGGCACATGAACGGTTTGGCCCAGATCGAGAGCCATAAAAAGTATCGACGTGGCAAGCGCGGGTGGAGATAGCGCCAGATGTTGAGTAAACCGCCAGAACGGATCTAGGTCGAGAGATTGAGGTAATCCGGGGCAACGGCAACATTTGGGACAAGCTCGGTCAGTGCGCTAAGAAGGGGTCTCACAATGGGCCTAAATGTCTGACAGCTACGGCGGAACATTGAGAGATGACCGTAGCCAATGTAACGAAGGAAACGACCGACGTGATATTGTTCTTCAGCCAACCCCGCGTCCTGTGGGCTAGGGGTGGGTTGTGTCCAGAGCTTCAGTCTTCTCCCTCCGTGATGTGGGTGTAATACCTTGTATTTAGTGGCTCAGACCGATACTTACCGGAGATGTAGATGGCTAATCAGGTTGATAAGAGAGTTAAGGGTAGTGCCTTACCTTGGTTTATCACGTCGCGGGTCCGAGCTGATCGTCGGCTGGGGCTGAGTGAGATGGAGCAGGCGTGTCTAGCCCTGGAGGCTGAAGGTATGCCCTGCCCTGCCGATGTAAGCTTTGAGGCGTGGGTCAGGACCAACTTTGCCTATATCTGTGCTAGGTATATGGAGAAGTATCCAAAGCCTATTGGCAGTAAGGTAAAGCCCCGTCCGTCCAGGGCTCAGCGCAAGGCAGCTAGTCAACTTCGTCGTAACGCCAAGTCAGAAAAAGCGCCCGTTAAGCGGGTCGTCAAGGTGTGTGGTGTTGATGTGACCACCGACGCCTTTTTATCGACGTATGAATGGCGCAGGGTGCGTATGGAGGCGCTGAAGAAGTTTGGGCCTAAGTGTCAGTGCTGTGGAGCTACTCCCGCCCAAGGAGCTGTTATGAACGTTGACCACATCAAGCCACGTAAGCTGTATCCAAACTTAGCCCTCAATGTAAACAATCTTCAGATCCTATGCCATGAGTGCAACCACGGTAAGGGCAATTGGGATCAAACCGACTGGCGGTAAAAATAATTTGACGGAGATGAAAAAAAGTATTGCATGATAATTTTCCTATGATATGCTACCACCTACAAAGACACCAGAACAACCAGTTGACAATTACAGGGAGCACGGCAAAATGAGAAAACGGACAAAGCGCAAGGTGTATGCACTGGTGAACGTTATTCAGCACGCTATGGAGGGAGCGGCGCTGGTAGACGGTAAGCCGCTGGAGGATTTAAGGACGAGGGAGTTGCTGGCTTTGGAGGCGTTCCGATCGGGCACAGCGACACCGAATGATTGGCGGTCTATTTCGGCGATGGTGAACATTGCTGAGGTGATGGCTAAGAAGGGCGTGGGGCCAGAGGCGATTGAGGTTTGCCGAGAGGCGGAGCTTCAGTTGCTGGATGACCATGTCAGGTTTGAGAAGACCGGAAAGATGGGCACGACAGCGGGGGGCTTAACGGCTTACCGCGAGGTGTATGAATACCATGACTTGCAGAGGACATCTATCAGCAGGTCAGAGTATGAGAGGTGGATAAAGAAGACCGCTGACATTTTGAAGAGCGGCCAGGATGTAGTTCATTTAACCTAAAAAGGAGTTTGTATGAAACGAGAGATTAACGATAACGTGGCGGCTTGTAAACAGATCGATCACGACCAGCGGCTGGTAACGTTACCAGTTTACGTTCACCACTACCGCCAATACGATGGCAAGTTTGCTTTTTCGATCTCATCGTTTGACCAAAGCAAATACAGCTCGGAGTATGTGTTGGTGGGTAAGACTGAGTTGGTGTATTTAGTTCCAGAGGAATTCGATCCGATCGCCCAAGAGGTGGCTGCCCTGCGCCGCAAGAAGATGGACGTGATCAATGAGTTCAATAAGCGGGTCAAAGAGATCGAGGAGCAGATCGGTAAGCTGACTGCTATTGAACACACGCCTGCGGAGTTCTGACATGGGAGTAGCAACAGCAGTCGCCATCTCGGCGGCAACATCAGCAAATATTGCGGCTCAGCACGCAGCAGAATCAGCAGCTCGGGCAGAGTGCATAGCCTACGTGCCAACCTATAAACACGCAGGGGCTACGCTGGAACAGATCCACTACTACGCCTATTGCGCGGAGAAGCTATACCCTCAGCCGCATGACGTAGACCGTAATGACGTCATCATATTCAAGGTTGCTTTGATCTTGATCTTTATCGGTGCTGGCGTAGGCGCTTATTTGAATCGTGACGATTATGATGGACCGTTTATTGGCGCGTTGTATGGCTCGGTGGGAATGCTTTTAGCCGAGTTCATTTTGGCCATTGTTGTGATGGCTTTGTACTTTATATTTTTGGGGTGAATCATGACCGGAAGCTATTACATCGGCCAGACCAAGGCACCGCTTGCGAAGGAGTGGCGCTTGGTCGCCAAGGGGGACGACCCTATGGAAGTCGCCAAGAAGACCACTGCCCTAGCCAACAAGGGCGAGACGATGGCTCGCGTGATGTGGGTATCGGATGAGCGGTGGGACAACACCAAAGTAATTCAGGAGATGAAGGTATGACTGACGAACAAATTGCAAAACTATATGACCAAGCCTTGGTTATTAAAAGCAATGGTGACTATGTTGCTGGCGAATTAGACCCCGTAAAGTTTGCCAGATTGGTAGCACAACATGAGCGTGAGGCGTGTGCAGAGTTGCGCAAAACTTTGTCAGCCATTCCAAATAGCCATGTTCCACAATTACAACCAGCAGTTGATTCTGCGCTTGATTTTTATGCCGAAAGAATCCGAGCAAGAGGTGAAGCATGACTGACACATCAAAAGAATACACATTTACTGCGCCACCTAAACCCGTGGGATATTGGGTTTTGTATGAAGGCGCACCGCAGCTAATGATGTTTGCGATGCACCATAAACCGACTGAACAGCAGATCAAGAACACAGAAGAACTGCTGGGATGGAAATGGAGAGACGCATGACTGACGACTATGACTTTGACATTGAAGAACTGCGCCAAGAAGTAGCCGCTGAAAAGCGTTACTACAACCAGCTTATTCGCCACCCCAACCCGCAAGACCCTGACTATCCAGAGCTGGAGGACGATGATGAATAACTGGCCTTTTCCGACTCAGCTGCCGCCCGACAAGGCAGGACTACCGCCATTCAATCCTGACAACCATGAGGAAGCGCCTTGGTAAAAGTAACAGTAGCCGTCTTCTGGGCGGCACTGTTTTTCACTGGTCTGTATTTCATGGCCGGTGAATTGTTTGGAAACTAATGCAAAATTGACGACCCCAAAGGAACAATAATGAAAATTGAAAACATCAAGCTAGAACACATTCGTATCGATCGCGGCACTCAATCACGCGAGAAGGAAAGTCAAGAGCAGATAGACAACATCGCTGAGGCGATTAACAACGGCGAAGAGATCGACCCAGCAGTTATCTTTGACGACGGCCAATACTTTTTTCTGGCAGACGGTTTCCACCGCTATCACGCCCACAAGAAGCAAGGCCAAGCCACCATGCCCTGCATTCGCAAGCTGGGAACCCTGCGTGACGCCCAGATCTACGCCTTCCAAGAGGCAAACAAATTCCAAAAGAGCCTGCCCCGTAGCCATGCTGACAAGCGCCGCTGTGTGAACTGGTGCTTGGATGACTTGGAATACCAAGACCTTGCCGACCGCGAGATCGCCCGAATGGTAGACGTTAGCCATGTGTTGGTGAGCCGTATGCGTAAGGAGCGCATGACGCCCAAGGAGGCCAAACCTGCCAAGCTAAAGAACGTGGTCGAACCCAAGCTGGAATTATTACCACCTGAGAAAGTGGAATTATTACCAGCAGCCAACGACATGGACGCCGAAGCCATGAATTATTTGCAGGAAGAGAACCAGCGTCTTGAGAAGCAGTTGGCCGTGGTAGCGATGGAGGCCACGCCCGAAGAGAAAGAATTGGCCAAGACCATGATCGAAGAGCTGCAAGAGGAGGTCAAGATGCTCCGCATTGAGAACCAGTCCCTCAAGATCAGTCGTGATACTTACCAAGCAGAGAATGCCCAGCTCATCAAGCAGGTGGGTATGCTTCAGCGACAACTAAAAAAAGCAGCGTAAGGTAGCCCAAGCTGGCGGGCTAGTGCCAGCAGTTGAGGGATTGTATGAGTAGCTTAAATTTGCGCGACTACCAAGCGCAGGCGATAGAGTCTCTGCGAAGGGGCTTTGCGGCGGGATACAGGACACAGATCCTGGTTGCGCCCACAGGGGCAGGCAAGACCGAGATGGCCATTGCCCTGCTAGAGGCGGCCATGAACAAGGGCAGTAACAGCTCGATGATCTTGGACCGCATTGTCTTGTGTGACCAGACCAGTAAGCGGCTGGAGAAATACAAGATTGATCACGGCGTTCTACAGGCTGGGCATTGGCGATACCGACCGTATGAAAAGATACAGGTCTGCTCGGCCCAGACGCTGGAGAGTCGCGGGGATTTCCCTGACCTCAAGCTCATGATCGTAGATGAGTGCCACCAAACCAGAGCGGCCACGGTGGAGTTCATTAAGAACAACCCGAGCATCAAGGTGATCGGCCTAACAGCCACGCCCTTTACCAAGGGTCTTGGAAATATTTACGAGCATGTGGTCTCGCCCATCACGACCAAGCAGCTGGTGGAGCAGGGCAGTCTGGTTCCGCTTCGTGTATTCATTGCCAAAGAGATCGACATGACGGGGGCCAAGAAGGTCGCTGGCGAGTGGTCTCAGAAAGAATCCACAGAGCGCGGGCTCAAGATCACGGGTGACGTGGTGGCTGAGTGGATCAAAAAGACCCATGAGATATTCAAGCGTCCGGTCAAGACCGTGGTGTTTGCCTCGGGGGTAAAGCACGCAGAGGACTTGTCACGCAAGTTTGCGGAGCAGGGATACAACTTCATCAGCATTAGTTACAAGGATGCCGATGACTTCAAGCGTGACGTGGTCGAAGACTTTTCCAAGCCCGATACAGAGATTCATGGGCTCATAGCCACAGACATATTGACCAAGGGATTTGATTGTGTTCTGGAGGGATCTCGCGTCCTGACTGAAAGAGGACTTGTTGCCATTGACCAAATTTTGTTAAATGATAAGATATGGGATGGTGTGGAGTTTGTTTCCCATCATGGTGTTATTTACAAAGGAGTGAGAGATGTCATCACATACGCCGGACTTACAGCCACCCCAGATCACAAAGTCAAAACAGCACAAGGATGGATTGAATTTGGTGAATGTGCGAGACGTGGAATTCCAATCATTAAAACCGGAAATGGTGGGCAAGCGATTCAAGAACATGAAGGTCAGTTCTCCTTTGGTCTATCTTGCCAACAGACAGACCAACAAAGAGCAACTGATGTGCGAGTGTCTGGATTGTGGCCGCTTGGAATTGGTGCTTATTTCCATGTTGTATGCGCCTCAATGGGCTGGTTGTTCGGATTGCGCTGCTCCACAGTGGCTTGTTCGTCGATGCAAGGCGCAGAAAGCCAGATGCACGGATCCATTGCATCCGTCTTATCGGGATTATGGCGGACGAGGAATTCGCTTCATGTTCAGCAGTCCAAGACTGGCGGCGCAATGGATAAAGAAGAATATTGGAATACCAGAAAAAATATCAATCAACATACATCTGGACAGGATCAACAACAATGGTCATTACGAACCTGGAAATCTACGTTGGTCAACTCGGCAAGAGAACAACTCTCATACGCGTCGAAGCAAGTATGTAGAGCGATTTCATTTGTTTCGTCTAAATTATCCAGAGATCAAATACGCAGACAAGACCCTCAGAAATTTGATGGGCTACGGCCTCAGCGACCAGCAGATCATCGAGAGATTCCATCTTCCATCAGACAAGCCAAAGGGCGTGTATGGGACATACTCAACTGCGGTCCCAGAAATTGCTTTACTTGCGAAGACCTCCTGATTCATAACTGCGCCGATGTTTTTATAGGTATATCTGCTAGGCCCTTCAGTAAATCATTGTCGTCGCACATTCAACAGATGGGTCGGGTCATGCGTCCGTCTCCTGGAAAATCCTTCGGTGTCTGGCTTGACCATTCGGGCAACTACATTCGTTTCCGAGAGGATTGGGATGATGTGTTTGCGAACGGTGTATCTGAGCTGGATGATGGCAAGGAGAAGGCCAAGAAGGAGAAGACAGACAAGGAGAAGGAGGCGGCCAAGTGTCCGAAGTGTGGCGCGTTGTGGCGGAGCAGTAGTGACACCTGCGCCCATTGTGGCTACATCAAGGAGACCAAGAAGAAGTTGGCAAGTGTTCCAGGTGAGATGGAAGAATTAACAGCCAATGCAAACCGAGACGAGAAGCAGGAGTTTTGGTCTGAGCTGCAATACAAAGTGAAGGTTGAGGGTTGGAACCCAGGTCGAGCGGCGCATACCTACAGGGACAAGTTCGGGGTTTGGCCTAGGGGTTTACACGATAACGTTCGAGTGCCAAGTTTGGCCACAGAGCGGTTCATTAAGTCTAGAATTATTGCCTACATGAAAGGGAAGAAGTGATGGATTTCCTGCAGTTCGCAAGGGCCAAAGGGCTCTTGATGGAAACGTTACCACCGATCGGGGTATGGAAAAGATACGCAACAGAAGACCATCCATCTAAGCGCAACGGCTCTGCCAAATACATGGGCACACATGGATTCGTAGTCAACCATGCAATGGACACAAGCGCGGACACCTGGAGGCCAGACAGTTCTTATGTAATGGACGCTGCAAAGCAAGCCGAGCTGGCCAGACAGGCGCGTGAAGCTGAGTTACGAACACAGGAATTGAACCGAGAGGCGGCGCAGAAGGCGGCATGGATACTGAAGCAGTCCCGCTTCGGCCGCCATAAGTATCTGATCAACAAAGGATTTCCAGACGAGGAGGGTAATGTCTGGAACCAGGATGGTCGGTCATTGTTAATAATTCCAATGCGGCTCGGTGCGCGGCTGGTCGGATGCCAAATGATTGACGAGCAGGGGCAGAAGAAATTTCTGTTCGGCCAACGGACAAGTAATGCGTCCTTCGTGTTCGACAACAAAGGCCCCAACATATTGTGCGAGGGGTATGCCACAGCGTTGAGCGTTCGGGCTGCCTTACGCGCCATGAAGCGGCGGTATACGATTCATGTTTGCTTTAGTGCGTCCAACATGATCAAGGTCGCTGCTGGTCTGCCATCGGGGCTGGTGATTGCGGACAATGATTCGTCGGCCACAGGGGAGAGGGCGGCCAAGCAGATTGGTTGGCCATACTGGATGTCGTCGGTCATAGGCAATGACGCAAACGACGATATGCAGGCCCAGGGAATCTATAAATTCTCTCAGGGCCTGGTCAGGTCATTGCACCTTCTGGTTGGCCACAATGAACGGTTGAACGGCCAGAATTAGGGGGTTTTCCTTTTCGGCCATAGCGAGGTGGTGCATTATTTCCATGCCTACTTCAAGGGCCATTTGGCCTTCGCCCGCATGGTCGGCCATAGCGTATACAAAGCCGGTGTCGTCTTCGGCCAGGGTGATACTAAATATTGAGCGGGGCTTCATAAATTCGGATGATAACGGTTTGCGCGCCTGGTCGGTCATAGAGCATCGCGGTTTTGTGGATAGCGCGCACAATGAAAGCCCGCGACGGGGCTTCCATTTCGAGGGTGAATCTGTGCGGGCCTTGCTGCAGGTCGGCGCGCCAGATCACGGGCGCCAAACCATCAGGTCGCAGGCGGCCACAATGAGCGCGGCCAAGTAAACGAGCGCGAGAATTATTTTAAATTTGGTCCAAGGCATGGGTTTAGCTCCTTTGCCATTGGGTGGCCTTGCGTGCTTCATGGCGGCCAATATCGATCAGGCGTCGGGCTTCGGTCCGGTCGTTGATTTTTTCGGCTTGGATCATTAGTCGCAGGATCTCGGCCGGGGTTTTCCCCCTTTCGTATCTGTATCCGGCGTCAATGTAGGCGTGTTCGGTGTGTTTCATGTTGTCACTTCCTCATTTTTGCCAAAATAAAAAAACTGCGTCTTATTTGCTACCCATGCGGTTCGACTAGATTTTTTAATCCAAATCCCCCCAGCGAAATAAAACTTATCGCCTATTGTTATCTCTTTAAAAGTTTTCATGCTGTCACCTTGTCGAGTTGGTTAAGTTTTTCCTGTAAGCGTTCAATGGCTCTCATGCACCGTTCTTTCTGCATTTTGTCGGGCGTATAGGCGATGATGTGTTTCTGCCAATCAATGTCGCGCTGTAATCCTTGGCGGATGATTTCGGCTCTGGTCAATTGAAAAGTGTTCATTCTTTCACCTGTAAAAGTTCGGTTCTAATTGTTTCTTGGTCGTAGTTTTCATCTGGTTCCGGCTCAACCGTGAATTGATCGTGTGCGGTCATTTCGGCCTCGGCTTCGCTGTTGGCCATGATTTCGACTGTTTTGGTGATCGTGGCCTGTATGGTTACGGCGTAAAGTTTCATGCTTCCTCCTAGGCGTAACGTTTCTCAATGATTTCAACGGCGTAATTAACAGCGTGGAAAAAGTCCTGCGGGTAGAATTTCCGGCTGACGTAGGCCAGAGCCTCGCGGATTTGTTGGTCGGTCGGTTTTAAATCACTTTCAATATCTGCAAGATGATTTGTAATGTCATCGGGCGTGACAGTTAGCATTTCATAGTGTCCGAGCTTCTCGTTTATTTGCTTTTTCAGCTTGTAGAGTTCGGCGTTTGTCATTTGGTCAAGGTTAAATTGTGTCATTTCATGCTCCATTCTTTGCGATTAAATTAAAAGTTTTCCAGTATGCGAGGGCGTTTTTGTAGTCGTCCGTTCGCACTTTGTCGGTTAGGTTTCCGGCGGCGTTGTAAAGTTTCACAACCCAAAGCCCATCGTGATAAACCTTGTCTAAAACAGTCCAGCAGCCATTTTTTTGGGTTTTTATTTTCATGTCTCTCCCCTTAATAACGTGATGCGGGCACGCCATTGGCGCGGGCTTTGGTGATTGCGATCTGTGCGGCGCGATAGCTTTTTAACGTCCGGCCTATAAAATGTCCCGTGTCGTCCGTGATATAGCAGGCGGCACGGTCGCAGCGCCCCTGTATAAACATTCCGTTGTAATAGTGCGTAAACATGGCGTCTCCTTAGTGCTGGCGATAAACAAACCCGCCGGACACTTCACCAACTAAAACGCCCTCATCCTCTAAATACTGGCGCACTTGCTCGGCTTGTTCGTCCTCGTTTTCGTTTTCGTCAATTTCTATTGAGTAATCAGCGGCGATTGATTGCCAAGAGCCCTCGGCAAAGTCGCAACAAATAGCGATCACATCTAGTTCCAAATCCTCTCCGGCATCAGCTTCCCAATTCTCCAAATACTCAAAAAGAACGCTTAACCCCTCATAAGAAAAGTTTTCAGGGCGCAGGGATTTAAAAGCGTTTTCAAAATCAGAACGATAAACGGTTTGCTTCATTTCTCTCATCCTTTCGGTTTGTTACTGTTCGGGCGGTTGCCCCGTAAACCCTGACCAGCAGGGCTTACAGTGCAGGGCGCTTAGAATTCCTCAGCGTAATCCTCAAGTGACGTTACAAGCCCGTCAAAATCCTCAGAAGGGCCAAGCATGGCGGCGAGGGCGTAAACAGTTTCTCGGGGGTATTCTTCACACAGGCTGTCGAGGTAGGCGCGGCGATTGGCGAAGCCGTTGGCGGTGTAATCGTTCATTTTCATTTCTCCTTAGTTGCTGAGTAATTGACCTGAGCGGCCTTTGGTCATGGAGTGGTTAAAAATCATGGTCGGTGAATAGTCGGGCGGGAATAGGATCGATTCCGTCCATGTGAAGTGTTCCAAAGTGTCGGGCTTTGCCTCAGGCTCGAAAATCCAGCCTCCTGTGCCGTGTTCATGGCGATAGTCGCGGGCTGCTTGTGCTGTGGGGAATGTGCGGAATGTGTGCATTGGGTGTCCTTTCATTGGTTGCGGCCAGCTATCAAGCGGCCGGTGAATCGGTTGTGAATGCGTGCGGTTGGGCTGCAGGCTGCAAGCCAGGCCAGGGCTTCGGACCAGGTCCAAGCGGTGCGGTCGGTCCCGTAGGTGTCGGTTATGCGATACATGTCAAACCCCGGCGCAAACATAAAGCCAATGAGTCGCGTCGCGTTTGGTTGAATATTCGCGGTCAAGTTTCCACCGTTCGGCCGTTTTTTCCCAAACCTGCCAGGCGATGTTAGGCGTCGCGTTTCCGTTGTAGTTTTCCTGGCGGACCAGGTAAAAATTCTTTTCGCGGTTTTTGATTGTTTCGGGTGTTGGTGTTTGCATGGTGTTTTCTCTAGGTAAGGGGCCTTGGCCCCGTTGGTTTAAACAATGAATTCCGGGTTGTTGGTGATGTTGTGCTCAGTGGCCAGGACCAGAATTTCAAGCTTGGTGGCCTTGCTACGGGTGGCGCGATAAAGGGCTGACAATGCGCGGGCCAGGTAATCGGCGCCGAGTCCGGCTGCAGCGAATTGCAGGGCTTTGTTAATCTCGCGGGTTTCTGATTTGGTCATGGTTTGCCTTTCGGTTGGTTGCTTAAGGTGTGTTATCAGTTAGCACAGGTGTTAATGTAGCAGTTATATTGCATGTGTCAACGGATGATATAGGTTCTTTACAATTCTTTACATGGCATACAGTAAAACCACTGTATAGACAAGGCCCGAAGGATCGCGGCGCGATTCGAGCGGCTCAGGCGAAGCCGTGCGGCCTGTGTGTGGCCAAGGTGGAATTATTACCAGGGAGAGAGATCCGACAGGGTGGAAACGTTACCAGGGGACCGGCTGCAGGGACCAGAGATAAACCCGGCCAGGCGTGCTAGGTTTTTTTTCTGTTTTTGTTCTGGTAGTCTCGCGGGCATGAAAGCAACACCGACACCGAAAGAGCCGCGCCCCCTGAGCCGAAGGCAGGCAGCTGAAGCGATGGAACAGCTCCCCTTGTCTGAAGTATTAGGGAACGCAGTAACAAGGGAGCTAACACACAAACAAAGACAATTCGCCCACCACTTGGCAAGGGGTGAAACAGGCGCTCAGGCCTACCGCCTCGTTTACTCCAAGACAGCGAAACCCACTACAGCCGGAAACCATGCGAGCCGATTTAAGAAGGACGCCCGAATAATGACCGAAGCCGAAGCCTACAGACAAGCATTAGAGGGGGAAAAACAGCGCACACCTGCCGCCCTGCGTGCTTTGGTAATAAAAACGCTCGTTGACGTGATGATAAACCCAGAGACGCCGCCCGCCGTGAAGATCAACGCAGCGAAGGTGGCCGGACAGATAACCGAAGTGAGCGCCTTCACCGAGCGCACCGAAGTGAGAACGATCTCCAGCTCAGAGGATGCGAAGGCAAAGATATTCGAAGAGCTTAGACGCCTCAGTAATGCCCAAGCCGTTGACGTTGACGTGATCCGCTCGGCTGATTCGCTCCTGGATGAGCTCAACGCCGCCGCCATGCCAGAGCCGCAGGTCGTGGAATCCGCCGATGAGCCGACCCCACCCACCCCCCACCCCCCTCTTTCGACCGGTGGCACCGGCGCTCGGCCATGAACATTATTCCCCACCCTCTGTCACCTAGTTTGTGGAAAACCACCCCCATGCTCGCCAAACAGCGGACCCACGGGGGGGTATCCCAAGTGGAATTATTAACAGCTTGCTTAGACAATAGTTGCTTAGTCAAGGTGTTAATATTACCAGCATGAAGAAAGTTTTGATTAACAGGGCGATGGTTAGGAGACGTCGGGAGAAGACGTTTGAGGAATGTATGGAGGCTGGTATGACGCCTATGCAGACGGAAGTGTTTATTGTTATAGATGAGTTTTGGAAGCGGTATGGGTATGGGCCGTCTCTACGAAACATTGCTGTTGCCCGTGGGAAGATGGGTTTGGGGAACACGAAGGAGATCGTGGATAGGTTAGTGCGCCTTGGTGTGGTTAAGAGGGTAGAGGGGGCTGCTCGGTCGGTGAGGCCGGTGTATATCAATTTTAGGGAGTTGGATGTTGAGTGAGATTGAGAAGCTGATTGCCGCCCTGCCTAAGGAGCAGCAAGAGCCGATATTCCAGTTGGTGGAGGATTACCGGCTGGCGAGTGAGCGGGAGGTGGCGCAGAGTAGTTTCATGTCGTACGTGAAGCTGATGTGGCCGTCTTTTGTTCATGGTAGACACCATGCCCTAATGGCTAAGAAGTTTGAAGAGATTGCGGCTGGGAGATTGAAGAGGCTGATCATTAACATGCCGCCTCGGCATACGAAGTCGGAGTTTGCGTCCTTCCTACTGCCCTCTTGGTTTTTGGGGAAGTATCCGAATAAGAAAGTGATTCAGAGCTCTAATACAAGTGACCTGGCTGTTAACTTTGGGCGTAAGGTTCGGAACTTGGTGGGGAGTGAGCAATATAGCAGGGTGTTCCCGTCTGTATCTTTGAGGCAGGATAGCAAGAGTGCTGGGCGATGGGCGACGAGTCAGAACGGCGAGTACTTCGCTATTGGTGTAGGTGGTACTGTTACCGGTAAGGGTGCGGACCTTTTGATTATTGATGACCCGCATTCAGAGCAGGAAGCGGCGATGGCGTCTGGGAATCCTGAGGTATTTGACAAGGTGTATGAGTGGTATACGTCGGGTCCTCGGCAGCGGTTGCAGCCTGGTGGGGCGATTGTGATTGTGATGACGCGCTGGGCTGAGCGGGATTTGACGGGTCGGGTTATTAAAGATGCCTCGATGCGGGACAAGGGTGAGGAGTGGGAGGTTATTGAGTTACCTGCGATCATGCCCAGTGGTAAGCCGTTGTGGCCGGAGTTTTGGTCGATTGAGGAATTGACTGCCCTGAAGGAGGAGTTGCCGCCTGCCAAGTGGAATGCACAGTACCAGCAGAGTCCGACGGGTGAAGAGGGGGCTTTAGTTAAGAGAGAGTGGTGGAGAAGGTGGGAAGCGGACAGAGCGCCACCGTGTGAGTTTATTATTCAGTCTTGGGATACGGCGTTTACGAAGAGTGAGCGGAGTGACTTTTCTGCATGTACGACGTGGGGGGTTTTTTATTTGGATGAAGACCCGAGTGATGTGAATATTATTTTGCTAGATGCGTTTCAAAAGCGGATGGAGTTTCCGGAGTTGAAGCAGACGGCGTATGACCACTATAGGGAGTGGGAGCCTGATGCGTTCATTGTTGAGGCAAAGGCTGCTGGCGCGCCGTTGATTTATGAGCTCAGGAGCATGGGGATTTTTGTTGAGGAGTATTCGCCCAGTCGGGGGAATGATAAGTTTGTTCGTATAAACAGCGTGACGGACATGTTTAGATCGGGTAAAGTGTGGGCTCCCGAGACTAGGTGGGCGCAGGAGGTCATTGATCAGATGGCGTCATTTCCTAATGCTGAGCATGATGACTTGGTGGATAGTTCTACGCAGGCGTTGTTAAGATTTAGGCGGGGTGGGTTTATTAGACTGCAGTCGGATGAACCTGAGGAACAACAGTTTTTTAAGCGTAAGACTCACGCTTATTATTGAGGATATACATGGCTACTAACATCGACAAATCGGTTTATCAAGCGCCCCAAGGTTTAGCTGGATTAGAGAGTGAGCCTGTTGAGGTTGAGGTCTTAGGTCCTGAAGAGGACATGGAAGAGGAGCCAGAAGAAGAGGGTGAAGGCTTTAACGGTAACTTGGCTGAAGAACTGGATGAGTCGATATTACAGCGAATTGGTTCTGAGCTGGCGGCGAGTGTAGATACAGACCGCCAATCCCGCAAAGAGTGGGAGAAGACTTATGTGATGGGCCTAAAGCTGATGGGCCTGCAGTATGAAGAACGTACTGAGCCTTGGATGGGTGCTTCTGGTGTGTTCCACCCAATGATCACTGAGGCGGTGGTACGGTTCCAGTCGGAAACGATTACAGAGATGTTCCCTGCCCAAGGGCCTGTGCGTACGACGATCTGGGGTAAGGAAACGCCTGAGAAGATGCAGGCGGCTCGGAATGTTGAAGAGGACATGAACTATGAGCTGGTAGAGAAGATGCCAGAGTTCCGCCCTGAGCAAGAGCGGATGCTGTGGAGCTTGCCTGCTACAGGTTCTGCCTTTAAGAAAGTTTATAAAGACCCGACGTTGGGTCGTCAGAAGTCGGTATTTATTCCAGCAGAAGATGTGATTCTTCCTTATGGATGTACGGATATTCGCACCTGTGAGCGCGTGACGCATGAGATGCGGATGACGAAGAATGAAATCCTGAAGCTGATGGCAACGGGGTTTTATCGTGATGTGGAGTTGGGTGACCCCTCACGCACGACGGATGATATTCAAAAAGCCAAAGACCAAGAGACTGGCTTTACGGATAACAGCGATGACCGGTATACGTTGTTTGAATCGTTGGTGGACCTTGATTTGGATGGGTTCAACGATGTTGACGAGGATAACGATGAGACTGGTATTGCCCTGCCTTATGTAATGACGATCGTCAAGGGAACGAATCAGGTTTTATCGATACGAAGAAATTGGAAAGAAAATGATCCGCTCAAGCTTAAGAGACAGCATTTTGTACACTACCAGTATGTACCTGGGTTTGGAGCCTACGGTTTCGGGCTATTCCACCTTATCGGCGGATTTGCAAAATCAGCGACATCGATTATGCGCCAGCTTGTTGATGCCGGCACCCTCTCCAACCTACCAGGCGGTCTCAAGTCACGCGGCCTCCGGATCAAAGGCGACGATACCCCGATTGCTCCAGGCGAGTTCCGCGACGTAGACATTGGATCTGGCGCACTGCGGGACAACATCCTGCCCTTGCCTTATAAAGAACCTAGCCAAGTTCTGTATACGCTGCTGAATAATATTGTTGACGAAGGCCGTCGTTTTGCGGCTACTGCAGATATGCAGGTCAGCGATATGTCGAGTCAGGCCCCAGTGGGCACGACTCTGGCTTTGCTGGAACGCCAATTGAAGGTGATGACGGCGGTGCAGGCACGGGTTCACTATGCCTTTAAGCAAGAGCTGCAATTGTTGGCTGAGATTATTCGAGAGGATAGTCCTGACGAATACGAGTTTGATCCTGAAAAGGGTAGCCGTAAGTCGAAGAAAGCAGACTTCTCGCACGTGGATATTATTCCAGTCAGCGATCCTAATGCCGCGACGATGTCTCAACGCGTGGTGCAGTACCAAGCAGTTATTCAGATGGCGCAGATGTCGCCTGATATCTATAACCTGCCTGAGTTGCACCGTCGGATGTTGGAAGTGTTGGGCATTAAGAATCCTGACAAACTGGTTCCCCTGCCTGATGACCAGACGCCTAAGGATCCAATCTCTGAGAACGTGAATGCACTTAACGGTGTACCGCTCAAGGCGTTCCAGTTCCAAGACCACCAAGCGCACATTCAGGTTCACATGGCGGCTATGCAGGATCCTCAAATTCAGCAGCTGATGGGACAAAATCCCAAAGCGCCAATGATCATGGCAGCTATGCAAGCTCACTTGGCTGAGCACGCTGGTTTTGAGTATCGCAAGCAAGTGGAGGCCCAGTTGGGTATGGCTCTGCCTCAGCAAGATGAGAAGCTGCCGCCAGAGGCTGAAGTGGCTATGTCTGGTTTGATGGCTCAAGCGGCTCAGCGCGTGTTGCAACAACACCAGCAGCAAGCTCAACAGCAGCAGAACCAGCAGAACCAGCAAGATCCGATTATTCAGTTGCAGCAACAAGAGATGCAGATCAAACAAGCTGAGTTGCAGTTGCGTCAACAGGAAGTTCAGATCAAAGCTCAGCAGGCTCAGGCTCAAGCGGCTATTGAGCAAGCGCGTCTGCAGGCCAATACGCAAATGCACGCCCAGAAGCTGGCGCTTGAACAGCAAAAAGTGGGTGGCACATTGCAGGCGCAGACTGCTATTGAGTCGCAGAAGATCAAAGTTAACGCTATGGCCGCAGCGCAGAAAGCGGCATTGGAGAAGCAAAAACTGGATGGCAATTTACAGTTGGGTGCCATGAAAGTCGGGGCGGAGGTTAAACGTAACAAACTCCAACACGACGCAGAAAACCAACGCGAAGGGCTGCGTATTGGTGCGGATATCGCCAAACACAAAGCCGAACAACGGAGTGCAGAGCGAGAGCTTATGCTCAAGACGGCCAATGAGATGATCAAAAATCACATGGCCAATGTGATAGTGGAGAAAGGACCTAAGGAGTCTGAATGATTCAGAAATTCGCAAGCGTATTGCGCGAACAAATACGCAAAGACATGAACAACTACGCCGATGATTTGGCTAGTGGTCATTGCCGTACTTTTGAAGAGTACCAAAAACTCTGTGGGGTGATTCAAGGCCTAGCCCAGGCAGAGCGTTATGTTATCGACCTTGTAGAGAAAGTTGAAAAATCAGATGAGTGATCTTATTCTGCCACCAGGGTTAACCCTGCCTAAGCAAATTCAACCAGTGGATGCTCCGGCTGATACTGATACGAATGAGCAAAAAGCAACGATGCTGCCAGAACCTTCTGGTTGGAAATTGTTGTGTGTCGTGCCTGATGTCTCTGACAAGATTGCAGGTACTGACCTTGACCTTGTAAAACCGTCTGACCTGGTCCGCCAAGAAGAACATGCCACTACGGTATTGTTTGTCTTGAAGGTAGGTGTGGATGCGTACAAGGACACCGCCAAGTTCCCTAGTGGTGCTTGGGCCAAGCCTGGTGATTTTGTCGTGACCCGTGCTTATGCCGGTACACGCCTGAAGATCTACGGTAAAGAATTCCGCCTGATCAACGACGACCAAGTCGAAGCAGTGGTGGACGATCCACGTGGCGTAACACGCGCATAAAGGAGTAATGATGGAAGACGTATTCAAGTTCCCCGACGAGATCGAGGAAACGAAAAAAGAGGTGAAAGATCAAGACGGCTTTGATATTGAAGTCGTTGACGATACACCTGAGCGCGACCGAGGCCGTAAGCCTTTGGACCGCGAAGTGGCCGATCCTACAGAAGACGAGATCGAAAACTATTCTGAGGGTGTGAAGAAGCGTATTAAAGAGCTGACCCATGCCCGCCACGACGAGCGCCGCAAGGCAGAGCAATTGGCACGTGAGCGCCAAGAGCTTGAACGCCTGGCCCAGCAGCTGGTCAATGAGAACAAAACGCTCAAGCAGTATGTGAACAACGGCAGCCAGCAGTATGCGACTACGTTGAAGTCTGCTGCGGAGCAAGAGCTTGAAATGGCTCGACTGAACTTCAAGAAGGCGCAGGAATCTTTTGACACGGATGCCATCATTCGCGCCCAAGAGGCCATGACTGATGCCAAGATGAAGGTTGCTGCGGCAAATAATTTTAGGCCACAGCCTTTACAAGTGGATGAAAATCCTGTACAACTGCGCCAACAAGCACCTCAGCCTGTACAACCTGACGAAAAATCCCTGCGCTGGCAGGCAAGAAACCAGTGGTTTGGTTCGCGTGGGTTTGAGGAAGTTACCAGCTATGCACTAGGGCTGCACCAAAAGCTAGTCAACAACGGGGTAAACCCGCAATCTGACGAGTACTTCAATACTATTGACGCTCGCGTAAGGAAAACCTTTCCAGAGATGTTTGGAGAGGAGAAGGCCGCCCAAACTCAAACTAGGACCGCGAATGTAGTAGCTCCGGCTGCAAGATCATCGGGTAGTAAGAAGGTTCAATTAACGCAGACGCAAGTAGCGTTGGCGAAGAAATTGGGTTTAACTAACCAGCAGTATGCTGAACAAGTATTGAAATTGGGGTAATTAAAAATGGCTATCAATCGTAATCCTCGTGAGATTGAATCACGCGAACAAACAGCTCGTTATGTTTACAAACCATCGAGCACTCTGCCAGATCCGAATCCTATTCCGGGTTGGTCCTTCCGCTACATCGCAACTGCGATCATGAGCATTAGTGATCCAACTAACGTGTCCAAAAAGATGCGTGACGGCTGGGAGCCAGTGAAGGCGGAAGACCATCCTGAGTTGATGCTTGGTCCTGATGCCAAAGGTAATGTGGAGATTGGTGGGTTAATGCTTTGCAAGATGCCTACTGAACGACTCAAAGCTATGGAAGAGTATTTTCAGAACCATGCAAAATCGCAGATGGAATCAGTTGACAACAACTTTATGCGTCAGCAGGATCCTCGGATGCCGTTGTTCTCGGAAAAGAGATCATCGACAACACGTGGGTCATCTTTATCTTAATTTTATGGAGTTATAAATGGCTTATCCTATTGTCCCTGCGGCATACGGTTTAAAACCCGTAAGCCTGACCGGCGGTAGAATGTATTCGGGTTCTACCCGTTTCATTCCTATCTCTTCTAGCTATGGCTACAACTTGTTTAATGGCGACGTTGTTGCTATTAGCGGTGGTACTTTGGCTGTTACAGCCCTCGGTGCAGCTTCGTCGGTTTCTTCCGGCGCTGGTGCTATCGGCGTGTTTGTTGGCGCTCAATACGTCAACAGCTCTAGCCAAACCGTGCGTGCTCAGTTCTACCCTGCCAATACTGTTTCTAACAATATCCAGGGTTATGTTGTGGATGATCCACAAGTTGTGTTCCAAGCAGCTGTTTTGACTCAAGGCACTTCGTCTGTGTCCAACACTCCCGGTGCTACTGTTGGCTACGTGAACCCCTCGTTCATCGGCTCCAATATGTACTTGGTTACCAACGGTTCTAACGGTGGCTCTGCTTCCGGTAACACCACTACTGGTGACTCTGCTATGGGCGTGACCGGCGGTGTTATCACCTCTGGTACTCAAGGTAATACACGTATTACATCGAGCGCTCCGTTCCGTGTTGTGGCTGTGGTTCCTGACACTGCTGTTACTGTTACCGCTACCAGCGGCAACGCAACTTCCAGCAGCGCCACTTTGACCATTACTGCTGCTAACACTGCTATTAGCCCCGGTATGCAAGTTATTGCTCCTAGCGTGACCGGCATGGCCCAAGGTAACTATTTGACCGTGACTAACATCAGCGGTACAACTTTGACCTTGTCCACCACCGTGTCGGTGCCTGCCGGCACTGCTTTGTCTTTTGTTGGCTACCCAGAAGTGCAAGTACAGTGGAACTTCGGTTACCACAACTACTTCAACGCTACTGGCGCCTAAGGAGTAATATAAAATGGCTATTTCACGCGCACAACTACTTAAAGAACTGCTCCCCGGCTTGAACGCTTTGTTCGGTTTGGAGTATGCCCGTTACGGTGAAGAACATAAAGAAATTTATGAAACCGAAACTTCTGAACGTTCGTTTGAAGAAGAAACCAAACTGTCTGGCTTCAACGCCGCTCCGGTGAAGAATGAAGGCAGCGCAATTTCTTATGACAATGCTCAAGAAGCTTGGACTGCTCGCTATAACCACGAAACCATCGCCTTGGGTTTCTCGATCACTGAAGAAGCGATCGAAGATAACTTGTACGACAGCTTGTCTGCTCGTTACACCAAAGGCTTGGCTCGTGCTATGGCTTACACCAAGCAAGTTAAGGCTGCTGCAGTTTTGAACAACGGTTACAACAACGCCTACGTTGGCGGCGATGGCGTGTCCTTGTTCTCTACCGCTCACCCCTTGGTGAACGGCGGTACTAACAGCAACACTTTCACCACTCCTTCTGATTTGAACGAAACTTCTTTGGAAGCTGCCGTTATTCAAATCGCTGCTTGGACTGATGAACGTGGTCTGTTGATCGCTGCTAAACCCCGCAAGTTGGTGGTTCCCCCAGCACTGATGTTCGTTGCTACCCGTCTGCTCGAAACCGAGTTGCGCGTTGGTACTAACAACAACGACATCAACGCCATCAAGAACAATGGTTCGATTCCTGAAGGTTACGCTGTTAACCACTTCTTGACTTCGACCAACACCTGGTTCTTGACCACTGATGTGCCTAACGGCCTGAAGCACTTCGAGCGGATTCCGTTGCAGAATTCAATGGATGGTGATTTTGATACGGGCAATGTACGTTACAAGAGCCGTGAACGTTACAGCTTTGGCTGGTCTGACCCACTGGGCATCTTCAGCTCATACTAAGCACTCGTTGCTTACAGGGAAAGGGGCTTCGGCCCCTTTTTCTTTGGGTGGTAATAATTCCAGCAAAAATATCTTGACTACTGCTTTGGATCGGTTACTATCTACGCATCTGGGAATTCGACCTTGTTGCCACTGGCCCAGCAGACGATGCAACGATTAACAAGGTAACTTTTGCATAAGGACATTTGTCATGGCACGTAGTACATTTGAAGGCCCAATCCTTTCGGGCGACAACCGTTTTGGCGCTTTGCGCGACGTCGGTTACACAGTCTTGGAACAAGACTGCTACATTGATCTTTCCAACAGCACTGCTGGCACTGCTGGTTACTCTGGTGGCTCTGGTCAATTTGCTTGGGGCAACAACATCCCCAACCTGCCCGGTACAGTTTATACCCCCTCTAGCGTTTACAGCGCTAACGGCCCTACCGTGCAAACCATCCCCGCCGATACCACCACTCAGGTGTATCGCGGCGTTGTGATGTATATTCCCAATGGCAGCGAAATCATTGACGCGACTGTGGACTACATCTCTGCCATCACTGGTGAGTCTGGTGCTACGTTGAGCAACGTGAGTGTGTTTGTTTCCAACAACTACACTGCCGCTGCCGGTACTCCCGCTTATGCTACTGCCGCTCTGGGCACTACGACTGTTGGCACTGCTGGCCGTCAAAGCATCACCTATACCGGCACGAATTTGGCTAACTTGTTGGCTACCACTGCTGATATTCAGAACCCCACCTTGGGCGCTAACCCTTCGTTCTTGTCGCAAGTTGTGTTTACTCTGAGCATTACAGGCACTAGCGTTGCGGCTCCCACTGGCGGCAAACTGAACTTCATCTTGCGTTACTCACAGCCCGACAACAACATCGGTACGCTGACTCAGTACCCCTACGGTAACCTTGACTAATTGATCCGGGGGCTTCGGCCCCCTCTTTGTAACTAAGGAGATCAATATGGCTCAAAGTCCGAACGGCATTCCAAGTACCAACAATTCAATCCAGTCGATTACTCGTCAGGCTCGCTATGAGCCGTTTGAGTTGCAGGTTGCACGTGGCCAAATTTACGGCCATAGTGTCCTGAACATTTATGGCTACCAGACAGCGGTAGGCACATCGTTTGTGCCTGTGTGGGAAGGTAATAGCTCCTACACATTCCCGTCGTCTGCAATCCAAATGCACATTGTTAGCTCTGTTAACACTGGCGATGATAAAACAGGCACGCTTGTTACCATCAATGGGTTGGACGCCAACTACAACCAAATTTCTGAAACTGTAAAGTTGAACGGTACGACTGCTGTGACTACAGTGAAATCGTACTTCCGAATCAACAGTATGGTAGTAGCCAGCGGTGCACCCACTGGTAACATCACGCTGAAAGATACATCGGATACAACGCTGTACGCAGAAATTTTGGCGGGCAATGGCCGCACTTTGATGGGCATCTATACGGTCCCCGCAGGTTATACGTTCTATCTAAGCCGTATTGATATCAATACCAGCTTGAACGCCAACCCTGCTGGTTTTGCCACATACCAGAACTACCAAACAAGCAGCGCTGGTGTATCCACTGTTACTGTTGTTGCGCCGTTTACAAACAACTACCATACGCAACGGGTTATGCCCCGTGCCGTGGCGGAAAAAACGGACATCCAATTGCAAGCAAAAGTTAGCACCGGCACTGCGGCCTTAACGGTTTCGCAAGAGGGCTACTTAATCGCAAACGGTACTTAATCATGGCTAAGACAGCAGCATGGACTCGCAAAGAAGGCAAGAATTCCAACGGCGGCTTGAACGCCAAGGGGCGAGCCAGCGCCAAAAAGCAAGGGATGAATCTGAAGCCCCCGCAACCCGAGGGCGGAAAAAGGCGCGACAGCTTCTGTGCCCGAATGGAAGGCATGAAGAAAAAGCTGACTAGCGAGAAGACTGCTAAGGACCCTGACAGCCGGATCAACAAAAGCCTGCGGGCATGGAAGTGCTGAGATGGATGGAAACATGATTTGGTCTGGCGGGCTATCCCTGATTCTTGGGATGGTTGCCTTTTTCTTGAAAGAGAAGTCTAATGACCTTAAACGGATTGAGATTCTGCTCAACCGTACACGCGAGGAAATCGCAAAAGGATACGTGACCAATGACGAGCTTAACAAAATTACTGAGCACATTGACTCTCGCTTTAACAAGTTGGAAAACAAAATTGACCAGCTACTTCAGCAAGGGGCAAAGTGATGCCAAGCAAGAGCAAAGCTCAACGTAATCTGATGGCGGCGGTTGCTCATTCAGCAGCCTTCGCCAAAAAGGTGGGTATCCCACAGTCTGTGGGAAAAGACTTTAACGAGGCCGACAAAGGCCGTAAATTCTCAAGAGGTGGCGATATGGCTAAATTAACTAAGGCGCATCACATGGCGATGGCCCATCATCATTTGCAAATGGCTATGGGTGGAGATACCATTGGTATGGAAACCAAGGACCAAAGCAAAGGCATGACTACTGCAAAAATGGGTAAAGTTACCGAAGGCGGTAAACGTGCTCACGGCGAGCATAGCATCCAAGAGCGTGGTCACACACGCGCTATGGAACCCAAGATGGCTGGTTCTACTACCGGCATGAAGCGCGGTGGCGCAGCTAAACGCAAGTAAGGATCTGACATGAAACACGAAGACATGAAAACCAAGAAGGAAGAAACTCCTAAGCACCATCACAACGTGCATCATGTTGAGAAACATTATGGCGGCGACGGCCACAAGCCCCACCACCACCATTTCAAAGAACACGCTGCTGGCCACAAGCTGCACCACGAGCATGTGGAAGCTATGTGCGGTGGCGGAATGACCCGTAAATAAGGAGCTATCATGGCTACTATGCGTAAACAAATGAATCCCCAAGTCTTGGCCGCTTTGGCTGCACGTGCTCGTATGGGTGGTGCTCCTGTTGCTGGCGTTCCTGGTGGCCCTGCTTCTCCTGCTATGCCCGGCCCTATGGGTGCTATGGGTGGCGCTCCTGCTCCTGCTCCTACTTCGATGAAGAAGGGTGGCAAGACCAAGAAGATGGCCAAGGGTGGTACTGCTTCCGCTCGCGCAGACGGTATTGCTACTCGCGGCTTGACCAAAGGCACTTTCTGCTAAGGTGATCTATGATGGCTTCACGCGGTATGGGGGCTATTGCTCCGTCTAAAATGCCCGGTAAGAAGACGATCATTCGCAAAGATGATCCGAACCGTGTTGAGGTTTATGCCAAGGGTGGCGAGATTTGGGACAAGGCTAGACCCAAGGGTTTAGGCAAACCAAAGGCGCTGTCTTCTGCTAAGAAGTCAAAGGCCAAGGCTGCGGCTAAAGCGGCTGGTCGTCCTTACCCTAACTTGATTGACAATATCCGCGCCGCTAGGAGCAAGTGATGGCTGAGAAATGGATTCAAAAAGCAATTAAGAACCCAGGTGCTTTGCGTAAAGAACTTGGTGTTAAAGCAGGTAAGACCATCCCCGCCAAGAAGCTTGCTAAGGCTGCTAAAGCGCCCGGTAAGTTGGGTCAGCGTGCTCGATTGGCCGAGACCTTGAAAGGTCTTCGTAAATGAATAACAACCCGCTCGCCGCGCTACAGCAGGACTTTCAGCAAGTAGCAGGTCATATTGGCTCCATCAATGGTGGAGGTGGTAATAATAACGCCTCTGCCGCTGGTAGTCAGGGCTATGGCGGCGGGTTCGGTGGTGGGTTTGGTTTTGGCAATCAGCAGCCTCAGAATCCCTATGCTCAGGGTTCTGGATACGGTGGTGGTGTAGGCGGCCCTCAAATGATGCCAGGGCAGCAGCCGCAGTTTGGCCCTCAGGGCGGTGGCGGTTTTGGTCAGTTTAGTGGCTTTGGTGGCTTTGGCAGCATGTCTGGTAATAATACCAACAACGTCAATCAAGGAACAAACGGTAACGGCTCCAATGATTCAATGCTTGGCGCCCCCGAAATTGCAATGCCACCTCCTATTACTCAAGAGGATCAAGCTGCACAATTAGCCCGTCAACAACAGCAACAACAAGCTCAGCAGCAAAAACTTCAAGAGCAACAGAACCAATATAAACAATGGTCAGATAGCTATTTACAAGCGGCTAAAACTGATCCGCAAAATTTTAATAATGGCGTGTTGCCTTGGAATTTTCAGCAGTGGCAACAAGCTCAAGATGAGTTATCGAATGTACAGGTTATGCCTGGTGCTATTACAGCCACTCCGCAAAACTCGAACTTTGTAGATAATACTAGCGGCTCTTTAGCCCACGGCGGCGTTGTTGCTCTTGCCAATGGCGGGGCAGTACAGCGTTTTGACGACGGCGGAATAGCATCACTTGCCCAAAACATTGCTGGTAATATTACCAACAACTGGGGTATTGGTAACGCTGGAAACCAAGACTGGACTTATACCGCTCAGGGCACCAATAATGGTATGCAGGCCAATCCAACGTTTAACTGGACCCCGGCTACGGCCCCTGCGGCGGCAGGCGGTGGTGGTGGCAATAATAGCCAGGACGTAGTAGTGCCAGATACTTCTACGCAAGATACAACTACGCAGCCCATTCAGCCGACGCCAGTAATTGAGCCTACTGAACCTCAGCCTTATACGCCTGAGCCGATGCCTATTTTGACTCCAAGTACTGACGAGACGCCACCTGAAGAGCCGCCGTTAAAAGAAGGTGATGTAACTATCAGCGTGCCCGTCAATACGTATACGCAACCAGAACCCATTCAGCCTACTGCTCCTGCGCCGTATCAGCCTGAACCGATGCCAAATTTGGACGTTCCGCCTGTGGATACGCCGCCTGAGAAGACAGGTACGGTAGAGATTTCTGTGCCTTCGCAAGATAGCACATCTACGTATACGCCTCCTCCGATTGCGACGCCAGAGCCTATTCAACCAACAGAGCCTCAGAGTTACACGCCTGAACCGATGCCCGACTTGACTTCTGGTATTGCATCGTTGACTCCAGCTTTGGATGCTACTAATGCACCAGTAACACGGTCAATTGATACGCCTGTTAACCCAGCACCTGCTCCAACACCGACACCTGATTCAACTAATACTGGGATCGCATCTTTGACGCCTCCATTGGATGCGGTCAATAATCCAGCACCAGCCCCTGTAGCACCAGATGCTCAAGCGCAGGCTGCAGCCCAGGCTCAAGCTGATGCACAGGCACAGGCGCAAGCTCAGGCCGCTGCTGCAGCACAAGCTCAAGCTGCCGCTCAGGCGCAAGCACAGGCAGATGCACAAGCTCAGGCACAAGCCGCAGCGGCTGCCCAGGCTCAGGCCGACGCATTAAATGCTGCAGCACCCCAAGTGGATAATACTGTTGTAAATCCATACGTTCAGCCAATTGATTCATCTTTAACGGGTTACAACTACAGCTCTGGCCCGTTTGAAAATGGCGGCTTTGGTCCTGGCGATGCTAATGGCGGCGGTGATTTTGGTGGAGATTACGTTGGTGGTGGCGGTTTTGGCGGTAAATACGCTATTGAAGCTTACGCACATGGTGGGATAATTAACCTACTAAGGAACTACTACTATGGCTAACCTTGTCACTTCAGGCGGTGCAGTCTACAACCCTCAATTGACCGAGATCATTGAGGAAGCCTTTGAGCGTGCTGGCTCTGAGCTGCGGTCTGGTTACGATTTGCGTACTGCTCGACGTTCGTTGAACCTGATGTTCGCCGACTGGGCTAACCGTGGTATCAACATGTGGACAATGGACCAAGGCGTGATTACCCTAGTCCAAGGGCAGTCTACCTATGCCTTGCCTTCCGATACCGTTGACCTGCTTGAGCACGTTATCCGCACGCAGGCTAACAGCACCAGCAATCAGGCTGACTTGACCATTACGCGCATCAGCGTCTCAACCTATGCAACGCTGCCTAACAAACTGCAACAGGCCCGTCCTATTCAGGTATTGGTCAACCGTCAAGACGCCCAGCAGAGCCCCACAACGATCACTGTTGCCAGTGCAGCATCGGCTACTGACACAACCATTACGCTGACTTCTACTGTTGGCTTGCCCGCCTACGGATTTGTGCTGATTGACAGTGAAGTTATTTTTTATCAGTACATCTCGGGCAACACGATTAACACCTGCGCCCGTGGTCAGAACAACACTACTGCCGCCTCACACGCCGTAGCTGCGCCGGTCAGCATTCAGTACTTGCCTTCGGTCACCGTGTGGCCGATTCCAGATGGGGCTCAGCAGTATCAGTTTGCTTACTGGCGCTTGCGTCGCACTCAGGATGCCGGTAACGGTGTTAACGTGATGGACATCCCATTCCGGTTTTTGCCTGCTATGGTGGCTGGATTGGCCTATTATTTGATTCTGAAGCTTCCACCTGCGCCGGACACCCAGGCTCGCCTGCAGGTCCTTAAAGCGCAATATGATGAGGCTTGGCAGTTGGCATCGGATGAAGACCGTGAGAAAGCTGCTGTGCGGTTTGTGCCCCGTCAGATGTATATCGGGAATAGCTACTAATGGGTAATAGGTTCGCATCCGGTAAGAACGCGATTGCCGAATGCGATCGGTGTGATTTCCGCTACCCGTTAAAAGTTCTTCGCCGTGAGGTTATCAAGGGCAAGAACTATGAGCTGTTGGTGTGCCCTACCTGCTGGGATCCTGATCAGCCGCAGTTACACTTGGGTGAGTTTCCTGTTGACGATCCGCAGGGCTTGCGTAATCCTCGGCCTGACCGGAGCTACTATGCTTCTGGCCTGGATGCACAGGGATATACATCAGGCGGCTCTCGGGATATCCAGTGGGGATGGAATCCGATTGGTGGATCAAGATTATTTGATAACGCATTGACGCCAAATTACTTGGCAACAGTGACAAGTGTTGGTACAGTTACGATTGCAACTACTTAGGAGTAGAACATGGCTAAGAAAATGATGGAAGAATCTAAAGCCGAGTCTCGCAAAGAGATGGCTGAAGACAAAAAGCAGGACGTTGCTTTGATTAAGAAGGCGTTCAAGCAACACGACAAGCAAGAGCACAAAGGTGGTAAAGGCACCACTTTGAAGCTTGCTAAGGGCGGTGATGCTAAAAATGCAAGTATGACTTACATGACGTATGGCAAGACGGGCAAGCCAGAAGGATTGAAAACAATCAAACTTGCCAAGGGTGGTGTGACCGGTCAAGCCATGCGTGCTGTTGGTCGTAACCTGGCTCGCGCTCACAACCAAAAAGCCGGGAGCAAATAATGGCCAAGTTTTCTCACAAGAAAATGGGTAAAGAAGTGGGCTCTGCAGAAGAGTACGCTCAGCCCCACGGTAAGGCTAACAAACAGCCTAACCTGAAAGACCCCAACAAGCTGTTGGCCGGTCAGTTCAAACCTGGTGCAGAGAAGCAAGGCACTCCTCGCGTGAGCTTGGGCGATCCTGCTGATCCTGATTTGGAAACCCAAGGCGTTAAGATTCGCGGCACTGGTGCGGCTACTAAGGGTCTGTACGCCCGAGGCCCGATGGCATGAATTACTATCAGCTCGTAACTGCTGTTCAAGACTACACGGAGAATACCTTTTCGACGGTAGACATAAACACGTTTATCGAGCAGGCAGAGCAGCGGATCTACAACGACATTCAGTTTCCTTCGCTGCGTAAAAATGTTACCGGTACAGTAAGTTCGTCCAACCCCTACCTATCCGCCCCGGCGGACTATTTGTCTACCTATTCGCTGGCTGCATATTCCACGTTCAGTACAACAGCTACGGGTACATCGGGCACGAATGTCATTAGTGTCTCAAGCGCCAGCGGAATCGCCATCGGGCAAAACGTCACGGGTACAGGTATTGGTTCAGGTGCAATCGTCTACGGCGTCAACGGCACAAGCATTACGCTGAGCGTGGTCAACACTGGTACAGTATCCGGTACAGTTAGCTTCCAAGGCGCGTATCAGTACCTGCTGAACAAGGACGTTAACTTCATCCGCGAAGCGTTCCCCTACCCGTCTGTGTCCGGATTCCCCACACACTACGCCATCTTTGGCCCTCAGTCTGCAGCACCTAACGAGTTGTCGTTCATGGTTGGCCCAACGCCCGATCAAAACTACGGTGTTGAGCTGCACTACTTCTTCTACCCACCGTCGATCATTCCGGGCATTATCATCAGTTTGAACAGTTCTTTCACTGCTGGTTCAGGGTATACCAATGGAACGTATTACAACCAAGCTTTGACTGGTGGTACAGGTTCTGGCGCTACTGCAAATATTGTGGTGTCTGGTGGTGCGGTGACTTCTGTCAGTTTAGAAACGGGAGGGTCTGGTTATGCCGTGGGAGATTCTTTATCTATTAGCCTTGGCAGTGGCGGTGGGTTTGCCGTTACTGTTCCCAACGCAGCCAGCTTGAACCAAACTAACGGCATGACTTGGCTTGGTGACAACTACGATGCAGCCCTGCTGTACGGCGCTTTGGTTGAAGCCATCACCTTCATGAAAGGCGAACAAGATTTGGTTCAGTTGTACAACGGCAAGTATGTTGAAGCACTTGCACAAGCCAAACGTCTGGGCGATGGTCTGGAACGTCAGGATGCTTTCCGCAGCGGTCAATACCGTCAGAAGGTCGAGTAATAGATGTCAATCCTTCAAGGCCAGACGACGAGTTTCAAGGTTGGGCTGTACAACGGTCAGTTCAATCTTGCGTCCGATACCATCAAAATGGCGCTGTATACAGGCAACGCCAATTTAAACCCCAGCACTACTGCGTACTCAAGCACCAACGAAGTATCAGGCACAGGCTACACCGCTGGCGGTCAAACCATGACGGGCGTGACAATTAGCTACGACGCAACAAACAGCGTGGCGTACGTTAACTTTAACAACGTGGTTTGGAACCCTGCCAACTTTACGGCACGGTGTGCTTTGATTTATGATGCTACGGCCTCCAATGCTTCGATTGCTGTGATTGATTTTGGTTCAGACAAGACCTGCACCAATACGTTTACGGTAACCATGCCAGCCAATACTTACTCAACTGCGCTGATTCGGAGCGCATAAGGAAATACCATGAACCATGTTGAAACACTGAATGTCCAAGATGCTCCTAGCGCATCGGTCACTGTTGGCACAAAAGCCAAGGAACAAATGACCATCGTCGGTCGTTTTACCGCTACCTGTTACGACTCTAAAGGCAACGTCAAATGGGTTGAGAACTTCCCCAACTTGGTTGTGAACGTCGGTAAAGCCGATATGTTGAACAAGTATTTTGCTGGTTCTTCGTACACTTCCGCTTGGTACTTGGGTCTGGTTAACACCGGCCCTACATACAACGCTGCCGACACGATGGCCTCTCACGCTGGCTGGACTGAAGTTACCGCTTATTCCAACTCTACTCGTCCTGCTGCTGGCTTTACCGCCAACGCGACTGGCACTGGTGGCGGCGCTGGTACTGCTGGTACTGGTTCTATTTCTACCCCTGCTACTGCGTTCAACATCAACGGTACTGCTACCGTGGCCGGTGCGTTTTTGACCACCAACAGCACTATCTCTGGCACGACTGGTACGCTGTTCTCGGCGGGTAGTTTTGGTACTGCCCGTTCTGTTTTGTCTGGTGACGTGCTGAACGTTACTTGGACTGGCAACAACTAAGGACTCAATATGGCTGCAAATTTTAAAGTTGGCGAAGTCGTCAAACTGGTGGCTACGATTCCTACTGGCCCCGTGGAAGAGCTGCGCTTGGACTCAGCTGGAAATATTTCCTACCTTGTGCAGTGGACTGATGCAGAAGGTAACCCACAGCAAACTTGGTTCCCAGAGGCAGACCTAGCGGCTGCTTAACCCATGTCGGCAACGGGCGGCTGGGGATCAGGATGGTGGGGTCAGGCCGGTTGGAGTAGATCGGTCTTTGATAACTCGACTTCTGAAACAGCCACTGTTACCGACTCTGAATCCTCGGCTCAGTCTTTTGCCAGCTCGGTCAGCGAAACAGCCACAGTAACCACTTCTCAATCGGGGCAGACTGTCTACGCCAGCGCGGTATCAGAAACCGCCACAGTAACTGATTCTGAATCAAATACGCTTGTGATGAACATGAGCGTGAGCGAAACCGCCACAGTAACGGATACAGAAACCCCATCCAACGTCATTAGCGCAACGGTCACTGAGGTGGCTACGGTAACGGATACCGAGACCAATACGATGGTCATGAATGCGTCGGTCTCTGAGACTGCGACGGTAACGGACTCCGAAACTGGGGGCGTGGTCTACGCCAGTAGCGTATCTGAAACGGCAACGGTAACTGACTCCAACTCTGCTACCCTGACAATGAACATGTCGGTCAGTGAGACCTCTGTGGTCACAGATACGGTTACGCCTTCCAACGTGATGGGCGCTTCTGTAACTGAGGTGGCGACGGTAACGGATTCTGAATCGGTGCAAGCGATCTTTAACCCTACGCTGACCGAAACGGCCACTGTAACTGACTCCCAGTTCGGTGGTAATATTTACAACAATACGCTGACTGAGACTGCGACAATTACGGATGCCGTCAATGGGGTCAATAGCCTACCTGCCTCTGTGGTGGAGACGGCGACTGTAACGGATAGCGTTACACCCTCGAATGTGATTCAGGCTGCAGTGACTGAGACAGCGACGGTAACGGACGTTTGGGCTTCTTACCTTGTTATGATGGCGAACGTGATTGAGACGGCTACGATGGCTGACTCGTTCTTGGGTGCGCTGCTGTGGAATCCGATCCCTGACAACCAAACGCCGAACTGGTCACAAATAAATGATTCTCAAACGGTAACATGGGCAAATATTAGTGACAACCAAACTCCGAACTGGCAAAATGTTAACGATGCTCAGTCGGTAACGTGGTCGCAGGTTGATACCGCGCAAACCAGAACTTGGACTCAGACGAAGAATTGAAATGCAGGTGTACAAGATTACCAACACTGTTAATGGGCATGCTTACGTAGGCATTACCCAGTGCGACCTGCACAAACGGTGGCGGGAACATCAGTGCGCTGCCCGAACTAATAAGATGCAACGTCTATACAGGGCTATGCGCAAATACGGTGTAGAGAATTTCACCATTGAAGCCTTATGCCAAGCTGCTGATGAACAAGAACTCAAAGCGCTAGAACGCAAATACATTGCTGAGCTAAATACCTATGCTGGTAACGGCAACGGTTACAACTTAACAGACGGTGGCGACGGCCCTCTGAGGTTTAGCCTGAAGACGGGCGAAAAAGTCTATAACGCCAAGTTGACCGAAGAGGTTGTGGCTTTTATCCGGCTGGACGAAAACCGTACATTGAACAACCGAGAATTGCTTGAGTTGGTCAAAGAAAAGTTTGGAATTTTGTGCGCACGGGATACACTACGGGATGCGCGTCGTGGTGATGCTTGGGCACATTTAAATGAAAAGTATCCCCCGGTACGTGTTGGTCAAGGTGGAAACAAGAAACCTACGGAAGAAGCAATTCAAAGGTCAATTACAGCTTTGCACAAATACCGCCCGATGGCAAACGCAAAGCTCAGAGAAAATACTGCAAAGCGACAAAGATTAGCAAAGGAAATTAGTCATGGCAATTAACTACACTTCTCTACTGGCCTTAATTCAGCCGGTAGATGGAACAGAAGTTTCGGTTTGGGGCGATGATGTAAACAACGGCGTTTCGTCTATTCTGGATGTTGCTGTTGCCGGTACACAGAACATTACGACCGATGCCAACGTCACGCTGACCATCACACAGGCGACCAGCTCGGGCACTAACCTTTCCGGCACTTCAGCCCAATACGCCATTCTCCTGCTGTCCGGCGCACGCACTGCAACACGCACGATTACTCTGCCCGCTTCGAGCAAGACCTATACGGTCATGAACAGCACCACTGGCGGCTACGCCCAGACGGTTGGTGGCTTGACTATTGCAGTCGGTGAAGTGGCTAAGATCGTTTACAACATCTCGACCTCGGCTTGGGTTAAGGCGTCTACGTTCAGCGGTGCGGGTACGTTCTCGACTGTTACGGCTACTGCAGCTACCACTGCTTCGTCCAACCTCGGTGCGTACAACTACGGCACGTTGAATTTCAGCGACACGGGCATCGTTCAATCTGCTCAGACTAGCGTTAACAGCTACTTCCAGAACGTCATCCAAAATACCAGCAACGGTACTGCGGCATCTGCTGAGTTTATTGCATATAACGACCAAGGCACGGCCACAACCAACTACGCTACGGTTGGTATCAACTCAAGCGGTTATAGCGGCACAGGCTCAATCAATGCGCCCGGTTATGGTTACTTCTTAACTGCCTCTACGGACTTGGTGCTGGGTACGATTGGCGCTAACGGTATTCACTTTACGACAAACAGTTCTGCTACGGATGCGCTGGCTATCAGTTCTGCTGGTGCGGTGTCTTTACCGGGCGGCACAGCCAACGGTGTAGCCTATTTGAACGGCTCTAAGGTGCTGACTACGGGTTCTGCGCTGACGTTTGATGGGACAAACTTAGGTTTAAGTTCGGGGAATATTTTTGTCCCCACGACTTCGGGCGTTTTCTTTTCTTCGCCCGGAACCTTTGTGAATGGCGTATACGGTGTAGGAACCAATAACGTAGCATTTAATGCCAACGGCTCCGAACAAATGCGCCTGACCAGCACAGGTCTGGGTATTGGGACAAGTTCGCCTTCTTATAAGCTGGATGTAAATGGTTCTGGCAACATTATTCGAGCCATAAATTCATCAACAAGCTCTGCTTTTATACTCTCTACCAACTCAGGGGCAAGTAGTATTCTTGTCATGGGTAATGAGTCAACGACTGCGGGGTCGTCTGCAACAGGCTCTGCCTCTTACGCAGGTCTTTTGTTTACTACTGGATCAAAGCCGTTACAGTTTGGAACGAATAGCACTATTCAGGCAACCCTCGATACATCCGGCAACCTAGGACTAGGGGTTACGCCTAGTGCTTGGAGTGCGTACAAAGCGATTCAAGTTAACACAGGCTTAACGGCATATAGCAGCGGTACTGGGGGCGATAGCGGCTTAACACACAACGCATATTATAACGGTGCAAATTGGATATACATTGGAACTGGTTATGCCACACAGTACGATATGTACCTAGGCGCACATCGTTGGTATTCTGCTGGCTCTGGTTCTGCTGGCGGAACCATCTCCTTTACCCAAGCAATGACGCTGGATAACAGCGGGAATTTGTTGGTGGGAGCTACGAGTGCTTTTAATACATCTCGTGCAACTTTTACATCTCAAGCTAATAATACTATTGCGGCAGTTCAAGGAACCGCTGGTGGATACTGTTTTGTTTCAAGCGCTTTATCAAATGGCGGTACGTATTATCATTGCTCTTTTACTGAGAACGGAACTCAACGTGGTTCTATTACTTCAAACGGGTCAGTAACTGCTTACAACATTACTTCTGACCAACGCCTAAAAGAAAACATCGTTGACGCTGATACAGCCTCAAATTTGATAGATGCTTTACAAGTACGCCAGTTTGATTGGAAATCAGACGGTTCACATCAGCGTTATGGTTTTGTGGCTCAAGAACTTGTGGCCGTGGCTCCAGAGGCCGTACACCAACCAGCAGACCCAGAAGAAATGATGGCTGTGGACTACTCCAAACTTGTCCCCATGCTGGTTAAAGAAATCCAATCCCTCCGTGCCCGCCTCAAAGCGGCAAACATTGCTTAATCAACTGAAAGGCTAAACCATGTCAGCGGCAGACCCCCAAGGAAAACGTGCAATCGCCAAGCAAAACGGCGATAAGACGTACTTTACGGGTGTGCCCTGCAAACGTGGTCACTTGGCTCCTCGCTATACGTCTATGGGGATTTGCGTAACTTGTAAACAAGAAACTTTTGCAAGAAGGTATGTCAAAGACAGAGAGAAAGTGTTAGCAGAAGGTCGAGCATGGAAAGATGCCAACGCAGAACGTATGATGGAATACGCTAAAAAGTACCGTCAAGACAACATTGAAAGAATTAGAGCAAGAGACCGAAAAGATGGTCAAGAAAATCGAGCGTACTACACCAGCATGGAACGCAAGCGGCAAGCAAACAAACTGCAAGCAACGCCCAAATGGTTGACGCAAGATGATTGGCAATACATTCATTCTGTTTACTTAACCGCCAAAAAAATACAAGAACAGTCCGGTATGAAAATGGCGGTTGACCACATAGTCCCATTGCAGGGGAAAACGGTTTCCGGCTTGCACGTTCCTTGGAATTTGCGGGTCATTAGTTGTAGTGAAAATTCTCGCAAACACGCCGCATTAAACGATGATGCGTATTTGCCTAAACAAATAGGTGTAATGGTCGGGCAGTCCGGCCTGCCTTGGAACTGGAGTATTTAACATGAGCGCACAAATAACTTGGGTTACTGATTGGTTGAAAACCTCTACTACCGAAATTAACGGCTTCACCTCTGTGGTGGTCACTTGCGGCTGGCGTGCTACCGGCACAGAAACCGCTAACGGCAAGGAATACAGCAACTCTATATACGGCACTTGCACATTTACAGAACCCCCTGCTGGCGACCCTAACTTTGTGCCTTTTGCCAACCTGACGCAAGATATTGTGAACGGCTGGGTGTGGGGTTCTGGCGTGAACCAAGAAGCTACTGAGGCTGCTATTAACGCAAACTTGGCTGCTCAGATTACACCCGCCACTACGCAACCACCCTTGCCTTGGGTTCAGTCGTAATTCTGTAGCCTACTCGGGCTACAATAAATATGGGGTTACACGGCTGCCCCCTCTCAGCCGCTGCGATTAGGAAAATTATGTTTGACTTTACTCACACTGAACAAGAGTTGCGTTTGATTTTGGCTGGCTTGGAAGAGCTGCCCCATAAAATCTCCCGTGCTCTGATTGATAAGTTGGTTAATGGCGCTGTTGCTCAACAACCTGCTGCTCCTACAGGAGATGTGGCCGCTAATATGGACGCTGCTCCCAGTGCTGATACCAGCGCTGGCGATGTTGCTTCTACTGCGACTTCATCTTAACCCGGTGGTTAGGCTCTTACTGAGCCTGCCATTGTTGTACATGATGACTCACCAATGGTATTAGTATGATCGACCCAGTAAGCATAGGCCTAGCCCTGACGGGCATACAAAAAGCAGTTAAGCTGGTCAAACAAGCCAGCCAGACTGTAGATGATGTCGCGTCTCTAGGCCCGGTACTGGGTCGATATTTCACTGCCAAAGACGTTGCAGTCAAGGCCGTTACCGAGGCCAAAAAATCCGGTAATGCTTCCAACATGGGTGCGGCCATTGAGATCGAGATGGCGCTGGAACAAACCCGCCAATTTGAAGCCGAGCTGCAGATGCTATTCATGCAGGCCGGTAAGATCGACGTTTGGAACAAGATCAAGCAACGCGCAGGTGAGATGGACAAGGCCGACAAGTTCGCAGCCCAAGCTGCCGAAGACCGCGCCAAGGCCCAAAAGAAAGAGCAAGAAGAGTTTTTCCTAGCCGCCCTCATCGTCGTGCTGGTGGTTGTATTGGGTGTTGTTGGGTATTATTTTGTTCAGGAAGCTGTGGACTATGCAAAAACTAATAGCCGCCCTGCTCATCATCGCAAGTCTTAATTTGGGTGGATGCTATGAGCGAACCAGATACGCCTGTCAAGAACCCAGAAACTTTGCAGCCGCGCAATGCCAACGGCCAGTTTGCGCCTTCAGCCAGACGTGCCCGGAATACCTCGTTGCACCTGTCAACGAAAAATATGTTCAACCGCCCCCGCCTGACGCCGGAAGAAATTAAAATCCGCATTTGGGCCGTTGTGGTCTTAATGATCGTCTTTGTGTTTGTCGGCATTACCAGCATGATGCTGTATTCGCTAACCTTTGTTGAGCAGCCCATGAAGGCAATGGCTCCGATCGACCAAGCCTATACCAAGATGCTAAACGACATTGTGCTGCTGATCGTAGGCGCTATTGGCGGTATAGCTTCTGAAAAAGGCTTGGGCATGGTCACTACTGCTATTAACCAGAACCATGATGCACAGGAGCCCAAATGATACTTAACCCCTACTTCTGGGTCGCCATTGTCATGAGCTGGGTGGTTGTGGCCGTGTCGGTCTACGAGCATGAGCAAACTGAATTTGATAAAGAACGTGCAGTAGCCCAAGCTGCACTGGACGCCGCCAACAAACATTCGCAGGAGATCACCGATGAACGAAACAAAACAGTTGCCTACATTTCTCGCAGTCTGGCCGACACGCAAACAAAAGCTGCTGCGGCTTCTAAAGCTCTCGACGATAAGCTGGCCTCTGGTTCTATGCAGCTGCACATCGCTGGTTCCTGTGGTAGCCCAGTGCCCGGTAATTCCTCCACTCCCAGCAGCGATAACGCCGGAACCTGCAACATTGACCCAAGAGCTGCTCAAACTCTTGTCTCCCTTACAGAACGAGGCGATGCCGCCATCGAAAAACTGAACGCCTGCATAGCAGCCTATAACTCACTTTTGGAGAAGCAATGAACGTAGAACAACTTCACGAACTTGGTATTGACGCCAAATGGTTTGACCCCCTGCTGGAGACCTTTGCTCGGTTTGATATCAACACGCCGTTGCGCCAAGCTGCGTTCATGGGTCAGTGCCAACATGAGTCGGGCAACTTTAAGACGCTGCAAGAGAACCTGAACTACAAGCCCGAAGCGCTGATGCGTGTGTGGCCCAGCCGGTTCCCCGACATGGAAACTGCACTTGAGTACGCTCATAACCCTGAGAAGATCGCCAACAAGGTTTACGCCGGTCGCATGGGCAACGGCGACGAAGAGTCTGGTGATGGATGGTTGTACCACGGACGCGGTCTCATCCAGTTGACTGGCAAGGACAACTATGCTTTGTGCGGCGACTCTCTGATGTTGGATTTGCTGCGCGATCCTGACATTCTCTTGACTCCCCAAGGCGCGGCCTTATCCGCAGGCTGGTTCTGGCGCAAACACGGCTTAAATGAAGTTGCCGATGCAAAAGAATACGTACTGATGACAAAACGCATCAATGGTGGTAACCTTGGGTATGACGACCGCGTTGCTAAAATGGACACTGCGCTCGGTGTACTGACAGCCTAAAAAAGCACTATGGCCCTAATTAAGCTCCAATTCTCACCGGGTATCAATAAAGAAATCACGACGCTCGGTGGTAAGGGGGGCTGGTTTGCGTGCAACAACGTGCGCTTTCGCTTTGGCGTTGCTGAAAAACTAGGTGGCTGGACAGCGGACAATGGGGTAACTTCCTCTACGCTAAAACCCACAACGGGCAGCTACTGGGGTATTGCTAAGTCTCTTTTCAGCTGGGCCAGCCTTTCTGGGTTTAACCTGATGGGCATTGGTACTAACGTCAAGTACTACATCCAGAACGGCAACGGCGGCATGTTTTATGACGTAACGCCTATTACTACGACCACCTCGGCGGGGGCAATTACTTTTTCTGCTTCTAACGGCTCGACAACCCTTACTGTTAATAGTTCCACTGCGCTGACGATTACAGCGAACACATTTGTGACTTTCAGTGGTGCAGCCAGTCTGGGTGGTAATATTACCAGCACGATCCTGAACGCTGAGTTCCAGATCACCAAAGTCGTTAGTAATACGCAGTTCCAGGTAGTCATGTCTGTTGCTGCGAATTCCAGCGATACAGGCACGGGCGGCAGTTCAACGGTTGGTGCTTTCCAATTAAACGCTGGGCCGACTCAGTATTCGGTCGGTGTGGGTTGGGGCGCTGGTGGTTGGGGCGGCAGTACTCCGGGCTTTGCGTCTACCGGCTGGGGTCAGTCTACGGGCGGCTATCAACTGCGCTTGTGGAGCCAGTCTAACTACGGTGAAAACTTGGTCATGAACCCCCGTGGCGGGGCTCTGTACTACTGGGTGACCTCCTCGTCGCCCTCAAGCTTCTACCGTGCACAAGTTCTTTCAAACAGCAATACCAACTATTTCAATGGCGATGCAGGGAACGCGCAGTATTGGAAAACAGATACTGCCTGCCCGACCATTGCTAACTTTGTGCTTGTTTCTGACCAGTCTCGGTTTGTGATTGCGTTTGGCACAGATAACAACGGCAACGGCACTCAAGACCCCATGCTGGTCTCTTGGTCAGACCAGTCAGATATCTTGACGTGGACACCTCAATCAGGCAACCAAGCCGGTAACTACCGCCTCTCTCAAGGCTCTTCAATCATTACAGCCGTTCAAGCCCGCCAAGAAATTTTGGTGTGGTCGGATACCTCGCTGTATTCCATGCAGTACCTTGGGCCACCGTATGTGTGGGGCTTCCAGATCATGGGCTCCAACGTGTCCATCGTCTCGCCTAACGCTCGGGTGGTGGCAAACAACAACGTCTACTGGATGGGTGTTGACAAGTTCTACATGTATAACGGTACGGTTCAAACGCTGCCGAGTACCTTGCGTAAATACGTGTTTGAAAATATCAACATGCAGCAAGCGTTCCAGATTTTTGCGGGCTCCAATGAGGGCTTCAGTGAAGTTTGGTGGTACTACTGCTCGGCAAACTCAAACACCATCGACAGCTATGTGATCTACAACTACGTGGATAACACTTGGGCCTACGGCTCGATGGCTCGTACGGCATGGACTTACAGCCCCCTGCGCGGCCTGCCAGTGGCAACGGGATATAGCAACGGCGGCAGCACCAGTGGTAACCTGATTTATCACGAATCTGGAGTGGATGATGGCACAACTAACCCCGCTTCTCCTATCAATGCTTACATCCAATCATCCGACTTCGATATTGGTGATGGTGACAAGTATGGGTTTGCTTGGCGCATGATTCCTGACGTATCGTTTGATGGCTCAAACGTGAATGATCCGTCCATGTATATGACGCTGCTGCCTCGTCAAAACCCCGGCGCTGCTTACAGCACCACTATTTACCCAACGGTTGCCAGCACCCAAGACTACACAGCCGCGCCTTTTTACGGCACACAGCAGTTCACCCAACAGATCAACATTCGGGTGCGCGGTCGTCAGATTGCGGCGGTGTTCGGTTCCAACACGCTGGGCACGCAGTGGCAATTAGGAGTTGCCAGAATGGATGTGCGTCTTGATGGCCGCCGAAGCTAGGAGTAAAAATGGCAAATGCAAACGTAACGCAGCCCCGACTGCAAAGTGCTCCCGCAGAATACGACCAAGCGTGGATGAACAACTTGGTTAGCCAGTTGCGCTTGTACTTCACTCAGCTCGATAATGCTGGGCCGATGGTGGCGGCGTCGTCAAATATTGGCACAACCAGTGTAAAGTCTGGTTTAACCTTTTCCCATCCTGATCCGAGTAACCCAAATAAATTCGTTTCCAGCTTGCCAACGCAGGCGGATTTGTCTAACCTACGCAGTGGGGACGTTTACTACGACACTTCTGCCAGCAACGTACTGAAGATCAAACCATGAGCTTACAAAACTTAGCCCGTCAAGTCGCCGCCCAGGGTCGCGGTAACGATACACAGCTTGTCCACATGTCCACCCAAGAGGTGGCTGGTCTTCAGGCTCTTGCAGCCCAACATGGTATGCGTCTGCCCCGCAATCCTCAGACTGGTCTGATTGAGGCTAACTTCCTTGACTCAATTCTGCCTACTATTGCCGGTATTGGACTGATGGCATTTGCTCCAGAGGCAATGGGTGCTCTGGGCGGATTCTTTGGTGGCGGTGCTTCATTGGGCGCTGGTTTGGCTGTTGGCGCTGCTGATACCTTGGCCACCGGTAGCTTGAAGAAAGGTCTTGTAGCTGGTTTGGGCGCTTACGGTGGTAGTGAGATTGGTAACGCATTGTCTGCCGCTGCGCCGACAACGACTGCCATTTCTGCCGCTCCTACGGTGGGTGAATCTGCTGGTATGCAAAATGCCGGTGATGTGCTACGTGCGGCTCAGAATTCTGCTCTGGCATCTCCCGTGCCGACCACTATGGGTCCTATTCCCACTGGTATGCAAAGTGCTGACGAAGTATATAGAGCGGCTCAGGGCATTCCTAGCGTTACAGCAACTTCGTCAACAGGTTTGCAAAATGCCGGTGATGTGTTGCGTGCTGCACAGGGTTATCCAAACGTAGTGGCTCAAGCTGTTCCGAACGTGGCGGAAGTTTCTCAGATTCCAATTACAGCAACCAGCTCTCAGCTTGAAACTGCCGCTCAGGCGCGTGATGCTTTGAGTCCGGCAACTTCGACTATTAGCAAAATGGGTCAAGGCCTTGGTAGCTTGGGAACCACAGAAGGTCGCTCGGCATTCATGGGTGCGCTTGGCAGCTCCGGTCCTTTTAGCACTCCTGGCTATAACCAGATGTTTGCCGCAGGGTCGGCATTGGCTCCATCTATCATGAACACGCCAACATACGCACCAAGCTCTGCTCAAACGAATCTGCAGAATACTGTGCGCCCTTGGTCGTTTAGCCAGACGGCCAATCCTGCTGGCATGGGCACGACCTACATGCAGCCTTTGACTCAAACTTGGACTGCTGGCCAGCCTTACAACGCGATTACAGGTCAGCCTATGGCAGGTGGCGGTTTAACAGCCGGATCTACGCCTGGAGAAGGATTGCACCGTACTGTCAGCCAGATGCGCGGCGTCGAGCGTCTGATGAAATATGCTGATGGTGGCATCTCTAACTTGGGCAGCTACTCTGATGGCGGCCAACTGTTGCGCGGTCCTGGCGACGGCGTGTCGGACAGTATCCCTGCCCAGATTGGTCAGCACCAGCCTGCACGTTTGGCTGAAGGCGAGTTTGTGGTTCCTGCCCGAATTGTTTCTGAACTTGGTAATGGTTCCACCAACGCTGGCGCTAAGCAGCTCTACGCCATGATTGATCGAATCCAGAATGACCGTAGGCACACCTTGGGTAGCAAGCACGCTTACGCTAATGATACTAAGGCTGCGAGAGCATTGCCCGCATGAAACTGCAGCATGTAGCGACTGATCTGGTCCATCAAGTATGGCCGTCAATTGTAGGGATGGTGGATAGGGCCAACGAGTTTGGCGGTGATGATTACACGACAGATCAGATTAAGGTCTATCTGGCGACGGGACAGTGGACTTTAGGCGTCTTTGTGGACGATGAAAATGTGATTCGCGGTGCGGTCAGTTTATCGTTTATCAACTACCCCAATGACCGTGTTGCGTTCATTACGTTTATTGGTGGGAAGAATATTTTTACAGAAGATCTGTCTGAGCAGCTGAAAGTATTTGCCAAGAATTTTGGTGCGACTAAACTACAGGGTGCGGTCAGAGATTCGGTGGCTAAGCTTGCAAAGCGGCTAGGCTATTACAAACGGTATACGACCATTGAAATTAGGATTTGAGGTGAGTTATGTTTAAAGAAATGCTGAAACTTTTGATGCCCGACTTCAAATTCTATTTGGGTGGCGGCGGTGGCGGCAGTTCTTCTACGCCTTCTTCGATGCAGTCTACCTCCGGTGTGCTTGCTCCCTATGCGGCAACGACGGGTCAGAACCTATTGGGAATGGCTGCTGGCCTGGTTGGTGTTCCATCCACCACCGGCGGCACCAGCAATGGTTTGACACCTTATCAGCCTTACACCGGCGGGCAAGCTGGTCCCAGCGGTCAGGTGGCAGGCTTTAGTAATCTGCAGAATCAATCCTTCAATGCTGCCGGTAACATGCAGGTAGCCCCTCAAATCGGCAATGCCAGCACGATGGCAGCCACGGCAGGCATGAATGCGCTGAATGCCCAGTACGGCGGTCAGCAATACGGCAGTACATATCAGAACCAACCCGGATATAACCCTGGCCAGTACAGCATGATGGTTGCTCAGGGGCCAAGCCTGCAGAACTATCAGATGCAGAACCCTGGTAATATTACCGGCGTTCAGGCTCAGTCTGCCCAAATGGGTAATGCGCCCCAAGCGTATGCTCAGAATGCCAATGCTACCAGCGTAAACGCCGCCCAAGGCCAAGCTGCTCAGGCTGGTGCTGCGCCTACCATTAACGCCGCAGGATTTAATCAGCCTGGTAACGTTACCGCCCAGCAGATCAGCGCACTGAATCCCAACTACTTCCAGATGCAAGCTGCCCAAGGCGTGTCTGGGCCTAGCCTTCAGAACTATCAAATGGGTCCCGCCTCGCAAGTGCAGGCTCAAGACTTTACGTCGCCCGGAACTGTTCAGCAGTTCATGAACCCCTATCTTCAGGCATCGTTGGCTCCGCAAGAGCAACTGCTTGCACAGCAACAGGGCCAACAACAGGCTGCAAACCAAGCGCGTCAGACCCAAGCCGGTGCCTTTGGTGGTAGCCGTGCCGCCGTGGAAGATGCCCTGCAGAACCAATCAAACCAGCTGGCCATGTCCAACCTGATTGGTCAAGGTTACAACACTGCCTACGGTCAGGCAGCTCAGCAGTTCAACGCCCAGCAACAGGCTAACCTGCAAGCACAGCAAGCCAACCAACAAGCTGGTCTTACCGTGGGTCAGCAGAACCTTGGAGCTAACTTACAGACTCAGAATCTGGGCGCTACGTTGGGCCAGCAAGCCGCTCTGGCAAACCAGTCAAACCAACAGCAAGCCAATTTGCAGAATCTGTCGGCTAACTTACAAACTCAAGGCTTACAGGCTCAGACTGGTTTACAGGCTCAGCAGTCAAATCAATCGGCCAACATGCAAGCTGGTCTGGCAAATCAACAGATGGGCTACAACACTGGTCTGCAGAATGCCCAGTTGGCTCAGCAAGCTGCTTTGGCTAACCAGTCTTTGGCTGGTCAGTACGGTTTGCAAAATGCGTCTATGGCTCAGCAAACTGGCATCGCTAATCTGTCGAACCAACAGGCTGCCAACTTGGCTAACCAGCAATACGCCAACCAATTTGGCTTGGCTAATCAGGCTGCACAAAATCAGTTCTCTCTGGCCAACCAAGCTCTGGCTGGTCAGTATGGTTTACAGCAAGGTCAGTTCAATCAAGCGGCCAACATGAACACCGCTGCCAACCAGCAGGCGGCTAACCTTGCCAATCAGCAAATGGGCTACAACGTTGGCAATACCAACTTGCAGGCTTTGCTCGGCGTTCAGAGCTTGGGATCCGGTCAGAACATGCAATCGCAGTTGGCCAACCAAAGCACCAATTTGGCAACGCAACAAGCACAGCAGGCGGCTAACCAGTTTGGCTATTCGCAACAAATGCAAAACGCTTTGAATGCTGCCAACTACGGTCAGCAAGCTAATGCGCTTAATGCCAACCAGCAGCAGTTTGGTGCCAACTATTACATGCAGGGTCAGCAAGCGGCCAATACGGCGGCAGCTAACTTGGGTAACTTGGGTAACACTCAGTATCAACAGCAGACTGGTATTGCTAACTTGCAGAACCAGTTGGGCGCTCAACAGCAACAGTACCAACAAAACTTGGATACTGCTGCTTACCAAAACTACCTCAACCAACAACAGTTGCCATATCAGCAGCTCAGCTTCTTGAACAGCATCATGAATGCTATGCCAACCAGTGGAAGCACTACCAGCATCTACTCCAATCCTTCGCCCATTTCTATTGCGGCTGGTTTGGGTACAGCGGCTATTGGTGCTAGTAAACTTGGCGGCAAGAAGGGCGGCGGCGTAGTAGAGGGCGGTATGCGTAAGGGCGGCTTGGCTGCACTGGCTGTTTCCAAATTGCACTAAGGATTAAACATGGCGACTTCACCTAACGCGATGATGGGACAGGTGGCACCTGGTGCTCCGTCAAATTTATCTCCTTCTGTCATTGCTCAGCTGCAGCAGGAAATGATGGTTATGCCGCTGGACCAGCTTCAGCAGTATGCCCAACAACACATGGACGACCCCGTCTACGGTCCTACGGTTGTATCGATGGCGTCGTATGTCGCCAACATGAAGAAGTCTGCCCAGGCTCCTCAAGTTAACGCTACCCAGCCTACCGTGGCCCAACAGGCCGTGCAAAACATTGCTCCTCAACAAGCGCCTCAAGGTATGCCCATGCAGGCTCCTCAGGCGCGCCCTACCCAAGGACCGGTAACGCCTGCCCTGCCGGAAGATCAGGGTATTGGTCAGCTGATGGCCAAGAACATTGAGAACATGGCTGGCGGCGGTATTGTTGGTTATGCGGGCGGTGGTCATGTTCCAAGCTATGCCGGAAGCACTGACGGTAGTTTGGTAACAGGGACGAGTACTGGAGATATCAACTCTCGGTTCTCCAACTTGGCCTCGCAGGTAAATCAAGCTCAGAATCAATTGGCGGGCGCTTATGCCTCTGGCGATCCTCAGTCCATATCCCTGTATCAATCTCGTCTAGCAGATCTGAAATCTCAACTGAATAATCAGGCTGGTAATCAGGCGGACCTATTGCTTAGGCAGAATCCTCAACCAATGGGTGCAGCCATTCCTACTACGGCTCCTGCAACGGCGGCGGCTATGGCGGCTCCTCCTGGTGAAGCTAGTAATGCGTCGCCTACTACGCCTGCGCCAGCCCCTGCTGCTGCACCGGCAACACCCGGAGCAACTGGTAATATTACCAGCGGCAACTCAGCAATGAGTCAAGGTTTGGGATCGTTTGTATCGCCCACCGGTAAGATGATTGCAGATGCCAAGAAAGCCTTGGGTGATGATGCTAATATGACTTTGAAAGATCACGTTGCTCAGGCCCAAGGTATGCTGCCTCAGGTATATAGCTCTGATGATGCTGATCTTGAGATCCAAGCACAGAAGTTTAGAGATGCTGTGGGCGGTGATCCTGCATTCAAGAAAGACCTTGACCGACTGGATAAGTTGGATAGCAAGTTGGAAAAGAACAAGCAAGATTCTGTTGGAATCAATACCTTGTTGGCTGGCTTGAGCATGATCAGGTCTGGTAATCCTTGGGAGGCTATTGCACAAGGTGCGGGCACTGGTCTCAAGAGTTACAAAGATGATATGGACAAGATTGACAAAGCCCAAGAAGAGCATGAAAAGATGCGTCAGAACTTGGATGTTGCGGCTATGGCTAACAACATGGGCTTTACCCGTATGGCTGCTGACAGCGTTAAGGAAGCCAAGTCGGCTCAGGTTCGCTCGGCTGAAGCTGCTTTGAGTGCGGGCTCTCATGCTTTTGATGCTGAGCAGCAACGCATGACTACTTTGGCAGGCGAAAATATTCGCGGTCAGTATGGTCTGCAGCAAGCGGCAATTGGTGCTAATGCTCCGTCTCAAGAAATCAAAACCTTGTCGGCATTCGCAAGCAATCCGCAGTTGGCTGAGCAATACAAAAACTCGCCTCAGTATCAGGCCCAGTTGCGGAATGATATTGTGAGCGCCATGAATACTGCACAAAAGACGCTTGGTGATTTGACTGCCAGCGAAGATGACCGCGCAGAGGCTCGCAAGAAGATTGTTGGCTACCAGAACCAGCTTCAAGCAATGTTCAATCAAAATGCACCATTACCGGCTGGCCTGCCGACTGGCGCAAAGTTTGTGGGCACCAGCGGTGGCAAGCGCGTATATGAATTGCCAAACGGTAAGCAAGTGGTTGAACAATAAAAGGATCGGTCATGCCGTTTCAAGAATTTACGGGGCAGTTGGATGCGCCTTCGATGGCCCCCAAGTGGCAAGAGTTCAATGGAACCCTTGACGATTTAACTCCCAAGGCCGTCCCCAAACCGGAGGCTCCTAAGCCACAGGCTGGTTTGATGAGCGAGCTGGAGCGCGGCGGTCATGAGATCTACTCTAATCTCCGCACGGCGCTCACTGCCCCGTTCGTTGGCTCTGATGTAGCCGCTCGGGCCGGTGCAGAGCGTGCAGAGGAATACAACAAGACTGCCGCTCCCTCGGTGGATGTGCTGGGCGATATCCAGAAAGCGTACCAAGAGAAGGGCATCCTAAGCTCTATTGGCGCTGGCTTAAAAGACCTGCCTGCTTTGGTGGGCCAGGTTGCTCCTACGGTGGCTGAGTATGGTGCTGCTGAAGCGCTGCTGCCCGTGGTTGGTCCTGCTGCTTTGTTCTTGGCTCAGCACTACGGTCAAAACGTCGCCCAGACTGCGGCCACTCAGATGGCTCAAGGTCGTGATGTGGATGTGGATTCCCTGAAGGCGCTGGGTTATGCCGTGCCTCAGGCCGCTCTGGACGTGGCACATATTTCCATTCCTCTTGGTAAGCAAGTCATCGGCAAGATCTTTGGCAGAGGCGTAGAGGAAGCTGTTGAGAAGGGTGCGATGAGCGAGGCTGAGAAGCTGGCTCAAGAGCAGCTGGCCAAGAAGAGCTTTGGCGAATCCATTCAAGACGGCCTCAAGACTGGTTTGGTCAGCGGCGTGCCCATCATGGTAGCGCAGACAGCCTTGGAACGCGCATACAACGGCGATAAGCTGTTCGACGATGATGCCCTACACCAATACGGTAGCGCTGCTTTAAGTGGCGCTCTGATGGCTCCTATGGGCGTGCTCGGTGCTTTGTCCGAGAAGAGCCAAGCTGCCAAGGCTGTAGGCGAGCGTGATTCCGCTGCCGCCAAAGCTGCTGCTGAGGCCGCTGAAGCTGAGGCAAACAAGCCTGAGAATCTGCTCAAACTGCACGAAGATTTCCAGAATGCCAAGGCGGAGCAGGCTGATCTGCGTAACCAGATTCCAAGCAAGCCTAAGAAGGATGCGCCCGAGGAAGAGGTCCAGGCTTACAACGATGCCAAGACTGCTGCCGATCAGCATTTGAACGACGTTCTCAAGCCGTTGAAGTTGGAATTTGACCAGCGCAAAGATGCCATCATGCCGGTGGTATTGGCCGACCAAACGGCCAAGATCAATGCTGCGGCTCAAGCCCAGTCGGCTATGGAGACGGCTATCCCTCAAGAGACGGCTGCTGCTCCTATTAACAATGCCCCTCCGATTACACGCGCTACCTTGCCCGGTCGGGACATGGCCGCTCAGCTCACTGGTAACGTTGGCTTCAATCAGAACCTGTTGCAGGCTGGCCGTGAAGGCGCAGAACAGCGTGATGTTGCCACCCAGAATGCCATGCGCGTTGCTGCTGATAAACGTGCCAACCAGATCCTGAGCACGACGTTCAGCAACGACCCTGCCATGAATATCATGAAGCAGACCTCGGCCCTGAAACAGATGGGCTATGAGGCCGTGCCGGACAAGAAGGGTAACCTGGTAGCCAAGCCTATCGCTGAGCCCGCACCAGTTGAGGCGCCAGCACCAACTGCTCCGCTGCAAGCCAACCCTGAGACCATGCGTGCAAACTTGGAAGCACCTGCTGGCCAAGCCAATGCCGCCTTCATGCAAGCTGCCAGAGAGGCGCGTGAGGCTACTGCCAAACGTGATGCTGCCGCTCAGAAGGCGCAGGAGCAGGCTAAGCAAGCTCAGGCTAACCAAGTCCTGTCCACCACGTTTAGTCCCGATCCATCTATCAATGCGCTGCGTCAGAACGCCGCCTTGAAACAGTTGGGTTATGAGTCTGTGCTGGATAAAAACGGCAAGCAAGTTGCTCGTCCAGTGGTAACGTTACCACCTGAGCTCGCTCCTGAGCCCGCACCAGCCCCTGCTCCGTCGCCCGTTGGTAATGCTGACGCCTTGCGCGCACGTCTGGCCACTGCTGGTAACGAAGCCAACCAGAATATGCTGCAGGCTGCCCGCGATCGACTGGCCGCCCTTGAGAAACAGAAGGCTGCCGACACTACCGCCCAAGCTCAGAACATTGTCAAGAGCACGATGAGCGCTGATCCGGCGATCGATATTGCCCGTAAGAAGAGCGCCCTGGCTGAGATTGGCCATGAGTTGGTTCAAGATCCGAAGACCGGCGAGATTACAGCGCAACCCATCAAGGAAGCTGCTCCCGAGATGTCAGACGTTCGTAAGAATGTTTTGAGCCGTCAGTACGACGAAGAGTTCAAGAGCCTTTTCCCTGATCATGAGCCTGAGCATTTGGAACAGTTCCGCTCCATGCCTGCTGAGTCCAAGGATGCCTTCTTGCAGTTATTCTCTGATGCCAAAGAGCGTCAGACCATAGAGAATCCTTCGTTTGACGAGTTGGCATCTAAGCAGACTAAACCTGTCGCTGGGCCAAAGAACGTTCCCGAGAATCCTGATGTTGTTGAATCATCCAAAGAAAGCAAACAGCTGACTGCCGATATCAACAAGCTGAAGAACAGCAAAGACAACTTAAAGAACGCGCTGAAGGGTTCGTTGAATGCCAATGACGCTACCGATGTAAGCCCTGAGAAAGATTTCCTGCGTTACTTTGCCAGCAAAGACGGTCGAGGCCGGTCTATTTCCGAATTGGTTTCAGACAAAACGTTGGATCGTTTCTTGCCAGAAAATATGCGCCCAGGCTCTGATGACTTTGACGCTCAGGTCTCGGAGGAGTACATCAAGCAAAAGCTGCGTGATGAGGACTACGCAACCCCTGAGGATGCACAAGAGATCAGCAGGTTGAGCGATCAGAAGTGGGAGCTGGAAAGCTATCTCGAAGAGCAAGAGCGTGCCAAGAAGGCCAACGAATCTGTAGCTGGAATTTCTACCGAAGTAACGCCTGAGGGTTTACCCGTACGTACAGATAATCTGTACCGTGTGCAGGGCGAGGCCAAGGGCGTGCCGGTTAACTTGGTACAAAGACTGGTTAACCAGATCAGAGAAGGCTGGGCGAATGCCCCTGAGATACAAGTTCACGCCGATGAATCTACTTTGCCTGATCACATTCGTGCCCAAGCTGAGCGCGATAAGGTGACTGGCCAGATCCCTGGTGTCTACGATCCCAACTCCAAGATTGTTCACATCGTCAGCAGTAACTTGGCAGATGTTAAAGATCTGTTTGCCACTGTGGCCCACGAAGCAGCAGGCCACTTTGGTTTGCGCGAGATGCTGGGTGACCAGTATGGCCGCACGATGGACAAGATCTACGAAGGCAACAAGGCCGTTCGTGAAGCTGCTGATGAGAAGCTGAAGGGCTCTAACCTGTCGCGTCAGGTGGCCACAGAAGAAGTCTTGGCGGAAATGGCTGAGAGCGAGAAGACCTCGACACCGGCTGAGCGCAGTGCCCTGAAGCAGATCTATGACACCATTCGTCGCTGGGTCTACGACAAGTTTGGTATTGGCGGGATGACCGACAATGACGTTAAGCAGATCGTTGCTAATGCCCGCAAGTTTGTGGTCGAGGGCGGTGAGAAGGGCGCTGGTAATATTACCAGTGAAGCCGTTTACCGTACCAAGTACAACCCTGGCTTCGAGAAGGCTGCTGACCTGACCAAGAAAGTCTTGTCGTCTGAGCGCCCATTCATGGAGCAGTTTAATAAGACTGCCTTTGGCCGTGCGTCGCTTGGCTGGATCCAGAAAGTCCAAGATCAATACCGTCCTTTCCTGAAGCTTACGCAACTCAAGGATGCCAATGGCCAACGGTTGATCGGCGACTCGGCTGGTAACCAGATGATGTCTGACCTGCGGTTCTATCAGCAGCGTCTGAACTTCTTGGGTGCCGTCATCCAGAACGGTGCCTTGACATTCAAGAAAGGCGTCGTGGATGGCGCTAAGCGTTCGCTCTACGAGACCGATGGCAAGGAAAGCCTGAAGCAGGTCTTTACTGAATTGCGCCCTGCAGACAAGATTACCGGCAGCCGTGAAGCTACCAATGCCTTGTATTCGCTGTGGGCTATTGCCGAGCGGGTGCGTAAGGGCGGCGCTACGCTGGAGCAGTTGAACTTTGACCCGAACATCGTCAATGCCAAGTCGCTCAAGGCGGCGATGGATGAGATTAAACAGCATCCTGAGCTGATCAAGACGTTCGAGAGGGCCAACGAAACCTATCAGAATTTCAACTCCAACATGATGAAGTTCGCGGTGGATGCTGGTGCTATTCCCAAGGCTACTGCCGACAAGCTGTTGTCGCGTCGGGACTACGTTCCTTACTACCGCGAAGAGCCTGATGGAACTATTTCCATGATGTCCAATGGTGAGTCGATCTTTAAGGTTGGCAACATCAAGACCCAGCCTGAGTTGAAAGCTCTGATTGGCGGCGACCAGCGGATCTTGGACTTTGCTGAGAGCTCTGTGCGTAATGCCAACATGCTGCTAAGCATGGGTATGCGTAACCAGGCGGTTAAGAATTCTATGTTTGAGCTGCAGAAGATCGGCTTAGTCGATATCCGCGACAAGGCTCCGAAGAACATGGAAAAGGCCGTGGAGTTCAAAGTCCAAGGCAAGAGCAAGTATGCCGTCTTTGACGACGCCGCTACTGAGAAGCTGAACATTCCTACCCAGTTATTCATCAAGGGCTTGGAAGGTGTTCCAACACAGATGAGCACATGGCTCAAGGTGATGAGCATTCCCAGTACCGTCCTGAAAGAAATGTTCGTTGCCAACCCCATCTCGGCAGCGCGTATCGTTTTCAAGGATACGATGTCTTCTGCCCTGGTGGCGGGCTCTGACTTTGGCAAGATCGTTGATTCCTTGCAGAGCGTTAAAGACGGTTTGATGGTCAAGCGTGGCCTGTCGGGCGGTCAGTTGTTCACTGGCCAACCAGAAGAGATTGCCCGTGTGCTGCGTCAGGCTCAAGCCGGTGGTGTTAACGCTTCCAGCGCCTTGGCTATGGCCCATGCCTTGCACGCTCAAGCCGATGCTGCGACCCGCCAGATTCGCTATGACAGCTACCTGCATCAAGGTCTGAATGAGTTTGACGCCAACCTGATGGCGCTGGAGTCGATGAACTTTACCAAGCGTGGTTTGTCTCCCAGCATCCATATCTTGAATGCGCTGAACCCGTTCATTAACTCTCAGATCCAAGGCGTCAATACGTTGATCGCAGCCATTCGTGGCGAGATGCCTATGCAAGAGCAGCTGCGTATTAAGCAGAAGATCCTTGCTCGCGGTGCGATGATTGCTGGCGCGACAATGCTTTACTCTGCGCTTATGCAGGACAACAAGCACTACCGTGACGCCATGCCGGACCAGAAGTATTCCAACTGGTACATGCCCTTCCCAGGCTTGGAAGAGCCGGTAAAGATTCCAATTCCGTTTGAAGCCGGTATGCTGTTCAAGTCGGTGCCTGAGGCGATGGTCGAGCTGTTCATGAAGCACGACAAGTCGGCGATCGACGGCCTGAAGATGACGGCCATGCGGATGATCCCCGGCCTTGAGACTTCTGCTGTGGCTCAAGCTGTTCGCCCTGGCTTGGAGGCTTACACCAATACATCCTTGCAGACTGGTGAGACGATCCAGAGCGAACGTGAGTTGAAGATGCTTCCCGGCGAACGTATCCGTCCTGGCACTTCTGGCATTGCTCAGGAGATTGGTGGCGCTTTGAATCTGTCACCCGTCATGATCGATCACGTCATTGGTGGATACACCAGCTCGATGGGCATGGCTCTGATGCACATTACTGATGGCATCGTTGGCTCCAAGATGCAGGGCGCTCCGGTGGCCAGCGACTTGTCTCAGACGCCTGTGATTGGTTCGCTGTTCGCTCGGGACGGCGGGGCTATTTTGCAGGAAGCTATGGGCAAGTTCCATGACTTGGAAGAAGTGAAGAACACTTTCACGTCTTTGAAGAATGCTGGCCAGACTGATCGGGCGATGGCTTTCTTGCGTCAACACCAAGAAGAGTATGCCAAGGCTGCGATGGCCACGTCTGCCCAGAAGCAGATTGGTCAGTTCACCAAGCAGATTGAAATGGTTGTGGCCAACAAAGACATGACCGGAGAAGAGAAGAAGCGACGCATAGACCAGATTAAGGAACAGCGCCGCGACTTTGCTGAAAAGATGTTGGCTCGGGTGAGCTAACTGGAATTATTACCACTCAGCGGATTCTGGATAGTTTTCCATGAGCCGCTGGATGGTAACGTTTAGGGCGTCGAGCTCATCCATTTTGGCGATGATCCATGCCCGCTTCTCGCCGTGGATACCCATCTTAGGTCCTTGGTGGCAGTCGTAACAGAGGGCGATGCACGTGTACTGACTGCGCTGCCGGAAGTGGTGGGCGGCGCTGGGTCCAGGTGCATTGCATACTGAGCACGGGAGAAGCTTCACCCTTTTGAGATGACGCCTCTCCTTTGCGCTTAGCTTGTTATTCACTTAATCCGTTCCTCAAGGCACGCTCTGGCCGTCTCATAGGCGCGGATAGCTTTCCCTTTTGAGGTGTAGCTATCGTCGTAGCCCATGAGGGCGAACGCTGCGAAGAAGTCCAGCAGTGTCATTTCCTCGATGCTGGGGACCGGCGGTGGTGCCGCCAGTGCCTCAAGGCCTTCAAGCTTTGGCTTGCTCATAGCCTGCCTCGTTGGTCAGTTGTGTTAACTGTTCCACGATCATGTCGGTGATGGGCACGCCCGAGATGGCGATGCTCGATACCAGCTTGTGGCGCTTGACCACTTCCTCGGCGTCGCGCATGGCCTTCTTGTAGCCTGCCATGTACTGACTGTCGCCTTCAACGATCATGGTGATGGCGTCGCGGACCAGTGAAGAAGCTTTGCGTTGTCCAGCTGCTTCTTTCAGCTTGTCGTAGATGTCTCGTCGCAAGTGGACTGAGTAAGGGATTAAGCGGTCATCCATGCTTTGAACTCCTGGAGAATGTATTTAAATTGTTGTGCTGCTTCTGGGTTGGTTTTCAACTCAGTGCGGGATTGAATGTGCAGTTCTTCACGTAGCCATTCGATAGCTTCCTCCTCGGATGCCTCGAAGGTGTGGCCGATCTCATGTAACCACTCTTGGAACTTTCGGTCGGCGCAGAGCATTCCTGCCTGTTGGACGATGTCCTTGGGGCGGGGCAGCTCCTGTTCTCGGTTCATGGGTCGCTCGTTTTCATTGATGCGAACCATGACCACCTGATACCGTGCGCCAACATAGTCGCGCATGATGGCATCAGGCACTTCGTCAGGATGGATATTCAGGGTAAGGATATACCCAGTCTTATCCTGCTTGATGGCGACCTTTACGGCCTCGAAGTGTGGATGTGTCATGGTCAAAATGGCAAGTCTTCCTCGGGCATGTCATGGCGTGGAGCCTGACGTGGTGCCTGAGGTTTGTAGTCGTCGTACTTCAGGCTCAGGAAAGTGCCTTTGGTTCCTTGGCGTTTCCATCCGCTGATCTTTACCTTTACCGAGAAGCCGTCTTCGGATTCTTGGATCAGTTGCTGGAGCAGGCTGATGTCGAGGTCGATGCTGCCGTTGTAGTCGGGGGCTTTCTCGCTACGCTTTGGCAGTTTGGCTGCGAACAGTGCGCCGGAGTTTGGGTATTGGTTGCTCATGCTTTTGATTCCTTGTGTTGTTTGAAGATTGCCATCAGTTCGTCCCACTTGGTCTGGTTAACAGACTTGAGTGTGCTGAAGATGTTTTGGTTTACCTTGAAGATGGACATCACGTCCGACTTGCTCTTGGCGATTTCCAGAGCGAGCTTGGTTGCTTCGAGTAATAGTTCCACCCAGTTGTCGATATCAGCGCCAGGATCGGTTGTTATCTTGAGCATCCAAGGGCCTTCTACGCCGGACATTTCTGCTGGGGCGGTCTTTGGTAATTCTGCCACTACTGTCTTGGCTTCTGGCTTGGGCTTGGCTGGTAGCGTGGAACCGGCAACGGCATCTACTTCGTCATGCTCTGATAGCTCTAGGGCGATCAACCACATGTATCGGCGCATGTAGGTATGCGTGCTACCCAGAGACTGGATAGGCTGGCCTTTGGCGTTCTCTGCCATGACGGTGGGGCTGCTGAACTGAACTGATCCGCCGTTGGGCTCGTTGTCAAATATGTCCAGTGTGGTGACGGCGGTATTGATGTTAAACACACCGCATAGGCCTACGGCGTCCATCAGCTTGTGGGCAGTTGGCATGAAGTCGCCAAGCTCGAAGTATTCAAAGCCAGCGAACTTGTTTTTGCCGGACTTCTTGAGGTTTAGCTTGGAGAGTTCGTATCGAACTGCTTGGAGTTTTCTATACACTGACATTGTTTTTCCTTTGTTGATTGGATGGGTGGAGCAGCCATTTCGGGCCGAGCAGTTTAATGGACTGCTGTCGCTTTGCTTCGTTGGTTTCGGCCAGTACACGCAGAAGCTCTGGCGTGACGGGGCCGTGGAATATGCTGTCGCTGATAGGCTGAGGGTTCATCAGCTCTGGAAAAAATATGTGTTTAATGTTCATTTGTTTCTCTCCTTGTTAATCCCTGCCATGAATCCTTTGTCCCATGCCTTCGCCCAGCAGATGCACCACAGGTCGTAGTAGCCACGGTTAAGCGGGAAACCAAAGCCTTCTTCTGAAAACATGGCCTTCACGTCTTTGCGCTTTATGAACGACTCCCACGAATTGTCTCGTTCACGGTTCATTAGTGGCACATCATCAAACAGTCCTTCAGTCATTCTGTTTCTCCTGAATTAAGCATTTTTAAACTTCCAACAGTTTCGTTGCCGCAGCCGTCGCCGTCGCCGAAGCCGTTGCCGTTTCCGTAGCCGTAGCCGTAGCCGTTGCCGTCGCCGTAGCTGTAGCCGAAGCCGTAGCCGTTGCCGCCGTAGCCATCGTCGCCGTCGCCGTCGCCGTTTCCGTAGCCGTAGCCGTCGCCGTCGCCGTAGCCGTAGCCGTTGCCGTTGCCTATTGGCCTAAACATTAAAGCCCCCAATCATCTGCAACGGGAACGCAAAACACTTCTGCATTTTGAGGCAGGTCAACACCTTGCGGTAATGGTTTGATAATTGCTTTATCGCTCTTTGGATTAGCAATTACGCCATCAAATCCAATTGATTCCCATCGGAATAACCAAACGGCTCGGCTCAGTTTAATGCGTCCATTTTCTCGATTTACATCTCCTGCGAAAATCCAGCCTCGATCAACCACAATTACAGCGCGAATGCCGGTTGGTGCAGGTTGTACGGAATCGGCGCGAACATAATCGACGCCATTGATAGAGATGGTTTCATTTTTCATTTCAATTTCCTTTGTGGTTTGGTTAATCATTCTGTTATTCCTGTTGCATCCAGCGCCATGCGTAAGGCTTCGTCTTTAGTCATGTGTTCTTCTCCTTGAGTTTGGCTTCGATGCGTCTTGCGTAAACATCAATGGTCTGTGTTGGCAAACCTTGTAAGCATTCTTGTATTTCCTCATCCGTCAGCCCAACCCATGTGCGCTGTGGTGACAACATTTTTTGAACATCCCCACACATTACTTTGATTGCGTTGTAGCCTTCAGGATCATTGCTGTCTGCAAGTTCATAAGCCTCTTGCATAATCCTGATTCTGATGGGTTCAAAGTCTTTGTTGCTCATCCACCCCACAGGCTCCTGCACAGGTGCTGCAAGGGCTTGCTTAATGGCGGTGATGGCTTGTTGCGTCCGATATGAACCGCCCAGTCGCCACACAGCAACATCGCCACTATTTTCTCCAGTCAACATATCAGGAATACCAAACAGTTTTTCCAACGCCTCCAGCGCCAGCTTCAATGCTTCGTCTTTCATGTGTTCTTCTCCTGCGCTGCTTTCAAAATTGACCGAGCAAAATCAATGATGCGGATTTCGGTCGGGGCGTATTTAATGGTCTTATCCCAAATTTGCATGATCTCTTCATGCGATAGGTCAATCCATTCGTCCTTTGCATTTAAGGATTTGCCCGTTATCTCCAGCATGTTTTTCAGGCGATGGAGTTCCATCTCAACGTCTTTGAGTTTTGAAATTGCCTCAAATGTTTTTTCGTGCTTCATCCCGCATCTCCTCAAGTACAGTTTTAAATTGGTTGTTGACAATATCCAGTTTCAACATTTCTAAAATACCAACTACATGTGATGCTGGCAAAGTACCGTTGTATTTCATAACAAGATCAAATAATTCAACCATCAATGTACTAGCGTTCATGTGTTCTTCTCCTTGAGTGGATCGGTTGTGAACTTGATGTCGCCAATGGCAACCCAATAGCCCTCTCGGTATCCTTCGTAGTGAGCAAGCCACCTTCCGTTCAAATCTTCATCGCTCATGTGGGGAACGTCGCCTTTTTTCATTGCCTCGACGTAAGCGTTCTTTCGGTTGGTCGCATATCTTGCGGCATCAAGATGCAGTTGTTCTGATGGTGTCATGTGTTCTTCTCCTCGGCGTAGCCGTTCTTTTGCTTGAGTTTGGCTTCAATGGCTTGGGTCAGATTACGCAACCACGATTCATCTTTTGCACAAGTGGTTGTTTCTTCAAGTGTTAGCATTTCCTCATCAGTCAGCCCAACCCATTCACGCTTCTTTAGGCGCTCTCTTGCGGCGATTGCCCTAATAAACATTGACATGGGGTGCGTAACGGGATACGCAGATTCAAGACCAGCCTCTTCTCTAAACCAAGCTAGGTTTTTAACCAAGTCCTCGTCTGTCATGTGTTCTTCTCCTTTTCAACTGGCCCATTAAACAGCGCCATGCCCAGCGATCCAAGCATGACCGCCTTCAACTCTTCGCGCTCCTCTTCTGGATATTCACTGGCGACCTCATCCATGATTTTCATAATGCTGGCGGCCACTTCTTTTGCGGGAATCGGCTTTGCGCTCATGTGTTCTTCTCCTTGTCGTATGGCCCTACCCCCAACTCTTTGGCGATTTTGTGTTGCAACTCCGTGATTCGGTGAGTGTTGCCAGCCACTTGTGCATTTAGCAAACGAACATAACCAAGCGTGTTTTCATTGTGGTCTACAAGCAAACGCAGCTCTTCTTGCAACCGTTTTAGATACGTTGTTGGTTTATCCATTGTTCTTCTCCTTGAGTTTGGCTTCGATGGCTCGGGCGCGACCTTCTGCTGTGATGTAATTTCCCAAACATTCATCGCGCTCCTCATCCGTCAACCCAACCCATTCACGCTTGCCCATTGCGTTGACTGCTTTGTCCACGCTTGATTGCATCTGTTTTTGCATTCCATCAATAAAGCCACGCTCGTATTCGCTGGCGTGCTTTCGCCAATCATCGTTGATATCCTGCAGTATCTGCTTGCCCAAGTTGGACTGTCTTTCCACCTCGTTAAAGGCTTCGTCTTCCTCCGGCGTCCAATCAACGCTGAGTCGGTCAAATACAAGTTCTACTTTTTTCATTGCTACTCCTTAGATGATGGTTGTTCTGCGGGTGGCGGACTTTGGAAAGAACACCAGCGAGAAGACGGGGAAGTCGATCTCTTCTTTCGGGTCAACCCGCTCGGTGTTAATAATTACAGCGCCTTGCTGCATGTGGCGACGTAGTTCTCCGCCGCTCATGTCAGTGCATGGATGCTCTGCTGACATAGGAATGGCAGGGCGTAAGTTGCTCAGGTATTGCAGGGCGTTCATTGCTGCTCATTCAACTTCTTTTTCAGTGCACGGTTCTCATCCATGACTTCTTGAAGCATCTTTAGATGTTCTTTGTGGCGCTGCTCCATGACGGAAACCACTTTTTCAAAGTCAAGCATCCATTTCTTGATTGCTTGCTTGAGTAGCTCGGCGTTATACCAAATGTAGTGTTCGGTGACACCTTCAATCTTTACGCTGTCTTTCACAATAAATTCTTTAGTATTCTCATCCATGTTGCTGCTCCTGGTAACGTTTCCACTGATCACAAAAAGGTGCTGCTTGGCAGTAGCCCTCGCAGCGCGTTCTACCGCCAGGACGAACCTCAATGGCGTATCCCTTGGTCAATACCGCTTCAGCTTCTTCCAGCGTCTTGTGGACTGATTTGGCCCGCTTACCGCCCTCTTTCATCACGGCGTACATCGTGGGTTTCTCCCACATCTCTTCAGGTGTGCATTCAGGCAGGTCGAAGTTGGCGGCGATCGCAAACACGGCATCGTTGTGTGCGCTCAGGCGTCTGGCTACATACTGCTCGGCGTATTGAAAATCCCAGATCGGGATATCAATGATGACCACTGGGGCTTGTGGGTAGTTCTCGCGGGTAGTTGCTTCGCGGGCAGACCAGTCGCGGATGATGGCGCAAATCTGCAGCTTCTTTACATTACTTTGCTTTACTTTACGAACCAGCCAAGCATAGATGTTCAGCTGGTTCTCCCAATCGGCCTTGGTGTTCATAACAGACCATGCACCAGTAACTTTGTAGTCGCTGATGATGATGCCGTCTTCCTCGACTTCTTGCAGGTCAATAGCGCCAGAGATATGCCAGCCGTTAAATTCGATGTGCAGCCGCTCTTCAACGATGTGGTGATTGTCTTTGCCGTGCTCCAAGATGCCGTGGACGGCGGAGCCAAAGATAGACCAGACCATTTCAGAGGCGTCTTGTGTCAGCTCATCCCAATGCTTGTTCTTTAGCTGAACAATGCGGGGCGAATTCAGAATTTCTGTAGCAGATATCTGGGACGCGCCCTTGGAATACTGAGGCCGCTTGATCACATTTACAAATGTGTCCGGCAAGTTGTGGACATTGGTTATACGCATTCATACTCCTATAATTGGGGTTACGAACATCCTTACTGGTTGTTCTGGTAGATATGCTATCAGGTATATTCTGGAAATGCAACACATGAGGAAAAATATTTATGGCACGTAGGGCGATGAGGCAGGACGACAATCATGGGGCGGTGGTGACTGCTCTGCGGGCGATGGGTGCTACGGTGCATACGATCAGCCAAGGCGGTGGGATACCGGACTTGCTGGTGGGTTATAAGGGGAAGACGGCGCTGCTGGAAGTGAAGGACGGGGACAAGCCGCCGAGTGCGAGAAAGCTGACGGAGCCGGAGGAGAAGTTCTTTGCGAGCTGGTCAGGTGGTCCGCTGTTTATAGTGAACAGTCCTGAGGAGGCTTGTGCCATGCTGGAGCATCTTGGAGCGTAGTGGAGCATTGTGGTATACTGAACCCGCTATTGCATTCATACATCCCTTGGTGGGTTCCACGGCTTCTTCGGAGGCCGTTTTTTTTGCTGGTAATATTACCACTTGGCAGGTACAATTGTTCCTGCGTACCAAGACGCATGGGGATTGGCATAAATGGCTTACCCGCTGGAATAAACCGACAAATACCGGGTTAATGCCAAGTCGGGCTAACAGTCCCCAGTCGTGTTGGTAATGGGTTGGGGGCGAGTAGGCGAAAGCTGAAAGGGTCGCCGTGTGCAGATACACCCTGCGATGCACACACCAACAATATTTTCGGGTTGAAGCGTGATGTGGTGGCACGATTGCACATTGGGTGCAAAACTTCTTCTGTGGCTACTTGCTTGAACGGCAACTTCTAGAGTGCGTAATAAACAGCAGGGTGTGTTAGAAGTCTATCTGGTTCGACTCCAGACGACCCGACCAATTTAGGGGGAAAGCGGATGCTGGTTACTTGTTCTAGACAGGGCACATAAAGAGACACTAGACGCAGCGAGTACCCCACCTAAAAAAAGTTGTTGACAACAGTTCTATCTGTGTATAATCCAAAACATCAACGGATTGGTAACCCGTTGTAGTTCGTAGAAACGCAACCGCAAACCCATTGGTGAGCGGGCTTCGTCAAAGCTGGGATGTCCTGTCTACGCAGGCTCTTATGCGGCAACCAAGCCTAAAGCTCGTTCACCAATGGGTTTTTTGCTTTTTAGCCGTATACCTTGATCTGGTAATTTAACGGGCACATGAACGGTTTGGCCCAGATCGAGAGCCATAAAAAGTATCGACGTGGCAAGCGCGGGTGGAGATAGCGCCAGATGTTGAGTAAACCGCCAGAACGGATCTAGGTCGAGAGATTGAGGTAATCCGGGGCAACGGCAACATTTGGGACAAGCTCGGTCAGTGCGCTAAGAAGGGGTCTCACAATGGGCCTAAATGTCTGACAGCTACGGCGGAACATTGAGAGATGACCGTAGCCAATGTAACGAAGGAAACGACCGACGTGATATTGTTCTTCAGCCAACCCCGCGTCCTGTGGGCTAGGGGTGGGTTGTGTCCAGAGCTTCAGTCTTCTCCCTCCGTGATGTGGGTGTAATACCTTGTATTTAGTGGCTCAGACCGATACTTACCGGAGATGTAGATGGCTAATCAGGTTGATAAGAGAGTTAAGGGTAGTGCCTTACCTTGGTTTATCACGTCGCGGGTCCGAGCTGATCGTCGGCTGGGGCTGAGTGAGATGGAGCAGGCGTGTCTAGCCCTGGAGGCTGAAGGTATGCCCTGCCCTGCCGATGTAAGCTTTGAGGCGTGGGTCAGGACCAACTTTGCCTATATCTGTGCTAGGTATATGGAGAAGTATCCAAAGCCTATTGGCAGTAAGGTAAAGCCCCGTCCGTCCAGGGCTCAGCGCAAGGCAGCTAGTCAACTTCGTCGTAACGCCAAGTCAGAAAAAGCGCCCGTTAAGCGGGTCGTCAAGGTGTGTGGTGTTGATGTGACCACCGACGCCTTTTTATCGACGTATGAATGGCGCAGGGTGCGTATGGAGGCGCTGAAGAAGTTTGGGCCTAAGTGTCAGTGCTGTGGAGCTACTCCCGCCCAAGGAGCTGTTATGAACGTTGACCACATCAAGCCACGTAAGCTGTATCCAAACTTAGCCCTCAATGTAAACAATCTTCAGATCCTATGCCATGAGTGCAACCACGGTAAGGGCAATTGGGATCAAACCGACTGGCGGTAAAAATAATTTGACGGAGATGAAAAAAAGTATTGCATGATAATTTTCCTATGATATGCTACCACCTACAAAGACACCAGAACAACCAGTTGACAATTACAGGGAGCACGGCAAAATGAGAAAACGGACAAAGCGCAAGGTGTATGCACTGGTGAACGTTATTCAGCACGCTATGGAGGGAGCGGCGCTGGTAGACGGTAAGCCGCTGGAGGATTTAAGGACGAGGGAGTTGCTGGCTTTGGAGGCGTTCCGATCGGGCACAGCGACACCGAATGATTGGCGGTCTATTTCGGCGATGGTGAACATTGCTGAGGTGATGGCTAAGAAGGGCGTGGGGCCAGAGGCGATTGAGGTTTGCCGAGAGGCGGAGCTTCAGTTGCTGGATGACCATGTCAGGTTTGAGAAGACCGGAAAGATGGGCACGACAGCGGGGGGCTTAACGGCTTACCGCGAGGTGTATGAATACCATGACTTGCAGAGGACATCTATCAGCAGGTCAGAGTATGAGAGGTGGATAAAGAAGACCGCTGACATTTTGAAGAGCGGCCAGGATGTAGTTCATTTAACCTAAAAAGGAGTTTGTATGAAACGAGAGATTAACGATAACGTGGCGGCTTGTAAACAGATCGATCACGACCAGCGGCTGGTAACGTTACCAGTTTACGTTCACCACTACCGCCAATACGATGGCAAGTTTGCTTTTTCGATCTCATCGTTTGACCAAAGCAAATACAGCTCGGAGTATGTGTTGGTGGGTAAGACTGAGTTGGTGTATTTAGTTCCAGAGGAATTCGATCCGATCGCCCAAGAGGTGGCTGCCCTGCGCCGCAAGAAGATGGACGTGATCAATGAGTTCAATAAGCGGGTCAAAGAGATCGAGGAGCAGATCGGTAAGCTGACTGCTATTGAACACACGCCTGCGGAGTTCTGACATGGGAGTAGCAACAGCAGTCGCCATCTCGGCGGCAACATCAGCAAATATTGCGGCTCAGCACGCAGCAGAATCAGCAGCTCGGGCAGAGTGCATAGCCTACGTGCCAACCTATAAACACGCAGGGGCTACGCTGGAACAGATCCACTACTACGCCTATTGCGCGGAGAAGCTATACCCTCAGCCGCATGACGTAGACCGTAATGACGTCATCATATTCAAGGTTGCTTTGATCTTGATCTTTATCGGTGCTGGCGTAGGCGCTTATTTGAATCGTGACGATTATGATGGACCGTTTATTGGCGCGTTGTATGGCTCGGTGGGAATGCTTTTAGCCGAGTTCATTTTGGCCATTGTTGTGATGGCTTTGTACTTTATATTTTTGGGGTGAATCATGACCGGAAGCTATTACATCGGCCAGACCAAGGCACCGCTTGCGAAGGAGTGGCGCTTGGTCGCCAAGGGGGACGACCCTATGGAAGTCGCCAAGAAGACCACTGCCCTAGCCAACAAGGGCGAGACGATGGCTCGCGTGATGTGGGTATCGGATGAGCGGTGGGACAACACCAAAGTAATTCAGGAGATGAAGGTATGACTGACGAACAAATTGCAAAACTATATGACCAAGCCTTGGTTATTAAAAGCAATGGTGACTATGTTGCTGGCGAATTAGACCCCGTAAAGTTTGCCAGATTGGTAGCACAACATGAGCGTGAGGCGTGTGCAGAGTTGCGCAAAACTTTGTCAGCCATTCCAAATAGCCATGTTCCACAATTACAACCAGCAGTTGATTCTGCGCTTGATTTTTATGCCGAAAGAATCCGAGCAAGAGGTGAAGCATGA